>Ga0233439_10000532_pt1 | contig 56349 bp, 47 predicted proteins | sample SI_123_September_6_FD_182713 | JGI IMG/M metagenome (GOLD analysis project Ga0233439, IMG submission 182713) | Seawater microbial communities from Saanich Inlet, British Columbia, Canada - SI_123_September2016_100_MG | ecosystem: Environmental > Aquatic > Marine > Inlet | place: Canada: British... | reverse complement strand
GTTGGTCGAACGCAAAGGGCAGGATACAGTTATTCGCGCACTCAGCGCAGTGGCCGAAAAAATACCGACCGTTCATTATGCAATCGGCAGTAGAGGGCCCTATCGTCAAGCGCTGGAGCAATTGGCCGTTGATGAGGGCGTCGCTGAACGGGTTGAGTTTATTGGTTTTGTCGACGAGGCGGATCTCGGTCGGCGCTATGCGGCGGCCGATTTATTTTCAATGGTCAGTCGAGAGATCGACGAAGTGGGTGAAGTCGAGGGTTTTGGCATCGTCTATCTCGAAGCCAATGCGGTGGGCACGGCAGTGCTCGCCGGGCGTTCGGGAGGCGTGGAAGATGCGGTTGCCGATGGGCAGAGCGGCTTATTGGTCGACCCGGAGGATCTTGACGCGGTGGTCGCAGCGATCGTCCGTCTTTTGCAAGATGACGACCTACGCCATCGCTTGGGCGCCGAAGGGCAGCAAAGAGTGCGGGCGGAATTTGATCGAGAAGTGCAGGCTGAGCGATTGTGGGAGGCTTGCAGATGAGCGGAAAGAAAATCAAAGTCCTGCACGCGATTACTCGTTTGGATCGTGGTGGATCGGCGGAGAATACCTTGTTGACTGTGTCACAGGCGAATATGGATCGATATGAGGTGTCGTTGGTGACGGGGCCTACCCAAGGCGAGCGCAGTTCGACTGAAGCACTGGCTAGGGCGCGGGGAGTTCACATGGCCGACGTGCCGCATTTAGTGCGCAACGTGAGTCCACTCGCCGATCTGCGCGCAGTATGGGAATTATGGCGCCTGATGCGGCAAGGTCGATTTCACATTGTGCATACGCATACTTCCAAGGCGGGCTTACTCGGCCGCCTTGCCGCTCGCTTGGCGGGTGTACCGATTGTGATCCACACGCCGCACGGCCACGTGTTTTACGGTTATTTTGGTCCAGTGGTGACCCGGCTTTTCGTTTGGCTCGAACGCTGGGCAGCCGGTTTTTCGCAACGGGTCATCTCGCTGACGGAGAAGGGAGCCCAGGACCATGTTGACTTTGCCATCGCGGCCCGCGAGAAGTTTGCGGTTATCCACAGTGGCATTAATTTTCCATCTTTCGATCCGGATGGTCCGAGCCCACAGGCCGTGCGCGCCGAGTTGGGGATTCCGGCTGAAGGAATGGTTTTTGGTACCTTGGGGCGACTGACGGCGATCAAGGGTCAGGAGGACTTAATCGAGGCCTTTGCCGTAGTGCGCGAGAGGGTAGACAATGCGTGGCTGTTGTTGGTCGGCGATGGCGAGGAGCGAGAGGCGTTGATCGCGCAGGCAGCACGGCTAGGCGTAATGGATCGCATGGTTTTGGCGGGATGGCGCCAGGATGTTTATGCAGTGCTCGCAGCGATGGATATTTTTGCCCTGCCCTCGCTTAACGAAGGCATGGGCAAAGCCTTGGTCGAAGCCATGTACGCGAGATTGCCCTGTGTGGCGACAAGGGTCGGGGGTGTAGCGGAATTGCTCGCCGATGATGTGGGGCTGCTCGTTGACGCCTCGTCGCCGCGGGAATTGGGGGCAGCACTTAGCCAATTGGCGGGCGACGCTGAGCGCCGACAGCAGATGGGCGAAGCCGGCAGACGCCGTGCCGCTGATTATAGTGTCGAAAAGATGGTGGCCAAGATCGAAGCGTTATACGAAGAAGTGCTGGCCGAGAAAGGACTGGGGCGATGATGGGGTTAAAGAGAAAATGCCGAGTTCACATGCTGGGACGGATACTCGGCTTTGCACTCTGTTGCGGCTTGCCTGGTCCAGTTGATGCGCAGGCGCAATATCATCATTTAGATGTCGCGGTACACGCGTCCTCGTGGTACAGCACGGGCTCCGCCCATATAGAGGAAGTGGCGCAGGCGGCTGCGGCCATGGGTTTTGATGCATTAATCCTCACGGACGCCGATGTGCTGCAAGTCGAGTACGGGCTGCCATTTTTTCGCAATATATTTGCCTTCAGCTCTGAGCAACCGGCTTTGCTGTCTGAAAATGCGTTGGGCGATTATCTCGCGGAAATTCAGCGAGTGGACGAGACTATGGAGAATTTTGTCCTTATCGACGGTGTTGAGTCGCGGCCATTTTATTTTTGGAGCAATATATTCGGCGGCGGCCCCTGGCAGTTGCAACACTGGAACAAGCGACAGATCGCCGTCGGACTCGGTTCGGCACAAGCCTATGCTGGCTTGCCGGTTAGTGGGGGCGATGGAATCTGGGTCTGGCATTGGACCAGTATTCTGTTGCTCTGGCCATTGGCCGGGCTGGCTTTTGCATTCGTTGCTGATGCGAAGCCGCTTTGGTTGCGCGCGGCGGTCGGCGCGATTTCGTTACTGTGTCTGGTTAATAATATGCCTTTTAAAGTGCCGCTGTGGGGCGCCTACAACGGTGACCTCGGACCGGCACCATTCCAACAATATATCGACGAGGTGAATCAGCGTGGTGGACTCGTATTCTGGGTTGCGCCCGACAAGAGGGAGACCGTCGAGCTTTTTGGCGGTCGGATTGGGGCGGTATGTCCACCTTCTACGATGGAAGGGGACTTGTTGCACACCTTTGATTACACCGGTTTCGCTGCGCTGCACGCCGGTCACAGCCGCCTTGCCGAGCCGGGGCAGGCCTGGGATCGGGCGTTGCACCAATATTTGCTGCAAGAACGGGCGCGCCCACCTTGGGGCATAGGTGACGCAAACTACCAGGGAGGGGCGCTTGCCGGTGCAAGGACCATCGTCCTTGCACGGGAACGCAGCCGCCGTGGTGTGCTGGAGGCTCTGCGGTCGGGGCGGATGTATGCGACGATGGGGGAGGGCAAGTTGGCCTTGGAACAATTCGCGGTTGTGGCACAGGGGGAGCAAGGTTTGGCGGGCCAGCATATCGAAAGCAGCGGACCAGTGCGCGTGCAGGCGCGGGTTGCCGCAGCCGAGGGTACTGTGCTGCAATTGCGGTTGCGTCTGGTGCGCTCGGGGGAGGTCATCGCAGAGCAAACGGGTATGACTCCCTTATCGTTTGCTTACGTCGATAAGGATATCGGACCCGGCCAGCGGGTCTATTATCGTCTACTGATCAACAGTCAAAGCGACCGATTGGTTTCGAATCCGATATTCGTTAGGAAGGCAAGTCGATGATCGTGGCAATTCACCAACCGCAGTTCATGCCGTGGTTGGGCTATTTCGATAAAATGGACCAAGCCGATTGCTTTGTACTATTGGACAATGTGCAATACAAGAAAAACGAGTGGCAGAATCGCAACCGAATAAAAGGACCCCAGGGGCCTCAATGGTTGACGGTGCCTGTCCAGTTCAAGTTTCCGGCGCTGATTACCGAGGTGGGAATTAATGGCTCGGGCCCCTGGCGACGCAAGCAATTACAGGCGCTCAAAACGAATTACGCGAAGGCGCCGCATTGGCCGTTATACGAGGAATTCATAGCGCAGTTCTATGGACGTGAGTGGGGTGAATTGGCGGCGGTGAACAAAGCTTCGGTGGAGTGGTTGCGCGGTGCACTGGGCATCGATACGCCATTGCGTATCGCGTCGGAGATGGAATTGAACGAGGAGCCGACTCAACGACTCATCGATATTTGTAAGGCGGTTGGGGCCGACGCATATCTGGCGGGGGTCGATGGCAAAAAATATATGGACCTCGATCGCTTTGCCGCGGCGGGATTGCGAATCGTCGTGCAAGAATACGAACATCCGACCTATCCTCAACTCTATGGGGAATTCGTCTCGCACCTTTCTGCCTTGGACTTATTGTACAACTGTGGGCCAGGAAGTGGGGAAATAGTGCGCAGTGGTAGGAAAAATTAGCCGATATAGAAAAAGGAAAACACACGATGAATGTACTTGCGATCGGAGCCCATCCCGACGATATCGAATACGCTTGCGCCGGTACGCTGATACGCCATGCGAATGAGGGCAAAGACCGGGTTTTTCTATTGATCGCTACCGATGGTTCGTCGGGTGGCGATCCAGCGGTTCGGCGTCAGGAGCAACTGGACGCAGCTAAACTCATTGGGGTAGAGGAGGTTTTTTTTCTCGACTACCCCGATACGCAATTCGAGTGCAACCGAGACTCGATAATGAAGATCGAGGAGGTCATCAACAAAGTCGATGCGGAAACGGTCTATACCCATTGGGGCGAAGATACGCACCAGGACCACCGCGCCATAGCCCGGGCGGTGGTCCCCGCGGCTCGTCGGGTCCCCAATTTGCTTTATTTTGAGGGATTTTCGGCCCAGCATTTCAATCCGACTATTTTTGTCAATATCGGCAAGGTGATAAACCAAAAGTTGGGGGCTTTAGAAGCCCACGCCTCGCAACTCGAAAAGACCAATATAGAGCATCTAAATATCGTCGATATCGCACGTTCGGCGGCCCATTTTCGTGGTATCCAAGGCCGAGTGACTTTCGCTGAAGGTTTTACCGCGGTGCGCCATTTTATCGACTTTTGAAGAAAGTGAGCTAATTATGACTGCAATGCCTCTCCCACAGTTGCGCCTTGAAGTGCCCATGAACGACCTGCACGCGCAATACCGGCAGATCAAAGGAGAGGTCGATGCCGCCCTGGCCCGCGTTATGGCGGAGCAATCGTTTATCCTCGGTCCGCAGGTGCAGCGCTTTGAAGCCAACTATGCCGATTATTGCGAGGTTGGCCATTGCATCGGTGTCAGTAGCGGTACCGACGCCCTAGTGTTAGCCCTGCTCGCCGCCGGCGTCGGGGAGGGGGACGAGGTTATTGCGCCCGCATTGACTTTCGGAGCGACGATCGAGGCGATTTGCCAGGTGGGGGCGCGCCCGGTGCTCTGCGATATCGATCCGCAGCACTACACCATTGATCCCGAACAGGTCCGCCGTTGTCTCAGTGACCGCACAAGGGCTATCGTGCCGGTGCACCTTTACGGGCAGGTGGCGGATATGGATGCGTTAAACGCTTTGGCGGCGGAACGCGACTTGGTTTTAATCGAGGACGCAGCGCAAGCGCAGGGCGCGCGTTTTCGCGGTGAACCGGCCGGATCGTTGGGCCGAGTCGGGTGTTTTAGTTTCTATCCGGGTAAAAATTTGGGGGCTTATGGCGATGCCGGCGGTATTACCACCAACGATGAAGTATTGGCGGAGCGGCTGAGGCGCCTGCGCAACCACGGTCAAGTTGCCGGTGATAAATTCAACTACCGAGAAATTGGTTTCAATGCGCGAATGGATGGGTTGCAGGGGGCGGTACTCAGTGCCAAACTGCCGCATTTGAACGATTGGAACGAAAGGCGCCGCGTGATAGCGACCCGTTATTGCGCCGAATTGGCGGGCTTAGACTGTATGACCCATCCGGTAGAAGCACCGCATGTTCACCACGTCTATCACCTCTATGTGGTGCGGGTGCCCGACCGTGATGCTTTGGCCGCCTCGTTGCAGGCTGCCGGAGTCGAGACCGCCGTGCACTATCCGCATCCGGTGCATCTTACACCAGCCTTTCGCGTGCTGGGTTGCGGCGAAGGTAGTTTGCCGGTATCGGAACAAGTCTGCCGTGAGATCCTCTCGTTGCCGCTTTATCCTGAAATGAGCGATGAGCAGGTGGATTGGGTCATCGATGCGGTCTGGCGCCACTACGTTTGAGCATATCGATTCCCCATTCGCGGCCGACGGTCGGCGAGGCCGAAGCCAAGGCTGTATACGAGATTGTTTGCTCGGGGCAATTGGCCCAGGGTGCAGAAGTCGAAAAATTCGAAAGTGAAATGGCGGTTTTTACCGGCCGCCGCTATGGGGTGGCGGTCTCTTCTGGGACAGCCGCTTTGCATTTGGGGCTATTGGCACTCGGGGTGGGGGCGGGTCAGGAAGTTATCGTGCCCAGTTATGTATGTACCGCACTCCTGCACGCAGTCTGGGGCGCCGGAGCCGAACCGGTTGTATGTGATAGTGAGCCTCACTCGGGCAATATTGACCCAGCAGGAGCGCGACGGGCCTTGGGTCGTCATACGGCTGCGATAATCGCACCACATATGTTTGGCCTGCCTGCCGAGATCGAAGCATTGGCGTCGCTGGGAGTCCCTTGCATAGAGGATTGCGCGATGAGCATCGGGGCGAATTTCATGGGGCGGCGCTTGGGAAGCTTCGGCGAGATTTCGATTTGCTCTTTTTATGCCACTAAAATGTTGGCGGCCGGGGAGGGGGGCATGGTGCTGACGGATAGCGAAGACTTGGCTTCTACCGTCCGTCAACTTCGAGAATATGATGGAGCACCGGCTAGCCGACTGCGTTTCAATAGCAAGATGACCGATATGGCCGCGGCCCTGGGGAGGGTTCAATTGGCCCGATTACCCGAGTTTGTCGCTCGACGTCGTGCCTTAGCGGCCCTATACGACGAGGCTTTCGCTGAAACTTCACTTGAAACTCCGCTGGATTCCTTGCAGCACATTTATTATCGTTACGTCGTTAAGACGGGCCAACCCGCAAGTAAGTTGATTGCCGAGTTGGAGCGAGAGGGCGTGGCAGCGCGTCGGCCGATATATAATCCGTTGCATCGGGAATTGCGTCGGGATGACGAATTCTTTCCCGGCGCGACCGATGCGCATGCGGTCGATGTGTCACTGCCGCTCTATCCGGCCCTCAAAGACGAAGAGGCGCAACAGGTCATAGCGGCCGTATGCGCTGTCGCGGCGAACCATTGAGGCTATAGCGTGGAAGCGGAAGAGCGTTTATCCCTTTTTAATATAGACAAAATAATCCTGCTGCTCTTTGTCGGCTTTTTGCTCACTGGCGAAGCCCAAACCCTGCTCAATAACTCTGGTTTGAAATGGGCTTATCTGCTGCTTTTGTCCTTTGGCATTGGCTATGTGTGCACGCCATTGGTCCATTGGCTTGCACATCGCACAGGGGCGATCGATATGCCCGCAGGTCGCAAGGCGCACGGGGCGCCTACCGCTTTGCTCGGGGGCGCCGCGGTGTTTATCGCCTTTGCCTTGACGGTGCTGGTCAATTTTAGTTTTAGCGAGGAGTTGAAAGGGGTGGTGTTGGGAGGCTTGGTTATTTTTGCGGTCGGTCTGTGGGATGACCTCAAGGAATTGCCGGCTTCGCTAAAACTCCTTGCTCAATTGCTCGCCGTAGCGATACTCATCCACCACGGGGTGGTTATCAGTTTCTTGCCCGATGAGCCCTGGGGGGATGTGGGCGAATGGGCGCTGACCGCGTTCTGGGTTATCGGTATAACGAACGCGATAAACTTCCTCGACGGAATGGATGGTTTATGCACCGGACTCTGTGGCATCGTCTCGATTTTCTTCGGGTTGGTAGCGTTGCAGAACCATCAGGATTTCATGGTCTATTTGGCCTTGCCGCTGGTCGGGGCCTGCCTCGGATTCTTGCCCTATAATTTTCGCCCGTTTCGTTCAGCTGTGATATTTCTCGGTGATGCGGGCAGCACTTTCCTCGGCTTTACTGTAGCTGCGCTGGGGGTGATGGGCGATTGGGCTGGTGACCATGCCGTGCGCCTTATCGTGCCAATTATAATACTCGGCGTACCGATCTTCGATATGACATTTACGACCTTTATGCGCGTCAAGAACGGACAGGTTCGCTCGTTTAAACAGTGGGTAAATTACACGGGCCGCGACCATATTCATCACCGCCTCGCCGATCTGCGGATTGGCCATTTCAAGGCCGTATTGGTTATCTATGTGGTGTCGATCTGGTTGGGGCTTTCGGCTTTGGCGCTTAAAAACGCGACAGGGCTCAATGCTATCCTGCAGGTGGCTCAATCCGTTATCGTCTTTTTGCTACTCGGTTCATTTATGGTCTTTGTGCAGCATAAATACGAAGAAATAGAGCATAAAAACGAGGGGTTAGATCAGGAGAACAAAACCGGCGAGGTTTAAGGGGGAGCAGATTGATTAATTCATCAAATTGCGACAGTACTTGTTAGAGATCGCTACTACTTGACATCAAAACTTGAATTAGGTATTTTTTAGGTCTGCCCGGCTATGGGGCCAGTGTCTATAAAAACAACTATTTAGACCTGAGTTCTTGCAGTACAGGCTGCCGGTCAACCGAGGCGGTTGTCGCATGGAAATTCAAAAATTGACCAGGATATGGTGCGTCTAGAAGATCTAGCGCCCGGCATTCTGGTTAAGGGCATTCTCCCAGAAAGCCCTGTGGCCATTACCGGCGTACGCTGGCATGGCGTGGCGGGTGTTGAGTTGGATTTTGCCGATACCCAAGGGTATAAGGATCAGGTTCTGCTCTGTCGCGAGCACGAATACGGTCTGGAGATTATTGGTGATCAACGCGAGTGGAGCTTTGAAGCCGATGCCCACTTATGGCGACTCGCCGCTGCCGCACGCAGCATGCAGCTGGCAGCGGAAGCCCATCGCGGGGCGACCTATCTCTATGGGGTCAGGCTATTAGCGCATTTGCGCAAAGCCGGCGAAGAGGGCCTAGCCTCCGCTGTTCAAGCCAAAATTGCAGACCCCCAATTCCTAGCTATGGCTAGCGCAGATCCTGTTGGTGCTGATCTTGAGCATTTCTTCGATGCCGGTCTCACCGCTTTGGGTGGTCGAGGGAATCGCCTGCGCGAAGGGCGCTTTGAGATCGCAGCTTTGCCTGAGGTGTTGGGCAATCCGAGTACGCTTCCCCAAATTATAGACTTTAATGCCAGCGCAGATCCCGATGTAGAGTCGCTTGATCCGGGGCATGTATTGGTTCGCGCGCTGACAGAAAACGTTTTAACCGAATTTAGCACATTATTGCGGCGGGGCAGCGCCCTGGTTGTCCCAGGTGCTGGTGCTGCGCGCGTCTGTTTGCTCGTCGAACAGGCGATCGGTCAGACCGGGGCGGATGCCGAGGAACCCTGGCGCCAATTGCAATTGGTTGAAGTTGATGCCGAAGGGCATGCAAGGTCGTCTCTCGAACCTTCTTGGTGGGATTTGCGTCCGCCAAGTTCCGATGAGCAACTGCAGATCGACGCCTGGCGCCAAGAAGACTGGTTGGCAACTGATTTTGAAGAATCTGCGTTGGCTTGTGTGGTATCGGAGACCGTGCATTTGCATCTAGAATCGGCCCGGCGCGGTAGGGAATATGTCACCCGTCGTATAGCAGAAGAACTGGGCGGGGAGAGTCGTCCGATGGCGAACGGCAATGGATTCGGACATGCGGCAGCGATCCCCGCGGGGGTAGATGAGCGCCTGCGGCCGATTCTTGAGTCCTGGTCGCAGAAGCCGTTATTGCCACTTTTGCCCAAGGTCGTGGGAGGGGTTTTGTTGGTGCCCGAGGAGTTGTTGATGACGGGAGTGTCCGACCGGATGACCGCTACCGTAGTTGAAGTGCCTGATTTCAAACCGGCCTTACGTGCTGCAACTCCACAGGCCGCTTCGGATTGGGAACGATCCGAGGCGTTTGCCGAAGAGGAATTGCCCGAAGAGCCGCTTGTCGAAGAAGAACGACCTGCAGAGGGTTTCTTCGCGCAAATTCCGGGTTTATTGGCTGGACCGGAGATGCGTAAGCCACCGCGCACGTCGCCGGGGGCGACGACCTTGGCCGGGCCGCCGATACTTACGCAGTCCAAAGCTTGGCGCGTTCCGGTGGACTTGCAAAGGGAATGGCAGGCTCATGCCGAGCGCTTGCTGGTATCGGGGGTCGAAGCTCCTGCGGGTGTGGAGTTGGTGCGGCGCAATCCGGTTGATGGGGGCATTGGCCTGTGGATTCCCCCCGGCTCGTTTACCATGGGGGATCGCCGCGGCGACCGCGACGAGAGGCCGATGCACCAAGTTCACTTGGAAGCGTTTTATATGGATCTCCAGCCCGTGACCCAGACTCAGTATCAGCATTTCGTGCGCGAGACTGGTTATCGGAATCGCGAGTGGGAACCTCTTGCTGATGCTGCGGATCATCCGGTAATCCAGGTGAGTTGGGAAGATGCGGTGGCCTATTGCACTTGGGTACAGAAACGTTTGCCGACCGAAGCCGAATGGGAAAAGGCCGCACGGGGCACGGATGGCCGCACTTTTCCTTGGGGTGATACGTTCGAGCCGGGGCGGGCCAGCGTACTCGGTCGCGGTTTTAGCGGTACATCTCCAGTGGGTAATTTACCGGCCGGTGCCAGTCCCTATGGCGGGCTGGATATGTCTGGGAATGTCTGGGAATGGGTGGCCGATTATTATGCCCCCGATTACTATGCCAGCGGTCCGCCGCACAACCCGATGGGCCCTGACAATGGGCGGCAGCGGGTGATGCGTGGCGGGGCTTGGATTTGCCATCGCCGCTACCTTCGCTGCGCTAAGCGCGAGCGCCAAGCTCCCGATTATCGCAGTCGCCTCGTTGGTTTTCGCTGCGCCCTCTAAGTCGCGGTTCGCGGCGCTATTTTTCTTCTAAAACGGATTCGTCGATCGCCGGGTCTACGATATAGAGCATGGGCTCTTCTTCGAGATAGATCAGTTGCGGCTCGTTCATTTTTTTGCCGCGATGGTCAAGCCGGATTTCCACCAACGGGCGCGTGGGGTAGAGCTTGTTGGCTCCTACTACGCGTCCGATGGTGTTGTTGTTGAGCTTGACGAGGCTGCCCAACGGGAAGATCGATACGATATTGATCAAGCTTTTGATTAGGCGGGGGTCGAAGTGTTTGTTGCGCGTGTCGATTATCGTGGTCAAGGCGCTATAGATAACATGGGCTTTGCGGTCGGAGCGCGGATGCCCGAGGGCTTCGTACATATCCGACAGCCCGATGATCCGTGCGAATTCGTGGATATCATCGCCTCTCAGCTGGTCGGGATAGCCGCTGCCGTCGTGGCGTTCGTGAATCTGCACGACCACTTGGCCGATCCAGGCGAAATTTGCGCCGAAGCGTTCGACCATTCCTTTGGATTCGTGTGGGTGATTACGCAGGAGTTGCAGTTGCTCGGTGGTCAATTTAGGGGAGTCGAGCACCTCGTCGGGAATGGTTAGCATGCCGATATCGTGCATCAGGGCGCAAAGCCCCAAGCCCAGGCAGTGTTTTTCGTCGTAGGCAATCTCCAAGCCAAGGCGAATCGCCATTAGCGCGGCATTGGCCACGCGTTGTGAACGCTCGGTGTTGTTGGTGCGGCGACGAACGGCTTCGGTTAGCAGTTGGTCGCTCTTGGCGAACGAGCGCAGGACATTGGTAAAGGCCTGCGTTAGCATCTCGGCGTTGACCGGGCTTTTTGTTTCGGCTTGTTCGAAGACGTGGCGGGCCGCCTGTACTACAGATGTATAAATCTCGCTGTCTGGAATGAGAGCGACTGGCTCTATGTCAGGGGGCTCTGTTGCCTCCGTCGATTCGATGGACTCCGGGTTTTCTGATTGTGTCGCGGTCGGAGGTTCTATAGTTGCTATTTCACCAGCGGTTTCGGGTCCTACCGTCGGTGTTTGTGTTGGCGGGGTAGAAGGTGGTGCCGTCGGCGCAGGTGAGATAACCGCGGGTGTTTCGACAATAGCCTGTTGCGGTGGTACTGGTGCGGGGGCCAACGGCCCTTCTTCGCGGACTTTTTGGCTCGACCGCATCATGTGGCGCATCCTAAACACGGCAGTCTTCCTCGTCTAGGATGATGCGATAGGCCATCTCCTCGTCGACCTGGCTAGCTTGTCGACTATAGCTGAGGACTAGGCAGAGGTCGCAAATATAATTGAGGCGCCGGGGAATGCCGCCGGAGTATTGTGAAATCAGTTCGATGGCTTCCGGCGTGAACGCCGGGTCAATGCGTCCGGCGATGGCCATGCGGTGGTTGATATAAGCACCGACATCGCGGCGTTCTAAAGGACGCAGCAGGCCACGCGCCGAGAGACGGTCGTCGAGTTGCGGTAAGTTGCGGATTCGCTCGCCCAATTCGGGTTGGCCGATAAGCAATAGCGTGATTAAGAAGGCGTCGTTGAGCTGGAAGTTGAGCAGCAAACGGATTTCCTCAAAGAGCCTGGCATCTTCAAGAAGCTGCCCCTCGTCGATAATGACCAAAGTGGTCTTGCCGAGGGAGAAATTGTCGTAGAGCCGGCCATTGAGCCGGTGAACGATCTCGGTATGGTCTTCGTCGAGTTGGGTCTCGCCGACCTGGTAGAGGATCTCTCGCAATAATTGCGTCGGGGTCGGCGAGGGGCTGGTCAATAGGGCGACTTCGGTCTTGTCGGGGTCGAGTTCGTTGACCAGTGAACGAGAAAGCATCGTTTTGCCGCAGCCGGACTCGCCGGTGAGCAAAATACCGCCTTGATTGCTGCGAAGCGCATAGAGCAGCTTGGCAAAGGTTTCCGTGGTGGCAGGCGACCGATAAAAGAAGCGGGGGTCGGGTGTGTTTTCGAAGGGTTTTTCTTGCAATCCCCAGTAGTCCTGGTACAATGGCCAGTCCTCCGCGCCGACTATGAGGGTGGGGAAGTCAGCGTTTCTGCTATAAGTTATTGTAAACAGTGGGGTTTAAAGGGTCCTATAAGAATACTCATCAAGGGCGAAAGTGTCAAGCACTGATCAGTGGTCATTTCCGATGGTATTCGCAGACATTCTACATGGTCCTAATTGCACGATTAAAGGGCGGTTTGACCTAGTCAATCACAGAGATTTTCTTTTGCTTGTTTTAGTGTTGCCAACAACCAGGGGCCTGTTGATCTTAGTCCGTGATTTTAATGGTGAAAAAGGTCGCTGGATCCTATAGGGGTTATGTGAAAAATATTGCGGGGATGCGGCGTTTTTATCGCCGCGGAGCTTGTAATAACGACGAACTGAGGAGTCGGACGGTATGGATGGTGTGAGCAAAGCTGCGCGAATAGGCCAAATTGTGATGGGGGTTGTCTACCTTGTCGCGGGGGCGATCAAAATGTGGGAACCGGTACTCTTTTATTGGGAATTGATTCCCTATATGCAGATTATCGGCGTGGGTAAGGACAATTGGGAGTCGGTGACGGCGGCGGCGAAGGTGACCACTGTTTTGGGGCCGATCGAATTTGCCCTTGGTCTCGCGTTGATATTCAATTGGCGCCCGCAGCTTTCCTTGCCTATTTCAACCTTGTTGATGGCTTTGTTCACGGGGTTGATGATCAAGGCGTGGCAGATGGGGGCTTCAATCGATTGCGGTTGTTTCGGTGCCTTGGTCGAGCGGAGTCCCGGCGAGGCGGCCGTAGAAGACGTTGTCATGTTGGCGATATTGCTTTTTTCTTGGTGGGGGATGCGCCGGAGTGCCGGCGAAACGCCGGCAGGCGGGTATGCGGCGAACTGGTGGGGGAGGGGTGGCCAACCTGCAATCGCGAAAACGAACCAGGTCGTCCTTGGTGCCTTCGTGTTCGGAATGCTCGTTTGGGGCGGCCGTTTCTTGCCTGAGATGGAGCGGATCCAGGCCTCGGATCTCAAAGGTGGTGTGCGATTAACGGGTCTCAATCCGAAGGGTGTGGAAGTCGATTTTCTAAAAGGCGAGTACCTGGTCGAAGTGTTCAGCCCATCTTGCGGTCACTGCATGGACGCTGTGCCGAAAATTAATCGTCTGGCGCAGGACCCGGATATCCCGCGGGTAATCGGTTTGACCGCTTTTCCGCAAGACTCACCGCAGTTGGCCGACTTCAAAAAACGATTGCAGCCGCGTTATGATATCGGCACTATTTCGCAGACAGATTTCTACCGTTTGACCTTCGGTCACGGTTATCCGCGGTTGGCGTATGTCAAAGACGGGATAGTGCAGTCAGTCTGGGAACGGGACTTTATGCCGACGCTTTCGCGTTTGAAGGAAATTACCGGTTCCTGAGAGGGTAAACGCGACGATCAACGAAGCGATTCCTTAATTTTTAATAGCCTGTAACACCGATGACGGGAGGACGAATATGAGCAAAGGAAGCGCATTGGCCATTCACGGCGGTGCGAAGGCGGTTATAGCGGACGAGGGTGATATATTTCGCTGGCCGATCGTCACCACAGAAGACGAAGAGGCGGTCTTAGCAGTGCTGCGACGAGGCGCGATGTCTGGCCTCGACATCACCTACGAGTTCGAAGATGATCTGAAAGGCTACTTCGGTTTACGGCATGCGCTCTGCCACAATACGGGCACCGCGGCGATTCAGGCGGCGATGTGGGCTTGCGGGGTCGGTGTCGGCGACGAAGTAATATCGCAGAGCATGACCTATTGGGGTACTTCTCTACAGGTTTTTTCGCTGGGCGGTACTGTTGTATTCTCCGAAATTGACCCTAAGACATTGACGATGGACCCGAGCGATATCGAGCATCGCATCACCGAGCGGACCAAGGCGATCATCCCGGTCCACTACTGCGCTCATCCCACCGATATGGATCCTATTATGGAGATCGCCGAGAAACACGGACTCAAAGTGATCGAGGATGTATCGCATGCGCAGGGCGGCCTTTACAAGGGGCGGCTTTTGGGAACGATCGGTCATATAGGCGCAATGTCGATTATGTCGGGCAAGTCGCTGGCGTGCGGGGAGGGCGGATTCTTGGTGACCGACGACAAGGACCTCTATGAGCGCGCTGCCGCGTTCGGTCATTATTCGCGCACGCAAAGCATTGAACACCCCGAATTGTCGCCCTTTGCCGGAATGCCCTTAGGCGGTTATAAATACCGCATGCACCAGCTCTCCTCGGCGGTAGGACGGACCCAGATCAAACGCTACAATGAGCGGATGCAGGAGATTCAACGGGCGATGAACCACTTCTGGGATTTACTCGAAGGCGTGCCGGGCATCGTGCCGCACCGCACGCCGGCTGATGGCGATTCGACGATGGGCGGTTGGTACGCGGCAAAGGGGATCTATGCCCCAGAGCAGTTGGGCGGGTTGCCGGTCGCGCGTTTTTGCGAGGCAGTGACGGCCGAGGCCGGGTCTTTTAGGATCATGCCAGGGGCCAACCCCTTGATGCATCTGCACCCGGTGCTTAATGACGCGGATATCTACGGGCACGGGAAACCTACCCGGATCGCGCATTCGGATCGCGATTTGCGACAGCGAGAAGGCAGCTTGCCTGTCACGGAAAGTATGCCCGAACGCATCTACTCGATCCCGTGGTTCAAGCACTACGACGAAAAAATTATCGCGCAATACGCCGCGGCTTTCCGCAAGGTCGTCGAGCACGCCGAGGAATTGCTATAATATGGCCGAAGACGATCCGTTAAAAGTCCGCTTATTTGGTTATGGAGTGCCCTATCTAGTCGAATTAGGCGCAGATGGTGCGGTCGCCCCGATGGATACAGATGCCGCGCAGGAGGCCGATGCAGTGTATCATTCGTTGCGAGTGTTGAAAGGGCTGGCTGGTAGCCCGGGCACAGGCCAGCCCGGTACGCAATGGGCGTATTCAATGCCCTTTGGTCGCTGTGGGGTTGATGGGTTGCCGCGCGAGCATCTGCTCGTGCATTTCTGCGCCGAAGCCTATCTGGACGTGCTTTCGGATGCCGGATTAGAAACCCGACAACTTGCCGAGGGGGAGATCGCCCACATTGAACCAGGCACCGTCGTTCGGCTTAGAGCTTTGCCGCTCGAAGGCCACCGCGTGCTTGTTGCCTTTCAGACCGAGGATCGCACGCCGCTGTCGGGCAATGCCGGTCCTTTTACGTTGGACGGGGAGGTGCCGGAGGATTGGCAGGAGCGACTAGTAAAATGTCACGCCGCCTTTGACGAAGCGGCCGAACATGCGAAGAAAGGTTGGCACAGGCCGCTATTGCAACGCTTTTTAGAGACGATGGCCGATGCGATCGCTGGCGATCCAGAGATAGCGAAAATTCAAGAAACGGCACGTGCTGCCGGCTCGTACGGTGTAATAGAGGAGCAGGTCTTTTTCGATCGCCAGCGTTCACTGATTAACGAGGCCGTGCTCGAGCGGATAAAGGCCGAAGACGAAGCCGTTTTTCGTTTTCCGGGCATGTTCGGTGGGGTTGCGCCGCTTTTTAATTTAATCAACTGAGGGTATAACGATGGCAAAGAAAAAAATCCGAATCGGTCTAATCGGTTGTGGCGGCAATATGCGCAACGCTCATATCCCCAGGTTGCAAGCCGATGGGGGCGTCGAGCTTGTCGCGGTGGCTGATACTGCTGAGGAGCCGGCCCGCCTATTGATGGAAAAGTGGGGGAAGGAAACCGGCTATTATCCCGATTATCGCCGGATGATCCGCAGCGAAACACTGGATGCGGTAATGATTTCTTCACCGCATTCGACGCATTACGCGCAAGTTCGCTACGCGCTTGAACGAGGTCTGCACGTGTTGGTCGAGAAACCCTTGACTATTGGCTCTCGCCAAGCCCGTGCGTTGGTCGATCTGGCGAAAAAGAAAAAACGGCTGCTGGTCGTCAGTTATCAGCGCAATTTCTATCCGCCGCACGTCTATGCGCGCGAGTTGGTGCAACGGGGTGCGTTGGGCAAGATTACCGGGCTGGTCGCCTATGTGACGCAGCGTTGGGGGGGCGGTAAGGGCTGGCGCATGGTGCCGGAGTTATCGGGCGGTGGAATGTTTATGGATACCGGCAGCCATTTGGTTTCGTCGGTATTGTGGATTACGGGTCTCGAGCCGGTCGAGGTTTCGGCCTTTATGGACAAGCGCGGCAAAAAAGTCGACATCGACACGGTGGTCAACGCGCGTTTCCGCAATGGCGCTCTCGGTTCGATGAATTTTATCGGCAGCGCCAGTCGCCACGACGAGCGTCTTGCCATACACGGAGATAAGGCGACCCTGGTATTTCATCTGCATCAGTGGCAGATCCGCGAGGTGTTGTTGGACGGCGAACCGTTGGTGCTGCCAAAGCGCATCACTGAAGATTCTCCCGACGCGGCTTTGCTGCGGTGGATTCGCAACGGGGGCAAGGGCTATGAGCGGGCAGAGTTCGCGGTGCAGGTGGCGAAGTTTACCGAGGCAGCCTATCGCTCGGTGGAGCGCGGCAAACCGGTGAAGGTGAGTCGGTAGCGAAGATATTTATCGCCGCCCTTTCTTCGGCAGATGTCAGTCTCCTCGTTTGGCTTAGGAGGGCTATGTGCGGTTTTCTCCTGCTGGTCGATTTTCTGCTTGGCTAATGGCATAGAATAGGATTAATTCGCTCTGCGCGCTCACGAGAGTCTGATGGCTTTGTCAAGCTGCATGGGGTGGATTGCGGCTCGCGCTATCTCGTGGTGGTTAAAGTGAAATATGGCCTATGCTCTTCCTCGACTTTATTCGTCATTTGCGCCTTCCCTTCCAGTTCGTGCTCGCCCCGGTGTAATCGTTATTGGCACAAGGACGTCCTCTCGATCGGGGGGATGAAATATCCGCTTGGGGGTTGGCCCGCCCTGGTAGGAGGTCTTGGCGGTGGCGGCGCTGTGGCTTGGGGGGCGGGAGGACGGTGCGGGGTCGATCAATCCATGTGGGTTGGCGGGATGTCGATGGGGTTGCGCAGTGCTGAATTATTGGCGCCGTGGGCGGATCGGTTTTTACACGGTGAAATTCAAGGCGAGGATTCGCGTAGGACAATGGTTGGAACGAGTGCTTTTGCGGCCGCGCTGGACGCCGTTGGCGCTCAATTCGTTTACCGTATGGCCCTGGTTCGGGCCGGCGGCTTTGCGGTGGAGCCGCGGTAGAAAGGATATATAGCATGATCGCGTATGAAATATTAGTTGCAGCGTTGGATCAACAGGTAGAAGGCGTGCTCTATCGCCAGGTCGTCGATGAAGGGCACGATTATCGAGGTGGTTTTATCGACGCGGACCGGCTCGTTGGATCCAATAGTATTAGCTCGGTCGCACCCCTGGGATATGCCTATTTGCTCGCTGAGTCGCGGTACTATCGCAGCGCGGAGTTATTGCAGCGGATTTTGCTGGCGACAGAATTTGTCCGGCGGCACCGCCAGCCCTCGGGCTGCTTTGACCTGCTGAGCACCAACTTCGATTCGGCACCGGATGCCGGTTTTTGTCTGCAGGCGATAGCGCCAGTCGTTTTCGCTGCCCGCCAACAAGCCGCAGACGACGAGGGGGCAGCGCAGATCGCCGAGGCTTTAGGCGAAGTGGTACGGACGGCTGTTCCCGGGATGATCGCGGGTGGTTTCCATACGCCGAACCACCGTTGGGTGATGGTCGCGGCCATGGCTGAGGCGCAGGTACTTTTCCCGGAGCTGTCTGTTGGCGAGACCATCGAGGCGTATTTAAACGAGGGCATCGATATCAACGCCGACGGCGAGTATATCGAACGCAGCACCGGAGTGTACAATGCCATCGTCAACCGCTCATTGATCCGTGCAGCCGCGGCGTTAGAGCGCCCTGAGTTACTCGATCCGGTCAGGCGCAATCTCGATATATCCTTTCACCTGCTGCACGCCGACGCGACCGTGGTCACCAGTATTTCTAAACGACAGGACCGGGGAACAAGAGTCGTGCCGACGGGTTTGGCCGACGGCTATCACGCCTTGGGGCATATCGACGGCAACGGTTTTTACGCGGCGATGGCGGATTATCTCGCAGATAAAGGCGGTAGCGGTCTGGTATGTCTGCCCAATTATGTAATGAATCCAGCATGGCGCGAAAGCACTGTAGAGCGCGAAGCGCTGTCAGAAAGCTATGCTCGGGTCTATCCGACGTCCGGTCTGTGGCGGGTGCGGCGAGATGTTGTGAGCGCGACGGCGGTGGCTGGGCTGACGACGCCCTTTAGCTTAGTATGCGGCCAGGCCGAGTTGGTGGCGGTGAAGCTGGCGTCGAGCTATTTCGCCACCGGCCAGTTTATCGGCGAGGATTTTTCCGCGGTCGAAAAGGGCGTGCGAATGCTGCACAAGGGGCGCAATGGCATCTACCCGGAAAAGCAATATATGGGGGGGACTTATTGGTTGCCGATCGATGAAAAGGTTGACGCGGAAAACTGGCGCGAGGTACGCGGGCGCAGGGATACCTATGAACTGCCGCCTTTACAGGTCGAATTGACGATTGAAGAGGTGCCCGGCGGTTTTGATTTGCACGTGCAAACTTCAGGTGGCCTCGACGGGGTGCCTTTTCAGATCGAATGTAATTTTGCAGCGGGCGGAATTTTGCAGACCGATAGTGCTTTATTGGAAGGCAACGCGGGCCAGGTGGTATTCCTCAAGTCGGGCCATGGAGTATATCGGGTGGGCAACGACGCGATACAGGTGGGGCCAGGGGATATGCGGCACACGATGTGGCGGATGCGCAATAGCGAGGTCGATGAGACCGGCGTGCGCGTGCTTATCGCGCTGGTCGCGCCACTGAAGCGGACGCTGGAGATTCGCTGTGGGCGGTGGTCGGACGCAGAGGGGCGGTTGTTGGCTTTTTAAGGGGGGAGGGCAGGCGCATCTCCCCCCCCGTGCTGGGAGACGATCAACGCTTTGCCAGCCGGCGTTTACCCCAGATGTAACTCATCCGCCTCGCCGAAACGCCAGACGGGGACAGGGCCCGGTAGCAAATTTTTGCCATCCGACAGCCCCTCTTCGCGTCCGGCCAACTCTTCGACCATTCGCTGCCTCCACCGTGCCAACTCTTCGCTTTCGACCTTCGCCAAATCACGGCACTCCTGCGGGTCGGCGAGTAGGTCAAAAAGCTGTTCTTCACCCGTAATGGGATTCCAAATGTACTTCCAACGCTGGTCGGTGAGAAACTGATTGGCGTTTTCCGGATGATAACAGGGCGAATGTTCACCGTGGTAGTAGGGGCGCCAATCGGCCTGGCGGTCTTTGAGCAGGGGCAAGATGCTCTGGCCTTCGACGGTTTCCGGCACGGGGGCGCCCGCGGCCTCTAAGAAGGTCGGCATGATATCTTCCCAGCCGACGATTTGATCCATTTCGACATTGCGGTCAATGTGCATCTTCTTGGGTGCCTTGAGTACGAAGGGCACACGGGCGGAGGCCTCGTAGGCGTAGGTCTTGCGCCAGAGGTGGTGGTCGCCGAGCATTTCGCCGTGGTCGGAAGTAAAGAGCACCAGGGTGTCGTCGTGCAGTCCGCCGCGGTGCATGTTTTCGAGTAGCCGGCCGATTTGCGCGTCCAAGAATGATAGATAAGCGAAGTAGGCGGCGCGTGCGCGGTGCACGATATGCGGGGCAAGCTCGCCGCGCCAGGCGTTGGTGTCTAAGGGGTATTCGGCTTCGGTTGCGTGGTGGGCGGCCCAGTCGCCGATTTCGGGGGTGGGCAAGTCGCGGTCGATGTATTGATCGTAATAGACCTGGGGCGGGCACCAGGGTGGGTGTGGGCCATTGAAGGACAAACAGAGGAAGAAGGGACGGGTCGGGTCGCGTTTGTCGATAAAGTCCAGCGCGCGGCTAACGAAGAAGGTCTCTTCGAGCTGGTGCTCGGGCAAGTGGTTGGGGCGGCCGATCCAGGAGTTGGCCGGCACGCCATGCGCGAATTTCTCCACTTCGACCCCGGGTTGCCGGCTAAGCCATTCTTCGTAGTCGGCAGAGACCGTCAGTTGCTCGAAGCCGAGGTGCAGGCGCGGCGGGTGGAAATGGGTTTTGCCGATATTGGCGGTCTGATAGCCCGCGTTGCGCAACTCGCCTGCGAGCGTATGCGGATAGTCCCAGGCCTTGCCGTCTTGGTAGCCGACCATGCCCTGGGAATAGGGCGTCATGCCCGTCATCAGCGAGCGGCGGGCGGGGATGCACGAGGGGCAGGGGGTATAGCCGCGGGTAAAAGTAGTACCCTGCCTGGAGAGTGAGTCGATATGCGGCGTTTCGGCTACCGGGTGCCCGAGTCTGCCGAGGCAATCGCCGCGCCAGTGGTCGGTGAGAATCAGCAGGATGTGCGGCGCGTTGGTGTCGTTCGTTTGGCTCATGAGCTTAGACCGCGTAGGAGACTGAGCCGTCCGAGCGCAAGGGCGTCGAGGCACTATTGATCGGGGTAAAGGGCGTCTTGTCGATCAGCGCCTCGTCGAGTTCGACGCCGAGGCCCGGAGCTTCGGGTATTGGGATATAGCCGCCTTCGCGTTTGAAGGCGCATTTATAAACCGCGTTGTGTGCAGCTTCGTCGTTTTTGGTGTATTCCTGGGTGATAAAATTGGGAATCGAAGCGTCGAGGTGTAGCGAGGCGGCGGTGATCAGTGGGCCTAAGAAATTGTGGGTAACCACGGCGCAATGATGTGATTCACCTATGGCGGCGATTTTCTTGCAATGCGAAATGCCGCCTGCCAACGCGACATCCGGGCGCAGATATTGTGGTCCGCCCTGCTCTAGCAATTCGCGGAATTCCCATATCGAAACGAGGCGCTCGCCATTGGCGAAGGGCACGGTAGATTTCTGGGTGATATGTGCTTGGGAGGAAATGCTGTCGATTTGAATCGGGTCTTCCAAAAAGAATACGTGGAAGGGTTTGAGCGCCTCGGCCAGGGCGATGGCGACCATCGGCGTTAGTTTGCGATGCAATTCGATAATCAAATCGAGGTCGGGACCACCTGCTTCGCGGGCGGCGGCGGTGATGGCGACCGCATTTTCGATCATGCGCGCTTGGCCCTTGTCGTGGCAGTCGGAGGTGATGGGGTCGAATTTGACGGCGGTAAAACCCTCATCGACGGCGGCTTTGGCGGCGTTGAAATTGGCTTCGGGGGTGCCGCCGCCCGATAGCAGATGCAGGCGGATCTTGTCGCGCACATTCCCGCCCAATAATTCCCAGACCGGCACTTCAAAGTGCTTGCCCTTGATATCCCATAGAGCGATATCGACGGCGGCGATGGCGCCCATGATGATGGTGCCGCGAAAAGGGGCCATGCGGTAGAGATATTGCCAGTGGTGCTCGATGCGCAGGGGGTTTTGGCCGATGAGATATTCTTTGAAGACATCGACGATGCTCTGCACGGCGGCCGGATAGCCCCAACAGGCGGTCTGGCCGATGCCGGTGAGCCCGGTGTCGGTGGTGATGCGGACTACATAGCCATTGCCGATGAGGAAGGATTCTATCTTTTCAATTTTCATTTTATAACGCTCCGTGAGTTGAGTGGCGGGTACAATTTAGGCTGGTGGGTGGGGTCGATCAACATATTTTGACGCGATCCATAATGTAATAAGACATGGTGCAAAAAATAAGTTGAATTTTTTATTTACCTCGCGCGGACTCTCCCGGTGGCTCCCGGCCAGGCTCCATGCGCCCCGCAACCCTTAAGACTACCCAGCGCAATGATCCCTCCGCCGTGTGGACATTAGAGGCCAAGCGGCAAGTTGATTACCTGTTGGAAGCAATTCAGCATTTTTTGTTGCTTGAACGGAGCAGCAGAGTTGGCGATATTGTGTCGCAATGGAGGGCGTATCTATGGAAAATTTGCGTTTTGCGGCACCAGTCGAACGGCGAGTGGGGTTGATTACGGGGGGGGCGCGGGGATTGGGCGGAGCGACAGCATTGAGGTTGGCGGAAGCAGGGAGGGATATTGTCATCGTCGACCTGCTGGAGGAGCAGGCACTGGAGACGGTGAGCAAAGTTGAAGAGATGGGGCAGAAGGCGGTTTTTGTGCAGGCTGATGTCTCTGTCGAAAGCGAGGTGCAGGCGGCTGTGGCTAAAGGTGTGGAGGTCTTTGGCCGGCTGGACATTCTAGTCTGTTGTGCCGGGGTGTTGGGGTGGGAGAAACCGTTTTTCGATCAGACGGCAGAGCAGTTTACTAAGGTGATGGCGATTAATGTGCACGGGGCTTATTATGCGCATCAGGCGGCTGTGCCGCATATGCTTGAAGGCGGGTGGGGGCGTTGTGTGACGATTTCTTCCGGCGCGCGCAATGGTACTGCGAATCAGATACCGTATTCGGTGTCGAAAGGCGCAGTGCTGTCGCTGATCAAGTCGCTGGGCAATATCTGGCCGAAACAGGGCGTTTTTGTCAATGGAGTCGAACCCGGGCGAGCGCTGACCGATATGGTCGTACCGCGCTTCAGCGAAGAGCATCTCAAGGATCCGGGCAACCCTATGGGGCGATACTCGGATGCCAATGAGGTAGCCGAGGTGATCGAGTTTCTCTGCTCCGAACGCAATACCTATACGACCGGGGCGGTGTGGAGCGTCAAAGGGGCGAGTGGGTAGGCGTGGCGGGTGTAGCAGGCAAATTACGGGTGCAATTGCCCTTGGGGTGGAGCGCATTGGTGCTTGGGGGGCTGGCGTTGGTTACGGGTTTGGGCTGGCTCTATCTGGGGCTGGTGCGCGAAATCGACGATATGGTGCGCAGCACGGTGGCGCAATTTATGGGCACTTTGCCGCTTTTTATTGGTCTGGGGATTCTTTCCTTTCGCCGGGGGTGCGATATTGACCGGGCCAATGTGCAGGTGAAAAAATGGTGGGGGCTGCTATGGCCTTGGAGTCGCCATGTATTCGGTTTGGGTCAATTTGACAAAGTGACGTTGCGGCAGGAGCCGCGACAACTGGGTTCGCGGCGCAAGCCCAAGCTTATTACAGAGTATCCGGTGCGGCTCGAAGGCGAGAAGCGCTTGCTTGTGCGGGGGGATTTGCCAGAGGATAAGGCGAGGGCATTAGCTCGGGAAATCGCCGACTATCTGGACCTCCCCCTCGAAAGCACCTTACCGGAAGAAACAGAGGAAGATAAAGCACAATGATTGAAATTAAAGCGACCGTACCGCTGACTGAAGCGCCGGCTTGGGCCGTCTTAGAACGCCAACTAATCAAGGTGATGGAGGAAGCCGTACAGCCCTTTTTGGACAAATACACCCACCCGGATGGTCGGCTGATCTGGAAAATCGGAGATCGCAATAGCCGCGATGGGGCGGATGATTTCTATGAGAGCTTTGGCAATTGGCCGCTGCTCTATTTGCTCGGCGGCGGCGATCACTTGCTCGCATTGGGGCAGCGGCAGTGGGACGCGACGACGCTCTTGGTGGAAGAATATGGCCACGTCCACAAAGAATACGAGATCGGCTACGACCAATTCCACCAATCCGAGAGCTATATCTACTTCTATTTGCTGTGCATGGCCGACCCGACAAACGAGAAGAATCGCGAGCGCGCGCGCCGCTTTGCCGGTTTTTACCTCAACGAAGACCCAGAAGCACCGAACTACGATCCCGAGCACAAAATCATCAAATGCGCGCACAATGGCAGCAAGGGACCGCGTTGGCTCTACCAGGAGGATAGTGAGCCGGCTTATGGCTATGGTGCGGGTATGGCCCGCTATGGCTTGCCCTATGAAGATCTCGAAGGCATCGACAGTGTCGAGGACCTGAAGGACCCGGAAAAAGCGCGTCAGATGGGGCAGGCGATGAAAGAGCGCATGGACAAGGGCGATTGCGCTACCAATCTGCATGTCACGCCATTAATTGCAAACGCACTCTATCTGACCGGCGATGAGAAATACCGCGCCTGGCTGATCGAATATGTCGATGCTTGGATTGAAAGGGCCCAGGACAACGATGGCCTATTGCCGGACAATGTTGGGCTGTCGGGTGAAGTCGGGGAATATACGGGCGGGCGCTGGTATGGCAGCATGTATGGCTGGACTTGGCCGCACGGTTTTTACAATATCGCGATGGCGGCTATTTTGGCCGGAACCCACTGTTATTTGATCACCCGCGACCGCAAATACCTGCAAATGCCCCGGACCCAGATCGAAAAGGTGATGGAGCAGGGCAAAATGGCCGATTTAGAGCAGGAGGCGATGAGTCTGCGCGAGCATTGGATCGGCCAGATGGCGGCGCTGGGCGACGATAAAGTCAGTTATGTGGTGCCCTATTGTTATGGCGCGAACGGCTGGTCCGATTTTCAGCCTTTAGCTCCGATGTATCCGGCGGCGCTGTGGAATATTAGCGGCGAGGAGACGGATTGGCAGGTGCTTGAAGAAATTCGCGATAAAGAGACCTACGATTGGCGCAAAGTCATCCCCTTCCACAACAAGGAAGACGCCTATCACGAGCAACCTTGGATTTGTTACCTCAGGGGCGAAAACCCGGACTATCCGGTCAAAATCCTGCAAGCCGCGCTGGCGCTGGTCTATCGGCGGATGGAATTAGTGCGTCAAGACGAAACGGACCCTTGTGACAACCATATCCACTGGTGGCAGGAACTCAACCCGGTGACCACCGAAGCCTTAATACAAATGACGCTCGGTGCGCCGCAGATGCTTTATAATGGTGGTATGCTAATCGCACCGTTGCGCTACTTTGATGCGGAGCGCAAACGTCCGGGTTTGCCGGAAGATATCGGTGCGTTAGTGGAAAAGGTTGAGCAGGAGCGAGTCGTAGTGCATTTGGTAAATCTGAGTCTTTTGCATGGGCGCAGGCTACTTATTCAGGCGGGCACGCTAGGCGAGCATCGTTTTACTTCAGTCGAATATAGCGTATTGACTAGCGTCTATCCCGGCGAAGTCGGTGATTATACTGCTCCGCCGGTAGAGCAGACGACTGAGTGCCAAGAGGTTGCAGCAGGTCAATTTCAGGTCGAGTTGCCGCCGGGGACTGAGATTCGGTTGAAAATTGGCTTAGCGCGCCATGTCAACGAACCCAATTATAGTTTTCCCGAGATGTAAATAGGAGATAAAACAATGGATTATGTTCGATTGGGCCGAGCTGGGGTCAAGGTTTCCCGGCTTTGTCTTGGCACCGCCTTCCGCGGCTATTGGAATGGTCATACCGAAGAGGCGACGGCGATTCGCACTGTCGAGACGGCGATAGACCTCGGCTGCAATTTTATTGATTGTGCCAATTATTACTATCAGGGCCGGTGCGAGGATTTGCTGGGCAAGGCGATAAAAGGTAAGCGCGAGGACTTGGTGGTTACCACCAAGGTCTGGAGCCGAATCGGCGAGGGGCCGAACGATCAAGGTTTATCGCGCTTTGCGATTATGCGCGAGGTCGAACGCTCGCTCAACAGGCTACAGACTGACTACATAGACATTTATTTGCTGCACAATTGGGATCCGAATACCGAGCTCGACGAAACCCTCAAGGCCTTTGACGACTTGGTGCGGCAGGGTAAAGTGCGGTATGTCGGTGCCTGTAATTTTACGGCGGCGCAGACGGTCGAGGCCTTGTGGACGGCGGATCGCGGAGGATTGGATCCATTTTTCGTATTACAAAATCAGTATAACATATTGCAGCGCTGGGATATAGAGCCAGAAATTTTGCCCATTTGCCGGCAGTATGGTATGGGTATGATGACCTATAGCCCCTTGGCCGTGGGCTTGCTTACAGGACGCTTTAGAAGAGGGCAGACGCCGCCGGTCGATAGCGCTTGGACGGCGGGAGATCGCTTTGACGCGGCACTCGACGAGAAGACCGATCAAATCATTCAACAGCTTGTCGATATCGGCGAAGCGCAAAACAAGACCCCGGCACAAGTGGCCATCGCCTGGATTTTGGCCAACGACGATGTGACCGCACCGATTATCGGCCCCGATCGCCCTGAGCATGTCGAGGAGGTTTTTGGTGCCCTAGAGGTGGAATTTAGTGCCGAGCAACTCCAGGCTTTGGATGAGCTTTCGCAATGGCAGCCGCTAACGCGCACCCATTGAGGAGATTGCATGAGCTGGATTATTGCATGGGGCGCGTTTAGTCTATCGGTTTTTGCCGTCGCACGAGTTGCGCACGGCGATTGCGGTCGCGGCGGTCTATGGGATCCTGAAATTTGTCTTTTATTGGGTCCTGGTTTTTGTATCGCTACCCTTCATTTTCGTTACTCTGGGGCTATTCCTGATCGTCATCAATGCGTTTCTGCTCTTTGTAGCCGACAAGCTCATCGAGGATTTTGAGATCGATGGCTGTCTTACGACCATTATCGTCTCCGTAGTCATCTCGCTTTGTGATATGGTCTTTCGCTGGATATTTATGGGTATATAAAATGTTGTTAGCCAATGAGTTCAGGGTGTTATATGAGTCACCCGATCCAGCGACGGTCTTCGCCTATAGCCCGGGAATTTGTCGCCTGGCATCGGGGCGACTGGTGGCGACGATGGATCAGGGCGGACCTGGCGTTAAAGACTTGTCGGGGCCAAAGGGGTTGCGTGGCGAGGGCAAGCACGCCTGGCAGGGGCGGGTATGGACCTCTGACGATGGCGGCGAAACATGGACGGTGCGCGGTCTATTTCCCTTTATGCACGCTCGCCCCTTTGCCGCAGGAGATGCGCTCTATATCCTCGGGCACGATGCTGACCTTTGCATTATTCGCTCGGATGACGAGGGCGAGACCTGGTCGGAGCCATATTTTCTAACGCAGGGAGAGCACTGGCATCAATCGGCGTGCAATGTGCATTATGCCGGCGGCCGGGTCTATTTGGTGATGGAGAAACGCATCTCCTTTAATCATCCAGGCTGGCCGGTGTCGGAATTGGCTCCTGTATTGATGGCTGGTGTTGTAATGGATGACCTAACCCAAAGGGAGAGTTGGGTTTTTGCGAGCGAATTGAGTTTTGGTGACATTCGCCAAGTGCCTGGATTAATCCCAGTGCCCTTCTGGGATAATGGGGCGATAGATCGGGCGGGCAAACGCGTAATGCACCCGCCGGGCTGGCTGGAGACGAATGTCGTGCAATTTACCGATCCCGAGCATATTTGGCACGACTCGCAGGGCAAGACCTTTCATCTGTGGATGCGGGCACATACCGGCGGCACCCATCTGGCCTGCATCGCCAAAGTAGTTGAAGCGGCCGATGGTTCGTTCGAAACGCAATTGCAGCGGGCGCCATCTGGCACCGAGATGCTCTACGTGCCCTGTCCAGGAGGGCAGATGCGTTTCCATATCCTGCAAGATCCGGTTAGCGGTCTGTTTTGGCTGCTTTCGAGCGTGGCGACCGATAGCATGGTGCATCCTGACCGGATGGGGGCCGATCGCTACAATCTGCCGAATAACGAGCGCCATATACTGGCCTTGCATTTTTCTAAAAATTGCATCGATTGGTGTTTTGCAGGTGTCGTTACCCGTGGCGAGACGCCACAGCAGGCGCGTCACTACGCCAGTATGGTGATTGACGGGGATGACATGCATGTGTTGGCGCGATCGGGGGATCATCGAGCGAAGTCGGCACACGATGGCAACTTGATTACGTTGCACACGGTGAGATCCTTCCGCGATTTAGTGTATATTTAGCTTTTTAAATTCCTTCTAATTTACTCTGTAAGAATAGAATATGATGCTCAATGGGCCTGTGCTGCTCGAGTCTTATGCTCCAGGTGGCCAGGGACGCTCTTTTACTTTTGATCAGCCGGTCGATGAAGTCGTTGCCCTAGAAGTCGGTGATGTGCGTTCGGCACTTATCGCGGTAGAGCAGGCGGTAGACAAGGGTTTGCATGCAGCGGGTTTTCTCTGTTATGAAGCGGCGGCCGGGCTGGATAAGGCGTATTGCACGCGAGAAGCCGGTGCATTGCCCTTGCTGTATTTTGCTTTGTTTGCCGAACGGGAGGAAGTGGTTGTCGGTGGGGAAGTGGGTGATTATAGCCTCGGCGAATGGCAGGCGTCGGTCTCGCAAGAGCAATATCGAGCCGATATTGAACGGGTTCGCGCCTATATCGCTGCAGGAGACACCTATCAGGTCAACTACACTCTGCGGTTGCGCAGCGACTTTGCAGGCGATGCACGGGCCTTATATCGCGCTATGGGGCAATTGCAGCAGTGTGGCTATAGCGCCTTTTTTGATTTAGGAGAGCATATATTGCTCTCGGCCTCACCCGAATTGTTTTTTCAGCTCGACGGTCGTCAATGCACTGCGCGGCCGATGAAGGGGACCCGGCCGCGCGGGTGCTGGTCGGCCGAAGACCGACAACTGGCGGAGGAGTTGCGGAATTCGGCTAAAGATCGCGCAGAGAATGTGATGGTTACTGATCTGTTGCGAAATGACTTAGGGCGTATTTCTGATGTGGGTAGCGTGCAGGTCTCGGCCCTGTGGGAGACTGAGCGATATCCCACGCTATGGCAATTGACCTCGACGGTAGCCAGTCGACTGAAAGAGGGCGTTGGTTTGGCTGATGTCTTTGCAGCGCTTTTTCCCTGCGGCTCGATTACTGGGGCACCGAAGATCCGCACAATGCAGATTATCGCCGAGTTGGAGCGCGATCCACGTGGGATTTATACCGGTTGCATGGGCTATTGGTCACCGGGAGAGGATGCTTGTTTTAATGTGGCGATTCGCACGGCCCACTTGGATACCAAGAAAGGGCTGCTTGAATACGGGGTCGGTAGCGGTGTAACGTGGGCTTCTTCAGCGACGGCCGAGTATGCCGAGTGTCTGGTCAAAGCGCAGGTTATGCACGTACGCCGTCCGGTTTTTCACTTGCTGGAGACCATGCTTTGCGAGGAGGGGCAGTATTTCCTGCTCGATCGACATATGCAACGCTTGGCGGATTCTGCGGCCTTTTGGGGGTTTCCTTGTGATATTGACCATGTCGAACAGCTTTTAGTCAAGGAGTCTAATTGTTTGGGGGAGAATGACTTTAGAGTACGAGTATTACTGGATGATTCGGGCGCAGTAAAATTTGAGCATCATCCCTTAACGCCACACAAAAGATTAAAAGTCACGCTAGCTACTGAAAAAGTGGACAGCGCCGATCCGTTTCTCTACCATAAGACGACGCATCGAGCCGTTTACGAGCAACATCTGGCGGCCAGGGCAGATTGCGACGATGTGGTGTTGCACAATGAACGCGGCGAGTTGACGGAGTGTTGTATTGGAAATTTGGTGCTCGAAATGGATGGAGAGCGTTATACGCCGCCGATCGAGTCAGGGCTTTTGGCGGGCACGTTTAGGGCGGAATTGTTAGCGCGGGGTGAAATTCGGGAGCGGGTGATCAAGCGGGACGAATTGGCTCGCGCGGATGCCCACTACCTCATCAATTCAGTGCGGCGTTGGGTTGCACTGGATCTTATTTGAAGGAACGGCTCATGTATCGGATTGGCGAAGCAGAAGTAAAGCGCATTCAAAAGCTATTCGACAGCGGTAAGATCTTCCGTTATGGCTCAGGTGAGGAATGCGAAATGTTTGAAAAGAATTGGGGGCGCTATGTAGGGGCCGACTATTGTCGTATGGCTCGTTCGGGGACTTCGGCGCTGTATACCGCTTTGGTGGGGCTGGGGGTTGGTCCAGGGGATCAAGTGATTGTACCGGCCTACACCTATATGGCGACAGCTCTTGCTGTATTGGCGGCTGGGGCTATTCCAGTAATCGCTGACATTGATAAGTCTTTAACCTTGTGCCCCAAGGATTTAGAACAGAAAATAACAAAACATACTCGGGCTATTATACCGGTTCATATGGTTGGGGTGCCTTGCCATATGAAGAAAATCATGAAAATTGCCAATAAATACAATCTCTTGGTCCTCGAAGATGCTTGCCAGGCGGTGGGGGGAGGCTATGAGGGGGAGATGTTGGGGGGGATCGGCCACGCCGGGGCCTTTAGTTTCAACTTCTATAAAAATATGACCTGCGGCGAGGGGGGGGCTTTTGTCACGCATTCGAAAGCGGCTTTTGAGCGCGGGTCTGTAGCGGTGGACTGTTGCTCTTTTTATTGGAATCCCGAGGAGGGCGAAGGGCGTGAGGAGCGCGAAGAATTGCAATTTGCCGGCAATAACTTTAGAGCTTCAGAGGTTGAAGGTGCGATTCTCAATGTGCAGTTGAAGCGAATTAAGGGCATGTTGCAGAAGATGCGCGAACATAAGCAAGAGCTATTGCAAGTCGGGCTTGATGCAGGTTTAAAATCTATAAAAAACAATAGCTTGAAATATGAATGCGGCACGCATCTAGGTTTTATATTCAAAAAGGAGAAACAAGCTAGGGCCTTCCGCGATAAATTGGGGGCTCAGGCGGTGAGTTCCTTCTTGCCAATGGATACCGGCCGACATGTCTATACTCGTTGGGAGCCTATAATGCGTTATCAGGGTGCCCACCATCCGGCCTTGGATCCCTTCAAACTGCCGGCCAATCGCAAGGCGCTGGTCAAATATTCTCCAGATATGTGTCAGGATTCGCTCAATATATTGTCGCGTGCGGTATTGGTACCGATGCATGCAAATAATACTAAGTCTAGGGTGCGACGGATCGCAGCGGCAATTCGCACGGCGGCTGAGTAATTGTGCCGGTCTCGATCGCGGCAATGCCCAGTTTATACTTACGGCGAGCGAAGTTTTCGTAGCGCGCTGTAGATGCACTTTGTGAACAGGTCTGCTCCCGTATTGCAGTTCGTTATGAGCCGACGGAGCAGTCCTATGGACAAAGGGGCTTCGCCGTTGATGCCCGATGGTATATACTCGTTTTCGGCCAGGCGCTCGCATAGATAGAGGGCGCTTGGAGGCTGCGCTAAGCCCTACCGGTAGACGGCCTGGATCATCGCGCGGATAAAACCTGTGGCAAAGGCGTGGCCTTGCCGTTGTTCCTGGTCGCCGGGGATTTGTGGTGTATGATCCATCATAAAAGGCCCTTCAAAGCCTATTTCTTTATAGGCCTGCATCGCCTTGAACATGTCGACATCGCCCTCGTCGACAAAAACTTCCCTAAAATCCTTTGGTCTTCCCTGCACATTGCGAAAATGCACATAGCAGATCTTGTCCTGCCGGCCCATGCGACGGATTGCTTCGTAGACATCGACGCCCATTTCCGTGACGCAGCCCTGGCAAAATAGCATCGCGCTGTTTGGGCTGGGGTTGAGGGCGAAGATGCGCTCGTATTGATCGAGGGTTGAGACGATGCGGGCAGCCCCGCCCATTGCTTCGGGCAGGGGCGGGTCGTCCGGGTGCAGGGCCAGGGTCACGCCGGCCTCGGCGGCGACCGGCACGATGCGCTGGTGGAAATAGTCGATGTTGGCGAGTAGCGATGCTTCGTCAATGTATTTGTCGGGATGGTCGTGACCCTCTTTTTCGTATTCCTCGTAGACAAAGGTGCTGTACTTGGCTTCGCCACGCCCGGTCGCCGAGGGGGTACGGAAATTCCCGATGGGTTTGAAGTTGTAACCCAGGGTCGGCACGCCGACGTTGCCCATCGCGCGCAGCCAATTGCACCACAACTCTATTTGAGTATCGCGGCCAGCTTGCGCAAGCGTGATCTCGTCGGGGCCACCCATCGCGGCATTGTAGAGGCGCAGTCCGTGTTTTTCTGCCATTTTACGGACCCTTTGCAGGTATTCGACCATTTCGGGATAGTTGCGGAGGTTTGCAGGCAGGGGGTAGATCGTGAGGTAGTCGACGCCGATCGCTTTGTAGTAGCGCAGGTTATCGTCGGTGAGGCGGTTGTGGGGGAGTTGGTCTTGGATATACATGGTGGAGACTCCTTTATGGGCGTTGAGTGCGTAGACTGGTTCGGGGTGGTCGCCTTGGATTTTTTAGACCCTCGGGCACTTCTCGCCTCGGATCACTGCCCGCCGCCCAGCCCTCTTGCCCAAACCACCCGAAAAAATGCCTGCGACTACCACCCCGCCCCGGCTTGATGCCTTGGGAGGGCATTGGGGTGTTTTATTTCGCTACTTTGTTATGGGCTTGCTTGCGGGTCAGAACATCTCTGTAACATTGGTTGCGAACCTACTCCGATTTGAGTGATACCTTGTACAAGATTTTAGAGAGTGTCAACCATATTGAGTGGGGCAGTGAATTTGGATATCTTATCGGGCTTATAGATCTTAATGGAAACCACTACAATTGCGAGGTCTGATTGAAGGGAGTTCCTAACGGCTTTGCAGGCCCATAGGATGTGAGGCGAACTCCCGAGGGCGCGTAATCGCAACGCGATGCGTGCATGAGCGTAGAGGCTTTCTTAGGCCAGACTGTTCCCACGCTGCAGCTTTAAGGGTTTACATACAAGAGCTGCGCGATCAAAAACTGTAAAAAAGGGGTTGTTATGGAAGTTGAGAAATTGGCGGAAGAAGGGGCTATTGTCGGCGAAGGGCCGATATGGAATGCGGAGGAACAGACGCTGATCTGGACCGATATCGCTACCGGACGGATGTTTTCCTACGATCCGCAGAGCGGCCAGAATACGCAAATCCACGATGGCTTTAATGTCGGCGGGTTTATGCAGAATAAACAGGGGGGGTATGTCTGTTTTATCCACAATGGTGTGGTATTGTGGAAGTCAGATGACGACTGGCAGCGGATTCAGCCCGAGGAACTTGCGGGGGACCCTTTACCATTCAACGATGTGATCGCCGCGCCGAATGGTGGTGCTTTTGCGGGCACGTATTTGGGAGAGGAAAAGGGTAAGCTCTATCGCTTTGATCCGGATGGCACGGTAGAAGTCGTCGCGGAGGGCATTGGCTGTTCGAATGGCATGGGCTTTTCCCCAGATTTGGCGACGATGTACCATACTGATGCGGCGGCGCGGGAGATTTACGCCTATGACTTTGACGCGCAGACCTCGCAGTTGAGCAATCGCAGGCTCTTCGTCAAGGTCGGTGCCGAGCTTGGTGTGCCCGATGGTATGACGGTGGATGCGGAGGGTTTTATTTGGAGTGCCAATTGGTTTGGTAGTTGCATTATGCGCTTTGATCCCGACGGAAGGGAAGAACGGCGCGTCGAGACGCCGGCGCGGCAGACTTCGAGCGTGATGTTTGGCGGACCGGATTTAGATGAGCTGTATTTTACCACGGCGGATTTTGTTGTCGAGCCGGGGTCTGATTTGGATCCGGTGGCTTATGATTGGCCGGAGTATAAGCAGAGTTATCGCGGCGGCGGGCTCTTTCGGGTTCGCGGATTGGGCATTCAGGGTAAGGCGGAGTTCAAGGCCGATTTTGCCTGGCCTGCCTAGTCCGCGGCAATCGACGCGATCGGCGTAGTATGATCGCGCGTTAGAATTGGCACCCAATTATGTCGAGGCCATCGAATATCGGGCTGAGGCGTATCTTGGGCTCGCTCGGCTGAGCGAGGCTAAAGTGGCCTATGAGCCCCTATTTGTGCGCGACCCGCGACGGGCGATCTTCTGGCCCCGTTAGAAAAGAGCAAACGATGTTTATCACGCTGCTCGCTGTCACCTTCCTCATCGCCCTCGCTGTTTCATTTGTCGTCGCCCGTCTTTTTAAAGATCCAGTCGAACGCATTCTCGAACGACTCATCGCCGATGAGATCAGCGTCGCCTGGGAGCGCTATATGCGCTTCGCCATTTTTGTCGTCGGCATTGCCCTGGGCGTGCGGGTCTGGGAATTAGAGCGCTATATAACTCAGAAGCCGATGCCTTCGGGGTCGCACCGCGAAACGGCTATGCAACCGGTGCTGGAGTTGACCCAGGAGCGTTGGATCCTCGAAGTCTACCGCACGATTATCGAGACCTTGCAGGGCATTGCCTGGGCGTTGTTGCTGTTTTTTTCACTTCTCTTTGATCGCCTATGTCTTCGTCCGTGTTTCGAATCTAAAAAGGGAGATCGCCAATGAATATCGCCTGCTATTTCTGTGTCGTGGTAGGACTGAGTTATAACCTAGCCGGTGCCGACCCTTTGGAGCTGATCTTTCCCTACGACTACAAGGGCAATATCGACAAGGTGAAGTTCAACGAGCCTTCAGGGCTGGTCTTCCATCCAGCGCGCGGGACGATCTTCGCCGTCGGCGACGGGGGGGATCTGTGCGAGATTCGCACCGATGGCACGGTGGTAAAAAATGTGCACCACAGCGAAGCGGATTACGAGGGTATTACCTGCGACCCGGCGACGGGCTTACTCTATGTCGCAGTGGAGGGCAAGGAGCAAATCATCGAACTCGACCCGGAAGATTTTGCTCTGCGTCGTACTTTTCAGCTCAACCGTGTTGTTGCCGGCAAAGCGGTGCTCAAAGAAGGCGGCCAGGGTATTGAAGGCATCGCGTTCGTGCCCGATGCCGAGCACCCGGAAGGCGGTTTTTTTTACGTGGTTAACCAGGGGATTGAGCTGGCGGCTGAAGAAGACTTGTCCGCGGTCTGCGAAGTGGTCTTGCCCTTGCGCAGCAGCAGCAAAGGGGCAACGGTGTCAATCCAACGTTATTTCGAGCCGGGTTTTATCGACGTGTCCGGTTTGCACTACGATGCGAATAACGATGTGCTCATTCTTATCGGGGATGCGGTCAATGGCATTTTCTACGCCCGGCGATCGGGTGAACTGCTCGCAGGGCACGCATTGCCCGGCGATAATCAAGAAGGCATTGCGGTTGACGCGGACGGCAATCTATATATTGCACAAGATTCGGGCGGCATCATCAAGTATTTAAAAAGGAAATAGCCATGGCGGTTGCAATCGACGCAGGTATCGTTGAGATCAAGCATACGAGCACGCCGTGGGCATTACGGCGCTATCGGACATTGGAGGAATGGCAGCAAAGGGCGGCGCAAATCCGCCGGCATATTCTCGTCTGTTCGGGCTTGTGGCTCCAGTCTGAGAAGAAGCCGCTGAAGCCGCGAATTTTTGCTCGGATCGAGCGTGAGGGCTATAGCATAGAGAAGGTCTTTTTCGAGAGCATGCCCGGGTTTTTCGTCTGTGGCAATCTCTATCGGCCGTTGGGTAAAGGCCCTTTCCCGGGTATCGCTAATCCACATGGCCATTGGCAGCGCGGGCGGATAGAAGATATCGAATTGGGGTCGATACCCGGGCGGTGCATTAATTTCGCGCGCCAGGGCATGGTGGCCTTTGCCTATGATATGGTCGGTTATAACGACAGCGATCAGGTTGCGCATCAGACCTTTGGCGGGCGGCGCGAGGATTTGTGGGGGATCGGTGGGTTGAGTCTGCAATTGTGGAATAGTATCCGGGTAATCGATTTTCTTGAACAGCTACCAGATGTCGATGCCAAACGCATCGGTTGCACCGGCGCATCCGGAGGTGGTTCGCAGACTTTTTTGCTGGCGGCCGTAGACGAGCGCATTAAGGCGGCGGCGGTGGTCAATATGGTCTCAGCGCAAATGCAGGGCGGTTGCAATTGCGAAAATCAGGGGCATTTGCGCCTCGATATCAACAATGTAGAAATCGCCAGTTGCATGGCCCCGAAACCACAATTACTGGTTTCGTGCACCGGCGATTGGACGGTGAATACGCCGGAAATAGAATACCCCGCCGTGCGTGATATCTACGGATTATACGGTGCTCAGGCGCAAATTACCCAGGTCCAGGTCGACGCCGAGCACAACTACAATAAATTGAGCCGCGAGGCCGTCTACGGCTTTTTTAATCGCCAATTTCTCGGTGGCAGGGGCCGTGTCGCCGAACGACCGTATATAGTGGAGAAAGATAAAGACCTGCTGGTTTTTAGCGATCGAGACAAACCGGCGAACGCGCTCGATGCCGAGGGGGTTACCGAGGCGGTGGTCAATAGGAGCGAGAGGCGCTTTGCAGGACTTTTGAAGAATGGAGGCCGGTATTTTCAGCAAGAAATGCGCCCGGCTTTGGCGAGCTTGCTCGGGGTCGATGTTGATGTGGCTTTAGTGACAAGGAGTGTGCGATATCATCGTGGGAAAGACCATGTCGGCGAAGAGTTGTTGCTCGCTCGCGAAGGCCGTGGCGAAATATTGCGCGGGATGTTTTACCTGCCGCCCGGTGCAAAGGGCAAGTTGCCAGCGGTGCTCGTCGCAGATGATGGAGGCGGCCAGAAGCTAATCGACTGGGCCAGCGGCAAAGTGGGGAAAATGGTCCTGGGCTTATTACAGGCGAATAGGGCCGTGCTGGTTGTCGGACCTTTTTTGTCGAATGCGGCCCAATGGGCAGGCCACGACGAAACCAAGTCGAGCCATTACCATACGTATAATCAGGCGACGATGGCTTGTCGGGTGCAGGATATACTGACGGCGTTGGCGTATCTGGACGAACATCCGCGAGTTGGTAAGCGCGCTCTTGTCGGCATGGGGCAGGCGGGCCTTTGCAGTTTGTTCGCTCGGGCGTTGGTATGCGATGTAGAGCGGACGGCAATCGATTGGGCTCGTCTCGATCTGAATGACGATGGACATTGGACGGGCGAACGCTTTGTTCCAGGTATCCGAGCGCTCGGCGATGTGCGCACCGCTTTGGCATTATGCGCACCTGGGCATTTGCTGGTGCATGCGACGGGGCGCCATTTCCCCGAGAGACTTGCCCGGAAGGCCTATCGCTCGGTTGGTCGGAGTGCACAGTTGCAGGTTGCAAGTGTGCGGATGGGCCAAACGGAGATTGTCGAACGGATTATCGGCGGCTGAGAAGCGTGGTTCGCGCATTACAGATTGCGGATACTATAGGAAAAAGAGGTATCCGGCTGTTTCGTTTTGCTCGTGTTTTGTCAAAACGGGTGAACCGTCGATTAAGCGGCTCACCCGTTTTGGCAAAACACGGTTGTACTAGTAGGTAAGAGATTCGTTCGTTAAAACACCACCTCGCGGCCGCTGCGCGCCGATTCGTAACAGGCATCGACTATTTTTTGCAGGTTGAGCAACTGCCGAGCGTCTTGTAATGCCCAGGCTTCGCCGGCGCGCAATTTGCCGATCAGGGCGGCGTCTTGGGTGTGTACGCTTTTGAACCAGTCGTCTTCGCCGTCTAGGGTGGGGGTCTGGTCGACGATCTCTCCTTCGACATCGACTTTGACGGTGAAGGGGGCACCGGTTACTGTGCCCTTGGTGGTCGTCAATTCAAAACTGTGATAATCCTTGGCCTCGCTGCACCAGTTGCCCTCTAAAGAATAAAAGGCGCCATTGTCGAAACGCACGAAGGCGCTGAGCAAGTCTTCGGCATCGTAGCGCTCGTGGATTTTGGCGTCTATTTTGGGGCCGCGTTTGCCGGGAAAAAGCTTGTTGGTGGCGGCGCTGACGGTGAGCGGATTTGGGGAACCGCCGATCCACATCGCCAGGTCGAGGGTGTGCACCAGCGTTGAGGCGAGTACGCCGCCTCCGGAAGTGGCTAGGTGGTAGTGGGGGGCCCAGACCGGTGGGTAGTCGTGGCAGCCCCAAGCCTTGGCATAGACTGGTGTGCCGATGCTATCGCCCTCGATCAGGCGATGCAAATACTGGGAACTGGGCATATAGCGCATATTGGTGCCGAGTTGTACCCGTAAGCCGGCGGTCTCGGCTTTGGCAAGCACGTTTTGCGCTTCGGTCGCGTTCATCATGAAGGGTTTTTCGCAGAGCACGTTGGCTCCGGCCTCAAGGCTGGCTAGCGACATCGCCTCATGCGTATTGGGCATGGTGGCGACGATGACCAAGTCGAGGTCGCCGGGCGAGAGCATCTCGTGGTAGTCCTTAGCCGAGCGGGCTTGCGGCCAGAGTTGGCAGGCGGCGGCCAGGCGCTCGTCGTCGAGATCGCAGACCGCCGCAACGGTGGCGATCTGTTCGGTTAGCTCCTTAATGGCTGCAAAATGGACATTGGCCTGGGTACCACAGCCGATCATTCCTATGCGCACGGCGCGATCAATCATAACGACAATTCCTATCTTCCTATAGCTCAGCCTGGTTTTTCGGAGTATAATATCAACTAAATAAGTAGTTTATTCGCCCTTTGGCGTCAATGGCCGCCCATTGGGCACCTAAAAATAGGGCTCATATTATGGCGCAAGAAGTAGATGTATTGCTCATCGGTGCCGGGGTTGCCGGGGTCTGCAGCGCGAATTTTCTGCAACAGCAAGGCCGCGATGTGACCCTGGTCGAAAAAGACGAGGTCTGCGCGGGCAGTTCCTATGGTAATGCCGGGCTGATCGTGCCGAGTCACAGCGTGCCCTTGGCCGAACCGGGCGCCATCGGCCAGGGCTTGCGATGGATGTTCGATCCGGAGAGCCCCTTTTATATCAAACCGCGTCTGGACCGCGACCTGATCTCCTGGTTGTGGCAGTTTCGCAAAGCCAGCACCAAACGCCGGGTGCAACGGGCGATGCCGTTCTTGCGCGATATGCACCTGGAGAGTTTTCGCCTCTATCAAAGCCTTGCTGAAGAATTAGATTTTGCCTTTGGGCACGAGGGCCGATTACTCTTGTGCAAGACCGAAGACGGGTTGAGGCACGTCAGGGAAGAGGCCGAGTTGATGCAGGGGGTGGGGTTACAGGTGGAGATGCTCGATGCGACAGGGGTGAAAAAACTGGATGAAAATGTCGAATTCGACACGATCGGCGGGGCTTTTTATCGCCAGGACGCGCATTTGGACCCGGCACTTTTTGTCCGAGGGTTGGCGGCGCGCTGCGTTGAACGCGGTATGCAGTTGCGCGAGAAGACCGAAGTGCTGGGTTTCCAAGTCGAAGGGCGGCAGATCAAACTCGTTGAAACCACGCGCGGAGATTTTGCGGCGAATGAGATTGTGTTGTGTAGTGGCTGCTGGTCGCCGGGGTTGGTTGCCGACTTGGACTTGTCGTTGCCGGTGCAGCCGGCTAAGGGCTATAGTGTCACCACGCGCAGGCCGGATCGTTGCCCACAGATTCCCTTCATGTTAGTAGAAGCCAAAATCGCTGCCACGCCGATGGGCGACAAGCTGCGTTTCGCTGGTACTCTGGAATTGGCGGGCATGGATCTGTCGATCAATCGCCGCCGAGTCGCCGCCCTGATGAAGGCCGTGCCGGAGTATGTGCCTGCATGGGGGCAGGGCGCGTTAGAGCTTGTTGAAGTGTGGCGGGGTTTGCGGCCGTGCAGCCCGGACGGCTTGCCCTATATAGGGCGGGCGGGCGCGTATGACAACCTAACGGTCGCGGCCGGCCATGCGATGATCGGGGTTTCGTTGGGGCCGGTGACCGGAGCTGTGACGGCGCGGATCGTTCAGGGCGAAGAGTCGGGTTTTGATATGAGTTTGTGCGATGTCGACAGATACAACTAAGGATAAACTAATGAAAAAAGTATTGATGATAATCGGTGGGACCGCTCACCCCTTTGAACCCTGCGCTGCCATTTTTAAAGCGGCGATGGAAGAAACCGGTCAATTTGCGGTTGAGGTGACCCAGGACCGTAGTGGCCTGGCAGATCTATCGGGGTATGACGCGGTGGTGATGTATACGGTGGGCGGTGAAATGACCCGCGAACAGGAACAAGGTCTATGTGGGTACGTGCGCGGTGGCGGCGGGCTTTTTGCCATGCACTGCGCGAATGCCGAGATGGGCGCATTTACTGAATATCAAGAGATGGTCGGCACGCGTTTTACCGGGCACGGGCCCATTGCAGAATTTGCTGTCGAAACGATGGCGGATTGCGGTGATATTCTGCCACGGCTGAGCGCGGCCTTTGCGATCACCGACGAATTTTATATGGTCGAGCGGACCACTGATGCCGAGTTGCGCGATTTTCAGCACGGGACATGGCAATTTGCCCGACATTCCCTGGGCTATGTACGCGATTATGGCGAGGGGCGGGTGTTGTACACGGCGCTTGGCCACGATGAGCGGGCCTTCGCGCATGTCGATTTCCAAGATTTATGTGCTAAGGCTTTGCGGTATATCTGCGGGTTAAACGAGGAAAAAACCGTACGCATTGGGCTTTTGGGCTATGGCCCGGCCTTTAAGATGGGCAACCACCATTCGGATCGCATCCAGGCTACGCAGGGTTTTGAGTTGGTGGCGGTCTGTGACCGGGATCCGGCTAGGCTCGCAGCGGCCAAAGAGGAGCAGGGCGAGCATCTAGCGGTTTTTTCTGATGCCGAGCAGATGGCCGCTAGCGGCCAGATCGATCTGGGCATTGTCATTTTGCCGCACGCCTACCACGCGATGGGTATCAAAACGCTTTTGGCTGAAGGTGTACACGTGATTACGGAAAAACCCTTTGCCGTCAAAGTGGCCGATTGTGATGAGGTCATCGCTTTGGCAAAAAATAAGGGCGCGATGCTATCGGTGTATCACAACCGGCATTGGGATCCGGATGTGTTGACGCTATTGCACGTGATCGAGTCGGGGCTATTGGGGGAGATCTATTCGCTCGAATGCAATATGGTCGGCTATGGCCGGCCGGGACAGGCCTGGCGTTCGCACAAGCCGATCTCGGGCGGGGCGCTCTACGATATGGGCGCGCACCAATTCGAAAAGGTGTTACAGTTGTTGCCCAAAAGTAATCGCAAGGGGGAGCCGATCAACCGCAAGGCCAGCCTCTACGGCAATTTCAGCAAGCGCAAATGGTATGATACCACCAACGAGGATTATATTCGCGCCTATGCCCGCTTTGATGGGGGGGTCGAGGCGCAAGTGGTGGTCTCAAGTTTGTGTGCGGCGAGTAAGCCGTTGTGGACGGTATTGGGTACGGAAGGGGCGGCGGTCGTCGAAGATTGGGGCAGTGGCGCGCAGGTGACCTCGGTGGATGCGGCGGGAGTACGACGCGAAATACATATTCCCGCGGTGCAAAAGCTCAATGGCTATTACAAGAATGTCGCCGACCATCTGCTTTGCGATTTTCCGCTGATCATCACGCCGAAATGGGCGAAAGGGCCGATTCAGCTTATCGAGGGCTGTGAGCAAGCGGCGAATAGGGACGAGGTGGTGAAGGTTAGTTTCGATTTTTAGGGCATGGAGCTTGCCATGCTTAAAGGATGGTTATACGGAGGAATGAAGTTGTGTTAGCCTACCATTTCACCGATATTGCACAGTATTCATCTCTATTGAAAGCGTATACTTAGACCTATTATGGACGATTCACAAAAATACCTTGATCTGCTCAGCGAACCCCGCAAAGTGGGTTATGTCTGGTGGGTCTATTTGCTGCTATACGCCGTCGCCATTCCCTGGTATTGGCCCGAGGGCTATGTCGGGCCGTTGGTCTTGGGCTTTCCGCTCTGGGTAGCGGTCACGCTGGGTACGGTCTTTCTCTTGGCATCTTGGACGGCGTGGGTGATACACCGCTACTGGCAACAGGCGGGGGAGGATGACTGATGGGTGAGGGCTTAGTGTTTGGTCCCGGGGCGCTAATGGTCGTAGGGCTCTATCTGGTTTCGATGATCGGGGTGGGCTGGATCGCGCGCAAAAAACGCCAGTCCGACAGCATGGCCGATTTCTATTTGGCTGGACGCTCGCTCGGTTTGGCGGTGCTCTTTTTGACCCTCTACGCGACGCAATACAGCGGCAATACGCTCTTCGGTTACACCGGCAAAACCTATCGCATCGGCTTTGAGTGGACCGCGTCAGTGGTCTTTATGTTTTCGGTTATTGTCGGTTATATGCTCTTTGCCCCGCGTTTGGTGCTCTTGGCGCGTAAAGAAGGTTTTATCACTCCGGGTGATTATATCCGCTACCGTTTCGCCTCGCCGGCGTTGACGCTGTTGAGCACGGTCTTGATGATCTACGCGTTGTGCAATTATACGCTGGCTCAGCTCAAGGCGATGGGGGCTGCAGTCGAAGGCATTACCGACGGCGCAGTGCCGGGGGCCTATGGCATTATTGCCTTGGCCGTGATCATGGTCATCTACGAAACCCTCGGCGGCATGCGTTCGGTGGCCTGGACCGATGTTATCCAAGGTGTGGTATTGCTGCTGGGCTTCGCAATCCTGGCTTTTCTTATACCGATCCAGTTGGGCGGGGGGCTGGAAAATGTCGTCGCCAAACTCGGCGCGATGGACCCGCCGAAGGTGCAGGCGCCGAGCTTTGAAGGGGCGACTAAGTGGATTAGTTATGTCTTTCTCTTAGGCTGTGGTGCCGCCATTTATCCGCAGGCGATTCAGAGGTTGTATTCTAGCCGCTCGGTTAAAGTGCTCAAACGCTCGCTGGCGATTATGGCTTTTATGCCTTTGACGACGACACTCGTCGCGTTGATCTGCGGTTTGACCGCGGCGGTGGTGCTGCCCGATTTGAGCAAAGCCGAGTCCGACCAGGTGCTGGCCCGACTCTGCGCATTGGTGATGAGCGAATCGGTGTTGGGGTATTGGCTGGTGGTGGTGGTGTTTGCCGCGGCGCTGGCGGCGCTGATGTCAACGGCAGATTCGGCGCTATTGTCGATGTCGTCGATGCTGACCAAAGATATTTATTTGCCGTATTTTCGCCCGAATGCGACTGAAGCGGAGTTGACGAAATTTGGCAAGATTAGCTCGTGGGTGATCGTCGTTTTATTGGTGCTCGTGGCCATCGGTACTGAGGCGACACTAGTGCGTTTGCTGGAGCTTAAATTCGAGGTCCTGATTCAGGTGGTGCCTTGTTTCTTTATGGGCTTGTATTGGAAAAGGCTAACGGCGGGCACCGCGCTATTGGGCATGCTGTGTGGCTTGGCCGTGGCCTTGGGATTGACGCTGGCGGGTAATCCGCTGGTATGGGGTTTCCACGCGGGGGTGATCGGCCTTTTTCTTAATGCGGCGGTCTGTGCGGTGGGGACCTTGCTCAAGCCAGTACCAACAGACTAAAAAATAGGGGAAATAATGCGCGCAGCTTCAAAACAGTTTCTCGTCGATTTGCTGAGTGCACCGGGGCCTTCCGGGTACGAAGGCCCGGTGCGGGCAGTATGGACGGCGGAGGTCGAGCAATATGCTGATCAGGTAGATGTCGACGTACACGGCAATGCAATCGGCGTCTATAATAGCAGTGGGAGTCCGCGGGTCATGTTCGCCGGGCATATGGACGAGTTGGGCTTCCAAGTCATCTATATAGATGACAGAGGCTATCTATATTTCGATAATGTGGGCGGTTTCGATATGCAGATCGTGCCGGGCCGCAAGGTGCATATACATACCGCGAAGGGGACGGTGTTGGGGGTGTTGGGCAAAAAACCCATTCATCTTATGGCACCTGCTGAGCGCCGCAAAACACCAGAGAAACACGATCTGTGGATCGATATCGGTGTGGCCGATGGTGAAGAGGCAAAAAAATTGGTGGCCATCGGTGACCCGGTGACCTATGAACCCAATTACGAAGAGTTGCGCAATGGGTTGGCGGTATCGCGTGGTTTTGACAATAAGGCAGGAGCTTGGGTTGTCGCGGAGGCGCTACGGCGGGTGAGTCGGGCCAAGAAGAAGTGCAAAGCGTCGGTGTATTCAGTGGCGACGGTACAGGAAGAAGTCGGTTTGCGTGGGGCGAAGACGAGTACCTATGGGGTCGACCCGTTGGTCGGCATTGCGGTGGATGTGACTTGGGCGATGGACCACCCGAGCGTCGACAAACGTCAGGTCGGCGAGTGCAAGCTCGGCGGCGGTCCGGTGATCACGCGCGGGGCCAATGTCAACCCGCTGGTTTTCGAGCGCTTGCTGCAGGTGGCAAAACGCAAGAAAATCCCGCATCAGATTCAAGCAGAACCAGGGGGTACCGGCACAGACGCCAATGCGATACAGTTGAGTCGGGCTGGTGTGGCGACAGGTTTACTTAGCGTGCCGCAGCGCTATATGCATACTCCGGTGGAAATTGTGGCCTTGGAGGATTTGGAGCATACCGCGAAGCTATTGGCCGAATTTACCCTGACCATCGACGACAAGACGAGTTTTATTCCCTAAGGCGAAAAACAATGAAAATAACCAGCGTTGAAATTTGGACAGTCGTAGTGCCGACGATTCCCGGTCGGGTTCACAGCCCGGAGTGCGTGCCGGAGACGGGGTGGGATCAGGTGCCAAAACATATCCTGCGATTGAATACCGATACGGAATTAATCGGCCTAGGTGAAGCCGGACGCGGCATGTCTATTGAAGAGGTAAGGGAAGGGGCTCGGCTATTGTTGGGCAAGGACCCGGAGGCGCTGACCTTGCAAAATATATACTCCAATAGATTTGATGGCGCGGAAACCTTTCCCGATATCGCCAAAGGACCGGCATATGATGCCTTTGAGATGGCCGTGTTTGACCTGGTCGGCCATGCGCGCCAATTACCGGTACACGCGTTGTTGGGTGGTGCGGTGCGCGATCGGGTACGGGCGGATTATTGGATGGGGCAACAGACCCCAGAAGACGGCAAGCGCACGGTCGAACGCGCGCTTGAGCACGGTTTCAAAGGCATAAAGATCAAGTGCAAGATCGAGGAGCCGATGGTCGCCCGGCTCGAAGCGATGCGCGAGGTGGCCGGGGTTGATTTCAAGGTCACCGTCGATCCGAACGAGCGTTTTCGCACGGCCGAGCAAACGATAGAATTAGCTCATCAACTCGAAGCGGTCGGCAATGTCGAGGTCTTCGAGGATCCGATTCCCAAATCCGACTTGGAAGGCTATATAAAGATCCACGAGGCGATCAACCTACCGGTGGCGATGCATTTGGGGCAGGGGCCTGATATTATCCGAGCGGTCAAAGCCGGTGTGGTTGATTGCTTGAATCTCATGGGCAGTCTCGTGGGTTTCCAAAAAAATGCGGCCACGGCCCGGGCCGCGGGTTTGCGCTGTTGGCACGGCTCGGGTAATGATCTCGGTATTGTCGACACCTCGTATTTGCACGCGGTCGCGGCGGCGCCCAATTGCACGATGGCTTCGGATTTTGTCGGTAGTTGGACCCGGGAAGACGATCTGATCGTCGAGCCGATAGAATTCGTCGATGGCTATGTGCCGACGCCGATGCGGCCGGGTTTGGGTTGTGCGTTGGATGAAGCGGCGTTGACGCGGTATTCGCAGGGTCACGAAACGATTTCTGCATGAGCTCGGTCGCCGTTTTTGCCCACCGCGGGGCTTCCGGTTCGCATCCGGAGAATACGGCGGCCGCCTTCGGCGAGGCGCTGCGGCTCGGAGTCGAGGCTATCGAATTTGACGTGCGCATGAGCGCGGACCGACAGATGATCGTCTGTCACGACGCGACCGTTGACCGCACGTCCGACGGCAGTGGCGAAATTCGCAAGATGTCGTTGGCGCAAATCAAGGAGTTGGACGCCGGCGGGTGGTTTGGTGGAGAATTCGCTGGAGAGCGTTTCCTTACCTTGGCCGAGGCGTTAGATTTGCTCAACGGTGATGTGCGATTAAACGTACACGTAAAAGTAGACGACCACGACCGTGAGATACTGGCTCCGCTAGTCGCCCGCGAACTGGTGCGGCGGGATTTATACGATCGCGCTTTTCTCGCCGCGGACCAACTGGCGCTGGCTTTGGTGCGCAGGGTGGATGCGCAGTTGGAAATTTGCAATTTGTCGGTCGAACCCTATAAAAATTACATTCTGCGTTCACGGGCCCTCGAGTGCCGGATTCTGCAGCCGAGAAACGCCACGACCAATGCGGATTTTGTGGCCGAGGCGCATCGCTACGATATGGCGGTCAATCCGTTTTACGCCGATGCAGAAGAAGAGATGATACGTCTGGTTGAATGTGAGGTCGATGGTATTTTGAGCAATGAACCCGCCAAACTACAAGCCGTGCTCGGGTGCCGCTAACGCACTCGGCCGGAGACAATTATCACGGAGATATATTATGGCCAAATGGCTGAATACAACAACGACACTTGCCCTGTGCGCCGTGTTTTTAATGACCGCCTGCGGCGACGACGGGAAATCCACACCGATGGCCCCAGACGAGAAAGCCACCGCACAATTGCCGCCTGAGGCCGTTCAGGTTACCGGTTTATTGGTCGCCAGTTTTCAGACGGCTTTTTTCGCATCGCTCCTCGCCGATACCACATCGGTGCCGGGGATGAGCGGCTCGGTGGAGGTCATGGGCAATGACTGGGTTTTGCAAGATTTTTCACCTGACGGAATGATAGTGCTCAACGGCGCATTGCTCGTCGGTAAGGAGCAATATCCGGTAATTCCGGTGTCTGGCACGATTGAGGTTACCGGATCGCAAGAGAGCACGATGGTGCTCGATATGGTCGTCAGTGTCGCTGGTAGCGAACTTTCTACTACCGGTACGCTAACCATAGACGGGGTCGAATTTGATATGGCCGCGCTGGTTACTGCAGCCGCTGCGGCCGCCGCAGCCGCTGCGGCCGCAGGCGGTTGATTCTCGGTCGTGCGCCTATGGGGCTGCATCGTCTGGTTAGCACTTTGCGCAGGGTGCGACCACGGGCTGGAAGCCGAAGCTGTGGGGCAGGTAGGCATCGCGGGGCGGGTGCGTTTTATCGGCGAGTGGCCGGAGGCGGTGGGCCAGGTGGCGGTGGCGGTCTACCGCGAGCCACCTATGGTCTTGGCCGATTTCTTTAACATCAATGGTTGGGATACTGAAGTGTCGCTCGGGGTCGGGGCCTACGACTATTTTGTGCCGTTGGACGGAGAAGGGACCTATCAATGGGTCATCGTGGCTTGGCGGCAGCAAGACAGCTTCTGGGATTTCACCTCCTTGTTGGGCTGCTATCATCTTCCGGGGGCCGACCGTCCGACGTCGGTGGTTATCGGTAAAGGCGAGATTGTTGCGAATATCGATATCGAAGTTGACTTCGCCTTGTTGGCCGGTGAGACGAATTCTGTCACTGCTCTGTGTGAGCGTGTTCTGCCCGCTGAGCTCTTTGCCGATCTCGGCGGCTGAGCTTGCCGTGCAGATTTATGATGCCTCGGACCAAGCGCCCTTGCCGGGGGCGACGGTGGCGGTATTGGGCACTGGGCTGGGAGGGCATGCCGATGAAAAAGGCTATTGCCGCATCGAAGGTTTGCCAGCGGGGCATTACGATCTATTGTGCTCCCATATAGGATACCAGTCGCAAACCTTGCACGAGATTCCGGCGGGTGGGCAAATAAGCGTCGCGCTCGCGACGAATGCCGTTGAGGTCCCCGAGGTCGTCATATCCGCCGCCCGCCGTTCGCAAGCCTATGCCACAACCCCGATCAGTATTGCCGTCGCCGAAGCGCATCGCATCGCCGAGTACAATGCGCTGTCGTTGGTCGAACCTCTACGCCAGGTCGCGGGCGTTAGTCAAGTCGGTGGGCAGCTCAATATCCGCGGTTCGAGCGGTTTTAGTCGGGGCACTGGAAGTCGCATCCTGATGCTGGTGGATGGCTTTCCGCTCTTGGCGGCCGATCTGGGGGATATCAAATGGGACGCGATACCCCTGGCCCAGGTCGAAAGGGTCGAAGTGGTTAAAGGTGCTGGATCGGCGCTTTATGGTACGGGAGCCTTGGGTGGGGTGATTAATGTTATTACCCGTGACCCCGGGCAAGAACGAAGCACTCGTTATCGCCTTTTGGGCGGCTATTATAGCCAGCCCGCTTATCGCACTTGGCGGTGGTCGGACGGTCCAATGTATCTGAACGGATTTGATCTGAGCCACAATCGGCGGATTGGCGATACCGGTTTGGCATTGAGCGGCGGCCACAACCGCAGCACGGGCTACCACCAAAACGGCGATGCCCGCCGCTACCATCTCTACGCCAAAGCCGTGCATTATTTTTCCCCGACGAGCCATTGGCGGACGATGGCCAATTGGGCGCTCGACGAGCACGGGGTCTTTGTGCAATGGCGCGACCGCGACACGCCACTGGCTGTGCCCATAGGTGACGGACCCGCCAATACCGCCTCTTGGAAGCTGCACCTCAATTCCGAGTATTATCGCCTGTTTCGCCGCGATCTAGGCTATCGGCTCAAGGTCGGATATTATCGCACCGGCTTCGAGAATAACCGAGCGGCGGGCGGCTTGGCTTCTGACGGGCACAAACTTTCCGGTGAGGGGCAAGTCGACTACGCGGGGTTGCCCGGTTGGATTTGGACGGTGGGGGTAAATGCTACCTCGGACAGGGTGCGTTCGCCCGGCGATTTCCTCGGCGCGCGCGATTTGTTGAGCCTAGCCGGTTATGCACAGGGCGTACGCGAGATCAATGAGCTTGCCGAATTGACGACTGGGCTGCGCTACGATTGGAATCGGCGCGCCGCGACCGATGTTTTGACAAGGGGGGTGTGCGGTTCGCTTACGACGACCAGTAAGCGCACCGGAGAGTTTAGTCCCCAGGTCGGTTTTTCGTATCGGCCATGGGCGAATAGCGCGATCCGAGCTTCTCTTGGGCGTGGCTTTCGCGCACCAGCGGTTTCGGAGGTTTTTGCGCAAGCCCAAGTATCGGGTCTGCAAGTTTGTCCTAACCCCGATCTGGGATCCGAACGAGTATGGTCCTACGAAGTCGGGTTCAGGCAAGCCATCGATCATTGGTTGGCATTCGACGGCGCTTTCTTTTGGAATGACTACGAGGGTTTGATCGAGGGGCGCCCCGACCTTCAGGCCGTTGGGTCCGTGCCGGTCGCCCGCTTTCAGAACCTATCGCGGGCGCGGGTCAGAGGGGTCGAGGGGGAGGTGCTCTTTGCCTTACCTTACGGCCTCGGGGCGAGAGGGGCTTATACCTTTGTCGATGGGGTTGAGTTTCTTGCGGAGAACGAGGTCTTGCCTCCTTATTGCCACGGCGATTTCGAATTGGGCGGCAAGGCACCGTTGCCCTATCGCTCGCGCCATGCGGTCAATGCGGGTCTAAAAGCAACACGCGGGGCATCTGAGGCGATGTTGAATTTTCAGTATCTCAGCGCTTTTGACCGGGTCTCCGGTCTCTTTCCCGAATGCGGGCGCGATCAGGTGCCGATTGTCTTGGCCAATGCGCGGTTGAGCCGGCGTTTCGGAAGCCTGCATGTCAACTTTCGAATCGACAATATATTTCAATATCACTACGCGACGATTGAGCGTAAAATTCGCCCACTGCGTCGCTTTTCCTTGAGTATAGATGGTGAGCTTTAAACAAAAATATACAGCGAGTTTAACCCAGTGGCGATCAGCCGTCGATACAGGGCATTACGACGGTGAGTTTGAGCGAATTTACGGGGTGGACGAGGTCGCGACTTGGCGGGTGAATTATCTCGAAGCTCTCGCGAGTTTTGCAGAGTGCTATGGCGGGGAAGGCCAGTTGCTTATCGCGCGCTGTCCCGGCCAGATGAATGTCATGGGCATGCACGTCGACTACGGGGGCATGCCTTCGGTGCGTTTGGCCGTGCGAGGGGCGGATACGTTGGTTGTGGCTAGGCCGAGTGAGAACAGTATGACAGTGCGGCTGTCGAGCCTTTTGCGTTGCCCGGGGGAGTCGGAGGGGCGCTTTGCGCCGATTGAGCTCGATTTGGCTAGCTTATTGCCCCGTGAACGGGTCGACGACCGGCAGGCGCTAATGGACTACGCTGGCAAGGTTTGTCGGCAGCGTCTCGAAAAGACCGGCAGTGCGTTGGCTGATGACTGGTCGGTATTGGTCGGAGGGCAGTTGGTCTATCTTGAAAGCTATTTTCGCGATAGAATTTCTTTGCGCGGATTCGACGGTTTGGTGTGGAGCAGTGTTTCGCCGAGCGGGGGGATGAGTTCGTCTTCGGCGCTGGTCGTGGCGACGGCGGTTGCGGCGATGGGGGTGAATGGCCTGGTGCCAGGGCGGGATATGTCCGAGGAGGATTTGGTCGACGGTCTAGGCACGTCGGAATGGATTCGCGGCACGCGCGGCGGCACCGCTGATCACGGGGGGATGGTTTTGGGGCGCCGTGGCAAATTGGTCAGCGTCGGCGTCTTTCCCGCCTGTGCGCAGGGTGAGGCGGTGTTGCCCGACGATTATGCGGCGTTGGTGCTCGACAGCGGAATCGTGCGCGAATACGACGAGGCGGTCAAGGAAGAAACGGTTATCGCCTATCCCCTCGGCGCTTTTATTACTCGTGAGTTCATTTTACCGCGCTTGCAGGGCACACCCTTATTTACGGGCTTGGTCGAAGATTTTGCCGATCGCATTGTTTATATCCGAGACATCACCTGCGAAAATCTGGGAATTTCCCTGCCGGCTTTATATCAGGTGTTGGCAGCAATGCCGCAACGGACCACTCTCGCAGAATTGGCGGCCGCAGCGGAGGCTGCCGGGGTGAGTGACCGTTTTGAGGAAATGTACCAACGTGAGGTGGCGGGCAAATTTCAACTTTTGCTTGAGGACACGACTTTGTTTATCCGTCGGCGATGCGTTTATGGTTTAGCCGAACAGGATCGAGTGGGCGGGATGCTCGACTATCTCAACGAGGGCGATACCAGCACTGCGCTGGAGTTGATCCGTCTATCGCATGACGGTGACCTCGATCTAGAAATCGAGGACCAAGTGTTAGCCGAATTAGGTGAACGTGCAGAGCGCGGCGACGCGCGTGCGCAATTGCGTTTTTTACCGGGAGGGTATGGCCGGATGACACCGGCTTATGACCGGCTTGTGCGGGTGGTTAACGAATTTTTGGATGCGGCCGGCTCCGAAGCGGGATCGGTGCAGCGGCTTGGTGCGGGGTGGGGTGGGAATATTGGTGGCCTGGTACGTCGCGCGTTTGTCGAAGGCGATCAGCGCGAACGGTTTCAGCAGATGTTGCGGGCTGAGTTTGGTGGTGAGCCAGAGTTGACTGTAGCGGTGCCCGGTGAGGGTGCTGGATTACTCGTTGGACCGGAGGGAGAGTAGTATGGACAGCCTACTTGCAGGGGTGCGGATTCTCGATTTGACGCGTGTACTGGCAGGGCCCTATGCCTCGATGGTGCTGGCCGATCTAGGTGCGGAAGTGATTAAAGTCGAGTTGCCTGGTAGTGGCGACGAGTCGCGTGGTTATGGACCCTTTCAAAATGGCGAGAGCGCTTATTTTACCAGCGTAAACAGGGGTAAAAAGAGCGTGACGATCGATCTGCGGCAGGAACGGGGGCGGGATCTGGCGTTGGGGTTGGCCGAGACGTGTGATGTGCTGGTCGAGAATTTTCGTCCGGGCAGTATGGATCGTTTCGGTTTGGGCTATGAGACGGTACACGCGAAATGCCCGCAACTGGTATACGCGTCAATCTCTGGCTTCGGCCAAACCGGACCCTATGCGCAACGCCCCGCCTACGACGTATTGATCCAGGCGATGGGCGGTCTCGCCAGTATTACGGGCGAGCCTAATAGCTCCCCGGTCAGGGTGGGTTCGTCGATTGCCGATTTAAGCGCCGCGCTCTTCGGGGCTGTGGGTATTCTGGCGGCATTGCAGCGGGCGAGCCGTACTGGCGAGGGGCAGCAAATTGATATTTCGATGCTCGATTGCCAGGTCGCACTACTGGAGAACGCGTTGGCCCGTTATGCGGTATCGGGGGAAGTGCCGCAGCCCCTCGGCTCGCGACATCCGGCCATTACCCCATTTCAATTCTTCGTCGCGAGTGATGGCCATATCGTCCTTGCCGCGGGCAATGACGGTCTATGGCGTAAATTGTGTACGGCCTTGGGTTTACTCGATCTTATCGAAGACCCGCGATTCGCCGACAATGCACTACGCACCGAAAATCATGCAGAGTTAGAACCTTTGTTGGCCGAGGTGTTGGCGGGCAAAACCGTAGCCGAATGGTGTGAGATGCTCGTACAAGTAGGGGTGCCCAGCGGACCGCTGTACGACGTCGGCCAGGTTTTTAACGACCAGCAAATCGCGGCGCGGGAAATGATCGTGGAGATTGACCACCCCATTGCGGGGCGACAGGCGATGCCCAATTCGCCGCTAAAATTCTCGCAGACCCCGATTCAGTTGCAGACCCCGGCACCGCTTTTGGGGCAGCATACCGAGGAGGTTTTGCGCGATATGCTGGATCTGGGGGCAGATGAAATTACAGAGTTGCGTGCAGATGGGGTGATATGAGGATGGGCCGTCAATTCGATGGTGATGCGTGCAGCAGGCCAATAAAAACTTCTGCGACGCCTTGGAGAATGACCGGTGGGGTGGTGATGCAGCAATCTAAGGGCATGCAATTGTGAAGGCCGGGCTTTTGCTTTTGTGTCGCGCGATCTGCGTTGCGCTGATATGGGGCGGTTGTGCTTTATTGCCCATATCGGTACCCCCGTCCGAACCCAACGCCAAGGCCATGCGCTTGCTGACGGAAGGTGATTATGTCGAAGCCTTTCTGACACGGCGTTTTGCCGATGGGCGCATTCTCGTGCGGCTTACTGGAGAGGGCGGGGTATGGATGTTGGACCCCAAGGTGAATTGTTTATGGTGCTGGACCCATGTCGACAAGCGGATCTGGGTGAAGATCGACAAGCGCTCGGCTAGAGCGCTCAATACTTCCGGAGAGACCGCCGAATTTTGGAATGGTGGTCCTGTCGATAAATATTGAGCAGCCGTCTTAAGACTCGATGTTCCTCGCCGCGCCTTTTGCAACAGTAGCCAGGAAAACCGGGAATTAAAAACGGCTGCGCAATCGATCGTGCCGGTCTATACGTTGAATTTCAAATACCGCCCGGGAAAAGGGGCAGCTAACGCCTCATTGGCAACCCCACCGGAAATGACAGGAACGCCATTGACCAGCACTTGCTCGACACCAAGCGAGTACTGGTGCGGGTCCAGGTAGGTCGCGCGGTCCTCAACGGATTCGGCATCAAATACGACTAGGTCGGCATATTGCCCCTCGACAATCCGGCCACGTTCGTGGAGCCCAAAGCGCTCCGCCGGGTATCCGCTGAGCTTGTAGACTGCATCTTCCAATGAAAAGAGTTTGTGATCCCGCACGCAGGGGCCGAGGATACGCGCGGCCGAGCCGTACATTCGCGGGTGTACCGCGCCATTGGGGAAGTAGATCCCATCGGTGCCGATCATGTATTTTTCATGCGCGAGAAAGTTGTGCACCAGCGCGTCGTCGCCGTGGTGGAAGACGAGTAGTACCGCCAGGTTTTCTTCGATGAGTAGATCGCATAGCGCGTCGGCGGCCGGCACACCGGCTTCTTCGACGTAGTCGCCTAGCGTGCGGCCGATGAACCGGGCATTGTCGCTGCCGGGCAACCAGGCGATGTTGATTTTGTCGAGCGGGTTCGGGTAGTGAGCGAGGGCACGGGCGAATCGACGGCGCACGCCGGGGTCGTTGAGCTTGGGCAATACGCCAAGGGGACCGTCCTCCCAGACTTCATAGGGCAAAATATAATTGAGCATGGTCGAACCGGGCAGATAGGGGTAGACGTCGAAGCTGAAGTCGACCTCATTGACCGCGACCTCGTCGACATAGCCGAGCAATTCGTCGATTTGTGCAGGCGTGGTGCCCTTGAAATGGGAAATGTGCACCGGCACATCGGCGCGCCGTCCGATTTCGACGGCCTCTTTGACAGCGGCTAGCGTGCCTTTTTTGTAACGCACATGCGTGACGTATAGTCCTTTTTGCGCCGACATCGCACGGCAGGCCTCGACCAGTTCATCGGTGGTGGAAAAACACTCTGATATATAGTCGAGCCCGGTGGAAATGCCGACGGCACCTTCTGCCATGCCGCGTTCGACACCCCTGCAAATTTCATCCATCTGCACATCGTCTGGGACCCTGCGGTCCCAACCGCAGGCCATGCTACGCAAATGGGCATAGGGTATGTGGGTGATGGCGTTTTGTGCGGTGCGGCCGTCCAGAAGCTGCATATAGTCGGCCAGACTTTCCCAACCTTGGTAATCGCTTTGCTGCAGCCCGTTGAGTGCGCGCATATAGTAGATCCAATGCGCGTGGGTATCGGCGTCAACCGGCGCGTAAGAGATGCCGTCGGCCATAATGACTTCGCTGGTGAAACCCTGCATGGTTTTGGGCAGGAAGTTCGGTGTTTTCAGCAGCCAGCCGTCCGAGTGGTTGTGCACATCGACAAAGCCGGGGGCGACAATCTTGCCCTTGGCGTCGATGCTTTGGGCGGACTCAGCGGTGGAGAGATCGCCAATGGCGGCAATACGGTCGCCACGGATGCCGATATCTCCTTGGTAGCGGGGGGCGCGGGTTCCATCGATGATGGCGCCGTTACGGATGGTCAGATCGTACAAGATAAGCTCCTATTAGAGTTGTTCGACTTCGAGGTCGTCGAAGAGGGTAGTGCCACTGCCGTCTTGGCGCAAGATGATGCAGATCGAGCTGGTGTCGGGCGGAGGCGGTCCGGTTATTTCGACTTGGACACGAGTCCAATCGTGGGTACCGATAAGTTTCTGCGAAGTGATATAGGGGTGGCGCTCGGTCTGGTTGTAGACGATCCAGCGCACGGCGAGAAAGGAACCACGGCCCTCGACGGCATCGGTCTTTATATAGCAGTTGATGCGATAGCCCGTATCCTGATGCCAGTGTTCGAGCCAAGCTCCATCGCCTTCGCGGTCCATAATCCATTCACTGGCACCTGGCGAATGGGTGCATATTTTGAGCGAGCTGTCGTCCGAGCGCCCTTCGTTACGGCACCATTCGGCGCCATCGCCATAGGGTAGCCAGGGCCAGGGATCGGTGTCGCCGGGGCTCGGTTGACTGAGATTCATCCCTTTGGCAAAGCTAGTGGAGCGCTCGTAGACTGGTAGTTCCTCGAAGCCGGCGAATTCGACTTTTGCAATGGGAGCCGCTTGCTGCATCAGCGCCTGGACCTTTTTATCAGGGCACAGGCGGATGCGAAATTCGGGGCAGATCGGTTGGTAGAGTTCGTCCCGGTCATAAGATGCGGCGAGATGAATGTCGTAGCCCCAATTGCAGACGGCGGCTGATGTGCGTTTGGCAGTATCGCCGGAAAATTCGAAGGCGGGGTTGTTGCCGGGATCATAGCCGAGTACGAATAGGCCGCCATCGGCGAAGGCTTGCGGGGAGGGGATGGCAGTGGCTAGATGGTTGAGCGGCATCTGCCAGACGGAGCCATCGGCCGGTTCGGCCAATAAATGAGAAAAGCGCTTTTGCCACATCCCCTGGAATGCAGTAACTGGACCGGGTATATCGCAATACCAGGGGTCGGAATATTCGAAGTGCACATGTTCACCATCGGCTAAATAGAGGGGATTGTCGAAGACTTCCGGACTGTGGATTTCGAGATGAGCTTTGAAGTCGTAGGTATAGGTCGCCCGTTCGGTGTCATAGCTGATTGCAATTATTCGCCGCGAGGTCGCTACGCCCTCGGGCGCGTCGGTGACAACCGTCAAAACGAGGCATTCGCTGTCTTGGCCGGAAACTTCGACGGAGCGCAATACCGTCGTGGCGACCGGGCCGAGTTTCCAGTAGAGCTGAACACCGGCAACTAGGGGGCGGCCGCCCGGTTTGAGCCGTAAATCGCGCAGTTCGACCGGCTTGAGGATCTGGTTAAAATAGCGTAAGTTCTGCTCGGGTTGTTCGACGATGGCGTTCCGTAATTGCGCAATCGGTTCGTCGCCGTCATAGACCCATCTTTCGCCGGCGCAAATACCGCCATGGTTTCGCAAACTAAATGAGCTCTGGTGGGGCATAATTGACCTCGCTAATAGGGATACGAGCAAGATATTACCCGCGCCATTACCTGGCAAGGGAAAGGCATATGGAGCAGATCAGCGTAAAGAAAACTCGAGTAGGCGATGTGGAGCTGGCTTTGAGCCGGCCGGTGGAAGGCGAACACAAATGGATCGGCCAGGTCCAGATGTTGCGGGAGCTATTGGCCTGTTGGTTAGTGCTCGACGAGATGGATTTACCGCTCTCGCCGCGTCTGGTTGGTCCGCCGGGCATCGGCAAGACCACTTTGGCTATGGCTGCCGCACGAACTCGCGAGCAACCACTCTATATTTACCAGTGCACGAGTGATACCCGTCCGGAGGATCTACTGGTAACGCCGGTCTTGGCCGAGTCGGGCAAGATCGCCTATCATGCGTCGCCATTGGTATCGGCGATGCTCGAAGGCGGGGTCTGTGTCTTGGACGAGGGCAATCGCATGAACGAAAAGAGCTGGGCTTCGTTGGCGCCGCTATTGGACCACCGTCGTTATGTTGAATCGGTTATCGCCGGTATCACGATCAAGGCCCATGCCGATTTTCGCTGTGCGGTGACGATGAACGACGACGAGTCGACTTATGAGGTGCCGGACTATGTACTATCGCGCCTGCAGCCGACCTTGGACATCGGTTTTCCCAGCCGTCAGGACG
>Ga0233439_10000529_pt1 | contig 56667 bp, 62 predicted proteins | sample SI_123_September_6_FD_182713 | JGI IMG/M metagenome (GOLD analysis project Ga0233439, IMG submission 182713) | Seawater microbial communities from Saanich Inlet, British Columbia, Canada - SI_123_September2016_100_MG | ecosystem: Environmental > Aquatic > Marine > Inlet | place: Canada: British... | reverse complement strand
AGGTTTTGCTTGCATAAAATCACCGGGTTTTGAAAGATATTCAACAACTTCCGGCAATTTTACAACACTCAAAACCCATCTTCACCCTTTATATATGGGCTCTATCGAATTTTTCAGGGACGACTATCTTATCAATAAGTAACAAAAGGATCAAAATTATTGGTTTTATAGGCGGGATAGGCAAAAAAAAATCCGCTCGCCAGGGAGGTAGAGCAGGCGAGCGGATTACAAAAAGGGGTGGAATATTAATTCCATACTATAGATAGGAAATGATTAAAAAATATTCCCGAAATTTGTATTTTGCTGCCTTAAAAATTCATTTGACCATTGAAAAGGGTCACCCGGTTACGCCCATCGTTTTTCGCGGCATACAAAGCTTTATCAGCTTTTGTTATCAGGTCACTATAGTTACTTTCTTTATCCACTTTCAAAGTGGCAACCCCCATACTGACCGTTACTCTATTATCAACAGAGCTATTTTTATGCTCCAGGTTCAAATCAAAAATGGATTTTCTCAGCTTTTCAGCAAGTCCCATCGCGCCTTCGGGACTGGTTTCAGGTAAAATTAACGCAAACTCTTCGCCACCATACCTTGCGGCCATATCAGCAGGGCGTTTCATGGTTTCATCAATCGCAGTCGCGACTTCTTTTAAACAAACATCTCCTTTTTGATGACCATAGGTATCGTTATAAACCTTGAAAAAATCAAGATCTATCATTACGAGGGAAAAGGGGTATTTGTCCCGTTGCGCCCTTTTCCACTCCTTCTCCAAATACTCATCAAAAAATCGCCGATTAGCTATTCCAGTCAAAGCATCCCTGGTCGCTAATTCTTTTAGTTCTTCCACCGCACCAATCAAACGAGCCTGGGTGCTCAGAAGTTCTTCTTCCATGGCTTTGACTTCAGTAATATTGCGGGCTATGCATAAGGTCCCTAAAAAGTTCTTTTTACTATCTCTCTTAAAAACTACTTCATCGGGAACGTCCCATAAGCCGAACGCATCCAGTAAAACGGGAATGGCCCTGTTCTGCTCCCATAGAGTAGAATCTTTTTCAACAAGAAGGTTTACCTCCAAATTATTTGTCGCCAGAGGGCCCACACCCTGGGTTTTGATTTTCGAAATCAAATCTTCTTCATAATCCACGCCTTCTACTTTCTCGACAAATTTGTCTATGGGTTGGCCTACTATCTCAGAAGGTTCGTATCCTAAAAAGCGAATGGCAGGATTTACAAATTCAATATTTCCATCCACATCTAATCGGAAAATAATATCCGATACCGTTTCAATTATCGTTCGATATTGTTTTTCTCTTTCTAAAAGCGCTCTTTCAGCTAATATAGCCTTTTCACGGAATTCGTGAATTTGAGCAGCATTACGAACAGACCTTTCTAAAACATCCTCGTTCAATCCATTTTTAGAAACGTAATCCGCAGCACCTTTTTTCATAACCTCTGCGGCCATAGTTTCATTGCCCATTCCTGTCAAAACGATAAGAGGTATTTCATTCTCATCCACTTTGCGCAGGTCTTCAATAGCTCCGGCACCCTTAGAGTCAGGAAGGTAGTAATCGAGCAACACGCAATCAAAATCCTGCGTTTTTAATTTATCAATCCCATCCTTCAAAGTGACTGCCACTTCTAGAAGGACTTTTAGTTTTGACTTATCAAACAAACGCTGGATATTTGATCGATCGACTTCGTCATCCTCAATAAATAAAATTTTTAGAAATTCTTTCATACTTTTAAAAAACTTTCGCCCTAATTAAAAAACAGAAAAACAATACTTTTCCACAAAAACAGTGGCGATTTTAACACGGAATCATTCACGAATGTGATTGGTTTTACATAGAAAACATAAATGGAACTATCAACTTACCTGTGACGAGAATGAAACGACCTGATCCCCCCCAGAACTTTTCGCCCTAAGCAAAAATGTTTCCACGGTATCGGCAAACCCATTTACAGACTGGCCCTCATGATACGCTGAGACACCGAAGCTCATGGAAATTTTGATTTTTTCGTTTTCAACAGAAAGTTTTTCATCAAAAACCTTGCGAAGATTTTCTGCCAGCCTGGCGGCACCAGCCAAAGGAGTTTCTGGAACAATGATCATAAAGGCTTCTTTGCCCCAGCGGCCTAATGTATCAACCTTTCTACATACCCCAACTAAACTTTCAGCCGCTTGACTTATAATATTGTTTGCTCCCGAATCACCCCATTTTTCATGAATATCTTTAAAATGATCAATATCTCCAAGAATGATCGAAAACGTTTCATTGCTTCTCTCAAAACGTGAGATTTCATAATCAATTTTATATTTAATATCCCTTCGATTAGATAATTTGGTAAGAGGGTCAATGCGCGAGACCGCTTTCAATTCGCGGTGAGCTTTTTCTAGTTCATGAAAAAGTTTTTCCCGGTCTTTTTCAGCTGCAATTTTTTCTTGTACGAGGCATTGTTTCTTAATTGTTTCCTTAACAACCGTTGGCAATAAATGTAAGTACATTCCTGAAGAATCTTTTACCAAATAATCGCTTGCCCCATCCTTCAACGCCTTCACTGCGGTGTCTTCATCACCCTGCCCTGTGATAATAATGGCTGGGACACCTTCCAACTCAGACAGAATGGTTAGCCCTGAATCATCAGGCACGTGCGAATCCAGCAGCACAACATCAAAATTATCTTCTTTCAGAGATTGTCTGGCCTCCCTGCAGGTGCTGATAGCCTTAAGGTCATAATCCAGATTATGAGTTTTAATTAATCGCTGAATAGCTTCAACGTCAAACTCGTTATCTTCAAGTAAAAGGACTTTTATTACACTCATATTAGGAACTCAAAAAAATAGATATTATGAAAATTTCTTCCCGGTCTCAAAATGCTTATATCCATCCATCAGGGGAAAACCCAAACAAACGACTTTTACGGTAATTCTTGTATATTTTATGGTTACATATCGAAGTGCCAATAATGACAAGGGTATGTCACAATTTTGTTCTTAAACAATTAAATTTGCTCTGGTTACCCAAATTATAGCTCAATTAGCCCTGCCAGGACCATTTTTCGCAATTTTCATCCCATATTTTTCAGCAAAACCCACTAATCTTGTCAAACAGACCTCTAATTTTCTAGTCAATGGAAATCATTGATTTAAAACAATAGTTAATGCTAAGCTGGTTCTGTTAATCATCTCAGTGAACCTCTTCTGTACTTTTAATAAAACACCCAATTTCCATGCCATCCGAAAAATTCAAACTTGCCGTATTGGTTTCCGGCCGCGGATCAAATCTGCAAGCAATTATTGATAGTATTGAAAAAAATTATCTTAATGCAGAGATATCACTGGTAATGAGCAATGTAAAAGATGCCTATGCGTTGGAGCGTGGGAAAAAACACGGTTTGGAATGTGTTTTTCTCGATCCTAAAGTTTTCTCCAATCGCAATGATTATGAACTGCGAGTGATTGATCTTCTGCGATCAAAATCAATAAATTTGGTTTGCCTTGCTGGATTTATGAGGATACTTGGTAAAAACTTTATCGAAGCTTTTCCTGGAAAAATTATCAACATCCACCCATCTCTGCTTCCAGCATTTCCAGGGTTAAACGTACAAAAAAGAGCCTTGGAACATGGTGCGAAATTTTCTGGATGCACCGTTCACATTGTGAATGAGGAGGTCGATGGAGGACCCATCATATTACAGTCCGTTGTTCCTATTAATGATGAAGACGACACGCAATCGCTTTCGGAAAGGATTCTGGAGCAAGAACACATCATTTATCCCGAGGCAATCAAATTAATCATAGAAAACAAAGTAGAGTTTTCTGGCCGCCGGGTTTTACGAAAAAAAAAGGGAAATTGAAGTGACCCAATTAATTAAATCCATAATATTAGTTTTTATTGTATCGACAGTGTCATTGAGCCACGCCGAAACCCCTGAACAGAAGGCCTTGGATGCCGTCCAAAAAAACTACGAAAAAGTCTTAACTTTTGAAGCTGATTTCACACAAAGCTCTTACGTTAAAATGATGAATAAAACGCAAAATGCAAATGGAACGGTGCAGATCAAAAAACCAGGGAAGATGAAATGGACTTACGGCGCTCCCGACACGCAAATTTTAATCAGCAATGGAAAAACACTTTGGCTTTATGCATCCGACGAAGAACAGGTCACCAAAGTGCCCATTGAAAGCATCTATTCTTCAAACACTCCCGCCCTATTCCTGGCAGGAAAAGGGAAATTGACAAAGGCCTTCAATGTTGAAAGTGTGAATCTGGATAAAAACCCAATTAGCATTACTCTTATTCCAAAGGAAGAAGATCAGGCACTAACCCGGCTACAATTGTTTGCAAACAAGAAAAACTACCAGATTACAGGGTCAACCGTGTATGATAAATTAGGAAACAAAACAGAAATTCAATTCAGTAAAATAAAAACAAACCAAAATATTCCTGAAGAAACTTTTCAGTTTCAAGTGCCTCCCAATGTAGAGGTCTTGGATTATACAAAGCACCCATAATTATAATGTTCGAGCTATCTCTATTACCTTTTGATGCAATATTAAATTTCGGAACCAAAATGTTGGCCTTTTTAGGTGGACTGGCCGCTCTCATTTTTGTTCACGAACTGGGCCATTTCCTTGCAGCACGAAAATGTGGTGTTGTGGTTGAAAAATTCGCCCTTGGGTTTGGGCCGAAAATTGTGGGCTTTACACGAGGCGGCACGGAATACCTGATCGCGGCTATTCCCCTGGGTGGTTATGTGAAAATGAAGGGGGAGGAAGTTGGAGAAGAAGGCACCGATGAAAAAGGGTCTTTCTCTGCTGCTCCGGTGGGTCACCGTCTTGCCATTGCCTTTGCAGGTCCGCTCTTCAACATCCTTTTCGCAATAGGAATTTATTACTTTGTCTACCTAATGGGCGTGCCTGCCCTATCTCCAGTAGTGGGCACAGTGAACGAAGAGTCTCCCGCCCTTGTAGCAGGTTTGGAAACAGGAGATCGTATCCTGGCAATTGGAGAAAAGGAAATATTATATTGGGAGCAGCTCCAAAAAATAGTTCATGATTCCCCCGGCCGGTCGTTGGATTTCAAAATAGAAAGAAAAAGCAACATTATCCATATTCCCATCGCTCCGGTGGCAGAGCAAATAACCGACCTCTTTGGCGACAAAGAATCTGTTGGCCTCATAGGTATAACCCCGCTGGTTCGTAATATCACTTATGTAAAAAGTGATACCCCCGCAGCTCGAGCTGGAATTCAAGTGGGCGATATTCTTCTGAAAGTGGATGAAACTGAAATTTTTGGATGGGGCGACTTGAAACCTGCCGCAGTAGACAAACCCGGAAAAGAACTGGCATTTCACGTACTGAGAAATGGTACTGAGATGGTCTTAAAAATTACCCCAGAAGCAAAAATCACCAAAGACCTGCAAGGAAAAGAAATTGAAATTGGACTGCTCGGCATCGGAATGAGCGGTGAAATGACCCAGGAAAAATATGGTTTTATCGGAGCCTTTAAGAGAGCCTGCGAAGAAACAGGAAAATTAATTTTCCTCATCGCTGTGAGTATTAAAAAAATGATATGGGGTTCTATCCCTGCCGATTCCATTGGCGGCCCTATACTGATTTTTCAGATCTACGGGGAACAGGCCGAACAAGGATTCAATGAATTAATTCGGCTCACTGCATTGTTGAGCATTAATCTTGGCCTTTTAAATCTTCTACCGATTCCGGTATTAGACGGAGGTCATATTTTCTTTTTTCTGATTGAAATACTCAAAGGCAAACCGGTCAGCGAAAGAAACAGGGAAAGAGCTCAACAAGTAGGGCTCTTCATGCTCATAAGCCTCATGGTTTTTGCTTTTTACAACGACATAATGAGAGTTATCAGCTAATCTCGTTATCACCTAACGTTACCCGCCATGCAGGATGTGAAAAGCAAAATTGAAGACCTGAAAAGCGTTGCGGAGAAATTGGCAATTGAAATTGAAATTACCAATCTCAACGATCAGGAATTCCAAATACAAAGCGGGTACTGCAAAATGAATGGGAAAGATTTAATCCTTTTGGACAAAAATCTCTCGCTTCAAGAGCAATCAGAGGTCATACTCCAAGCTTTGAAAAATTTTGATCTCGAAAATATATATGTGGCCTCGTGGATTCGAGAATTCATTGAATTAGAAAGCAACAAAAATGACACTTCTAAATAACACACTCCCTGAACACCGCAGGGGGAAGTTGAAAGCCCTGCTGGAAAAAGGCAAAACCGTTCGCGTCCTTGAAGCCCATAATGGTCTGAGTGGAATTATTGCCAATAACACTCGAGTTAAGGGAGAGTCAGAAGGCCAGCCTGTAAATCGTGAGTTTGATGCACTATGGGAAAGCAGCCTCACAGACTCTGCCTCTAAAGGCCATCCAGATATTGAGGTCGTAACTTTTGATTCGAGACTGCACACCATCAATGAAATTCTTGCAGTAACCGACAAACCCATGATTGTCGATGGCGACACAGGTGGAGATGTTAATGCATTCGAATACACCGTATCGAAACTCGAACGAGCCGGAGTATCTGCAGTCATCATTGAGGACAAAGTGTTTCCCAAGCGAAACAGTCTGGAAGCAGGAGTCCAACAGAATCTGGAAGACCCCGAAGTCTTCGCCCAAAAAATACGCCGCGGAAAAAAAATTCAAAAGACCGATGAGTTTATGATCATAGCAAGGCTCGAAAGTCTCATCGCGGGCAAACCCATGGAAGATGCGGTGAAGCGAGCAAAAATTTATTTACAAGCAGGCGTGGATGGAATAATGATCCACTCTAAATTAAAGTCTGCGGATGAAATTTTCGAGTTTGCCCAGCACTACAAAGAAATTTCCAAAGAATTAAATTTAAATAAAACTCTGGTTTGCGTACCAACAACTTACAACCAAACCACTGAAAGTGAACTGAGCGCTGCTGGATTCCAGATTATCATTCACGCAAATCATCTTCTCAGAAGTGCATACAAGGCGATGATGGAAACAGCACAAACCATTCTTCGCGACCAACGATCTCTAGAAGCCGATCCGCTATGCAGCACAGTTAGAGAAATTTTTAAAACGGTTGGATTTTTAGATGTAAAAGAAAAAGATCAGGAGAATGAGCAATCCACCAATGTTCCCGTAATCATACCTGCTGCCGGAGAAGACCCTGTCTTCAAGAAAATTCTCAATGGAAAACCAAAGGCCATGCTCGAAATCTGCGGCAAAACCCTGCTCGAACATCAGATTCAGACTTTAAACAACAACAATCTGGCAGACATCACCGTTATAGCCGGATACGGTCGAGATCAAATGCAGGCGGAGGGAATCACCATCCTTGAAAACCCGGATTTCAAAAGTGGCTCTGGGCTCAACTCGCTGCTTGTTGGCAAGGAAAAGATGAGCAACGGATTCATCATGCTCTACTCAGACATTCTTACGGAAGATTCCATTGTAAAAGAACTGATGAGTCGGCGAGAGGACATCATTCTGGTGGCAGACAATTCCACGCAATACCATGAGCCTCAGGAAGGAAATATTCTCGACTTTATCATTGCCAAGCACCAGCATAAACCCGCACGCAGAGAAATACGTTTTGCCAGTGAAAATGTGGTCGCAAAAATTGGCAGCAAAATTAATCCGGAAACTGCCAGCCATGAATTTATAGGGCTTGCACGATTCAGTAAAACCGGGGCAGAACAATTGATCGAAACCTATAATGATGTCTCGAAAAACTACCAGGGTCAATTTCAAGAGTCTGAGGATATATCACGGTTCAACTTTACCGACCTCATCCAGGAAATGATTGACCGGGGCTTTGTCGTCCATTTCATGGAAATACATAAAGGCTGGTTGGAAATTCATAATTCAGAACACATTGCCCTTGCTGAAAAATCATTTAGCGAATAATATTTCATCCCCTAATTAACTCCTGAAAAAAATGTACTACTCAAAACTTTTGATCCCTACTTTAAAAGAGTCCCCTGCTGACGCGGAAGTTATAAGCCATAAACTTATGGTACGGGCGGGAATGATCCGGCAACTTGCGGCAGGAATTTACTCTATGCTTCCTCTCGGCCTTCGGGTTTTGAAAAAGGTAGAAGCCATCATCCGTGAAGAAATGAATCGAATTGACGGTCAGGAGGTCTTTCTTCCAAGCATTCAACCTTCCGAGTTATGGCAGGAAAGCAAACGATGGGATTTTTATGGGAAAGAATTACTCCGCATTAAAGATCGTCATGGTCGCGAATTTTGTTATGGCCCCACACACGAAGAAGTCATCACCGATATCGTACGAAAAGAGGTGAAGTCTTACCGTCAACTTCCTGTGATCCTTTATCAAATACAAACCAAGTTTCGTGATGAGGTTCGACCTCGCTTTGGAATAATGCGAGGTAGAGAATTCATTATGAAAGATGCTTACAGCTTTCACGCCGATGAAGCAGACACTCAAAAAACTTACCAGCAAATGGCCCAAGCCTATGCAAATGTTTTTAAGCGCTGTGGTTTGGATTTCAAACAGGTTCAGGCCGACTCAGGAACTATTGGTGGAAGTTTTTCACACGAGTTTGCCGTACTCGCAGATTCGGGAGAAGATGAAATAGGTTTCTGCGAAGAATGTGGTTACGCATCCAATATGGAACTTGCAGAATCTCGTCCAGGCATCGCATCCACACCTTCAAATGGAACGGAAGAGATTAAAGAAATCCACACCCCTGGCAAAAAATCTGTCGAAGAAGTTTCTGCATTTCTTGGGTTGCCAAGCGAACAAATTGTTAAAACAATCTTGCTGGAAAACGAAAATGGATTGGTAGCGGGTCTGGTCCGTGGTGACCATGAAATCAACCCTGTTAAAATGAAAAACCTGATTGGCTGCGAATGGCTGCTACCTGCGGCTGAAAAAACAATCGATGAAAAACTTGGGTTGCCTTGTGGATACATCGGCCCAGTCGAACTAGGTATTCCCATCTATGCCGATCAAGAGATTACTAATTTGCAATGCTTTGTGACAGGAGCCAATAAAACAGATACCCATTTCACCGGAGTGCAAGCCCAGCGGGATCTTAAAATCAAAGGATATGGAGATTTACGTCGTATTCTAGCTGACGACCCCTGCCCTAAGTGCGATGATGGCAAATACCAGATAAAACGCGGAATAGAAGTCGGGCATATTTTCATTCTCGGAACAAAGTACAGCGAAGCCATGAAAGCGGTTTTTCTAGACAGCAATGGGAAGGAAAACCCAATGATAATGGGATGTTATGGGATTGGCGTGGGCAGAACTGCTGCAGCTTGCATAGAACAAAACCACGATGAAAAAGGAATCGTCTGGCCGGTAAATCTTGCCCCTTTCGAGGTCATCATCATTCCGGTCAATTTCAAAAACGAGGCTTTAAAAAGCACCTGCGAAGCCATTTATTCTCAACTTTTGGAGATGGGCGTTGAAGCTATTCTGGACGACAGACAGGATCGATTAGGAGTAAAGCTAAAAGATGCCGATTTAATAGGCATCCCCCTGCAAATTATAGTGGGCCCGAAAAATCTCGAAGAAGACAAAGTGGAAATAAAGATCCGCAAGACCCAAGAATCTCAACTGCACCCCTACCCCCAGATCATAAAAGATATCCCCAATATTTTAAAGGACTTATAAATCATTGGTTGGCCTCCCCTGCTCCCAGATTTCCCTTGAAATCGGACACGTAATTCTAGTACAATTCGCTTAACTGAATACGGGCTCTGCAATGCGGGCTTTGAGCCCGCTTTTTTTTTTGCTTTTCCCGTGGAAAATGATCAGTTTTTTTTGCTTCCTCTTCCTTGTGGGTTTTACTGGTTCCAGGTGAAAGTTCCTGGAAATTCTCTCTTACACATTGAGGTTTAAATGGGAAAAGCCCCGGTCACTCAATCGGTAATAGAGTTGATTGAACCTGGCCTTTTGGTTGATGGACTCGAGCTTGTTGATGTCGAATTCAAAAAAGAAGGTAAAAACTGGGTTCTGCGGATTTATATCGATAAAGAAGGCGGAGTGACGCTTGCAGATTGCCAAAAAGTCAGCCGCCTGACAGGAGATTTGATTGACGTAGAAGATGTCATAGAACCTGTTTACACATTGGAAGTATCTTCTCCTGGATTAAATCGAGTATTAAAAAAGGAAAAAGACTTCATCAAGTATTCAGGAAAAAAAATATGCGTGCAGTGTCATGCACCCATGGATGGTAGAAAAAAATTTACTGGCATCCTGACAGAGTTCAAAGATCAATCCATCCATCTTGAAATGGATGGGCAACACCACACGATTCCGCTGAATCGAGTTGCCAAAGCAAATTTAGTCACAGAAATTTAGGAAAAAAAATGAGTCTGGAAACACTCAGCATTTTAGAACAACTTAGCCGAGACAAAGGCATCGACAAAGATGTGCTGATCGAGGCCCTGAAGGCAGCAGTAGAAGTCGCTGCCCGAAAACGCTACCCCACAGCCAGCGAGCTTCAAAGCGAGTTCAATGAGTCAACCGGGGAAGTGGAAATCTACCTTGAAAAAACGGTGGTTAAAGAAGTTGAAAATGCGGATGAAGAAATAAGCCTGAAAGAAGCTACCTCCTTTTCTGAAGATGTTCAGATTGGCGATCAAGTCCTTGTACAGCAGGTCATGGAAAATTATGGCCGCATCGCTGCGCAACTTGCCAAACAGGTCATCGTGCAGAAAGTTCGGGAAGCAGAAATTGAACTGATCCACAATGAGTACAAGGGTAAAAAAGGCGAACTCATAAATGGCATCGTTCACCGAATGGAACATGGTGATCTGATCGTTGACCTTGGAAATGCTGAAGGAATTTTGCCGCGCCGCGAGCAGGTTTTTCGAGAAAGCTTCAACAGAGGTGAGCGCATTCGCGCTTACGTTCTGGATGTCCGCAGAACCCCTAAAAACGCCTTGGTCATCCTCTCCAGAACCCATATTGGTTTGGTTAAAAGATTGTTCGAAATGGAAGTGCCAGAGATCAGTGAAGGCATGGTTGAAATTATGGGTGTGGTTCGTGAACCCAATGGGCGAACTAAAATCGCTGTCCGTACCAATGACCGCGACATCGATGCTGTAGGCGCCTGTGTTGGCATGAGGGGTATGCGAGTCCAGTCTATTGTTCAAGAACTTCGGGGAGAGAAAATTGATATTGTTGAGTTTTCAGAAGACCCTGAAACCTATATTAAACATGCTCTAAGTCCAGCTAAAGTTTCCAGAATCATCCTCAATCGGGATGATAAACAAATGACTATCATTGTCGCCGAAGATCAAATGTCACTTGCGATTGGAAAAAAGGGGCAAAATGTTCGACTGGCTGCAAAACTCGTCAAATGGAAGGTAGACATCAAAGGCCCCTCCGAAGCTCTGGAAATGGGAGAACAACCCGGCTTCATGACCACAACGGTGGAATCGGATGTCGACTTTCTGGATGACATAAAAAATGCTAAAGGCCTTGGCGAAAAAGTGATGACGATTTTATTCAATAACAATATCGTCACTTATGAAGATGCTTTGAAATTAGGAGTCAAAGGATTAGTAGAATTGCCAGGAATTGGTCCTAAAAAAGCTGAAGGCTTGATAGAGCATGCAGAAAATTTTCAAGAACAAGCAGCGGCTTTGAAAGCAGAGGCAGAAGCATCCAAAGCAAAAGAGGCCGAGGAAAGTAAAGAAGATCAGGCAATAGTGGAAACGCAGGAGGAAGCAACCTCAGAAAGCGAAGACAAAGAACCTGAAGAAAAACAGACTGAAGAAGACGAAGACTTGGAAGATGAAGAAATTCTCATTCAAGCTTTATCTGGCGTACCCGAAGAAATAGTGGGAATTCTGGAAACCAATGGATTTGAAACTTTAGCAGAGCTTTCTGTAACGCCGTTGGATGAACTGATCGCCATTGATGGGCTGGATGAAGAAACTGGAAAAGATATACTTGAAAAAGTAAAACAACAGTTAGGGAATGTAGAAAATGTTTAGAGTTTTTATATCAAATTTTTTGCAAATCAAAAATCAGAATCCCATGCCAGGATTTACAACAAAGGCTCATTGCCTGAGTCAGGATGGAATGGCGGGCTTGCAACACAGGAGGAAATTTGGCTAAGATTCGCGTAAACAAACTGGCTCTGGAACTCGGCCTGCAAAATGACCAGATCATTGAGGCCCTGCAAAAGAAAAAAATTGTAGTAAAGAATCACATGAGTTCCGTTGATGAGGAAGCAGCCCAACATATCCGCGACCTTTTTTCGCCTAAAACTCCTGCCAAAGCCGCGACCAAAGCTGCTGTAAAGGTTAAGGCTAAAACAAAAATCAAAATTAAAGCACCTTCAAAAGTTAAAATCACCACAGCCAAAACACAGGCCAAGTCAGGCAAAATTAGAAAAGCGGAAACGAAAGAAGAAAAGCCGGCTAAAAAAACAACCGCGGACGAAAAAGCAACCAATGCCAAGGCAACAACGGCTAAAGCAAAAAAGGAAGAAAGCAAAACTACAGCTGAAGCCAAAACCGGAAAAAAACTCGGCCTGAAAATTATTAAACAGGAAGAGAAACCTCCTGAAGCAGAAAAACCCAAAGCTCCCGTAAAAGAAAAACCCAAGGAACCAGCAGCGGAAATTAAAAAACCTGTAGCGGTAAAAGAACCTGCTCCCGCACCTGAACCTGCACCTGTCGAAGAAGACCAAGCCTTTGAGCTGGTAAAAATCAGCGAAAACATTCCCATTCGCGATCTGGCTGAAACCTTAAAGTCGACTCCCAATGAAATCATAAAAGAGTTAATGGTTTTCGGTGTTCTAGCAAACATCAACCAAACTCTTAACTTCGAACTTGCCAGCAAAGTAGCGGACAAAATGGGATTCGAAGTTGAACTCCATGTCGAAAAATCTGAACTCGACTTCGTAGAAGAAGAAGATGACCAAGCTAAAGATCATATAACCCGCGCCCCGATAGTTACAATTATGGGACACGTGGATCATGGTAAGACATCATTACTTGATGCTATACGCAAAACCGAAGTTACCAAAGTGGAAGCCGGAGGAATAACTCAGCACATAGGTGCATATCAGGCGCATGTAAAAGGTTCTGCGATAACTTTTTTGGATACTCCCGGACATGAAGCCTTTACAGCAATGCGTGCTCGCGGGGCACAGGTGACAGATATTGTTGTTTTGGTTGTTGCTGCAGATGATGGCATTAAACCTCAAACAAAAGAAGCGATTCATCATGCTGAGGCCGCTGGCGTACCCATCCTTGTAGCCATCAATAAAATTGACAAACCGGATGCCAAGCCCGATGAAGTAAAAAAACAATTGGCAGATCAAGGCCTTTTACCTGAAGACTGGGGTGGACAAACAATTTACATAGAAGTCTCTGCATTAGTTGGAACGGGCATTGATAACTTATTGGAAAACCTCATCCTGCAAGCCGAGATTATGGAGTTGAAAGCCAACCCCAAAGTGAGGGCAAAAGGAGTCATCATTGAGTCCAAACTGGACAAAGGCCGTGGCCCGGTTGCAACACTTATCGTTGAAACAGGCACACTGCATGTCGGTGAACCTTTTATCGTGGGTTGCCATTTTGGAAAAGTCCGCGCATTAATTGCAGACACAGGGAAAAAAATCAAAAAAGCTATTCCCTCTACACCGGTAGAAATTGTAGGCTTGCCTGACGTTCCACAACCTGGCGACCATTTCATGGTTGTTCAGGATGAAAGAAAAGCACGCCAACTAAGCAACTTGCGACTCCAACAACAGAGGGAAGTTCAGTTAGCCAAGTCAACCCGAATCACTATGGATGACTTGCATCAACAAATCGTTGAAGGACAGATAAAAGAATTAGACTTGATTGTAAAAGCAGATGTCCAAGGCTCTATCCATGCGGTTCAGGAAGCTTTCGGCAAACTGGGCGGCGATGAAGTACGAATAAAATGCATCCACGATGCCGTTGGCGGTATTACTGAGTCTGACGTATTACTCGCAACAGCATCGAACGCCATCATCATCGGATTTAATGTCCGCCCCACCGATCAGGCAACCAAGCTTGCTTTAAGAGAACAGGTGGATATTCGCATGTACAGCATCATTTATGACGCCATCAATGACATGAAGGCTGCGCTGGAAGGAATGCTGGCACCAAAATACAAAGAACGAATCGTCGGTCGAGCCGAAGTACGAGAGGTGTTTACCATCCCAAAAGTGGGCACGATTGCAGGATGTCATGTGTTATCTGGGAAAACTGAGCGTAATCTGGAAGCAAGACTGATTCGTGACAATGTAGTCGTCTATCAAGGTAAGATAGCATCCATCCGAAGATTCAAGGACGATGTAAAAGAAGTGGCTGCAGGCTACGAATGCGGAATCTCGATAGATAAATTTCAGGATATAAAACTGGGAGATGTTATTGAACCGTTTGTAATGGAAGAAATAACCTCCTGACCTGCATAAAATTGCAAAAGAAAGATGGTCATTGGCTGCTGTTCCATAAAGTTTTATTTGCACGGCAACAACTCGTTAAAGGGGAAAAGACGCGTTGTAAGGGCCATCAAAGACCGGTTAAAAAATAATTTCAATGTTTCAGTTGCCGAAGTGGGCGATCAGGATGTCTGGCAAAGCCTTCACATTGGTATCTCCGCAGTAGGTTCGGACAGACCCTATATCGATGGCCTGATGACTAAAGTCGTTGATGCGATTGATAGAATGAATCTTGCCGAAATAGTGGACTGCAAAACTGAAACATTAAACATGGGTTCTGGTAATTATTGAATCCTGAAAATTTTTGGAATTGAAAAACCATATTAGGTGTGGCGATGAGATTCAAACGTTCTCAAAGAATCCAGGAGCTGCTTCTTGAAGAAATTTCAAAACTGCTTCAGAGCGGATTAAAAGATCCACGAATCGGATTTACGACCCTCACCCGGGTCGAAGTTTCGGATAACCTCAAACACGCAAAAGTTTTTGTCAGTGTGATGGGCTCTGAGAAGGAAAAAGCAGATACTTTGGAAGCGTTGACAAGCGCAAAAGGATTTATAAGAAATTCTTTGGGCAAAAACCTATATTTAAGATATTTGCCTGAACTGGAATTTAAAAAAGACGAAAATGCCGAACACGTTGAAAAAATCACAAGAATTCTCAGTGACTTGCATCCAGAATCGGATAGTGAACCTTTATAAGCCTAAAGGGCCTACCTCCTTTTCAATGGTGAGTCAGGTAAGAAAAATACTGGGCGTAAAAAAAGCCGGCCATATTGGCACCCTGGACCCTATGGCGGAGGGAATTCTCCCTATCTGCCTCGGTCAATCTACCCGGATTATTCAATTTCTGTCTCCCTTATCCAAGCATTATCAATGCACTATGACCCTTGGGTCGGCTACAGACACTCAAGACGCCACCGGTAAAGAAATATCTACGGGAGATGCATCCGGGATAACAAACGAGCAGATTGAAGAATTATTTCAGCGATTTACAGGGGAACAAAAACAAGTGCCACCGATGTATTCGGCCAAGAAAAGCAATGGAATTCCCCTTTACAAATTAGCCAGAAATGGTATTACTATCGAAAGAAAACCCGTTTCCGTGCATTTTTTCTCCATACAATTTGGCAGCAGGGAGGAAAATCGGGTAAAATTTGAAGTCCACTGTTCAGCGGGGACTTATATTCGCACCCTATGTCATGATATTGGGCAAGAGTTGGGGTGTGGAGCGCATATGTCTCATCTGGTTAGAAGTGGAGTCGGATTGTTTGATTTGGAATCATCAATCACCCTGGATGCGTTAAAAGAAAAAAGTGAGAATCAGCGTCTGGAAGATGTGCTTTTTTCAGTGGAAAAGGTTCTTGCCTTCCTGCCGGAACTTCGCATCAAAGATGAATTTGTCAAACCTATAGCCAACGGCATAGCTCTGCCCAAATCTTCATTTAAGTCTTTACCCCGTGAGTTCCAATCGGGAATGAGTCTGAGGGTTTCAAATGGCAGCGATGCAATATTGGCAATTGTCGAATCCTTGGTTAATCGGGATCAATTTGACAAAATGGATTCAAGTGAAATCGCGTTTAAATTAAAACGTGTTTTAGTTAACTAATATTGAATGAAATGGAAAAAGATTGGAATGTTTTCGCAGGAATGCCCCAGCAACAAAAATCGGGGCCTTTCTGCGAAAACATTCTCCAATCGCTTTTCTAAATTTAACGAGTTGGAGAAATAATCATGGCACTCAATGCTGAGCAAAAATTACCTATCATCACAGACAACAAGCTTCATGAAAAAGACACAGGGTCTTCCGAGGTGCAGATCGCACTTATTTCAAAACGGGTGACCTACCTTACAGAGCATTTTAAGACCCATTCAAAAGACCACCATTCCAGACGCGGATTGCTTAAGCTGGTCAGCAAAAGAAGAAAACTTCTTGACCACTTAAAGATGGAAGACCTCAGCCGATACCAAAACATCATTACAAAACTTGGCATTCGCAGATAACCGCGCAACAACACACACGCCTAATTGAATATTAGGAATAAGATATTGGAGATATATTAATGGAAAAAGTAGAAATAGATATTGATGGAAAAATAATTTCATTGGAAGCAGGCGACTTGGCTCGTCAGGCTGGCGGCGCTGTCGTAGTACGCCAGGGCGATACAATGGTGCTGGTTGCCGCCACTATGGCAGGCAAACCACGTGAAGGAATAGATTTCTTCCCGTTGACCGTAGACTATCGAGAAAAAACTTATGCCGCTGGAAAAATTCCCGGTAGCTTTTTCAGACGGGAAGCCCGACCAGGGGAACTGGAAACATTGATATGCCGATTGATTGATCGACCCATCCGGCCTTTGTTCCCAAAAGAATTTAAAAATGAGACGCAAGTGGTTTGCATGGTCGTTTCCCATGACGGTGAAAATCCACCGGACGTCAATGCCATCACCGGCGCTTCTGCCGCTTTGATGATCTCAGACATCCCTTTTGAAAACCCGGTAGCAGGTGCACGAATTTCAAGAGTCGATGGAAAACTGATTTTTAATCCCAATTACGAAGAAACCGCCGCTAGCGATCTCAATCTCATCATGGCAGGAACTGCAGATGGAATCGTTATGGTTGAGTCGGGAGCTAACGAAGTCAGCGAAGACGAGATGATGGAAGCCTTGGATTTTGGCCACGAGAGAATTAAAAAGGTCATTGGCATCCAGATCAAACTGCGTGAACTTCTCGGAAAAGAGAAACTGGTTGTTGAACCTGCGCCGGTTAATGAAGACCTTAAAACATCCATCAATAGCAAAGCTGCTGACAAACTCAGTGCAGCATGCCAAATTGCTGGCAAACATGAGCGTGGTGATGCTGTAAAACAAATTCAGAACGATCTGGTAGCTGAACTTAATCCGGATGAAGATGAAAACATCAAAGGTGAAATAAAAGATCTGTTCCATGATCTGGAAAAAACCACGGTGCGAAATCTCGTTCTCGATAAACAATACCGAGTAGATGGTCGAGGGCTTGCAGACGTTCGCCCTATTAGCATTATGACAGGCTATTTGCCCCGAGTTCACGGTTCAGCCGTTTTCACACGAGGTGAGACTCAGGCATTGGTTAGCGCAACATTGGGTACCTCTTCTGATGAACAAAGAATGGATAGTCTGGAATTCAAAGGTTCCAAATCCTTTTTACTGCATTACAACTTCCCCGCATTTTGTACCGGCGAAGTAAAATTTATTGCTGGCCCTGGACGAAGAGAAATTGGACACGGCATGCTTGCCGAACGTTCATTGATCCCCATCCTTCCCAGCAAAGAGGATTTCCCATACACCATTCGAATAGTTTCCGAGATTCTCGAATCAAACGGTTCTTCCTCAATGGCTTCTGTATGTGGAGGATCACTCTCCATGATGGATGCAGGTATTCCCATTAAAGCACCGGTAGCCGGAATCGCAATGGGGCTTATCAAAGACGGCGATCGTGTTGCTATCCTTTCCGACATCCTGGGCTCCGAGGATCATTTGGGAGATATGGATTTTAAAGTGGCGGGAACAGCAAATGGTATCACCGCATTGCAAATGGACATCAAGGTCACAGGACTTGACCGCGACTTGATGAAAACCGCTCTCCAACAAGCTAAAGAAGGGCGCTTGCATATTCTCGGTGAAATGGACAAAGCACTATCAACTCATCGAGCTGAAATAAATCAACACGCACCGAGGATTGTTACCCTCACGGTTCCAAAAGATAAGATTCGTGATGTCATTGGACCTGGCGGTAAAGTCATTCGTGAGATCATCGACAAGACCGGAGTATCCATCGACATCAACGACGATGGTTTGGTTTCCATCGCTTCAGCAGATGCCGAAGCAGCAGCGAAAGCTGTGGAGTTTGTCGAAAACCTTACCCAGGAAGTTGAAGTGGGAAGGATTTATCTCGGTAAAGTTAAAAAGATTGTCGACTTCGGCGCCTTTGTAGAAATTTTCCCAGGCACCGATGGCCTCGTCCACATCTCTCAAATCTGTGATCGCCGCATTAAAAATGTAAGCGACGAGATTCAAGAGGGAGATGAGATCAAAGTCAAAGTCATTGATGTTGACCAGCAGGGAAAAGTTAAACTCAGTAGAAAAGAAGCCCTGAAAGATGGGATAGAAGACGCAGCCCCTGCTGCTACTTGATAAAAAATAGTTTACCAAACGGGAGAGGCTTTATGCCTCTCCCGTTTTTTTTTGCCCGCAGCTGTTAACTCCATAATCCCCCCTGTTAAGGGGGGCTGGGGGGTTTTAGAAAAAGCTTTTGATAAAAGCAACCCCCTCAATCCCCCTTATCAGGGGGAAGTTATTAAAAATCAATCTAGTTGGCCATTGTTAATCTTTCCTGCCAGTTCTTCCACAAACAACTCCAGATATTGCGGTGAGGCCGCAGAAATATGCGGTTGGATGAGGACATTGCCCAACCCCCATAGCCTTGAATGTTCAGATAAAGGTTCTTTTCCAAACACATCTAGATACGCGCCGGCAATTTCTCCAACTTTCAAGGCTTCTACTAAATCAAATTCTTTATAAATATTCCCACGTCCCACATTATAAAAAAACGTGGTCTTCGGCATATTTTTGAAATGGATGGACTGTAGGATTTCATAAGTCTCTGGCCCACCGGGCAGTGCACAAATTAAATGATCGGTTTCGGGCAATGCAGATTCCCATTTATCGCGAGTCAAGATTTCATCTTCTTCATCAAAATAATCGGGTGCCGCCATTGCCATACGTTTGATTCCTGTGATCCGGCAACCAAACGGTTTTAAGAGTTTGGCCAGAGTATTGCCAATTTTACCAAAGCCTAAAATAGTAACCCGAGCCTTATAAAGAGATTTCTGCTTCTTTGAAATTTTTATACGGGCCCATTTATTCTTCCTCTGCATCTTTGTTGATAAAGGAAATGCTTTCAGGAAATGCAGCATCGCGCCAATAACGCTTTCTGCCATCATCGGTCCGTGAAACCCTCCAAATGAAAGTTTTAAATTTTCCGGGGGCTGCCACGGAATCCATTCATTACCTGCAGCAGGGGTCGCAATTAGCTTTAGCTTGGGCGCATTCATCAACCACTCTTCCTTGAAGAACCAAACAAGAGCTGCATCAGCCTCGGTCAACCTGTCTTTGAATTCCTTTGAGTTTACACACACTCGAATCTCTGCTCCTGGAATAAGAGACTTCAAAAGGTCTGCGTGTTCGGGTTTAAAGTTCCAGGCATCGACATGGGGGTGCGTTAAATAAACCAATATATTTTTAAATGTCACGATTTAGTCCCATCCCTTTTATGAGGCGTATATACAGCTCTTCCGGCTGAAATCCATTGGATAAGCGTCTCTTAAACTGTGCACATAAGTTAACACTTTTATTATTTATCATACTGAACTCCTATCGGGAAATTTTTCCTTTTTTCAACTAACAACTTGAAAAAATTGAACTTATAAAATAAAAAAAGTTTTGGTCCGAATTTTGCTTTAACTCAATTGTAACATTCTTTAACTGATTACTGAGTGGGAGGGATCATGACACGAGTACAACTAGTAGACAAGCTGGCTTTCAGAATGAATATCACTAAAAAAGATGCAGAAACCTATCTCGGTGCGTTCCTGGATTCCATTATGGATGCTCTAGCTACCGATGGACGAGTGGTTGTGCAAGGGTTCGGTTCATTTAAGGTCAATGAATACAAAGCCCGAGTAGCAAAAAAACCGTTAACAGGAGAAGTGATCCATTTACCAGTTCGTCGCAAACCAAGCTTTCATGCAGGCAAAGAGCTACGAGAACGGGTTAATGAGGAAATGGAATTGATGCACGAAGCCGAAGCTATAGTGAGCCGCATACAAGTTCCAGAAAATGTTTTGGGGGCAACCGCAGGTTAAATTGCTTTTTATAGATTTTCGTTTTGTTGTGCTACAATTAAACCCAGCTAGTAAAAATAATTAACCGCTCGACAAAGCAAAGGAGCCCCGGCATGGCAGACAACCGGGATACCTGCAGCAAATGCGGGGAAAAAAGTATTCTTAAAGGTGACATCGGCCTCAGAAACAGTAAAACAATGGATCTGGTGGTCGTTGTCCGGCAGGATCACGGTATAGAAAAAAACGTACCGCTGCAACCGAGTGTCTGTGGCAGATGCGGTTTTGTGGATTTGTATGTTAAAGATCCCGTGCATCTAAAAATCTGCACCCAAGACAAACCGATCAACCCCGATTTCAAGCAACGCCCCATCCTTGAGGCTGACTTCTAATAGTTCCTTATCTCTGGCAATCCTAAAAAATCCCTTATTTACCTTTTTTCAGGGTTTATCCTTGTACGATGCCCATTTTTGCGCAAGAATGTAAAACAAGTCTGGATTTACCTTCTTTGTGGAAATTTTGTTTACTACCACTTTCTAATAATATCTCCTTATGACCAGACCTTCTAAAGACGAAATACATTATCTTCTATTAAAACTACATTCCCTCACGGGAATAGTTCCTATTGGAGCTTTTCTCGTTATTCATTTATCTATTAACTCCCTTAGAACAGTTGGGGTTTTGCCTTATCAATTGAGTATTGACGTACTCAACAATCTACCTTTTCTGTTATTCATTGAAATTGGCTTTATTTATATTCCGCTGCTGTTTCATTCGTTGATGGGTTTTTATGTAGTGCACATTGGTCAGACCAACCTGTTACGCTACCGACACCAACGAAACTGGCTTTACACCATGCAACGTTTAACGGGTGCCATAACGTTTGTTTTCCTCATTTACCATATGGGGACCACGGTTGGAGCCAAATTATGGGAAGGCAAACACCATTTTGAAGCCGCACCTTTTTTGATGGATATTCTAAATGGAGAATTTCAAACCTGGCAGGGAATTGTGATTTACACCATCGGCATTGTCTCTGCGACTTTTCATTTCAGCAATGGCCTTTGGGGATTTTGTGTCTCTTGGGGAATTCTTATTGGAAAAAACGCTCAACGAAATGGAGCGATCGTATTTGCTGCTATGGGTTTAGGTTTAACATTTTTGGGTCTGGCAACAGTTCTCGAATTCAATATGAATCCGATTCCAGTAGAAGCCACGGTGGCAGGTTAAGACTATGATGAACCGCAAGAAAAAAATCGTAATTATTGGAGGTGGGTTGGCAGGTCTGGCCCTCGCTATGAAGTTTTGTGAACGAAATGGCGAAGTGACTGTTGTGTCCTATCAATCTTTAAAACGATCTCATTCAGTTTGCGCCCAGGGCGGAATCAATGCTGCCATTGATGCGAAAAACGAAGGAGATACTCCGGAAAAACATTTTTATGACACGATCAAGGGGGGAGACTTTCTAGCTCATCAACCTCTGGTTCGCGATATGTGTTTTCAGGCACCCGCTATCATTCATCTGATGGACCGTATGGGGGTAGCCTTTAACCGCACAGGAGAAGGCCATCTAGATTTTCGCCGGTTCGGAGGCACTCTGTTTAACCGTACCGCCTTTGCAGGAGCCACCACCGGGCAACAACTGGTTTATGCTCTCGACGAACAGGTACGACGCAACATTCATGACGGAAACGCAACCACATTGGAATGGCACGAATATCTGGGTGCCGTACTTGATTCGGAAGGAATTTGCCGAGGCGCTGTCATCCATGATTTGAAAACGGATGAAATCTATACCCTGCCAGCGGATGCTGTAGTTCTGGCTACAGGGGGTCCGGGTCAGGTTTATGGTCGTTCAACCAACTCTGTGGTAAATACTGGAGCGGCTGCCACCACCGCATATTTGCAAGGAGCTAAATATGCGAATGGAGAATTCATCCAGATTCATCCCACTGCCATTCCTGGACAAGACAAGCTAAGACTAATGAGCGAGTCGGCTCGCGGCGAAGGCGGAAGAGTCTGGGTTCCGCGCAAAGCGGATGACAAGCGCGACCCGAAAAAAATTCCTGAATCTGAGCGGTTTTATTTTCTTGAAGAAAAATATCCCCTGTTCAAAAACCTGGTACCCAGAGATGTTGCGAGCCGTGAGATTTACGACATCGTATACAACCAGAAAATGGGAGTCAGTGGCGACCCGATGGTTTATCTCGATCTGACTCATAAATCGAGAGAGTTTCTGGATAACCGACTGGGCGGCATCATGGATATCTACACCAAATTCACCGGCGTGGACCCCCGTGAACAACCTATGAAAATTTTCCCGGCGGTGCATTATTCCATGGGAGGCCTTTGGACCGATTATGGTCCAGACCAGCATGGTTTAATCGATCACGGTTCCCCCAGAAACCAAATGACTTCTATCACAGGACTATTTGCTGCAGGTGAAGCGGACTATCAGTATCACGGCGCTAACAGACTGGGTGCAAATTCATTATTGAGCTGTATCTATACGGGACTAATGATGGCGCGAGGAATCATGAACTACACCGATTCGCTTGAGAAATCTGTCGATGACATTCCCTCCACCGTATTCGATGATGCACGTAACCATTGGAAAACTCGATTCAAAGAAATCAAAAAAATGAATGGCCGTGAAAACCCTTATCAGCTGCATCAGGAATTGGGTGAAGTCATGCTAGCCAATGTTCTTATCGTGCGTGACAACGAGTCTCTTGAAAAAGCAACTCAAGCTATCAATGACATTGAAGATCGATTCAAAGATGTGAAATGTGTTGACACAAGTGATTGGGCAAACCCTTCTCCGAGCTTCATCAATCAGTTATTCTGCATGATCCACCTTTCCAAAATAATTACAAAAGGTGCTCTGTTGCGGGACGAATTCCGAGGCAGCCATTACAAACCCGACTTTGATTTGAAACAGCCAAAAGATTTCGATCCACATGAATACATCGACTATCTGGAACAAAAACAGTATGGCGAAATCTCAGAAAACAAGTTTCCTGAAGGCCATTTGGAATACATGCAACGGTTCGAAGAAAACAATATTAAATGGTTAAAAACCACAGTAGCTCAATTTAAAGATAATAAGCCTGATATCACTTATGAAGAGGTGAACACCTCTTTAATAACACCCAGACCGAGAAAATATGATTAACAAATCCTAAGCGGATCTTAATTACTATTGCAAGGTCTTTAAAATAACAATTTTTTAGAGTGTCAACGCACTCCTAAAACAATGACAGATAAAAAAATTTCATTCAAAATCAAACGTCAGGACAAACCCGGTTCGCCTTCTTACTGGCAAAACTTCCAAGTCCCTTTTAAGCCGTTTGCAAACATCATTTCCTGTTTAATGGAAATTCAGAGAAACCCGACCACCCAGGCGGGAAAAACTGTAAACCCAGTGACATGGGACTGCAATTGCCTTGAAGAAGTTTGCGGCTCCTGCACCATGGTCATCAACGGAAAAGTTCAGCAAGCCTGCACCGCACTGGTAGACAATCTGGAACAACCCATTGCTCTGGAACCTATGTCCAAGTTCCCGGTAGTACGCGATCTGCAAGTCAACCGTAGCCGAATGTTTGAGAATCTAAAAAAAGTCAAAGCATGGATTGAAATTGATGGTTCTCATGATATCGGAGAAGGGGCCACCATGCCGGATTCGGATCGAGCCAAACGCTATGTCATGTCGGAATGCATGACTTGCGGTTGTTGTCTGGAGGCCTGTCCACAGTTCACCCTGAATAATTCATTCATGGGAGCAGCAACCTTCAACCAGGTTCGACTTTTCAATCTACATCCTGCTGGTAGTATGAACAAAGAAGAACGGCTTGATGCCATTATGGGAGAAGGTGGAATCACCGATTGTGGAAATGCGCAAGTTTGCGTTGAGGTCTGCCCTAAAAACATACCGTTGACAGAATCCATTGCCGAAATTGGTCGTCAAACCAGTTGGCAATTGATAAAAAACCTCCTGATAAAATAGGATGTTTTTTATTTAAAACCCGGAAACAGTTTGTTATCATTCAACTTTAAATTTATTTATGTGGCTCACCGCCATTAAAGGAAAAATATAAATGAAAGTCTCGTTAGCCAGCGCTATGGGCACCTGTTTTGGAGTTCAAGATGCTATCAATCTTGCAATGTCCCCTGAGTTCAACAACGAACTCACCATTGTGGGTCAACTGGTTCACAACCCCCAGGTCAGTGAATCTCTAAAACAAAATGGTGTGTCATTGGTGCCAGGAATCGAAGAAATTGATAAAATCAAAACTAAAAAAGTGATGATCACTGCCCATGGAGCGGCTGAAAAAACCAAAGAAAGACTCCATGAGGCCGGGTTCACTGTTTATGATGCCAGCTGCCCCTTGGTAATGCGGGTTCACCAGACCATAAAATCACTGGTAGCCAAAGGCTATTTCCCGGTAGTAATCGGCCAAAAAGACCACGTTGAGGTCAAAGGAATCGTGGGTGATCTGGATGACTATCTCGTCATTAACAGTGAAGAAGATTTTTCTAAAATCAGCACATCCGGGAATCGCCGACTTGGGATTGTAACCCAAACAACTCAGCAACGAGATAAAGTGGAAGCACTTGTAGAAAAAATACGAGCTCTGGAATATGTCGATGATGTGGCATTTGTAAATACTATCTGTCAACCCACCCATGACCGGCAAGTAGCCGTCCATGAACTTGCAGACCAGGTAGATTTAATGATTGTCATTGGCGGTTTCAATTCATCCAATACCAAAAAACTGGTTCATGTTTGCGATGAAAAAGGAATTGAAGCTCATCATATCGAGTCGTTTGACCAATTGAATAAAGACTGGTTCATTGGAAAGCAACATGCGGGGATAACTGCTGGCACTAGCACTCCCGAAAATGTTATCAATGAAGTCCATACTAAAATCCTGGAAATTGCCAAAGAAGTAGAAGGCCACACATCACTCACCTCTTGAATAATTTCCAACATTCAATCCTAGAAAAATCTAGCTACGGGCAAACAAGCTTCCCAAATATTCAAACCTCCTTTACCAGCTTGACTGCCATAAACATGCAAATTTTTAAAAAGCGTTTGTATTTGTAAAATGGACGATTGGACTTATTGCCATCAAACACTTCCAAAGGTGAGTCGAACCTTTGCTCTTAATATTAAAGTATTACGGGGTGAACTCCATCGCAGCATATTAATCGCTTACCTGTTTTGCCGAACGGTTGATACCGTTGAAGACGCCGCTCAGCTAGATCCTAAAATAAAAATCAAACTGCTTTTTGAATTTTCAAGGTTAATAGAAAATCAGGAGTATCGCAAAAACCACATTGACGCATGGATAAAAGATTGTGCAATCGTCGACGGCACCGAAAGCGATTTGGATCTACTTATAAACATTAAAAGGGTTTTCAATGTTTTTGATTCGCTAAAAGATAACCACCAAGACCAGATCATTCCCTCTGTCTCCAGAATGGCAAAAGGCATGGCTCACTTTCAAAGTCGTTTTCAATTTGGGAAAATCACACCTTTGGAAAGCGAAGAAGAACTCGAAGAGTATTGCTACTTTGTGGCTGGAGTTGTAGGAGAAATGTTATGCAATCTTTTCTTTCAAAGTCTTCCTTTTCTCTCCGATTCCGCTCGAGCCCAAATGAAAGAGAATGCCGTTTCTTTTGGTCTCGGCCTGCAAATGACCAATATTTCGAAAGATGTAATGGCAGACCGTGACCGAGGCTGGTCTTATATTCCCAAAAGCCTGATAACAGCAAATGGACTCACTGTTGATGAATTTCATGCAGGAAAATCAGTTGGGAAAAACCTGCAAATACTTGAAAAGTTGCTCTGCAAAACCAATGGACATTTGCAAGATGCTTTAAAGTTTACGCTCGCTATACCAAGAACTGAAATTTCCTTACGTCTGTTTTGCATATGGCCGCTATGGATGGCTATGAAAACGGTCGCAGCCCTTCATAACAATCCGGCATTGTTAAGCTCGAGCGCTCCTGTTAAAATTTCACGAAGTCAGGTAAAAAGAATTTTACTTGGTACTCCTTTGATTGCGTGGTCTAATTTCCTCCTTGGATCATCCTTTAATAATATCCTTGGAGAAAAAGAATTCGATAACCATCCGAAGTTTGACTTGGAATACCTACAAAAAAGGTTAGCTCAAATTTCGCTGGACGATATTCCCTCTAACATTCAGAGTACTTAACTATTATGTCTGCAACTGAAAGATTCATTGATAATCAGGACGGCACTATGACGGATTCCACAACCCAACTTATGTGGATGCGGGAAGACGGCTGGCAAAGGGATGCAAAATGGTTTTCATGGGATGAGGCTATAGATATGTCGCATAACATGAATGATATAAAACTGGGCGGTTTTCAGGACTGGCGGCTGCCTACCGAGGATGAAATACAATCCCTTTATAGCGAAGAAGTATGCAATCAGGACAAATACGAAAAAGAAACTCATCTGTGGCCGGCATTTCCTTCCGGGGGATTATCAACGGTCTGGTTGAAAGGTGAAACTGGACACGAAGGGACCTTATTTGACTTTAAAAATGGAGAGTTCAGGCCCTTATATAAAAGTAAAAGTGGTCGCATGACCTTTCGCCTGGTTCGCGGTGAAATGCTGAAAATAAGCGATTCTTCGTAAAGCAAAAGAACCTTTTTAACCGACACATCATCTAATTAAAAATTCCCGGGAGTTTAGATTGAATAAAAAGCGTCTTACTACAATTGCAGGAGGCCTATGGTGCATTATTGGATTTATTCTTGTTGTCCGTGGGTTGGGTTTATATCATCTTGCTGAAATGGAGCAGAACGCCACTGAAATCGCAATCACCATCTCTGGAATTATTGCAGGTTTAATTGGTCTGGTTAAAGGAAAATTTGTATTGAGCAAAACAGCTCATCGCAATAAAACCCGTATCCATAGTTTGAATGACCCCGTAGGGTTACAAGATATTTTCTCCAAACCCTTTTATTTCCTGATTCCCATGATGATGGGACTTGGAGTAATGCTTCGGTCCTTTAACGAATATCTTGGCGGCTATATCGTAGTCGCCGCCATATATTGTGGGATAGGTATGGCGTTAATTGTTTCCAGCCGAGTCTACTGGTTTTCCGACCCTGAAGTGCCGGAACCAGAAAACCCTTAAATAAAAAAACCTAAAATGAAAAATTTTTTCCTTACTCTACATATGATTTCAATGTGCCTGGTCATAGGCACTCTTTTCCTCCAGTCCCTAACGGTAGTTTTTAGACTGCGGTTAAAATCTGCAGAAGAAGCCAAAGGACTTGAGAAAACCCAGTCTCGCATTCATAAATTCATCTACTATCCTATACTCGGAGTTACCTTAATATCCGGTATTGTCCTCGCCGTTAAAACCGGAGCCTTTTCTGAAGGGAAATGGATTCACTGGAAATTAGCACTACTTATAATTCTGATTGCTCTGGGCGTTCAAAACGGAAAACAGATTAAGGAAGCCGTTCTTCCAAAGAAATATGCGATGATGGTACACATAGCTATCTTCATTGTAGGTGCTTGTATGATTTATCTCGCAACCATCAAACCGTTTTAAATGGACATCCTGTTCACACTAGTTGCCAGCGTTGTCTTGATCATCGGCTTTCTCGTTGTTTGCCGCGTTGTAGACGAAGAGGAAGATGAGGAGTCAGGCGATGAAACAGATAGCACCTGAATCATCCGCATTCAAAATTTTAGAAAAAAAAGCAGCTAGTTGCCGGCTTTGCCCTGCCCTCGCGGACCAACCTGCGATATTAAGCCCAGCCAACGGCAACCTGAATGCTGAAATCGTTTTCGTAGCCGAAGCCCCTGGTCGTTTGGGAGCCGGACGCACAGGTATTCCTTTTCATGGGGATAAATCGGGGGAGAACTTCGAAACCCTACTGGCACATATTGGCCTGAGTCGAGCTGATGTTTTTATAACCAATGCCGCGCTCTGCAATCCCTTGGAAAACGGAAGCAACCGACGACCCAAAACAAGCGAAATAAAAAACTGCTCGCCCTTTTTAAGAGCAACCCTCGAAATCATTCACCCGCAGATTGTTGTGACTTTAGGCTCTGTTGGGTTGCAGGCACTCAATCTTCTTTTGGGAACACGCTATCAACTCAATAAGGAAGTTGCAAAAAAGCTCTCTGCCCCAGAGTTCAGTCTTTTGCCTCTATACCACCCCAGTCCCCGAGTCACTAATTGGATGCGACCCCTGGCCCAACAAAAAAAAGATTTCAAAAAAATAACATCCTATAAAAAGGTCAGGACTTAAACTCATACCCCTTTTCACGGTGAGTGATGATATAGCGAGGAGACTGCGGTTTTTTCTCAAAATATTTTCTTAGCCGCGCCACAAAATTGTCGACAGTCCGGGTTTCTGTTTGCGGATCGTAACCCCAGACTTTTTCCAAAAGTTCTTCACGGCTCACGATATTATCTTTTTGTGAAACCAGCAAACGCATCAACAAAGCTTCTTTGGCAGTCAAGTAGAATTCTCCGGAGCTACCTTTTGCTCTACCATTGATAAAATTAATCCACATATCACCAAAATGAAATATTTCCTGATCGTGAACCGGCTCTTTATACCACTCCCATCTTCGCAAAATACCTTTAACCCTGAGCAACAGTTCTGGCAAATGAAAAGGTTTGGTTAGATAATCATCGGCACCGGCTTCCAATCCCAATTGTCTGTCTTCGTCAGAAGATTTCGCAGACAACATTAATATAGGAAAACGCAGATCGGTTTTACGCACCCGTCTGGCAACCTCGAGACCGTTGAGTTTGGGTAGCATTATATCCAGGATCATTAAATCAAAGACCTGTTCACCGAGCAGTTCAATAGCGGATTGGCCGTTATCTACAAGAGAAACGATATAGCCTTCGCGTTCCAGGTTAAACTGCAACCCTTTTGCCAAGTGCGATTCGTCCTCTACAACTAGAATTTTTTTTGCTTCATTCATAGAAATTTATTTTCGAGTTTTCCCTATCAAACAGTTAAACCACGACTTACCGGAAGAGATACGGTAAACACTGCCCCCTGACCTCGCCCGGCGCTCATAACCTTTAGTTTGCCCTTATGGTTTCTTACAATTTCCCGGGAAATGAATAACCCCAACCCCGCGCCTTCGATATTCCGCGTATCTTCATTTTGCACTCTATAAAACTTCTTAAAGACTTTTTTCATATCTTTTTTTTCAAATCCAATTCCTTTGTCCTCAAAATCAACATCCCAAAATCTGCCCGACCTATGAAGTTGAATTTTAAGATCTGAACCGACAGGGGAATAACGCAAGGCATTTCCTATAAGATTATTAAACACCATCTGCAGGGCTTTTTTATCCAATGTTAATACTGGGGAAGCATCCAACTGCAATTTAACATCGCATTTTTTTTCTTCGAATTGTCGCCTGTGATCCCCTACCACTTGTGATAAAAATTTTCCAAGATCCACCTTTTCCAGTTGCAACTCCATACTTTTTGGATCGGCCTTGCTGGATTGCAGAATATTCTCTATCAAAGAAGAAAGACGAGATGTGTCTGACAACATTGTTTCGACAAAATCTTTACTCTCTTCATTAGAAACCTCCTGATATTTCAATGTCTCCAAATAAAGTTGAATAGACGCAAGGGGAGATTTTAATTCATGCGATACACTGGCCACAAAATTACTTTGCATTTGGTTTAAACGATTTTGTTTATTCCAGTAAACAAAAATCACATACACTCCAGCCAGAATGAGGAGCATAAGAAAACAACCTTCAAACAGAATCAACCATTCGACCTCAGCGTGAAACAAGTCGGGTCGAATTTTCTGAGCTAATTCTTTGATGGAAAGGTTGTTTTCGAGATACCAATTTATCCAGACCGCCATTAGAACAATCCAGGCAATCTGCACCCCAATAAAAACCATAATGGGGTGAAACAAAGCACGTATCTTATTCACTCAATAACTCCACTTTTCCACACATGCAAGTTCCCATATTCCCTCAATTTCACCAAGGACATAAACTGAAGTAGAACCGCGATTGGTTCTTCACTCTCAGACTCTGAAAACGGTCAATATTACATAAGTTTTACACTTATATACCCTTAAATAAGGATAACATAGAGACTTAAAATAATTGAAATTATAGAGGCTACTTCATGACAACCAAATCAATTCCCAATTATTCGCTCAAGTTCAATCCCATTGCTCTCACACATTTTATCCTGATTCATGGGATGGCTTTATTTGCTTTTTTTCCTTTTGCGTTTTCCTGGAGTGCTGTCGCCTTAATGTTTTTCATGTATTGGTTAACAGCGTCCATAGGAATTTGTTTGGGTTATCATCGTTATTTAACTCACCGCGGTTTCACCTTACCTAAATGGTTAGCTTATTTTGTAGTGTTTTGCGGAACCCTTGCTTGCCAGAACGGTCCCATCAAATGGGTTGGACAACATAGAATGCATCATGCCGGTTCAGATACTATTGAAGATCCACATAGTGCTGAAAAGGGGTTTTGGTGGTCTCATTTTACATGGATGCTATTCACTCATTCCAAGTTTGATGACAAAAAAATTCTGAACGATTACACAAAAGATTTCAGCACTGACAAAGTTTATAAATTTATGGATAATTACTTCATCATTATTCAAATCGTTTTCGGTCTTATGCTTTATGCTATCGGCGGTTTTCCATGGGTTGTCTGGGGCATATTTGTACGCTTGGTAGTAGCCTATCATTCTACATGGCTGGTAAACAGTGCCGCACATACTTTTGGCTATGTAACCTTCCCGCTTAAAGACGATCTTGCCACAAATTGCTGGTGGGTGGGGCTTTTGGCATGGGGCGAAGGTTGGCATAATAACCACCACGCATTTCCAAAATCAGCGCGCCACGGATTGCGTCCTTGGGAAATTGATATGACCTGGTGGGCTCTCAGCTTACTTGAAAAGCTCGGCTTAGCTAAAGATATAAAAGTTGCAAAGTTGATACCCAACCCAGCTCACGAAGCTGAGGCAAGCGACAGTACTGAGCCCGCATTCATCGGGAAAATGGTTATTCAAGAGGCTTAACCCTTAAGGCTTCCCCTGTGACAAGCAGCCTAGGGGACGGAGGCCATATCAAAGTCGAGATGATAGCCTGCGTATTTTCTTAGGTTGATTACTCGGGTTTCGAAAATAAGATATTGGCCTTTAATCCCTGTTAGCTTATCTTCAAATTCAGGAATTTTATCTAGATTGTGACTGGTTATTTTATCCGGTACGGATTGTACCGGATAAACCAGTTCCTGAATTTCTTCATTTTCGAGTGCATAGCATTTCATATCTTCAGGGAATAACTCGTGAGCTTTCTCTCGATACTCCTGCAAATCCAAATCTTCATATTCCCCTTTTAGCATTTTCCGCCAGTTGGTTTTATCCGCAAAATTTTTCGAGACAGCAACCTCAATTTTCCCAGAAAGAATTCGTTCGGGAACTTTAGCTATAACCAAGCCTTTAACCGCCCCCTGATCGATCCAGCGATCGGGGATATTATAATGCCGGGTGATTCCCACCTTAACGCCACTGGTCAAGGATAAATAAACGAAATGATCAATATTACAATAAGTTCTCCAAAACTCCTGAGCAGCTTCATTGCCATTCTTATGGTCACATAATTCTGGACGCACAGAGCACATTTCATTTTCGGGTAAATCGCGAGAACAGACGAAGCAATAACCCTGATGATAGGATTTTTTAGTTTTTCGTCCACATTCAATACAGGTAATCACTCCCTGCCATTTAATTTTTAGTTTACTTCCTATATAAGAATTCAAAGAATAAGATTCTTTATCCAGATCAAGGAAATACTGAATGGGTGATTTTGACTCCACTTTCATTTTTCGATTTTGTCCAGATATCTTCATTGAAGCCAGTCCTATTCAGGGGAATTAAAGATTATTTTTATTTTCTGATTTCGACAAAAAATATTCTAATGCGAAAACAGCAAAGAGAACTACAATTACCACCGTTTGGGAATCAAATATTAAGAAGCTGGAAAGAAATAATAAAAGGTAGAAAAAAATTCGGATTAGTTTAGTTATTCCTATCTGCGTCATGCCTAATTATAAACTGCAAAAGAAACCTCCGCAAAATATGAATGTACCTGATTTTTTTCAATGGTAAAAAGCGTAAAAGACTTCTCCCAAATAAAGCTATTTAAGAGAAAGCACCAAAATCAGGCACAATTCCAATATTATCGACTATCCAATCCCCCGCCACCGAAACAATATACGCTCAATAAATTCAACCACTTGCCATGCAACCTGTTTTTATACTGGGAAATACCCCTTTAAATGTAACAAGATTGAGACATTAACAAGTTGAAAATTGGTATAAATTGGGTGTAGCATAAGTTAAAGTAGGCTGCCATTTTATTATCGGAACAACGATTTAACCGGTTGAGATCACTTTTGTAAAGTTATTACTATGGAAATTTTAGATCTTATAACAGAAAACGAACCGCTAGCTTCCCTGCCAAATACATTCTATCTTTTGCAGGATGCAATGGATGATCCTAATTCAGACTTCGTGCAGATCGGCAAAATAATCAGTGTTGATCCTGCACTGACTCTTCGCCTTCTCAAAATGGTGAACAGCGCATTTTATGGATATCGCAACCAGATAGAAACTGTTACTCATGCTTTAGGAGTTGTAGGAACAGAACAGTTGATGCAATTGGTCCTTGCGACATCTGTTGTTGGTCAATTCAAAGGCATTCCCAAGGATATGATCAACATGGAATATTTCTGGAGGCATAGCGTTGCTTGTGGCCTCGTTGCCAGGACCATTAACGAAATAAATAGCGACTCCGATGGAGAAAAATATTTTGTAGCGGGCCTCCTTCATGATATTGGCCGGCTGGTGATGTGTTTAAAAATTCCAGACCAGTTTCGCATTGCTATGGACTTCGCCAGTAAGAGTGGTGACCGCTGGTACAAAGCTGAAGCTAAATATTTTGGGTTTAACCACGCTGGGGTTGGAGGTGCTCTTCTAAGAGCTTGGAATTTACCAAAACGGCTGCAAGAAAGTGTTGCCCATCATCATAACCCTTCAGCCGCTAAAAATTATTCTCATGAAGCAACAGTAATATGCCTTGCAGACTACATAAGCCACGAGTTCACAGAAAGCCCCGATGAATTTACTAGAGGTGAAATAGATCCTTTATTATGGAAGAAACTGAACTTGAAAGAGTCTACCCACAAATCAATGATCAAAGAAAAAGTTTATTTCCAATTAGAGGAAGTGTCACAAGTTTTCCTCCAGACCTCCTGATCAAACTCGCCGTCATATTCATCGATTTTTCCTAGTTTTTTTCGTAACTGTTCTTACAAAACCAATAAAATATCCCTAAAAAAGTATTTTTAACGCCCTAAAATACTAATTTGCCCCAGTCAAGTATTTTTTAAATTTAATACTTTCAAACCCGAATTTTAAAACTTGAAAAGTTGATAAACTTAAGAGAAACTATTGCCGTTAAGAGAAACAGTGATCTTTGAACTCGCAAGAAACAAGGAGATGCTTAATGGATGACTTGACAATATCTAAGGGGTGGTTTCAAGACAAAGATGATGAACCGACAGCGATCAAGAAAACGTTTTGTGAGCACAGAGCAAAAACGGTTACTCTTGACTACGATGTAGGCATTGAGTATTGCTCATTCTGTGGTGCGCTGGCCCATTACAATTCAGACATTGATAAACTTGAATGGACACTTCCAGAACATTTACAAAAACAAAACTATAATTAAACCTAAATACGGGGAGGCTCATTTCCCCCCATAATAAAAAAGCCCCGACTCATTGAGCGGGGCTTTTTCTATTTGTTAAACCTTAGCAAGCGTCAAGCAGGTATAAATGTAAGCGCTATCAAGCTGGTATAAAAATTAAAAATAATTTAAAAAACAACATTGCGATAACAGCAGTAAACGGAATAGTCGTTACCCAAGAAATAAAGATCATCTTAATAATGCCAAGATTTAAGGTAGGCAAGCCTCTAGCTAGTCCCACTCCTATTATAGAACCTACTAGAGTATGTGTAGTAGATATTGGCAAGCCCATTTTCGAACATACCAGAACAACCGAGGCGGCCCCAAAGGTTGCACAAAAACCTCGTGAGGGGGTGATGTCTGTTATATTCTCACCCACCGTTGCCATCACACGGTATCCCCAAATCATCAAGCCAAAGACAATGAAGCCTCCCCCCAGCCCCAAGATCCATGTGGGCATTGCGACCTTCATTTCCACAACCCCGCCTTCCAGGATAGAAACCACAGCCGCCAATGGACCTACTGCATTAGCTACATCATTGGATCCATGTGCGAAGGCAATATAAAACGCAGTTAAAATTTGAAGATATTTAAAAAGGTTTTCAGTGGTGTTGAACTGGTGGGAAAAATCTTTAGAATCGTCATCAGGGACATAACGAACCAGGATTTTAGATATCAAGAAGGCTATTAGCCCCATTACAAAAGCAATAAACAATACATTTGAAAACTCTAAATCCAAATGTAAATTCTTTAATCCTTTATAACAAATGGCGATTGAAAGAATAAAAAATACTACCGCCACAATAAAAGGAAGTAGTTCTTTTGCATGTGCCAAAGGTCTTCTTGTACTAAATATGGCTTTATTAATGTATTGAAAAACAAGATAAGCAACTAATCCACCCATAACCGGGGAAACCACCCAACTTAAAACCACATTTCCCATCTTTCCCCAATTTACTACATCAACTCCCCCTGCAATCACGCCAAAACCCAGCACCCCTCCAATAATAGAGTGTGTCGTAGAAACAGGCCAACCCAAATAACTCGCTATATGAAGCCAGATGGCGGCAGCCAACAAGGCAGAAATCATTCCATAAACTAATTGGTATGGGACGTCGGCAAAAAAAGCGGTATCAATCATCCCTTTTCGAATGGTGTCCGAAACGTGGCCGCCAACAAAAAAAGCACCTGCAAATTCTGCCACCGCAGCTATTAAAACGGCCTGCTTAAAAGTCAGGCTTTTGGAGCCAACACTGGTTCCCATTGCATTGGCAACATCATTGGCTCCAATATTACAAGCCATGTAAATACATGATATTACTGCGAACGAGAAAAGGAAGGTATCTAGATCCAAACCGGGCTCCTTAGCCTGGGTGAAATTGGGGGAATTAAATTACTGAGAAAGGAAAATCCTGAGAGTTTTACCAATTTGTTCTGTTTTATCTGCAACGGCACCCAGCTTTTTGATCACCTCATTCCAAAGAAGAAGATCGGCTGCATCAATCTGGCTTCCTAATGAAAAAAGCTTTTGTGCCAGTTTGAATTGTTTTCGATCTGCTTCCCACTCCAAGGTGCCTAAGACTTGGGTAGCCTTATCAACTTTGTCCGCCTCTGCTCCGCCGAATGACGACTCCAGTAAAGCCTCCAACTCCAAAATCAAATCACAACCTGAATAGGCTGTCATTATTACATGCTCTACCAACTCAGAGAGCGGTGCTTTGATCGTTTCCGGTGTATCAAGGTTTTTTATCCTTAAGAGAACGGCCAAGTCTTCTACTGCATCTGCGATATCATCCTGAGCCGAAAGTAGATGCATAAAATCTTTCTTATCGACAGGAAGAAATACCGTTTGCCTCATGTGGGTGCGAATGTCGTCTTTAATTATGTCTGCTTCATGCTCCAACTTCACAATCAATTCAGAAATCTTTGCTACTTCCTCATAATCACCTTGGCTGAGCGCCTTGAACAGTGGATCCATCTGATCAACACATGCTCGAACCTTATCCATATGGCTCCCCAAAGGTTTAAAAGGGGATTTCGAAAACATCGATAGAATGGATCTCATAAAAAACCTCAATTAATAGCAAACCAGCAGGATGAACTTATTCTATTTAAATATAATTTGCAAGCTGGATTGGTCGCAAAATTCCAAGAATAGCCTTAAAAAAAAATACAAAATTATAGTTCAAATTTTACAATAAGTTACGAAGGCAACACCCCGAACTCAGAACAGCTTTTTATTTTACTATTCAAAATTAATTTTATCTCCCCATCATTGAAAACCAATCTTCCAATCGTTGGATTTGTAGATAAGAGTTGGATTGACGCACATCTCCCATTTCCCCGGAAGGACTTCCGCCATAGTTATGGCCCGGGTACAAAATAATATGATCCTCAATTTTAGACAAACGCCGGGTTAGGGTATGAAAAAGTTCTTCGCTATCACCTCCCGGCAAGTCCACTCGACCACATCCTTGCAAGAATAAAGTATCGCCCGCGACAAGACTGTCGGCAACTCGAAAACATTGCGATCCAGGTGTATGTCCTGGTGTGTGAAGACATTTAATATCTATAGAACCCACTTTGACAATGTCTTCTCCATCCATTTGCTTCATATCTGACATGGAAATTCCCGTGACCTGTTTGACCCCATCGGCTTCATGCTTGTTTACATAAACCGGGATGGGGTGCTTCTCCATCAATTCCGCCAACCCGGTAATTTCCATTCCAAAAATTTCTCCACCTACATGGTCGGGATGGTAATGAGTTACCAAAGCGCCAGTCAGTTTCATACCATCTTCTTCCACAACCTTAAGAATGCCGTCAATATCCCATGCAGGGTCCACTACCACACACTCGCGTGTTTGTGTATCACCAATTAAATAGACAAAGTTTGCCATAGATCTGGCCGAAGGATCGGTCACACCCAAATCAATTCCCGATAACAATTGTTTAAAGTAAATTGGATTTGCTTCTGACAAGGAGTCCTCCTTTTAAATTTTAGGGTTGAAACAATTTATTTAATAAGTTCGCCAGTCGAACTCCTGCCTGAACCATGCGCTGGTCAAGGATCTCTCTACCTCTAACCAAGTATTTCTTCGACAACTCCATATCTTCCAATGGATAGGCGTATTTTAAAGCCAAAGACCTGGACTCATCCGCCCAGTCATTGATTGGGGAGTTAAGCCACTCAGACTTCTCTGAGTCCACCAGCCTGTTGTTCAGGCGTGCAGCATATTTCGAAAAACTTTCATTTTTCCAATCGATCAACCCACCATCCCATAAATAATGCAAACTGACATTTTTCCCTAAATAAGAAAGGCGGATTTTCCCTCCGCCACGATCTTTTTGATTACCCAAATGCAAAGGCTGGTGCACATCTCCGACAAAATGCACAAGATATTTTAACGCCTCTTTTCTTTTTTGGAATGGGATTTCATTATTTCCCAACACACGGGAAAAATCTTTTATTTTTTCTATTACACAATTCCCATTGGGGCAATCTCTTTGCATCACATAGGTCCATTCGTCTTCTTTTATATTGGTGTAATGCCAGGGTTTTTCCTGTTTTCTTTTTCGCCTGATTTTATCGGCCCAGATTGCCACATCCGCCAGATTGTTTATGTTAAACTCTTCAACAATATTTTTCTTTGTGTCGGGGGTCAAATTAAAATCGGCTATATAGCCAATCACGCGATGACCTTGAGGCCCCCAGCCATGCGCATCATCAATATTTATTGAGAACAATATTGCGACCAACCAGAACCTGCAAACAAATAAATTTATTTTCTTACCTCTAAACATGTATACCGTTCCACATTAAGCGGATGAAAAAACTGAATTCTTTTTACCACACCGTAAAATTCTGGACACTTATTATTTCTCTGTCCTTTGCACTAGGAACCGCAGCAGTCATTGCACGTATTTTTGACAGTTCTGGAGATTCCTCCCACAATATAGCCCGGCTCTGGTGCCGCCTGCTTTGCCGTTGGAATGGAGTAAAAGTTGAAATCACGGGTCTGGAGCATATGCTAACCGATCAACCACAGATATTTGTTTCTAACCATCAGGGCTATTTCGACATATTCGCCCTATCTGGTTATCTGCCTGTTCAAATAAGATGGGTTGCTAAGTCCAGTCTTTTCAAAATTCCCTTTATGGGATGGGCAATGACAGCGGCGGGTTACATCCCAGTAACACGAACTGACCGAAAAAAATCGTATCAAGCTTTTATAAAAACGGTGGAGAAAGTAAAGGAAGGGTGTTCAGTGATTATCTTTCCAGAAGGAACCCGTTCCGAAGATGGGAAAATAGGAGAATTTAAAAAGGGGAGTAATCTCATTGCCAGTCGATCCAATAGTCCCATGGTTCCCATTACCATCATAGGAAGCGGTGACATAATCAAAAAAGGCAGCGCAATAATTAATCCAGGCTCGGTTCAAATTATTTTGTCGCCCCCCGTCCGAAAACATTTAGAGGAAAAAGATGATGGAACAATTTTAAACTCCATCCGCGAAACCATCTATAAAAATTGCCAAAAATTTTCCCTTTAATATTGATGTGGATTGAAAAATTGTAACTCACCCCAGCCCTTGTGATATTCAACCTTGGCCTTCATGCCCGGTACGGGTACTTTGGGAAAGAGGGGTTAAAACACTTCCAGTAAAAGGCGCTACAGTGCCAACACGCTTCACGGGAACCGACCTATTGAGTTCAACCTCACTCTGACTACTTTTTTTCTTTCTGAATGAATTCCCAGATACTGGCAGGGTGTTCGCGCAAGTCTTCAGGATTTCTCCAGATACCGCGAATCATTCCGGTTTTATCAATTACAAAGGTGGCGCGTTCAATATATTTGACCATTTCACCGAGGTCCTCTTCCTCTTTGATTACCCCGTATTGATCCGTCACCTTTTTATGCTCATCTGCTAATAGTGTAAACCCAAATTGGAAGACTTCAATGAATTGCTGATGAGCATTCACTCCGTTCCAGCTACAGCCCAGAACTTCTACCTCACGGGTTTTAAATTTACGGTTCCACTCGTTGAATCCGACCATCAATCGAGTATCTTCGGGACTGCTATCCTGTCGATAAAAAGCCAGAACCACCCACTTCTTATCTTCAAAATCTTTCAGGCTCACCTTTACTTTTTCTTCAGCAGAAGGGCTGGATGCACCCGCCTTATAGCCGTAACAAGCAGGCAGTTCAAAATTTGGCGCACGATCCCCTACTTCCAATTCATCGGGCATGGAAATTATCCTTCTCTTATGGGCAACTCTAATTTTTAAGGGCTCTTTATGATAAGAGCCTGCAGGTCACCTGAATTTAAATTACCGGACTATGATTCCCGATTAAAATTTATTGATCGCCAAATGCCGCTTTGAGTAAAGGCTCAACTTCACCTTTTGTTTCCATCTCATCGAGGATATCTGTATCGCCGTAAAACTTTCCATCAATGAAAACTTTTGGCAAGGTGGGCCATTTGGTCATATCAGTGAGAGCCTGACGCTTATCGGGATCTGCAAGTGCATTGACCACTTCAAACGGGTATCCATATTTATTGAAAAACTGGATGGTTTCTACCGTGAAACCGCATTGAGGTGCCTCTTTGGTACCCTTTCCATAAATAACAATTTTGTTGGCTGTTATTTCTTCTTTGATTTGATCTTCCATTCCAGACATTGCTAACTCCTTTTATTTTTGTATTTTATGAATGAAGTCGAAACTACCCAAACACTAGGGGGTAGCTGTTTTTATTTCAGCGGCATGAATTCGACCATCTTGCATAGCAGGATTCAAAGCATCTTGAACCTTTCGGTGTCGATCCATTATTCCTAATTCTTCAAAAGATGCCGATACGACGTGGATAATAAAATGATCTTTCATCCCTGTCTTATCCAAGACGTTCACTTCAGCGTCTGGAACGGCGGTTTTAACGATATCAATTAAATCTGCGATACTAATCATCCCTTTTCCTTTAAAAATGATGGCCAATTATTTGTAACTATTTGATTCTAATTCTAGCAAAAGGATTTATGGTTGTGGCCTAAATTTTTAAAATTAAAGGGATAAATATTTATGGGGACGGTGACTTTGACCGGGGTTGAATCGAGAGAGGGGGGGGAGGGTGGCTCCCTTAAAGGGAGCCGGAGAGAAAAAAGCTTGTTAGCCATCGAGGTTGGCACGCCACGGATTGAGCCACTTGGAGGTGAACTCAATCCGTTGGAGGTGGCAGTGCCAGTTCGAATCTTCATTTCTAATATAGCAAGCCCCATGCCAAATAAGAGGCCTCACCACAGATTCGGCGGAACTTCATATAAAAAAAGGGTTTTCTAATTTTAAGACAGGTGAATTCGCGTCAGAAATCCCGGCAAAAATGGCCGGGTATCGGGGCAGGACGTCAATTTTTTCCGTTTCCCCAGTCTATTGGATGAAAAAGAAGATAGAAATTGGCAATGATTTTAGTTTTGGGGAGGGTTTGGGGATGCCTCTTCACTGTTAATACAAGACTCAAGTAGTGAAATACTGTCACCCACAATTTTTTTACAATAAGCCAGTATGTTGGGCGCCACTTGGCGTTTGCTAATACGGGTTTGTATGTCCTGCTGATGGGTTATGCAAGCTTGCAAAATGGTGTAGCTGCTACCGGCATTTCGCTCGCAATAGGTTCTCACTCCCAGTTCAATCGAAATGGACTCAATTTCATCTTTTGCTTTCGTCTCGTTTTCAATACACATTTGAACCGCTGTTGCATTGCCCCCCATCGATCTTTTGCAATGCGATTCGATACTTTCTGAAAATGCCAGGCTGGCACTTCCTATAAACAAGGAACCACTGAATATAATAATTAAAGCTTTCATAATTCTCTCCCCAGTTAATTATGACTCTCTAACAGAAACCACTTAAAAAATGGATAAACAATATTGAATTAATAATTATCAATATGCTTATATAACTATAACACCAATTGTTATTTTTTGAGAGCCTTATTTCGAGATAAGGTCGGAGAGAAAAGCCGTCAGGTTTCGAGTGGCTACTTGTGTTTGTGATCGGAGGGAAAGTGCGCTTTTAAAGGACTTAGGGTGTGTCAACACATACCAGCCTGCTTTTATTTTAGATATTTCACCATCATCCCCAAGAAAGCTTGAAGAGTCAATAAGTTCATGATTGACCTCATCAGAAATTCCCCTAACAGATATAAAAGGAATCTGGTTTTCTTTAGTAAGTCGGGCTATTACAAGGGTTTCCATTTCCACAACTTGGGCTGAAAACTGGCTAGCAAGACATTTTTTAGCCTCTGGGGAATGAATAACAGAATTAACTGTAATTAGCCTCCCAAACTTTATTTTGGTTTGTTCCAGGGGGGGAGTATTTTTTGCCAAGTCCAGCCATTCTGAATTTGGGGGACAATCTATTTCCAAAGTCTCACCTTCCTCACTCAAAACGCAATCAGCAATGAACAAGTCTCCAACCTTCAAACCATCAATTAAAGCCCCGGCGTACCCCATGCTGATAATAACTTCAGGATGAAATTTTTCTATGACTTGGCGGGTCGTTTCTTCCGCTCTCTGTTTTCCTACACCCGTGCGCACGAGGAGAATATTTTTATTCTTCCATTTTCCTGGCCAGGCCTCAGATTTACCCAGACGAATCCGATCGGAAATATTCATATCCCGCTTGATTCCAGCAATCTCCTCAGAAACCGCTCCCATTATGACTATGGTTTTATTCATAGTGGCAAGTATACCTCCCTTTCAATAAAGATTTCTATCGACATGATTGCATACGATTCCAAACTAGCTCATCATGGGGTTACCACTAGCTTTACTGCATCCTGCTAGGTTCTGGTATCGGAGTGTGTTAAGGTTCCTCTCTTTTAACACCACAAACATTATAAAAAATCATGGCAAAACAAAAACTGAATATACCGGTGAAAAGGGGCGACCGGATTGAGTTGGATGTAGAAACCCTTGCTTCCAGCGGAGATGGGCTTTGCCATCACGAAGGATATACCCTTTTCACTCCCGGCGGTCTTCCTGGCGATCGCGTTAGAGGAAAAGTTATCAAAACCACACCGCGCTTCGGTGTCGTCGATATATTCGAACGAACTCAGCTTTCAAAAGACCGGGTCGACCCGCCCTGCCCTGTCTTTTTTAAATGCGGTGGATGTAAATTTCAAGACCTTAATTATGAAAAACAACTCGAATTTAAAGTTCAAGTAGTGAAGGACAGCCTGAGTCGCATAGGCGGAGTAGAGTTGCCTGAAAAAATCGAAACCTTCGCGGCAGAGCAACAATACCAATACCGCAATAAAGGAAGTTTTGCAGTGCAAGGGAAAACCAGCGACCCACAAATCGGATTCTACTCCGAAGGTTCGCATATAGTTGCCGACTCTCCGGTTTGCGATATTCTTTTGGAACCCATCAATAAAACCAAAGAATGGCTGCGACAAATTTTAAAGAAAAATCAGATCTCCATTTACCATGAGCAACATCACAGAGGGCTGGTAAGGGGACTGGTCATCCGCCATTCGGAATCCACCGGCGAAACACTGGTTGGACTAATCACCAATGAAGGCCGTTTTCCAAGAAGTTTTCTGGCCGAGCTTACAGAAGAAAAAGAACTAAAAAATTTAGGCATCGTTGGCATCGTTCAAAATATCAACCCACGTCCCACCAATGTAATCCTTGGAAAAGAGAACAAAACTCTCTGGGGGAAAGAAAGGTTTACCGACAAACTCGGAAATTTAAGTTTCAACCTTTCTCTGGGATCGTTTTTTCAAATAAATTCAGCCCAAACTTTACGCTTATATGATCTGATCGATAGCTGGACCAAAGATGCAAAAGGAAAAACCATTATCGATGCCTACAGCGGCTCAGGGGGAATCGCATTGTGGCTTGCAGAAAAAGGCCATAAGGTGATCGCCATTGAGCAATTTGAACCCGCCATGGAAGACGCTCGCCTTAGCGCTGAAACAAATGGAATCAGCCAATGTCAATTTTTGACGGGTAATGTAGAAGAACATGCCCCCCTTGTTGTATCTAAAGAAAAAATCCATACCATCATCGTTGACCCGCCCAGAAAAGGCTGTTCCGAATCGGTTATCGAAACATTGCTTGAATCGAAGCCGGAACAAATAATTTACATATCATGCAATCCTTCTACCTTGGCTCGGGACCTGGAACGGCTAAAAGGCTATAAAATCCAAGATCTTCGAGTGATTGACATGTTCCCACAGACTCACCATATTGAAACTGCCGTTCTCCTCCATCGAGGAGCTCCGGCTAGCTAAGAGAAAAGGAAGCCTCAAAAGCTCCGAAATCACAACAATTTATCGTTTTCCTATCCCAAGGCGCAGCCCTGTTGCCTAGGCGGGCTTGATATGATAATCTCTAGCAATGGATAAAGACCAAAAGATCAAGTTATTAAAGGAAACCGACCTGCTCAGTTTTTTCGATGAATCTACCCTGAGTAATCTGGTCGATCACTGCCGCGAGATATCTCTTGGCCCAAGTGAAGTCCTATTCAATGAAGACGACCTTGAAAACGCAATGTACCTCATTCTCGAAGGGGAACTTGATGTTTATAAAGGACCAAAACAAATTGCAGTTTTGGAAGCAGGTCAATATCTGGGGGAGATGTCGCTGATTGAATCAAAAGCCCGCTCTGCCTCAGCAAAAGCCCAAAAGCAAACTCTGCTCATGGAAATAAATGAAGAGCATTTCCATACTTATCTGGCTTCGGAACCTCAGGCTCTCTTATCTATTATGCGTACCCTGTCCAGTCGGGTTCGTGGCGACCTGGATACGATGATGAAAGATATGCGCAAGCTGAGCATTTTTACACATGACATCCGAAATTTTCTGAGCACCCTTGGCCTTGCGGAATTAACGATAGAAGAATCTGTCGAAATGTATGAAGGAACAGAACCCGGACACAAAAAACGGGAAGGCCTGGAAGAAATGGAAAAATGCCAGACCGTAGTTGAAACCGTTCGAACCAACTTGATGGACCTTCTCGATTCCAGCTTGAACCACATTAAAAAAATTAAAACCGAATATGTTAAATCACGAAAAGCCATTCTTCCCGTTATAGAAGAAACGGTAGAAGGCCTTTCGACACATGCTCAACTACAAGATAAGGACGTTAAGATTGTTCATGCTGGAGATAATTTGGAAGCTGTCTTCTACCCGCTCGACATTCAACGCGTTTTGCAGAACCTGATTATCAATGCAGGGTATGTTACCGAAACAGGGGGAATGGTAGAAGTTGGAATCGGTCAAAATAACGGATTCCTGCAAGTCAGCGTTACCGATAAAGGCGCCGGAATCCCTGAAGACATTCAAAACTACCTTTTCAAAGATACATTGACCACAAAGAAAGATGGCAACGGCTTGGGTCTACTTTCCTGCAAAGGTATTATCGAAGAAAATCACCAGGGAAAACTCTGGTTCGAAACCGAATCAGGAAAAGGCACCACCTTCCACTTCACCCTTCCCACCCACTAGCCAGCCTAACGGCTGGAGGCTAAAGGTCAATTCCTTTATAGGCGATACCAAGACATTAAAGCTTCTGGACCGGGCCACACCCGGTGGAGAATAGATCAATTCTTTTTTTGGAAAAACAAATACACTCAAGCTTCTGGGTTCAGTTTCGGCTTATCACCCCTCATAGAAAAAATAATAGTAAAATGCTCAACGATATTTGATTCGCTTTACAAGCATCGGCCTATAGAGTCCAGCGTCACGCTGGCTAGAAGCGGGCGTGTTTCGGGGTTCGTGGGAAAGGAATGACATCACGGATATTTTCCATACCCGTTACAAACTGGACCAAACGTTCGAACCCTAACCCAAAACCGGAATGTGGAGCCGACCCGAATCTTCTGAGATCGAGGTACCACCAATACTCTTCTGGATCAAGGCCGCTGTCTTTCAAGCGCTTCAATAAAATATCGTGGTTCTCCTCGCGCTGGCTGCCACCGATTATCTCGCCGAGTTTTGGGAGTAGGACATCCATCGCCCGGACTGTTTCGCCATCTTCGTTCAGTTTCATATAAAACGATTTTATTTTTTCCGGATAATTGTAAACAATAATGGGTTTCTTAAACACCTTCTCACTAAGATAACGCTCGTGCTCTGCCTGCAGGGCACATCCCCATTCAACCGAGTAAGTAAATGACTCTGTTGATTTTTGCAGGCGGTGAATAGCATCTGAGTAGGTCAACCTTTCAAACTGGTTATCTACAATATGCTGAAGAGTTTCGAGAATTGTTTTATCAATGCGTTGATTAAAAAATTCCATATCTTCAGAGCAGTTCTCAAGTATGTCGGCAAGCAAATATTTGATGAACTCTTCGGCAAGGTCCATATCATCGTCCAGATCATAAAAAGCCATTTCCGGCTCCACCATCCAAAACTCGGAAAGGTGGCGACTGGTATTGGAGTTTTCTGCGCGAAAGGTTGGACCAAAAGTATAAATTTCTGAAAGAGCCAGGGCATAAATTTCACCTTCCAACTGCCCACTCACTGTGAGAGAAGTTTTCTCGCCAAAAAAGTCCTGAGCGTAATCTATTTTTCCATCGACCTTGGGAGGATTGGTCAGGTCTAGCGTGGTGACCTGAAACATTTCCCCTGCGCCTTCGCAATCGCTCGTCGTTACAATAGGGGTATTCAAATAGACAAAGCCACGATTATTGAAGAATTGATGGATGGCATAAGCCAGTCGGCTGCGGACTCGCATCACTGCACCAAAGGTATTGGTGCGTGGACGAAGATGCGCAATCTCCCGTAAATATTCAAATGAATGGCGTTTTTTTTGTAAAGGATAAGTCTCCGCATCCGCAGTGCCATAGACCTCTATAGCCGTTGCTTGAATTTCCATCTTTTGTCCCTTGCCTTCCGAGGCAACGAGTTTGCCATTGATCGCCACACAACTTCCTGTGGTAATTTGCTTATCCAATTCCGAAAACTCATTTAGAGTGTGATCGACAATCGCCTGTATATTTGCCTGACAAGAACCGTCATTGATTTCAAGAAAAGAGAACCCTCCTTTGGAGTCGCGGCGGGTTCTAACCCAGCCCTTGACCAAAACTTCTTCCTGCTCTTGTTTTCTGTTCAATAATTCTTTAATCTTTGTTCGTTTCATGGAGCGCTTCCTCAGATTTCCCGATTGGGAGATAAGCCCACTTCTCATTGACAATAAAGGGGATTTCAGATATTTTAGTTTAGAAACATGTCGGCAGTCAGCAATAATTTTCCCCGCCGCGGAAAAACCTACACCTCATACTTTTTATTCCGTGTTTATTCTAGGAAACTTACTACAAGCAACCGCTACTATTTTAAATATTATCCTGCAAATTTATATGTGGGTTATCATTATTCGTGCATTATTGTCCTGGGTCAATCCCGACCCTCATAATCCTATCGTTCAATTCTTATACAGTATAACAGAACCCGTTCTTCATCGAATCCGACAGCTCGTTCCCATGTCCGGAATTGGAATTGACTTCTCACCCATTATTGTCCTGTTAGCAATCGTGTTTCTACAAGGATTCCTGGTGGAATCTCTGGCCGCACTAGGGGCAAGATTACAGTAAACAGCCATGCGTTTGAGTTACCTCGACATTCTGGAACAATGCTTTCACGATAAGTTCCGTGGATATAACAAGCAAGAGGTCGATACCTTTTTGCACCTTGTTGCCGATGATTTCAAGTCTATGACAGCAGAAATCAAAGACAAGGAAAAGCTGATTGAAGCCAGAGATAATGAAATAAAAAACTTGCTTGCCGATCTCGAATCTCGGCCCGAAGAAACAGACTCCCAAATCCCACAAGAAGTAGAAGAGGAACTGGCATATTTGAGAAAACAGGTCGAAGAAAAAGATCAAACAATAAAAGAATTACAAGAATCCCAAAACCAACCCGGAAATGACGATAATCCCTTCTCCCAACTCACACCCGAAATGCTCAAGGAAAAGGCGAAAAAGATCATCAACACTGCAAAAAACCAGGCCGAGGAACATCGGCAAGACGCAATAAAGGAGCTGGAATTTTTAGCACAGGAAATCGATACATTAAAAGAACAAAAAAAGACCTTGCTGGAAAACATCAAAACAACCGCTATTGAGCATTTGAGTAAATTTAAAGCAGGAGTACCAAACGGCCGCTCAGGAAATGCGGATTAACCCCTGTGAAAATGGAATCCGGTTCTCTGCCATAATACAACCCAGATCATCGAAAAACGAAGTTGCGGGGATATACAACGAAGCACTAAAAATACGGTTAACCTCTCCTCCTGTCGATGGTGCTGCGAATAAAGCTTGCATGCGTTTTGTGGCCAAATGGCTCGAAATCAGCCCTTCGGAAGTCAGTATCATTAAAGGACTGAGCAGTAAAAACAAAACCATTGAAGTGACAGGCCTCACTGAAAAAAAGTTTCACGAAATATTAAAAAACAAAAACCTTTATACCGAATAGAGAACATGATCAAAACCATTGAATATATAGACGGGGTTGTGCGTATGATCGACCAGACACGATTGCCCGCAGAAAAAGAGTTTGTCGATTGCCGCACCATTGAAGAAGTTGGAAATGCTATCAAAACCATGATCATTCGTGGAGCACCGGCTATTGGGGTCGCAGCCGCTATGGGCGTAAGCCTGGGAGCCGACTCCATAGAAGCTACGCGCTTTGAAGATTTCTATCGAGAACTCGAAGAGAAATGTGATCGATTGGGACAATCCCGGCCCACTGCGGTAAACCTTGCCTGGGCCATCAACCGAATGAAGCAGGTGACACTAGAAAACAAATCTCTTCCCATCAGCGAATTAAAATCACGACTAAAAGAAGAAGCGCTCACCGTTTTAACTGAAGACATAACCACTAATAAAACGATGGGCGAGCACGGGCAAACTCTTGTTAAAGATAACAGCGTGATTTTAACTCACTGCAATGCAGGTGCTCTTGCCACAGCAGGGTTTGGCACAGCCTTGGGTGTTGTTCGCGCGGCAGTGAATGCGGGAAAAAATATTCGGGTATTGGCAAATGAGACGCGGCCTTTCTTGCAAGGCGCACGTCTGACCACATGGGAATTAAAAGAAGACAATATTCCAGTAAAGTTAATCACCGACAACATGTGTGGTTTCTTTATGAACAAACAAGAAATTGATTTGGTCGTTGTGGGTGCCGATAGAATTGCCGCAAATGGGGATGTAGCTAACAAAATTGGAACTTATATGGTCGCCGTACTCGCAAAGGAAAACAATATTCCTTTTTATGTCGCCGCACCGGTTTCCACACTCGATCTTTCCCTTGCATCGGGGAAAGAAATTCCTATTGAAGAACGCTCATCCGACGAAGTGACTCACATAAACCAGAAACAAATATCTCCCGAGGGTATTGAGGCGGAGCACCCTGCCTTCGATATCACACCCAATCATCTGGTCACAGCTATCATCACAGAAAATGGCATCGCACGCGCTCCCTTCACGGAGTCCTTGAAAGCTCTCGCCAGTAAAAAATGAAAGCAATGATTCTGGCGGCGGGCTTCGGCACGCGCCTCAAACCTATTACAGACAACCTGCCCAAACCATTATTCCCTGTCCTCAACCGCCCCATCCTTGAACACACTCTGCAGTTTCTCAGCAAACAAGGTATCCGAGAAATTGCTATTAATCTCCATCACCAACCTGAAAAAATCATTGACTATTTTGGGGATGGAAAAGATTTTGGAGTGAACCTGCATTATTCCAAAGAAGAAGAAATTCTGGGCACGGCTGGTGGAATAAAAAAACTGCAATCCTTTTTAAAAGACGAAACCTTCCTTGTAATAAACAGCGATGTCCTTGCTGACATCGATTTAAACAACGCCCTGGAATTCCACAAAGAAAAGAAATCGAAACTGACTCTGGTGGTACGACAAGATTCCAATACGGAAAAATATAAACCCATCCTCCGCACAGAGGAAGGACGCATCGTAAATTTTCTCGGCCACACCATTAATAATTCAGATCCCACCACACAAGTAATGTTCACCGGCATTCAAATCATGGAACCAGATATCTTTTCTCGTATCCCGGAAAATAAGTTTTGTGGCACTACTGAAGATGTTTTTCCAGGAATGATTAAGGATGAACTGCCTGTTTATGGTTATCTGCATGAAGGATACTGGATAGATATGGGGACTCGTGAAACTTATATCCAGGCGCAAGTCGATGCGATGGATGGCAAACTGTTGTTAAAAACCACATCATCCAGAAACCCCGAAGGCCCTCTTGTTGTGCCGCCGGTTCATATCGGGAGAAATTGTGAAATATCGAAAGACGCACAGGTAGGACCCTATGCGGTGCTGGGAGATGGATGCCGAGTGCGCTCAGGAGCAGTGGTTGAGAGGTCTGTGCTTTTTCAGGGAGCCACGGTAGGCAGTGGTCTAACAGTAAAAAATAGTGTTATCGGCGAGGGAGTTGCCATTGCTAAAAATATAGAAAACCAGTCGCTGGCATCAGAAGCCTGACACCCTCCCTTGAAAGCCAATAAAACATTTTTCATTAAAGCAACTTGTGATTACTGAGTGTCATTGTGGAAACAGAAATCGCACCCTCTTCACAATTTATGATGCGACGCATCTCTGGCAAATCAGCTGCGCCCACCCGTGTGTACTCATCGGTATAGCTTTCAACATCTTTCAATCCTTTGGTTTCGGGATTGAAATAGAAAACTGAGTATTTTCTCGTCAGGAATTTCCCATCCTGATTTTTTTTACTCTCCTCAATATTAATGGAGAAAGAAAAACGCGGGGTCTGCCGGTTGATCTGCTGGATACGTCCGTCCTTGATGCGATAAAAAGAACTCATGCCATCGCCACCCATAACCAGTTTTCGTCCCAATGGATGTGTGCCATCATCACCGAAAACAAGTTTATATTTTCCATCTGATTCTTCAAAAGACCGTGGCCCGCGATGCATTGCAATAGATGACAGGTTCTCGTTCAGAAAACCTTTCGCCTTTTCTTCTTCTATACTGATTTCAATTTCTTTAGGACCTTTGACTGTCACTGTACCGCTTTGTTCTTCGCCATTGATATTAGCAACCACGTCAGCAGTGAATCCGCCAAAACCTTCGGGCCATCTTGCTGTGTTCGAAAAAACTTCCTGCATCGCGTTGCGCGCTTCAGAATCATCTTCGAGAGTGGTTTCTACATCTTTATCTTTTGTATACGTTGCCATCCAGAATCTCCTTAAAACAATAAGAGCCTGCCCGAAGTTTCGGCAAGCTTTTGAGTTACATAAAAGTTGTTATGTTAGTGAAACAATTATACCTTTTTTTGAGAGAGCTTTGCAAAAGCCAAAAAGAAGAGATGCTCTCTTATTTTACCGCCACACTGATATCAGGAACTCCCGATTTTTGCAAAAGGCCCATGACTTGAATGACTTCACCATAGGGGATATCTTTATCCGCCCTGATAACCGCTGTTTGTTTTTTGCCTTTCACATCCAGTTTGCCGAGAGCCTGTTCCAATCCCAAAATGGTGACACTCTTTCCTGCGAGAGATATCTTTTTATCTTTCGACATTTCTATCTCAAGAGTCTTGGGGTTTTCATCAATTATGGAAGATTTTGAGGTTGGTAAATTGATGTCCATGCGGCGGCTAAAATCGACAAAAACTGTGGAAACCATGAAGAAGATGATTAGCAGAAAAACAACATCAATCAATGGTGTCATCTCCATCGCAAAATTATCTTCTTCTTCTCTTCTAAATCGCACGCTAATTACCGAGTGATATAATTACAAGTTATGAAGATGCTGATTTCTTTGGCCTGCCCGAGGTTTTTTCTTTTACCACGCCATCATAAGAAAGCTCTTCCACAAGCTGAATGGCAACTTCTTCCATTTCAAAAACATATCGATCTATCTTGCCGCGGAAGTAATGATACAAAACCAGTGCTGGAATACCGACCAACATTCCCGCCGCCGTAGTAATGAGTGCCTCAGATATTCCACTGGCAACCAGGCCTGGGTTTCCTGTTCCACTCAGAGAAATCACATTAAAAGCCTTGATCATTCCAATAACCGTTCCCAACAGGCCCATCATAGGAGTGATATTCGCGACAGCCCCCAATACACGCAAGTTAGAATTCATCAAAGATGCTTCATGCTGACCACCGGCTTCAATCGCCCGTTCAATTTCATCCAACTTGCCACCGAACCTCAGCAAACCCATTTTCAGAATTCTTGAAAGAGAGTTGTCGTATGAATTACAAAGACGCAAAGTTTTTTGAATGTTTTGCCAATCCCATTGGCTACGAACATCTTTAAGGAAATCAGAATTGATGATGTTTTTTCTTCTCAGGTTATAGCCTCTTTCAATAGCGATACCCAGCATAAGCACAGAGCTAAAAAGAATGGGGTACATCATCGCCCCGCCCTTTTCGAACAGTGACAATAATTGCCACTGCCCTCCTGCTGAGGGTTCCGCTGCCAATGCCAGCGCAGGCATGGTGAGAAAACACACGCTGAGATAAAAAAAAGCAATTTTTATAGCACGATTCATTATATTTTTTAGTAAACAGATGGCTATTGAATGATTTTTTGCAGGAATGATCTTGTCATCAAACTGTACCCATCCTATTGGAAAGCTTGATCACCCTCATTCGGTAACTACAGTAACTTTTATAGCACGAAATTTTCGGGATTAGCAAGAAACAAGCCCATTTGAGAAGGGATTAAACTCTTTAAACACAGGGCTTTTTACTATATATTTGATTATTATCTTAACTTTCAAAAATATCATCATGTTCCGAACACACTTGAAATTTCCTCTGATATTTTTTTTACTGGTGCCATTGCTCCTCAATATCAATTGCAGCACGACTCAAGAACAAAGAACCGGCTCACCTGCAAAACTATTGCGGGAAGCAAGACAATTTATCAAGGAAAAGGATTCGGAAAAAGCCAAAAACAGCATCCAACTTATTATGGAAGATTTCCCTGATAGCAAAGAGCGGATCACTGGCTTAATGCTACTTGCAGATGTTCACTATAATGAAGAGGAATATGAAGAAGCAAAATTCCATTACCAAAAGTTTACCGAGCTCTATCCGGCCCATAGATTTGTAGACCGCGCTCATTTTTATAAAGCTATGGCCAATTTCCAACTCTCTGATCTCGCATCAAGAGATTTAACCCCTGTGCACTCCGCATTGGAGGGATTCGAAAATTTTATCAACGATTTCCCCAATAGCACTTACAAGGGGAAGGCACAAAAAAGAATCCAGCAGTGTCTGGATATTTTGGCTCAGAATATTTTTGAAATTGGGAAATTTTATTTCCGCACCGGATCATACCAGTCTGCAATCATTCGGCTAAAAAGTTTGATGCTTGAATACCCTACCCATGCTTACGTTGCCGAGGCAGAATTTCTTTTAGCTGAATCTTATCTCCATGAACAAAATTATATTAAAGCACGTGAGCATTACAAAGTGGTTTTGCAGAAACATCCAAGAACAGAATTTGCAAAACAAGCGCGATTAAAATTAAGAGAACTTAGAAAGCTGTAATTGCTATGGCTAAAATTCCTCCAAAAAAAGACACCACTTCAAACAGCCATGACCCTCTTGACCAATATATGAGAGAGATCGGCAAAATCAAACTCCTTTCCAGGCAAGAAGAAATCAACCTTGCCAATGGAATTAAACAAGGAGACTCAAAAGCCGTTCAGGAAATGGTTCGCAGGAACTTAAAGTACGTCGTCACCGTAGCAAACAAATATCGCGGATATGGAATGTCACTGCAAGACCTGATCGAAGAAGGCAATATCGGTTTAATTCAGGCAGCCAAACGCTTTGATGTTTCCAGAAATGTAAAGTTCATCACCTACGCCGTTTGGTGGATAAAACAGGCAATCATGCATTCCCTTGCAGAGCAATCGGGCACGGTTAAGCTACCCGTTAAACAAGTTGGAAAAGTCTCCAAATTCAACAAGAAGAGCCAGCAAATGTGTCAGGATATGGAGCGCGAACCCACACAGTCTGAAGTGGCCAAAAGTTTGGGTTATAACGATGACGAAATCAATTCCATCATGCGCGCCTATCGAACCCATCTATCTCTGGACACTCCTCTAAAAAATGATGACCACACTCCTTACCTGGATCTTTTGGAAAATAAGGAATTTATTCCCTACGATGATCAGATCATGCGAGAGTCGTTGAATGAAAAAGTAGATCAAATGCTTGAGGACCTCTCCGAAAGAGAAGCCACCATATTAAAAATGCGATTCGGTTTTTCCGGAGAAGTTAAAACACTGGAAGACATTGGTCAGGAAATCGGACTCTCAAGAGAACGAGTTAGACAAATTGAAAAGCGTGCCAAGCAGAGATTAAAATCCAAATTGCAAAATGAAGCATGGATCACTGAGGACGAATAAAGAGTAATGTTAACTGAAATTTTTGCACTCTTCCTACTTGCTTACCTTTGTGGTTCGATCCCATTCGGTCTGCTTCTCTCTAAAACACAAAACATAGACATCCGCGAACATGGCAGTGGCAACATCGGCGCTACCAACGTTGCACGAACAATGGGGAAAAAAGCCGGGTTACTCACTCTTGCTGGAGATGTTTTAAAAGGTTGGGGCACAGTTTTTTTAGCAAATTTATGGTTTGATAAACCCAATATCATTGCCCTGGCCGGACTCGCCGTTTTTCTAGGGCACCTTTTCTCCATATTTCTTAATTTCAAAGGCGGAAAAGGTGTAGCGACAGGGCTCGGGGTGTTCAGCTTTGTTATGCCTTTACCCACCCTGATATCTGCCGGAATTTTCGCTCTAAGCCTTAAAATTTCAGGGTATGTATCGTTAAGTTCCATTCTGGCAGCCCTCTCTTTACCCATACTGGGAATCTTTTTTCGTGTACCGTTTCCCTTTATTTATCTAGCTGTCATAGTGGCGCTGTTCACCCTGCAAAAGCATCACAGCAATATTTTACGCCTCGTCGAAGGAACGGAAGCGAAGTTTTTGAAAAAATAGGGTTTGACAAAATAGATGGAGTAAATATAATTGGTTGCTTGGGAACTCCAATCATCCCAGAAAATCTTAATGAACGCGGGAGTAACTCAGTGGTAGAGTGCAACCTTGCCAAGGTTGAAGTCGAGGGTTCGAACCCCTTCTCCCGCTCCATTTTTCCATCATTTTATCCAAAGCGGGGCACCGTCGCCAAGTGGTAAGGCCGAGGTCTGCAAAATCTCTACCGGCGGTTCGAATCCGCCCGGTGCCTCCAATTTCACTCCTGCTCCCACCAAACACCTTTTATTTCAAAAAAATAAACTTGTAAAACCCAGTATTTATATTACAATAATTGTTAATGTTTAATTGACTGAGCTAATCCCCTTGATTGAAGCCGAGTTTTTATACAATCCTGCCGACAAAGGAATGCATTGCCATTGTCCGACTATACTCGAATGCCAATCCGGTAAGCTGCTGGCTGTCTGGTACGTATATAATGTGGATGAATATCGAAATGCTACATTGGCCTTGGCTAGCAAAAATCTAAAAGATTCTATTTGGAATACCACTAAAACCATTTCCATTGACTCAAAGTATTCACTGGGTAACCCGGTTCTTTTTCAAGAACCGAACGGAAGAATCCATCTCATGTATGTAGCCTTAAGAGGAACGTACTGGAATGATGCCGTTTTATATAGCATTTACTCAGAAGATGATGGTGAAACCTGGACCGACCCCCGTTTGCTCTGGAAAGAATTGGGGATGATGGTGCGGCATCCCCCCGTATTCCTCAAATCGGAAGTCTGCCTGTTGCCCGCTTACGATGAATGCAAAAAGAGATCCATCATATTATCCAGCCAACCCCCTTATTCCAATTGGGAAATCAGTTACCAATTTAAGGAAAGCGATATTATTCAGTCAACGCTGATTAAAACAGAGGAGGATGACCTCATTATGTTTTTCCGTCCCCACTCCGACCCAAGATTTATCTGGAAAAGCCAGTCCTGCGATCAAGGTAACTCGTGGTCCACACCAGACATGACCTCTTTACCCAACCCTCTGTCTGGCATTTCTGCAATTTCAAAAAACAATGCTATCGCCATGATATACAACCACACGCATGAACATCAACGATATCCGCTAAGCGTTTCTTTAAGCAAGGACGGAGGAACCACATGGGAAGAAAATTGGACTTTAGATAATGTCCCATTGGAAGTTTCGTACCCCAGTTTCATAACCGGGAAAGACAATACTATTCATGGAGTCTACACTTACAACCGCCGCATGATAAAATATGTTAAATTAGACCAAAATATATTTTCATGAACCTATGGATCAAATTTCTGAATATAAAAACTTACATGCGGGGAAAAATCTTTTCATTCTCGCCTCTGGCCCATCCCTGGCAAAACAAGAGCTGTCTTTATTAAAAAATAAAATGGTGATGGGTTTGAACCGATCTATCTTGGTTTATCCTGAACCCTATTACCACTGTGCTTTTGATCACCGCCTTTTTGATCTTTACTCAGATGCATTTAAAAAAGTCCGCCAGTTATTCACACTTGAAGACCGCCCTTGGGGTCTGCCCTTGAAATTACTTGGAGGAGAGGGGTTTAGCGAAGACCTTGAAGAAGGCATTTATTCTGGCTATACCATTTCCTATTTCGCATTGCAGGTCGCAGTTTATATGGGGTTTAAGAAAATCTTCTATGTGGGACTAGATTTAAAACATGTTGGGGCGAACACCCATTTTTTTGGACAGGACTCACAAACCATAAACCATGAACAAACCGAATTCCCCAGAATGCTAAAAACACTGGAATATGGCGCCAGTGTTCTAGCAAATAAAAACGTTGAAATTTTCAACTGCAGTCCAGACACCACCTTGGAAGCTTTTCCAAAAATGAGTTTTTTACAAGCAGTGGCTCTTTAGCAACACTCAGTTAAGCTACTTAATAATATCGAAAGAAAGCGAAAAACGTTTTTTCACCGATGATATTCTAAATTTCCCAAAACCTTAGCCCACTAAAAATTGACAAAAATGTAACACTTCAAAACTGCCTATCTACGCCACCAATATTCCCTAGTCGGAATTTATATTCCACATAAAGCCAATATTTAACAAAGGTTTACACTTGATTTTCATTATATTTCTACCTTATCCCCCTACAAATAGGGGGGGGCTTTACAAGATTTACTTTCTAATATAAAATTACCTCACATTAATAAATTATCTATTTCCCGATGATATTACATTGGTGTTCTATCTGTTTTTATGTTTTTAGTCGGAGTATTGCCACCTAAAGAGGAGTATGGAACCATGGTCAATGCAGATTCAAAGATGAAATGGGGGATTAAAAAGAAACTAACTAGTCGTCCCTGAAAAACCCTATTTCCAGAGAAAAATGGTAAAGAAGGTCCGTGTTTTTATTCAGCAATCGGTCGAAAATGGTTTTTGAACAACCACGAAAAAAGAAATAATAAGAAAGCCCTTAGG
>Ga0233439_10000527_pt1 | contig 56813 bp, 47 predicted proteins | sample SI_123_September_6_FD_182713 | JGI IMG/M metagenome (GOLD analysis project Ga0233439, IMG submission 182713) | Seawater microbial communities from Saanich Inlet, British Columbia, Canada - SI_123_September2016_100_MG | ecosystem: Environmental > Aquatic > Marine > Inlet | place: Canada: British... | reverse complement strand
CCCCTCTTGCAGTCGTATGCCGGTCAATGCTCTTTCAAAAATACCCAAAGTCGTGAGGTTTACCGCTTTATTGTATTTATCGCCACCGGGAGGACGAGGAAATGATTCGGCCACATTGATCATGGCCTCCATCTCAGCAACGCCGGCCCGGCGCAAAAGCTGGACATCGGCTAAGCCACGCGGAAAGGGGGCCCAACGGGCGACCAGTACGGTACCCTCCTCGATGACCGTGCCGTCTTCAAGTTCCACGGAGGTCTGTGCCACCACGTCAACCCTAGCCACATGGGTGGAGAAGGTAAAAAGGATAGAATCCGTTGCCGCATCTACTTCATCGGCGGTCAATGTAGGGGGAATATCGGGAACGGGCACCATGCGCGCAGGAGTAATAGGGCCAATACCACCTGCGTATCTTTCGAGGTCTACTAGCTCAATAAAGGTATTCTCAGAAACCTCACTCTGTTTGATATCACCCCAGGTTTGGTCTCCGGGAATAGAGAATAGTCGCAACTCCGCGGTAGCATTTGCTACCAAACCCGACAAAACCAGCGCGGCGACACAAATCCCGATTCTCATTCCTTTGCTCCCAGATATATTTGCGCTCTCACCCAGATTAGCCTGGGCGATTGGGATCTAACCGATCAAGATGCAGACTGCATCAATGCCCCTAAACTGCATATAGACAGTAAAGATTTCAAGTAGAAAAGAGAGGGGGGACGTATCCCCCCTCTCTTTTCAGGTCAAACAAGCTGTACAGTCCTACTTACTCACTCAACGAAGCTTTGATGCGGCCCCAAGAGTCTTCCTCAACCGCGGTAGCACCACCGGTGCCGACCAAGCGAGCGTCAACAAAACGCTCCGCATAGCGCCACGTGGCAGCCTGACCGGACAAGGTGTGGAAAGCGCGATCCTGGCCGGGGCCCTGATCGGTATCCGGGGTCGAGATCTGGAAACCAATGATCTTACCATCGGTCAGATCCGAAGCCACGCTATCATCGGGGCTGTTCCAGATCAGATCGTCGAATGGCGTGCAGAAAAACTCCATGATACTTTGCGTCGGGCCGTCACCTACCGAAACACCGCCACCATCGGCATAGGGCAACTCGTTGACCCAATCAGCGCCAGCACCCAAGTAGAAGACGTGACGACCACTCGGGTCATCAGCAACGGCGATATACTGCTGTGCCGTGCGGTTGTTGTTCAGAAGTTTCTCTTCATCGGTCCAGTTTTCGTCAGCCGAACCAGTGTAGTCGCCACCCGTGTGATCACCGTCGAGCATGCACTCGATAGCCTCGTAGTTCCAGGGGCTAGCACCGTCATACTCTCTACCGAAGTAGACATTGTCGACGCGCTCCATGGCGAACCAGATCGTGTTCAGGTTTTCGTTCCAACCCGCCCAGATGCGGTAGTCGAGGTCTGCCGGATCGTACTGGGCACCATCGCCAACCGTCGGATCCTGGTACATATCAGTGGGAAGAATCGGCGCTTCACCGAATACATCTTCCCAATCGGCAACGCTACCATCGCGAAGATCGATATCGGCCAAATCAGCTTCAGAAACTTCGAAGAGCAAGAAAACCGTCTCGCCAATATGCGCACTGACACTACCGGTAAGGCCACAGACCAGACCGATGGCGATTAAAGCCATTAAAGACTTTCTCATTATTTGGACTCCTTAAGAAAAATTATCGTTTACTAATAACGTGTTTCATGGTGTAAGGAAAACATTTGCAGTATTCATCTACTGCTACAAACGACCTGAAGATAAGCCCTTCAGGAATAACTTCGTTCTTTTCCTCCTTTCGACCGAATCAATTAATGTGGGAGATAACCCCTCCCTAGGGCATTTACAGATTTCGTACAATATAATAGGAAAAATCGATTGAAGTGTCAAGAAAAAACAACAGACGACTTAAGTTCCTATAAATACTAAATTTATTCGGATAATGACACTTTATACGAATTTATCATTTTTCAAGGGCTGATTCTTCGCCTGTCTCCATCTCCGCTGCCGATTTGTCCTTTTTAAATCGTATATGTCTAACCGCGTGCATACCAATCCCAAATGGTCCAGATCCCGATTCCCCGGTAAAAGCTTTGTTAACCCGTTCGAAATAGCTCCTATCGGTCTCGCCCGACAAGCGCACCGTGCTCGCCTCGACCGTCCCCATAACAGTTTTTCCCGTCCAATACGTTGCCGTAATCGGCCTAAATTCTTCGCCGATCGCGCCGTCCTGAAAATCGATCCGTTCAACCTTCGCCAAGGGTATAAAGCGCTTATTTCGACCTCTAAAAAAATCTAATCTCTGCTTCCCGCGAAAAAGTAGATCCTCTACTTCAAAGCGTTTGCCTTCCGTGGTTATAATCGAAGCCTTGAGTATTTTATCAGCGGGAGGCAACTCTCCAACGGGATGGCGCAAAACAATCTCACGGACATCACTGGCGAGAATAGAGAATGGTCCGAGAGTGGTCACCCCGGCAAAGCGGCGACCACTACTGCCACCGCCAACCGCGTCCTGATGGGGAGACGAGGAACTACCCGTCTGCATTACCGCCTTTTCTTCGCTACCATTGCGCAACACCAATACGATGCGCTGTTCCTCATCGCCACGCTCCCCCTCAAAACGCAACCGCGCGACCTTTTCCAGAGGCATTAATTTCCTTTGGTCTTGGATATATATCTCCAAATCCTGTCGCCCCTGAAAGGTGAATTTATCAACCTGATGCTGATTCCCATAGCGGTCGATAATCGTCGCCTTGAGCGGTGAAGTTATCGCCCAACTAGCAGATGCCCATAACACCGCCAAGACCACGAACCAACTCGATCGTCCTTTACACTCCATATCGCTTGCTCCGTATAAGACTTAAGACTAAGGCTGTCCGGCTTCGGTCCCGCCTTCTCCTGGCTGGGCCGGCGATGGTGGGGGGCCGATAAGGATGTTCTGAGTCTGCCCCATGCTCACTTGCACCGGCCTGATTTCATCTAGCCCGGTAGGTGAGTTTTCAATCCGCACTTTGTATTCACCCACAGGAACAATAAAATAGCGCACCTCGGTTGAGGTCATACCCCGCCCCAACATGGTCCGCAAATTGTAGTCATAAATAAGGAAAGGTACCTGGCTACGCCCCTGTGAATCGGAGAAGATGACCTGAAAGCGACCCACCGGAATCGATACATAGACATCCTGTCCCATCACGACTTCGATTTCTTTCTCGACACTGTCGTCGATATCCGTATTGACGACAACTAAATATTTGCCAGGATCCAAATCGACGAATTGCGGCATCGAACGGGATCCCGATTCGTAGCCTATCGGCGAACTTCCCGAGGTGCGCGGCGATTCAGCATGAACCTCTTCACCTGTTTCTTCGTCTATGACATAAAAATTAACCTCGTTAATTCCGCCGGCTTGAATCAGAAGCCGTCCTTTGCCTTCGGGAATAAGAGGTGGACCATAGCTCCGTCCGCTGCTGCTACTGGTACTGGCACATCCCCCAATAACGGCGAAGATTGCGATCAAAGCTCCGGTCAAAAGCCACTTGCGCGCTTGGTTATGTCCTCTTCTTAACGCCATACTGCCCTCCTTGGGACTACCTACCGAAAACGGGCTTAAGTGCCCAATATCAAAGAATCTTACACATACTATATAAAACCCTCAGTATCGCTGTCAACTACCTGCGGGTCACCTTACTGTTCCTGTAGGTCTCCTGAAAGTGATACGAGGATGAAGTGTCTGTCATCCCCTCGTTGGCGACTAAGATAACGGGTAAATTCACCCCCGTCGTGCCACTTGCGCGGATAGGCCGAGGGAATGCTCACCCCCCTGCGCAACAAATCATTCCACAATGCCTTGTCCCCCATTGCGAAACCACCGGCAATCAGAAAAAAATCTGCACCCGCCGCCGCCAAGCTATCCAGTCGGGCAGGATTAGATTCGTCGGGCGTGATCTGCCACCCTTTGCGATGGCAGTAATAGAGCAAGGTCGGGCTTTGTGCTCTATGTGGGGCACCGGCGTTTTCGTCGAGATCGCCTACGACCAGTTTCGCTTCCCGCGGCAATTTGTCATCGACAATACCACCGGTAAAATAGCAACTTTCGTAATACTTGTGCAGGTTGTTGGGTTGGTCATAATAAGGTCCGATCGCCCAACCGCCATAAACCGCGCTTCCGACAACCAAGATTCCTACCAAAACGACGCGTTGTAAGGGGGTCCAGTTCCTCGCAATACGGCTCCACCCCCGCTGCGCCCCCCCCACCTCCAAAAGTGCAGCAACCGCCCGGCCGGCCAAAAGTGCCCCGACCGGAACAAAAGGCAGCTGATAATAATGCAGCTTGCGATTGCCCTCAGGGACGAGAAAGACATAACACAGAAGCCCTCCCAGCCAAACCCATAATACCCACTCCCGCCGTTGGGACGGCGGTAGCGACAGCCCGAACAAAACCAACAGTGCTCCTATCGGGGTATAGATGCTATGCCAAAACCGCACTAGCATTGTTTGGTAAAAATCTAACCCGAACAGGATGCTGCGATCCCATTTATCGTAGCCGTAACGATTCCAAATACCGAATGTCAGCCCCGTATCCTCAAAGAGCAGACTGGCGTGCCAATACCAGAAAACCGTAGGTAAAACGGCTGCGATGAAGTAAAGCCAAAGCGAAGGTTTGAGAACGAATCTCCCCCCCCAGCGCTCCCAAGCCAGTGCGACGAGCGGGAAGCCAAGGTAGAGGGTCGGGATTTTAACGAGGAAGCACAACGCGGCTAACCACACTGCCAAGACAAAGTCCCACCGAGTACCGGTATCAATCCACCGCGCAAAAGCCCATAGCGCCGCCACGCTTAAGAAGATCATCAGCGCCTCGGGCATAAAGGTGCGGCCGTAATAAACACTCAAGGGGAAAAGCAGATAGAATAAGGACCCGAATAGCGCACTCCGCGCACTCAGTCCGAGTCGCAACGCTAACAAGTAAAGCAGCGCTCCCGCCGCCGTCGAACACAGCGCCGCAACCAAGCGGCCAACCCATTCGTAGGCCCCTCCAACAACCGAGTAAAGCAAGCCGACGACAAATGGATAGAGGGGGAAATTTGACTCTACGAAACCGGAGGAAGTCCCCCTCCAGTCAACGCGTGGATGAAATAGAGTATATCCTTCTTCGTAATAATTGCGCGCAATCGCAGCCGTGTCCGTTTGCCGCCAGGCCTGCTTGTCAATCAGAGGCTCCATTAGGCCGAACAACCGCAATGACAATCCCAGGAGCAGGACAATCCAGAGCCAGGAAGCACCGGAAACCTCTTTGACCCTCATAAATCTAGAAGGAGCGCCAGCTCGGCGACATATCGTCGCGATCGTTGTTATCGGTCAGGTTCGTCGGCGGCGAACGCGGCGTATCCAGTTCATCCAAATCAAAGCCATTGGTTCCGACGACATAAATATCGTAATCATCGTCGCCCATTTTACCCGTATAAGCCAATCCTTTGCCATCCGGCGACCAGACTGTTTCCTGCTCATACGTTTTCTCCGCGATCGAGATCCTGGTCTTCGCCTCGCCATTGGCCAGCATGATCATCAATTCTTGACCACCATACGCCTCCGAATTATACGCCAGGCGGTCCCCCTTCGGCGACCACGACGCAAACCAGTCGAATTTGCGCCGATTGTCTGTGAGACGAACCATATTGGAACCGTCGAGGTCGATAAGATAAATCTCATCGTTATCGTGGAAGGCCGAAGAGGTAAAGGCGATACGACGGCCATCGGGCGAGAACGCCGGCTCACGTCCCTTAACTAGCTTGCGCGGATTGGCTCCGTCGATATCGATCAACCAGATCGCCACATCGCCGTCGCGCTGGCTGACAAAGGCAATCGTCTGTCCATCTGGCGAAAAAGCGCCGCGCTGGTCGCGTTCAGGATGCTCTGTCAATCGTGCAACATTAGACCCATCGGCATCCATCGTATAGATATCGATATTCGTCATCACATCGCCACGAGTAAAAAGAATCTTTTTACCATCAGCCGACCAGGCCGGGTGCTGCTCGAAATCGCGTGTATCGGTCAATTGCTGAGGGTCGCTACCATCGGCCTTGATCGTGAATAGGTCCCAATTGCGGACATTTTTCTTAGTCGAGGTATAGAGAATAGTCCCCGTGCGTTTGAAACCGGCATTACTGCCTGTGGGAACATCAAAAACAACCTTGTATTCACCCACCCCCGATATCGGCGGTGCTTCCAACTCTAAAACCTGGGTCTCCAGGTAATCACCCGCTGAGACATTGACCACATAAGACCCACTGCCTAGATCTATCTTGCTCTCGGGTTGCGGAAAAGTGAACGTTCCGGCCTTGACCAAACGGTTGAATTTGTATTCTACATCATTGGCGTCAAGACGCACCAACTGGCCGTCTCCGCCCCGGATTTCGACCGTGACCTGATTGGAGCCGCAACCAACGATCGAGATGGCTAATGCCAATATAGCTAAGTTAAACATGCACTCCCTCCACAGCATAATTTTTGCTTATACAGCCCTATTGAGACAGGCCGCTGAGTATCCGCAAACGATCATCCAAATAATCCATCACCCCGCTGACATCGGCGAATTCATCAGCGTAGAACGGTTCATCAACGCGAAAATAGGCTCGAGCCTTCGGCCGAGCATAACTCTCATACTCCATGCCGATCGGAATCAGGGGCACTCGTATTCCCAACTGCTGCTCCACCTTCACCACGTGCTCAATAATTTCTTTCTGCAGCAACCCCATCTCACCCTGAATTCGCATCCCCTCCGGATGAGATATGACGACTTCCCCATGACTATAAAGCCCGCTCAAATAGTCCTGCATATTCTGATTCGCCGCGCGGGCCCGGGCAATTTCACGGCGGCGTTCCTCCCGATCGGCGATGCGCCTTATATCTTTGGGCCGTACCACTCTGAGCCCCCCGAGCCGCTCTATAAATCCCCATAACCCGGCCTTCATTACATAAGTAGCATACCGCCCTGTAATCCGGCGCAACAACACCCCTTCAAGTAGGATATCGCGATAGGCATGATGTTTAGGTAAAAGTAAAGCGGCCCCCTCCTGCGGCAGATTGTGCGCACCTTCGATTACAATCCGATGGTACCACACCCCACAAGCGCCGAGCGCAACAACACAACGGGCTAGAGCATCTATCCGCTTCAGGGAAAAGTCGGTGGAGGTTTCAGACATGGATTCACAACGGGAAAGCGCCTGGGCGTAAAAGACTTAGATCGCGCGAACTGGAGCTATAAAATAAGCCTCAACATCCAGTATCGCCAACATGGTTACCCAAACTAGTCAAAGAGGTCTTTTATTTTTGCCCAGGTTTTCACCTCCACATCCGTGGGAATGGCGAAAGCTTGATCCATACGGCGACCAACCCCAGCCTTGAGCATACGACCAGCTCCATCGACTATGGCAAAGAAATCCCCGTCGACGAGCAATCGCGTCCTGATATATTCGGGCAGTTCCGCTTTGGCAGCAGTAGACGCCTTGAGCGGTATGACACCGTCCGCAAATCGAACATCAGCGCCTCGAACAACAACCACCAGTTCCAACTCTGTTGCGTCTTCTCGAAAACGCTGCTGCAAAGATACCGCCCGCAGTCGTTCCTCAACCTGATCAGAGGAAAAAAGGTAATAGAGCCGCGCGCCACCGGCCGACAACCCATCGCCGTTAACGGGCCAAGGCGTCACAAACAGAACCAGCGCAAATATCATCGCAACCATTAGTTTATTCCACATTGAGAACTCTCCCTACTCCGCACGAATCCCAAAGTCCTTCTCCACGATATCTTCCCCTTCGAGAATACGGACCAATGACAGATGGTCGCTGAGCACCTGTTCAACCTGCACGACGCCAACCCTGCGCGACAACGCCTTGCCCAGGACCTCATCGGTATCCGGATCTTTTAATTCCCGGCCTTTGTCCCAAACTCCGTATTTATAGCCATTCTGCACCGAGTCGACCAAACCGACATTGATATAGGCGCGACTCCCGTCAATATCTATAAGCTTCGGCTCAGAGACCTTGAGAGCGGCCGGGGGCTGAATAAGGCTGTCGAGCCCTACCGCCAAGACGTCGAGGCATTTGCCCACCGACTTGCCCAGCAACGTCTGGTGAAATTCGTCGCTGCCCCACTCCATCTGTCCTAGAAGAAAGTATTCTTTCTCCAAAGGCACATAGGCCGCCGGATTCGTAATGCCGTAGCGCTTGCTGTCTTCCACGACCTCGCGTTCGACCTCGCCGATCAGTTCCCCGTCGATAATCTTGTAGGGGAATAACTGAACAATGGTCAGCCCCTGGTAACTGCGATAACCGCCGATCGGCACCGTCGCACGAAAGCGTTTCATACTCATCTCGTCGATCTGTCCCATGACGACATAGTCGGCACCCAACTCACGCCCAATCGCCATCGCGTGCTTGGGATCGATCTTTCCCTTGAGCTCCTTCTTCTTCAACCGTACCAATGCTGAATCAATGGAGATCGTGCGGAAAAAGGGACTTCCGCGCAGCGAGTCGGCTAGACCACGCGGCACTTCGGAATATATATTCCATTCGCCTTTGTAATTTGATTTATCGCGGAAAGGCACAAAGAGCAGGAGCTGTTTCAGCGCCTCTTCATTGGCGCTGTCGAGGACCGGCTGCGCCAACGAGACGCTTTCTTCCTTCTCCTCCTTCTCCTCCTTCTCCTCCTTCTCCTCCTTCTCTTCCGTCTCTCCCTCCAGCCCCATAATCGGCATCGCCGCAAATGCACCCACAGCCATTGAGCAGACCGCTACCGCCACAGCCAAGACCATCCTTGAAAACCATCGATCCAAATCGCGCATTAGTGCGCTCCTCTAATTTGCGTAAGCACATAAGGCCCCTTTGGCACGACAGCTACACGCGCGCCAGCCCCGTGCCGCGCCAGTGCTGCAGCCAATCCCTCTTCGACCGAAGGCACGACGTTGACCCAAAGGTTGTCGCGCTGATCCGGGGCAATCCCTTCGGAATAGACCATTACTTCGGCCTTGTCGAGCACCTTGCACAACTCTTGCAACTGCCATTGGTCGACGGCAAAAAAATCCGGATCTTCAAGACAGGCAGCAAATTCGGTGGGCCCAGGCGTATTCAGCAGCATCTCCTGGAATTCGGGGCCGCCCAACCCCTCAGAGCAGCGAGCCGCGATAAGTATCGTGCCACCTTCTTTGACAATGGGCAACGCAGCAGTCAGCCCCTTGACGGCTTGGTAAAAAGTCAAATCCAACGGCAACCCGGCGCTGCTGGTGACGACGATATCAACGGGCTCGTCGATAAACGCGCCGTTTTGGCCTTCGACAAAGCGGACCCCCTCCGCATGGGCCTTTTCCAGGTCGCCACAGAAAATACCAGTAATTTGCCGTTGATCGTTCATCGCCACGTTAAGCGTAAAATCAACACCAGCCCGCTGGGCCACTTCAAGCGCTTGGCGGTGGAATGGATTGCCCTCGATTTGCCCCTCGCGAGCATTGGGGTGCCCGAGCAATTTAGGGCCGTGCAGGACCCGCATCGTATCGACCCCCATCAACCCCGGGCAGATTGCCTTTCGGCCGCCCGAATACCCGGCCATGAGGTGTGGTTCAATCAAGGAAGTCGCGATTTTTAAATCGGCCTCGACATAGAGCGTATCGATCCAGATCGGTGCACCACCCGAGGTCTCCCCCAAATAGGTCAGGGTCTCCCGCTCCCGGGCCATGTGATTGACAATGCGATAATCGCGCGCAATCTCAGTACCGACCAACTGCAGCAATTCCTCACCCTCATTCGGCCGATGCAAGCCCGTGCCGACCAGGATAGTGATATTCTCGCGGGCTATGCCCTCCTCTTCAAGGATGCGCAGCATCGGGGGCAGAATAACGGAGTTGGGAACGGGACGGGTTATATCGGCGATTACCACACAGGCATTCTTGCGCCCCTTGGCCAGCTGGCGCAAACCCGCAGTCCCCATCGGATGTGCTATCGCCTCGTCGAGGCGTTCCTCGATCCTGTCGAGTCCAGCACCGGCAGCCATCTGCAATACCTGGGCCGATTCGGGAACTTCAATTTCTAGGCCGTCGCGACCGTAGTCGATTTTGAGCTTCATAGGTCTGCCAACTTATCCTGGAGATAGGAACGAAAAGCCTCGCCGAATTCCGGATCGGCCAAGGCGAAATCGGCGAAAGCCCGATAATATGTCAAAGGAGTGCCGATATCGTAACGCATCTCGTCCGGTTTAAGACGCACGCAACGCACTTTAGCTCCCCGCTGCAGCAGAATGCGTATCGCATCGGTCAACCAAAGCTCGCCGCCGATCCCGGGTTTGATCGCATCGATCGCGTCGAATATTTCCGGGGTAAACACATAGCGAGCCGCCACCGCAAGACAGCTCGGCGCATCCTCTACCGCGGGTTTTTCAACGATGTCGGCAATCGCAAAATCCCCACTGGCTTCGCCTTCGGCAGGTGCAACAACCCCGTAGCGATAGGTCTCTTCGCGTGGGACTTCCCAGACGCCGATCGTGGCAGCCGCTCCGTGTTCGACATGCGACTGGATCATCCGCTCGACAACACCGGGCATCTCGGGCGAGTGAATGATCGTATCGCCAAAAGCTACCACAAAGGACTCGTCACCGACGAATTCTCTCGCCATGCGCACCGCATCGGCGTTGCCCAACGGGCGCCGTTGCCTGGCATAGTAGAACTCGATCCCTTCGGCTTCGTAGTCCACCTCGCCGATCGACTTATCGACCAGGTGGGCTGCCAACTCGGGATCGTCGTCGAAATGGTCTTCAATCGACCGTTTTTTGCGACCGGTTATAAACAAAAATCGATCCAAACTCTGTGCGATCATTTCCTCAACGACATATTGCACAACCGGCTTATAACCGACGGGCAACATCTCCTTCGGCTGAGCCTTGGTCGCTGGCAATAAACGAGTACCCATACCGGCTACGGGAAAAACAGCTTTGCGAATCTGCACGTATTATTTCAACCTAATGAGAATAAAGGACATAGAATAAAATGACGATAAAAGATAGGCCGCGAATGATCCTAAATCAAGCCCCGTGTCATTGACACCCCTCCCTCCTCCTGCTACCATTCGCCTATTTCCCCTATTCAAGACTACTCAATTTCACAAAGCGGAATATATATGTCTACGGCTTTCCCGATTCAGCATTTGGGCGCAAATATCGAAATTTACTCCGCCCCACCTGTTAGAGGCCTGATCCAACATGCCGTTTTTGATTTCGACGGCACCTTATCCCTGATTCGCGCCGGCTGGCAAGAAATAATGCTGAGCCTATGCGTCGAGGCCTTAGAAAAAACACCGACGGCCAAGGATTGCGCTACTTTGACCGATATCTGCCGTGACTTTATTCTCCAGCTTACCGGTCGTCAGACCATTTACCAGATGATGCATCTAGCCGAGGAAGTCCGCAAACACGGCGGCACACCGTGCGACCCGCTGGATTACAAATGGCAGTATCTAAACCTTTTGCAGGGAAAAATCGCCCACCGACTTGAAGCCCTAGAACAGGGAGCTGAAAAAAATCCCTATAGAATTAGGGGATCAATCGCTCTGCTCGACGAGTTGACAAGACGTGGAACGACCTGCTATCTAGCCAGCGGCACCGATGAGCCATTCGTAATAGCCGAGGCCAAACTATTGGGCGTAGACCATTATTTTTCAGAACGGATTTACGGCGCCCGGGATGACTACCAAGCCTTTTCCAAACAGATGCTGCTCGAACAAATTCGCAACGACCACGGTTTGCACGGGGCGGAACTCGCCGTCTTCGGCGACGGCTATGTCGAAATTGAAAGCGCGAGATCAGTCGACGGCATCGCGATCGGCATCGCCAGCCTCGAAAGTGGGGAACAGGGTTGGGACGAATGGAAAAAAGAGCGCCTGCGCACAGCCGGAGCGCAGATCATGGTCCCAGACTGGCAGGAATCCGCCCTACTGCTGTCTTTCCTTTTTGGAGAGACCGATGTCTGAATTGACGCCGTCCCGCCTGCGCACTCTGCTCGCCGGCTATTCATCGTTGCGCGTCGGCGTGGTGGGCGATTTTTTCCTCGACGCCTATTTCGACTGCGACCCCGAACTCGACGAAGCCTCGTTAGAAACGGGGCGTACCTGCTACCAGGTCGTTAGACACCGACGCCAAGCCGGTGCGGCCGGTACGGTCGCCGCGAATTTGCGAGCCCTGGGGGTCGGAACGGTCGAGGCCATCGGTTATTGTGGGGACGACGGAGAAGGCTACGAATTGCGGCGGGCCATGCATAAACTGGGCCTGGATACAGCCGGATTCATCACTGCCCCAGGCCGCTTCACCCCGACTTATGGCAAACCCTGCTATATCGACAACAGTAAACGCGACCGCCCCGTGCTGCAAGAATTGCAACGCCTGGACACCAAAAACCGCCGCCCGACCCCCGTGAAATTGCAGAACGAAATCATCGCCCATATCCACGACCGCATCGCACACTGGGACGCTGTAGTACTGCTCGACCAGGTATCAGAGACCAATTGCGGCGTGCTCACCGGCCGTGTCCGCCGCGCCCTCGCCACCGCTCTCGTCGCCAGACCGCAATTCATTGCCCTCGCCGACTCGCGCGAACGTATCGGTCTCTTCAAAGGCGCGATGCTCAAACCCAACCAGCAGGAAGCGATGGCGGCCCTAAATTACCGTGGCCGCCCTTCGCTCAAAACAGCCAGAGACCACGCCAAGACCCTCAGTCTGCGCACCGGCCGTCCCGTATTCCTCACCCTCGGCGCCCAAGGCATGCTTGTCGCCGAGGGCAACACGGTCGAGCGCATACCCGCAGTCGATGTCTCAGAGCCCATAGATATCGTCGGTGCGGGGGACGCCTGCTCAGCGGCGATTACTACGGCCCTGGCTGTCGGTGCACACGCAACCGAAGCTGCGACACTCGCCAGTTTGGCCGCCTCGATCACCATTCAACAACTCGGCACGACCGGAACAGCTTCACCGCGCCAAATTCACCAACGCCTTCAGGAGGTTCGCCGTGGCCTATAAGCAACTTGATAACCGCCAGATCCACGTACAGCCCCTAGCAGTGCGCGCTAGCAAGCACGACCTCGGTGAAATTCGCGTCGACCCGGATGCCTCCCCACCCGATCCTGGCTCGATGGCCCCCGCCATCGCAGAAACGATAACCGCCATCCGCCGTGCACGCGAGCAGGGCGCGGCCGTGATGCTCGCCTACGGTGCCCACTTGGTCAAGAATGGGCTGGGACCGATCGTTGCCCGCTTGCTCGAAACCGGATGGATCACCCACCTGGCCACCAATGGGGCAGGCACCATCCACGATTGGGAATACGCCTACGGGGGCCGTTCGGAAGAAGATGTCCGTTCCCATGTCGCAGCGGGCTGCTTCGGCACTTGGGATGAGACCGGCCGCTATATCCACCTGGCCGTTTCGGCTGGAGCCGTCACGGGGATGGGCTATGGTGAGGCCCTCGGTCATTTTATCGCCGAAGACGGTTGCGCTTTGCCCGAGCGCGCCGCACTCACCGCCGCGCTATCTGCCTGGGCCCGGGAGCCGACCGACGATCCGCTGATGCCTGCCCGCGCCGAGCTGCTGCAAACCATGATCCGCAACGATCTGCCCGCAGGCTTTCATCGGGTCGTGCATCCGCACAAGGATTTCTCCCTCACCGCCGCAGCCTATCAAATGCGGGTGCCACTGACGGTCCACCCTGGTATCGGCTACGATATAATCTGTAACAACCCCGCAGCCAACGGCGCGGTATTGGGGCGCGGAGCAGACACCGATTATCGCACTTTCGCACATAGTGTCATGCAACTCGACGGCGGGGTATTTCTTTCGGTGGGTTCGGCGATCATGGCGCCGCAGGTCTTCGAAAAGGCGACCTCATTCGCCAATAACCTGCGCCGTCAACAGGGACTCGGCCCCATCCAGCCCTTTATTCTGGTTAACGATCTAGCCGCAATCGACTGGGATTGGCGCAAAGGCGAACCGCCACAGGACAACCCGGCCTACTATCTACGCTTTTGCAAATCGTTCAGCCGCATGGGCGGAGAAATGGTCTACGCCGGAGGCGACAACAAGGTCTTGCTGACGAATCTATGGGCAGGCTTACGCGATGGGACCGCCTACGACCGGTAGGTCTCTTCGACGAGCTCGCGATACCGCTCGACGATCACCTTTGGCACGACCTTCTTCAAGCCCTTGGTCAAGGTGCCGTCCTCCTCGCTCAATGACTCCGGCAACAGAACGACGCGCTGTGGGCGCTGGTAACCGGGCAACCCGGCCGCCGCCGCCTCGGCGAGCAGCCCCTGGCGAATCCGCTCAACCAACTCGGGATGCTGGCGCAGCGCCACCTCATCCTCTATCGGCAAGCCATCGATGCCGCTCTTTTTGGCCTCTTCCACGTCGACGGTTATCAACGGCAATGGATAGTCGCGCTGTTGGTCGCCGTAGACTAACACATGCTCGACCAAGGGTACTCTGGCAAAAATGCGCTCCAATAGTTCGGGATTGACAAACTCGCCGTTGCGCAATTTAAACTGACGGCCGAGCCGCCCCTTAAACGTGAGAAAGCCCTCGACGTCGATGCTGAAGAGGTCCCCAGTTCTGTACCATATTTTGCCCTCTTGTTCGAACAATGCTTTTTGCGTCTGCTCTGGGTCGTTGAGATAACCGAGCATGACATTAGGCCCACTGGTCCACAACTCCCCAACCCGTTCCCCGCTGTCACGGTATACTCCACTCACCGGATCCCCATACCCCAACACAGCCCCATCTTCGGCGACAATTTTGACCTCCTGTAAAGGTCGTCCAACCGTGCCGCTCTTGCGGCCGCCAAGGTGATTCGCCGCAATCAGCGGCGCGCATTCGGTCGTGCCATAGCCCTCGTACGTGGTGATATCGAGGACCTCGTGGAAAAAGTCCAACGCTTCCGGGTCGGCTTTGGCGGAGCCAACGATTAGAACTGTGAGATTCGGCCCAACCCGCAGGGCGAGTTGCGCGCGAATCTTGGCGATGATCGAATGGCCAACGGCGGCCAAAAAAAGCTTGTCTGCAAAACCCGCCTGGCCTCGTGCGGCCCTTTGTTTGGCCACGACCGATCGCTGTATCAAAACCCCCTTGAGCCCGCCGGCTTCAATCTCTTTGCGCACATTGCCGTAGACCTTGTCGAGGATCAGCGGCACCGTGAGAAAACCCTCGGGCTCCGAAAGGCGAATATCGCTGAGAACGCGGTCCGGCGACCGTGCCAGGTCGAGGATCCACCCCTTCGCCAAGGGATAGTAAATATTGAGAATGCCCATCGAATGATAGTCGGGTACGGATTTAAACATCCTCAAGGTTTTACGTGGGCTGAGCATGTCCCAGACCTCCTCGACATTGGCGACTATATTGGCATGGGTCTGAATAACCCCCTTCGGCAACCCGGACGAGCCCGAGGTATAGAGAATCTTCGATTCATCCCCCGGCAAAACCTCGACTTCGGGCGGGGGCCCGTCTTCCGCAAGCAGTGCATCCCATGACAGCGCATCATCGGCGACGCCCTCAGTCAATACGATTCGCGGCGCCTGACGCAACCGTCCGCCAATCTGCCCGAGCTTCTCATACCCCTTGCGGTCGACAACCAACATTTCAATGCCCGAATGCTCGATACTGTGGGTGAGCACCTCGTCTGGTGACTTAATGCATAGCGGCACAGCACTGATACCGATACAGTCAGCCGCTAGGAAAACCAATAGCGGTTCGCTACCGCCATCGGTGAGGATCCCGACCCGCTTGCCCTTTGACAAGCCTTGAGCCGCAAAACCTGTAGCCAGCCGATCGCGCAGCTGCTTAAGTTCGGCATAGCTCATAGACTCATAGCGCCATTGGCGTCCGTCTTCCGCCGGCCTCAAAATGCGAATTGCCGTCTGACTACTGTGTTTTATAAAGCTGGCCTCAAGCAGGCCTTTCAGCGTTTTTCTGGCATCCATAATCTCTCAATATCGTGAAAAAACAACTATTTATTTATTTTTAATTTCTAAACGACATCCGCTCCCATCCCCTCTGCGTTTATGATACTAGGTTTATCCGCGAGCGGCAAGCGACCCATCGCAACACCGGTGTCGTCAAGCTCGTGGGTAAGGGCGATCCAATATCCGAGTGAGTGGACATGGAGGTCGGACGAGGTGAAGACCATCTACGGCGAGCCCATTTTTAGTCTGCCACAGAACGACGAAGATATGGTCATCCAGATGGGCCCTTACCAAGGCCCGAAACGCGGATAGCCATTGCGCGTTCCAATCACCCTCCGCATTTTCCCTACCGGCAACATTCCACAAAACCCACAGGCCATCCTATGACAATCCGCTTGATCTATGCTCTTGCGTTGCTTTTTGCGCCCTGGACACCCTCTCAAGCCCAAGAATCCGTGCCTGCGCCAAGCTATTCAGGCAGCATGGGCAGCGTCACTGTCGGCCAGGAGCAATTCTATCGCTTGAGCTTCCGCCCCGACATTCCCATCGGCCGCTGGGGTGTTGCTCTCGATGTCGAGCTCTTTATTGAAGCTAATGGCGATATCAGTGCCCGCGGTTGGGAATTCGGCTCGGCCACAGAAACCTTCGACTCATTCTTGCGCAAAATCTATTATCTGCGCTACGGCCGTCCCGATGACGCAGTGTATTTCAAGGTCGGCGCTCTCGACCAAGTCACGCTCGGCTATGGCCTGATCATGGCCGACTACCGCAATACCCTGCAATACCCTGGCATCAAAAAAACCGGAGTACAGTTCCATTTTGACAACCTCGCCAACACCGGCATAGGGCTTGAAGGTGTAATCAACAACTTCCAGGACTTCCAGGAAGGAGGCGCATTGCTCGGCGTTCGCGCTTTCGGCCGCCCCGGCGGCAAACTCGAACTGGGCCTGACCTACGTCACCGACCTCGACCAGTACAGCGGCCTGCGCGATGGTGACGGCGACGGCGTGCCCGACAAGGTCGACGCCTTCCCCGACAACGCCGATCTCGCCCTCGACAACGACGGCGACGGCGTGCCCGACGAACTCGACAGCGACGACGACAACGACGGCATCATAGACGTCGATAACGACAGTGGCTACGACCCCGATATCTCCAAGGCGCTATTCGGGCTCAACGCCGACTTCGGCGACGATTTTCCGGTCGACCAAAGCGTCAACCGCCGCAAGCCCTTCAACAAGGACCAGGTCGGCCGCGACGCTTTCTCTATTGGGGGGCTGGATATCAGTTACCCGCTAGCGGAAAGCAAGGTCCTCAACCTCAAGCTCTACGCTCAATTCGCCATGCTACTCGACGACGAGGACGCGCTCTCCAACTTCGACGCGCAACAAGAGGGCGTCTTCCCCGGCAATCGCAAAGCCGAGGGCTTCGGCATCGCGGCCCCCGGCCTCTGGCTCGACATGGGGCCGCTCAACGGCCAACTCGAATTCCGCCATCTTCAAGACGACTTCGACGCGCGCTACTTCGACGAACTCTACGAAATTGACCGTGCGCGTCTCGACGCGGCCTCCGGCAGGGCCCGCCCCAAAGACGCGCAACTGCTGCGCGGCGACGACCTCAACGGCGTTTTCGGGCGCATAGGCGCGACCTTGGGGCAATACCTCTACACTTCGGCCTCCTACCAACATCTAACCGGCCAAAACGATCCTAAACAACAGCTCATCGGCTCGGTCGCGCTGTCGAAAAAGCTGCTCAAGCAAATCCCACGCCTGACCCGTGCCCGCGCCTATTACCACAAAAACAATATCGGGGCCCGCCTCAACAAAGCGGGCACAGGCGACGATGGTTTCTTCGAATCAACCGAGGATACCTTCTACGGCTACGACCTCGGCCTGGAAATGGCCGGCGGTGCGGCAGTGCTTTGGGACACCCGCTTTATCTTCGAACGCGGTGCAGACCAACGCCTAGTGCGCCGCAAAATCATGAGCATTGAAACCGTATTCCACTTCTAAGGCTATGCAAATAACTAAAGTATCCGCCCATTACCTGCGGCTGCCCGAAGTCACCGACCGCTGTGACGGCACCCAGGACACCTGCCTAATAAAAATCGAGACCGATGCCGGCATCACCGGCTGGGGCGAAGTCGATTCGGCTCCGACCGTGGTCAAAGCCGTGGTCGAAGCCCCGCTCTCTCACCAGATCAGCAATGGCCTGGCCAATGCGCTCGATGGACAGGATCCCCTGGCCATCAACGTCTGCATGGACCGCATGCTGGCAACGGCCAACTACTACGGCCGCGTCGGCGTCGGCACGCATGCGATGGCCGGTATCAACTTGGCACTGTGGGATATCGCCGGCAAGGCCCGCGACTGCCCGGTCTACGAATTATTGGGCGGCCCCTACAAAACCAAGTTCCGCGCCTATTGCTCGATCCTCTTCGGCGACACCCCGAAAGAGACCGGCGAATTGGCTCGCCGCTTCGCCGACAAAGGTTTCACCGCGATCAAATTCGGCTGGGGGCCGATGGGCCAGAGCGAAGAAAATGACATCGCACTAGTACGCGAAGCTCGTAAGGGCGCCGGCCCCGACATAGACATCCTAGTCGACGCCGGCCAAGTCTGGGACTGGAAGACTGGCCTCAAACGCGCCGAACAGTTTTCCGAGCAGGGCATCTTCTGGCTCGAGGAGCCGCTGCACCCCGAGGACATCGTAGGCTACGCCCGCCTCTGTGAAGCAAGCCCGGTGCCCATCGCCACTGGCGAAGCCGAATCGCGCTACAGCGACTTCGAGCGCCTATTGGTAGACGGCCTGATCGACTGGGTACAACCCGACCCGGGCCGCTGCGGCATATCAACCATGGTTGAAGTCGGCCGCCTGGCCCACCGCTTACACCGCAAAGTCGTCAACCACTCCTTCAAAAGCGGCATCACCATCGCCGCCTCATTGCACGGCCTAGCCGCGGTGCCGCACGCCGACATCTTCGAGTTCTGTATGGCCGACTCGCCCTTGCGCCACGACCTGACGCACGAGAAATTTGAGGTCGTCGACGGTTTTGTGCACGTGCCGAGCGGACCGGGCTTGGGTGTAACGATCAATGAAGAGGTGGTGGCGAAGTATCTGGTGGCTTAGCTTAGCTTGGCTTTTCTTTTACTTTTTTAAATATTGTAGAATTAGCCGTGCCATTGCCGGGCCACCGGGTAGGCCCAGCGAGCGGATTGCGGTCTCCGATTTTACAAGAAGTAAAACATAGCGCTTCATGCACCTCGGAGTGGCGCAGAAGCGCCACAAGAATGAGCGAGCGGGCCTACCCGGTGGCCCAACGCCAGCACCCACCACCAGGCCTTCACACCCATGCCCGAACAACCCACACTAATCATCGACGGCCACCTCGACATGGCCTTCAACGCCCTACACCACCGCCGCGACCTCACGCAAGACATCTACACCCTGCGCGAACGCGAAGACCCCAAACCCCCAGGCCCTTCACACCCCGATTCCCTACGCGATCGCAAGCGCCCCGAAAGCCCCTCACGCGGCACCGCGACCGTATCCTTGCCGCAAATGCGCGAAGGCCGAGTCGGCATCATGCTGTCGACTATCATGTGCCGGGTGCAGACGCCCACCGCGCAACTCGACGACGGCCAACGCACACAAGCCGCCGCGCACGCCATCGGCCAATCACACCTCTACTATTATAAAGCGCTCGAACGCGAAGGCCAGATCCGCTTTATCCACGACGTCCCGCAACTCGACGCCGCGGTCGTTGAATGGCAAAGCCCGGATGAGAACACCCCTGTGGGCTTGATCCTCAGCATGGAAAGCGCCGACCCGATCCTCGGCCCCGAGCAAGTGCAATGGTGGTGGGAACAAGGCCTACGCTCCGTCGGCCTGACGCACTTCGGCGCGAATACCTGGGGGCACGGCACCGGCACCCGCGGCGGGCTCTACGCCGACGCCTTCCCACTGCTCGACGCGCTCGCGCAAAGCAATATCGCCCTCGATCTGACCCACGCCTCCGACTTGGTCTTCTGGCAGTTGATAGATTATTGGCAGGGGCCGATCCACGCCAGCCATTGCAATTGCCGCGCCCTCGTCCCAGGCCAACGCCACCTAAGCGATGAAATGATCAAAGCGATCACCGAACGCGGCGGGGTCATCGGCCTGGTCTTCGCCGAGGGGATGCTCAACCCGGAACTCAATTTCGACACCCCGGACGCCTGGCCGCAAAACGCCCGGCGCCCGATGTCGGCCGTCGTCGACCACATCGACCATATCTGCCAACTGACCGGCAACTGCGATCACGTCGCCATCGGCTCCGACCTAGACGGCGGTTTCGGCCGCGAAATGGCACCGGTCGACTACAACACCATCGCCGACCTGCAGCGCTTTCTCGACATTCTCGACCGACGCGGCTACTCGACCGAAAATGTCGAGGCCATCGCGCACGGCAACCTGTTGCGTTTCTTCCGCCAAGCCTGGAGCTAATCATGACCGCCCAGCGACCGCTGATCTTAGACAGCCACCTCGACCTGTCCTTCTCCGCCCTACAGATAAACCGCGACCTCAAACAACCCGCCGCTACCATCCGCGTACACGACTCGGTACAGACCATGGAAGGCTTCGGTTCCTGCACCGTGACCTTTCCCGACCTGCGCCGCGGCAATGTCGGTCTGGTCTGCGCTACGGTAATGTCCAGACTCGACCCCAACGATAAATGGACGCGCACCGGCCAATATTGCCAGGCGCAGTGCCACGGCGTCGGCCGCGGCCACCTGGCCTATTACCAGGCGCTCGAACGCGAAGGCCTGCTCACCTTTGTCAAAAGCGTCAAAGACCTGGATAATACCATCACCGCCTGGCAAAACCCCACGGCCGACACGCCCTTTGGCCTGATCCTGTGCATGGAAAGTGCCGACCCAATTCTCGGCCCCGACCAGGTGCCCGAATGGTATGACCTCGGGCTGCGCATGGTGTCGATCTCACACTACGGCACCAGCACCTACTCGCACGGCACTGGCACCGAAGGCGGCCTGCTGCCACCGGCCAAACCCTTGCTCGACGCGTTAAAAACCGCCGGTATCATTGTCGACCTGACCCACTTGACGGACGAAGCTCACTGGGAATTGCTCGAAATCTACGACGGACCGGTAGCCGCCAGCCACCACAACTGCCGTGCCCTTACCCCCGGCCAGCGTCAACTAACCGACGAAATGATCCATTCGATCGCCGAGCGCGACGGAGTGATCGGCGCTGCCTTCGACGCCTGGATGCTCGATCCAGGCTGGCAACGCAAAGTCCCACCCTTCGAGCAATTGACCAACGCGACACTGGAAACGGTAGCCGATCATATCGACCATATCTGCCAGCTTCTGGGCACTTCCCGCCATTGTGGCATCGGCACCGACCTCGACGGCGGCTTCGGCACCGAACAGGCCCCGCGCGACCTCAATACCATCGCCGATTTGCAAAAACTCCTGCCAATCTTTGCGCGCCGCGGTTATTCGCAAGAAGAGATCGATGGTCTTTTTTCGGGCAATTGGATTCGACTCTTTAGGGATGTCTGGAGCCACTAGGCCAGCTTTGCAAAACCCGATCTGAGCCCTGTTCAATATCGTCTAATTGAGGTTTATGACGGCGATTGCAGACGCACTGTGTATTTTCCGGTCAACCAGGAATTTATAGTCCGGCGCACAACAATTCGCAGTGGAGAGGCCGACAATGGGCCTGTTTGCAAATTGTCCAGACGTCCGGACAATTTGTAGTGACGGTATTTTAGTTTGTCAAAAAAAATAATCTAAATAACTATTATTCCTGTGGTTCCGTCGGAATTCGCAACACGTGCCTATCGAGATCTTCGACCTGTATCTCATACGTCCAGGGATTATTTGTAGGTTCCTGTAGATCTTCGCGCCACTCGCCTCGCACTACCTCGTAAAATCCATCGAGCCCCTCGACTCCAATCCACAGCCAGCTACCAGGACTTCCCTGATCTCCCCTTCATAAAGAAATCGACTGTCCGTCTCGTGAAACGGCTGCGAGTTCGCCGTCGCCCCAAACCTCGGCAAATCCGCGCACAGTGATATAAAACGCCTTGCTGATAGCCATATCCGCAACCCGCAAGACCGGGATGACATTTTCGACTTCAATGCCTTGTTCCCCCATTGGCAAGCTCCTTTGCAAAAAGCACGACCGCTAGACACCGTAATCATAGAAGAAGCAAAGCTGAGATAAATTTCTACTTAGCATACAATAAATCAACAGCTATCGCTGACTTTTGACTCAACCAACTCATTCATGTGCAAAAAAACAACAAGCATGCTCTCATTTGGCCATGAGTGAATTTTTAATGCATTTATTTTGCCAAAATTGACCACGATTCACACTTCACCCTTGCATTCATCGCACACTATTGCGATAATTGACTTAGCTGGTAAACATAATTCTATTGCAATTTAACTTTTTAGGAGGAAGTTGACATGGCAAGAGGAGCCGACAAGGTTATAGAAGCACTCGACCGTTTTGGCGTCGAGTATGTCTTCGGCCATCCCGGGGGCGCGGCCATGCCGATCTTCGACGCGCTGCTCAATTCCAAGCAGATCAAGTTCGTGCTGACCCGACACGAGCAGGGTGCCACGCATATGGCCGACGGCTACGCTCGCGCCACCGGCAAACCAGGTGTTGCATTGGTCACCTCCGGCCCCGGCGCTACCAATACGATCACCGGGCTATTGACCGCGCAAATGGATTCTTCACCGCTGATCGTGCTCACCGGCCAGACCGTCACCTCTATGCTGGGCAAAGACGCCTTCCAAGAGGCCGATGTCTTCGGTATTTCCATGCCCGTCGTCAAACACTCGTATCTAGTGAGAGACCCCAATGACATCCCTCGGGTGATGACCGAGGCTTTCCACATAGCCACTACCGGCCGTCAAGGCCCCGTGCTCATCGACCTGCCCAAAGACGTCACCCAGGGCGCTCCCTTCCCCGAGTGCACCACCGACTTTCCCGAGAAAGTCTATCTGCCGGGTTATACCTGGCAAACCAAGCCTGCGCCAGAATTGCTCGCAGAAGCTGCAGCGCTATTGCGAAAGAGCAAGCGCCCGCTGCTCTACCTGGGCGGTGGTTGCATCGCCTCGGGCGCACATGAAGCGGCCAAGGCCTTCGCCGAAAAGACCCGCATGGCCGTCACCAACACCTTGCTCGGTAAAGGCGCCTTCCCCGAGCAGCACGAGCTGTCAGTCGGCATGCTCGGTATGCACGGCACAGCCTACGCCAACAAGGCCGTCGTCGATTGCGACTTGATCATGTCGATCGGTGGGCGCTGGGATGACCGCATCACCGGCAAGCTCGACGAATTCTGCCCCGACGCCAAGAAGATCCATGTTGACATCGACCCCGCGGAGCACGGCAAGGTCATCATGCCCGACGTTTTTATCGAAGGCGACGCGCGCCAGGTGCTCGAAGAATTAATCAACCACGTCGAGCCCATCGACACGACCGATTGGATCGCCCAAATCGACGAGTGGAAGGAGAAGTTTCCGCTCAAATACGGCAAGCGTGGCGGACTCAAGATGCAAGCCGTTATCGACCGCATGTACGAGCTGACTGCCGGCCGCGCGGTCGTCACCACCGACGTCGGCCAGCACCAGATGTGGGCAGCGCAATTCTACAAGACGGCGCACCACCGACAATGGATTTCCTCCGGTGGCGCCGGCACCATGGGTTTTGGTTTCCCCGCCGCGATCGGCGCGCAATTCGGCCGTCCCGAAGAGACGGTCGTCGCCATCTGCGGCGACGGCGGCTTCCAGATGACGCTCTGCGAGCTGGCCACCGCCGCCATCCACAAGCTGCCGATCAAGATCCTGGTGCTCGACAACAAGTACTTGGGCATGGTCCGCCAGTGGCAGAATCTGTTCTTCGACAACCGCTATTCGGGCGTCGACCTGTTGGGCAACCCCGATTTTGTCAAACTCGCCGAGGCCTACGGTGCCAAGGGTTTCCGCCTCAAGCGCACCGCCGACATCGACAAGATCCTCAAGCAGGCGCTCGACTACAACGAAGGGCCCTGTATCATCCACGCCGAGTGCGAAAAGGAAGACAATGTCTTTCCGATGATCCCCGCCGGTGCCCCGATCTCCGAGATGCTGATCGAAGCACCAAAAGAGAAACTAGCCCAACCCAAAGGAAGCACCTAAAATGCCTACCACCGCGATAAACTTCGCCGAAGAAGAGCTGAACGCTCGCCAGGTCGCCGTCGACGCGCCACAGCTCAAAGCGGCAACCCAAGAGCAAAAAGCGACCATTGGCCTATTGGTCAACGACCGCCCCGGCGTGTTGGTGCGCATCGCCCAGTGTTTCGCCCGCCGCGGTTACAATATCGAAAACCTGGTCGTCTCGCCGGCGCATATACCACAGTGCTCGCGCATGACCATCACCAGCCTCGGTCCCGGAGACGAGTTGCAACAAATTATACTGCAGCTCAACAAACTGGTCGACGTCATCCACGCCAAGAACCATTCCGACACCGACGCCATCACCCGCGAATTGGCCCTTTTCAAGATCGGCTGCTCGATCGCCGAACGCACCGAAGTCCTGCAGATCACCGAGGTCTTTCGCGGCTCGACCGTCGATATTTCCGAAGACACCATCACCATCGAGGCAACCGGCACCAGCGACAAGATGAACGCACTTGAATCACTGCTGAGTAAATTTGACCTCAAGGAGATGGTCCGCACCGGCAAGGTCGTCATGGCCCGCGGCGACGAATCCACCTAAAGCACGGTTCCAGGTGTTGAGCCCCGATCCGGGGCGCCCTTAGCCCGGCGCAGGAAAAACAGTAAGATCGAGAGGAGTTTCCTCACGGGCCTGCGCATATTCTATACCGGCGCGCAGGCCCGTGATTATTATTGGCTCGGGCTCTTTTGAGAGCAGGGAGTATGCGCAAGCGATCCGGGCGCTAAAGCAGGCTATAACATAAGACCCATCGGAACGCGTCATCACCAAAAGCGTCTCCTAGACTAAGCGCCCGAAAAGATATCAGGCACACGCCTCCCACAACGAATCCATATCATGAGCGAAAAGCCCACCTGGACCATCCTGCTCATCGACGCGCAACCGATGTCGCGCAACACGCTCAAAAGCCAGCTCGAATACTACCAGTATATCGTACTGCCTGCCGTCGACGCCCGCAGCGGAATAAAAACCTTCCAGCAAAACCAACGGACCATCGACCTCGTCGTACTCGATCTCGAACTCAAGGACGCACCCGGTAGCAAGGTCCTCGAAATCCTGCGCAAGCTCTCCCCCGAGCTCAAAATCATCGCCATCACCGACCAGAGCGTAACCGAGGGCCAACCAGCCTTCGATGAGATCGCCGGCCTGCTGCGCAAACCCATCCGCACCGATAGACTATTGGCATTGGTGAGCAAGGCTTTAGGCCGTATATAAAAAAGGGGACGAGCGGTTGCTCGTCCCCCACTGGTTAAAACTATTACCCCCGTTTAAAACGAAGTCGCCAATTGCGCAAAGAGTAAACGACCGATCTCCGGCGCCCCAACGAACGTGCGGTATTTATTGTCGAGCACGTTGGAGACCTTCATGCCCAATCGCAAATCGTGCTCAAGCGGCAATTGGTAGCCCAGATTCAGGTCGAGCGCGGCATAAGAATCCACCTCGCCTGCATACACACCTGAATCCTGGCGAAACGATCCCACGTAGCGAAACTGCGCGCCCAAGGCCAACGGCAAATCACGGAAGGCATAGGAGCCGCCGAGCTTAGCTTTATTGCCCGGCGCGTTGAGTGCAACATCGGCGATCCCGTCAACATTCTTGAAAAGTGTATTGTCGACATAAGAATAGTTACCATTCAACGACCATTGCTCGTTCGGGAAATACGCCAGACTCAAATCGATACCGTTGATGGTGACTTCGCCGAAATTGCGATAGGTCAAGCTTACCGCCGTCGGATCATAGGCCTGCTCGGGGGTTACAGTACCAAAGGGAATCGACGCCGCCCCAGCGGCGAAGAGCATCGTCAACTCGTCGACCGCGCTGCCATTGCCATTGCCAACGACGACGCCGGGCAGATTAATACCGTCCAGCACCGCTACCGTCGCAGCGATATCGGCGTTGTCCGGATCGGCGAATCGCGCCCCTATCTCTGGCCCTAATGCTGCACCCAACGCCTGCGGATCGAGAAAAACATTAGGGGTCTGTACCTGTAATGGCCCGACAAAATCCTCGGTCTTAGTGCGATAGAAATCGGCGGCAACCACTAGCTTCTTGCCGATTACCCCCTTATAGCCGAATTCGTAGGTCGAGGTAATCGTCGGCCGGGTCAATGGCACATCAAAGGCGTCCTGGCCTTTCGTCAGATCAAAGGGCGCCGGATCGCCGGCGGTGACCTTTTCGGTATTGAGCGTCAATAGCGCGTTGCGCAAACCCGCCAACTGTTCGGGTACCAAATTGGGCAACTGCGCCGCCAGCGCCGCTGCCGTCGCTTCCGCCGTAGCCTGGTCGAGGCCCTGGGTTTGCAGTTGCGCCGCTACCAATGGCTCGAATAGCCCAGTTAACTGGCCGAGCACACCACCACGGCCTAAGCCCCACATCACATTGGTGAAAAGCGGATCGTCGAGATCGATATAATCCGCCGTGCCCAAGCCGGCCACAGGAGCAAAAGGCGAGCGGAATTGCGGTCGGCCATTCGCCGAACGCGCAAAGGTCCAACCCTCGGCAAACCCCTTGCGATAAGTGCCCTGCGCGCGCACGTCGATAGACGGCGAAAATCCCAACGACGGCGCAAAAGCCGCGCCCGTGCCAAAAGCGTCTGGCGTCGAACGCAGGTCTAGATAGAGATTGAGGCTCGACGGCGTCGAAAAGGCACGGTTATACGTCAACCGCAGCGTTTGCGTCTCCTTGGGTTTGAAGACCAGGGCAGCACGCGGAGAGATTTCGGCGTCGACCGTGCGATTGTGATCGTCGTAGCGCAGCGCCACCACCAAGTCGAGCATATCCGTCAGCGCCGTCTCACTCTGCAAATAGGCGCCGAACTCGTTGATCTCGTCGTCGTTCTCGTTGCCACCATTGACCGAGCCTTCGGTATCGGGCCGGGTAAACAACGCATCAGCTCCGTAGGTAAAGTGCTGCCGCACACCCAACGAAGCTGAGTGCTGGATCTGAAAAGCCGTCAACTTGGAGTTGTCGATAATCGGACCGCCGTTGCGCAACAGAAAGGTGTCGCCGGCATCGCTCCAATTTTGGTAGACCTGAGCAAACCAGTCCTTCCACAATAAGCGGGCCTGGTAATAGCCGCTGAGCCAACCCCGGGCCAAGCCCGCACCGAGACCCGTCAATTCGATATTGTCGGCATCGTTGTAACCGGCGGAAAAAATCGCGGTCAAGTCTTCTGTAGCTCTATAATCCAACCTCAACTCGGCCGATTTGCGCTCCAGGTCAAAGTCGCGCGCCTTGAGCTTCGGATTCGCCGCCCTGGCCGTCTGCTCGACCGGGTCGACAAATTCCCAGTCGTTGCCCGCATAATACTGGGCCGAAATTTTATAGCCCAGTTTTGCACCGGCTTGCCCAGCATGGCGCACGCCGACTTTACGCACACTGCGTTCGCCGATGCCAAAGTTGACTTTGGTCCCCACCGAATTAAATGGCGATTGCGTAATGATATGCATAACACCGCTCGAACTATTGGGGCCGTAGAGCGCTGATCCAGGACCAAGCACTACCTCAATACGTTCGATATCGTCGTTGGTCACCGGAATGAAATTATAGGAATTGAGCCGCAACGAAGGTACGCGCGCAATGCGATTGTCGGTCAACGTCAATAGCGCACCGGAGAAGATATTATTGAAGCCGCGAACTACCACATTCGCTTGGGCCAAACCCGTCTGTGAAAAATCCACCGCCGGCAGATCGCGAATATGCTCGGCGACACTAAAGGCCGGCCGGTCGCGAATCTCTCTAGCCTCGACCACCGCAACTGAAGCCGGGGCGTCAAGGATTTTCTCCTGGCGCCTAGAAGCCGAAACGACGTTCTGATCGAGAAAGATGACTTCGGTTTCTAGCGCCAACGCCAATTCCAATTCACCGCCGGCAACAATGCCGACCCCATCGATAATAAGTGGCCGAAAGCCAATATGCGTGACACTCAACTGATAGTCACCAGCGGGCAGGCCTTCTAAACGAAAAGCACCCTCGTCATCACTTATCGTGCCGATCTTGCCGCCGACTATCGCATCGCCGGCAAGCACGACATTGACGCGGGGCACCACCTTACCGTCAGGGCCCATCACGCTCCCGGACAAGACCCCATCCTGGGCAAAGGCCATGCTCGCGCAAAACACTAACACACTTAGCATTAACTTATATCGCATACGTATTATCTCCCTTTTGCACTTAATTTACGTAAAAACTGCAGATATCCACCATAGCAAAAATTCGCCATTGATTGACTACGGCCTCATTGCCTATTTTCTTGCTGATCAATCACCCGCCCCACCGGAGACACTCTCTCATGTCCAATAAAGTCAAACTCGCCTTTATAGGCTGCGGCGCCATCGCCCGTTTCCACCTCGACGGTATAAAGAGCCACGCCCCCAACATAGATGTCACCACGCTCGTCGATTTAGATCTGGCGAAAGCGCAAGCCTACGCTGATGAAACCGGCGGCCAGGCTTTCACCTCACTCGATGAGGCCCTTGAAAAAGGCGACTTCGACGCCGTCGATATCATGCTGCCACACGACTTGCACGAAAAAATTGCCCTGCAATGCTTCGCAGCCGGCAAACACGTACTCTTAGAAAAACCCATCGCCCCGGCCCTCGACGCCTGCGATCGTATTCTATCCGCCGCCAAAGAAGCCCCCGGTGTCTTTATGGTCGCCGAAAACAGCCAATACTGGCCCGAAATCGTCGAAGCCAAACAACAGATCGAAGCCGGAGCCATCGGCGAGATCATCACCGCCCGCGCCGCCTTCGTCTACGCCTTTGACGAATATTGGTTCAAAGAAGAAAAGCCCTGGCGCTACGAAAAGGGCCGTACTGGCGGCGGCATCACCATCGACGGCGGCTCGCATTGGATCCGGCCCTTGCGCATGTGGATGGGTGAATTGAAAGAGGTCGTCGGCGTGGTCGGCCACCCGCTCGCACAGATGGAGGGTGAATCATTAACCCGCGCGCTTTTCCGCTTTGAGTCGGGTAAAACCGCCGTTTTCGACGCGATGATGATTGACACCGTCTTCGCGCCCGACCCCTGGTGGCGCATCACCGGCAGCAAGGGCGAATTGACGATCAACGCCGGGCTCGACGGCGCCGAACTCTGGCTCTGGGACCGAGACAATCCACAAGGAAAAATGCTCTTTTCCAGCCCGGGTTATACCGAGTCTTTCGGACCTGAATTAGCAGATTTCGCCGCTGCCGTACTCGATGGCAAAACGCTTGCCGCCGGCCCAGAACAAGCCTTGGGAGAGCTGCGCGCGGCCCTGGCGATCTACCGCTCCGCCGAGACCGGCCAATGGGAACCCGTCTGGACTTGAGCTCTTGCACGGGCCTAGTGTGTACTATATATTACGCAGCCTTATAAGGCTGCGTTTTCGCTATGCCCTCTATGGGCCTATTCACTTGTCTACCAGACCTTTCCGACCCTTATAACCACCTAAGCGAAAGTATATTGAGGACCATGGCCAACAAATACGTATACCTATTTGGCACCCGGAAATCTGAAGGCGACAAAGAGATGAAAAACCTGCTCGGCGGGAAGGGTGCCAATCTCGCCGAAATGGCCCGACTCGGCCTGCCGGTCCCCGCGGGCTTCACCCTCACCACCGAAGTCTGCACCCACTATTACGATCACAAAAAGACCTATCCCCGCGAACTAAGCGCCCAGGTCGACAAGGCCATCAGCGAGGTCGAAAAGAAAATGGGGGCCAAATTCGGCGACCCGAAAAACCCGCTGCTGCTCTCTGTGCGCTCCGGCGCCCGGGTCTCGATGCCCGGTATGATGGAAACCGTGCTGAACCTCGGCCTCAACGACGAGATCGTCGCCGGCCTGATCAAAAAATCCGGTGACGAGCGCTTTTGTTACGATGTCTACCGCCGCTTCGTCCAGATGTATGGCGATGTAGTCATGGGCCTGCGCCCCAAAGACAAAGAAATCGATCCCTTCGAACATCTACTAGAAAAGAAGAAGGAAAAACACGGCGTCGAGATCGACAGCGATCTACCGGCCACAGCGCTAAAAGAGCTGGTCGCCGAGTTTAAAGCCGTGATCAAAAAGCGCCTCAAGCGCAGCTTCCCCGAAGACCCGAAAGAACAGCTCTACGGCTCGATCGGAGCCGTCTTCTCGTCGTGGCAAGGGGACCGCGCGATCCGCTACCGCGAAATCGAGAGCATCCCCCACAACTGGGGCACCGCCGTCAACGTGCAGTCGATGGTCTACGGCAATATGGGCGAAAACTGCGCCACCGGCGTAGCATTCACCCGCGATCCCTCCACTGGCGAAAACAAGCTCTACGGCGAGTTTCTGGTCAACGCGCAAGGCGAGGACGTGGTCGCCGGTATCCGCACTCCGGAGCCGATCATCAAGATGAAGCGCATCCTACCCGATGCCTACGCCGACTTCATCAAGGTCTGCGGTCAGCTCGAAAAACACTACAAAGACATGCAGGATATGGAATTCACCATCCAACAGGAACGCCTGTGGATGCTGCAGACTCGCTCCGGCAAACGCACCACCGCCGCCGCCGTCAAGATCGCCGTCGACATGGCCAACGAAAAGCTGATCACCCGCAAACAAGCCATCATGCGCGTTGATCCTGCTGATCTCGACCAGCTTTTGCACCCGACCTTCGACGCATCGCAAAAGACCGCCGCCATCGGCAAAGGCCTTCCCGCCTCACCCGGCGCCGCCTCGGGTAAGGTGGTCTTCTCCGCCGAGGAAGCCGAAGCACAGGCCGCCCAAGGCGAACCGGTCATTCTCGTCCGCATCGAAACCTCGCCCGAAGATATCGGCGGCATGCACGCCGCCCAGGGCATTCTCACCGCCCGCGGCGGTATGACCAGCCATGCGGCGGTCGTCGCCCGCGGCATGGGCAAGTGCTGCGTCGCCGGTTGCGGCGATGTGGTCATTGATTACAGCAAGAATTTATTCAAGGCCGGCGGTAAAACGGTTAAAAAAGGCGACTGGGTATCGATCGATGGCTCTTCGGGCGAAGTCATGCTCGGCCAGACCCCGACCAAAGAAGCCAAGTTCTCGCAGGAGTTCGGCACGCTGATGCAGTGGGCCGATAAATCCCGCAAGCTCAAAGTGCGCACCAACGCCGACACGCCGCACGATTCCGATGTCGCCCGTCGCTTCGGTGCCGAAGGCATCGGCCTCTGCCGCACCGAGCACATGTTCTTCGAGGGCGACCGCATCGTCGCGGTGCGCGAGATGATCCTCGCAGACGACGAGAAAGGCCGCAAAAAGGCGTTGGCCAAACTCAAGCCGATCCAGCGCAAGGATTTCGAGGGCATCTTCAAGGCCATGAACGGATTACCAGTGACGATCCGCCTACTGGATCCGCCCCTGCACGAGTTCGTGCCGCACGAGGCCGCCCAGCAGAAAGAGATGGCCAAGCAGCTCAAACTGCCCGTCGCCGTCATCAAAGCCAAGGTCGACTCGCTGCACGAGTTCAACCCCATGCTCGGCCACCGCGGCTGCCGTCTCGGTATCACCTATCCCGAAATCTATCAGATGCAGGTCGAGGCCATTTTCGAGGCAACGATCAATGCCGGCAAGAAGAAGATCAAGGCCCTCCCCGAGATCATGATCCCCTTGGTGGGAACCACCCGCGAGTTCGACGATCTAAAGGCTATGATCGATCGCGTCGCCAAGGAGATCTCGGCAAAAAAGAAGACCAAGCTCAGCTATCAGGTCGGCACCATGATCGAAATTCCGCGTGCCGCGCTGATCGCCGATCAGATCGCCGAGTCGGCACAATTCTTCTCTTTCGGCACCAACGACCTGACGCAACTGACCTTCGGTTATAGCCGCGATGATTCGGGCACCTTTCTCCCCGAATACGTCGACAAGGGCATCCTGCCCGAAGATCCCTTCCAGAGCCTCGACCAGGAAGGCGTCGGCCAACTCGTACGCCTAGGCACCGAACGCGGCCGTGCGACCCGCAAGAATCTCAAGGTCGGCATCTGCGGCGAACACGGCGGCGACCCAGCCTCAGTGCACTTCTGCCATCAGATCGGTCTCAACTACGTCTCCTGCTCCCCCTACCGCGTGCCGATCGCACGCTTGGCCGCAGCCCAGGCTGCGCTCGCCAAATGAGCGATAGCGTGGGCCAGGTTATCGCTATATCCAACCAGAAAGGCGGCGTCGGTAAAACGACGACCGCCGTCAATCTGGCGGCCAGTCTAGCCGTAGCCGAACAGAAGACCTTGCTGATCGACATGGACCCGCAAGCCAATGCCACACAGGGTTGCGGGTTCCAAAACGGCAACGAGGTCGAAGGCGGCAATGTATATCACACGCTGATTGGTCAAAAGGAGCCCAAGGAGGTCATCCTCCAGACCAAGATATCCTACCTCTCCTTGATCCCCTCACATATCAACCTGACGGGGGCCGAGGTCGAGATGGTCAATATGATCGCCCGCGAGCAAAAGCTCGACGGGCTGCTCAACCAGGTCAAAAAGGATTATTCCTATATTATCCTGGACTGTCCGCCCTCTTTGGGGCTTTTGACCATCAATGCCTTGACGGCGGCCGATTCAGTGCTGATCCCGATTCAATGCGAGTATTACGCACTCGAAGGTCTGGGGAAATTGCTGAATACCGTACGACAGATCCAGCGTCACCTAAACCCCAAACTGCAAATCGCCGGCGTCTTACTCACGATGTTCGACGGGCGTCTGAATCTTTCGCGCCAAGTCGCCTCAGAGGTCAAATCTTATTTCGGCAACAAGGTCTATAAGACCTCCATTAGCCGCAATGTCCGCCTGGCCGAAGCCCCAAGCCACGGTCAGCCCATCGTGCTCTACGACATCTTGTCGCAGGGATCGCAGGACTACATGAGTCTCGCAGGAGAAGTCATCAACAATGGGTAAGAAGCCGGTACTCGGCAAGGGCATTAACGCCCTTATTCCCGAATTCCCAGACTCTGGCAGTCAAGGTGACAGCACCCGCCAGATCGTCTATCTGCACGTCGATGAAATCGAGCGTAACCCCTTACAGGCCCGTACGGAGTTCGATGAGGAGCGTATCGAGGAGTTGATGCACTCGATCCAGGAGAAGGGTGTAATCCAGCCCATCACCGTCAATCGCGTAGGCCAAGGCTATCAGCTCATTGCCGGTGAACGACGCTGGCGGGCGACGCAAAAGGCGGGCATCCAGGAAATTCCGGCGATTATCCACGAGATCGAGTCGCAACAAGACTTGATGGAATTGTCGCTGATCGAGAATATTCAACGCGAGAATCTCACTCCGATCGAAGAGGCCGAGGGGTATCGCGCGCTGATGGATAAATGCTTCCTGACTCAGGAGGAGATCGCCCGCAAAGTTGGCAAAAACCGCTCGACGGTGGCCAACCTCCTCCGCCTACTCAACCTGCCGCACGAAATCCAAGATTTTTTGCGACGCGACAAGCTGCAAATGGGGCATGCCCGTGCCCTGCTCGGGCTCGACGACGACGACGACAAGCTCAATATGGGCCGCCGCGCCGTGGAGGAAAATCTAAGCGTCCGTGAAATCGAAAAGGCCGTCAACGGTCAGCGCACCGGTCGCGATAAAAAGAAAGAAAATACCGCGACAGCGGACCCGGATCCGCACGTCCGCGATTTCGAAGAACGGCTACAGCACCGCTTCGGCACCGCCGTGCATATCCGCCGCGCCGCCAATAAAGGCCGGATCGAGGTCGAGTTTTACGACGATTCCGACCTCGAACGGATCCTCGAACTACTGCTCACCGACGGCGAATGATCCGCAGTCTACCCCCCCTAGCTTTATTAGTCTTTCTCAGCGCCTGCAGCCTGCTCCACGATGAGTTGCCCAACGAGTCACCGACACTGCAAATATCTCAATCTATCTGCCAATCGCCGGCGATGACCCATCCCGACACCATCGTCAACGGTTCGGATGCATTCTGTCAGGTCCGTCGCGGCGGAGAAATTCGCTTCGTCGTCCGCGCGGCCGATGAGGACGACGACCCATTGATCTACCGCTGGAACGCTTTCGGCGCGGGCAGTTTCCGCGACTCGTTGGCACGCGGCGAAAACTCCTGGTTTGCCCCCGAAAGCATAACCGATTCCAGCGAGGAATTCATTATCCAGGTGGTAATTTCCGACCGCGACTGCAGTACCATCTCCGAGCCGAACGACCGCCAAGCCTGTATCGATGTTGCCGGGAAAATCATGGAAACCTTCCGCGTCGAAGTCATACAGCGCCTACCGACGTATTCAGTTATCGCCGACACCACCGTATTCTTTCGCGAGCCGTTTATTCGCATTGACGGGTTCGGTAACGACCCCGATGGTGACCCGCTCGAATACCGCTGGCAGCACACAGAAGGGCAAGCCGCCGGCCTGAGCAACATCACCCAAGAAGCCCTCCGCGACGACGAAACTTTCGAACAGATTGGTTCGCGCGCCATCGCAATCGCCTTATACCCCAGCAATTACCTCTTGCGAGCCAACGGGGAAGAGACCCTCTTCCCCGCCAGTTATCGTATAAACACCTCGGTCAACGATGGCGAAAAGCCCGTTGAAAGGGAAATCACCGTCCAGATACCAGCCGAGCCCCTGCCCGAAGGCGGGATGGTGCAACTGACCGAACCAACCACCGGGCTCGACTTCGAAATCGACATCTACGAATACCCCAACAGCAAGGGCGAATTCCCATTAGAAGCCACGCTCTTTGAAGCTATAAACTTCTGCGGCGTACAAGGGAAACGTCTGTGCAGCCCAAGCGAATTGCAGGCGGCCTGCCAAGGGGATCAACCCCTAGCTTATTCATCGACGGACGACCCGCTGGCCTATGCTGGCCTTGAGCACTTTGGCGTTCGTTTCTGCAATTCGCCGAAATCGGCCTTTGCATTTTTGGGCGGGGGCGACTTCACAGCTTCGCTCGCCCCATCGGGTTCATTCCCCAACTGCGGTGGCACAACGGGTGTATTCGATCTGACGGGAAATATAGGTGAATGGACCGTCAGATCGAACGATTCCACCGGCGATTTAGAGATATACTTCATGGCAAGCGACGTCACCATTGACGGAGGTTGTACATTCATCGGATCAGCTGGAACGCTGCCTTTAGCCGGTGGGGATATTTACGACCCGGCGGTCCTGCAGCAACAGAGGGAGAGCCTGGATGTGATTATATTGCAAACCCTCGAACAGGGGTCAATAGGTTTCCGCTGCTGTCGTTAAACGGATGAGGAAAGGATCTTAAGCCAACGGCTGGGATACCGCTCTTCGTCGGACTGTTGGTGCGGTCCGATGTTGTATAGCTGCAATCTTATCGGCGAGCACCTCGCGGCGCACATTGACCTGGCGACCTTGCGAGCTAACCTGATGCACGGCCCGGCGCATCACCAATTTTTGACTATCCAGAGCTTTGGCCTCGGCGGCCAAAAGCTCGACGTCCCTTTCCCGCGCCCTCAAATCGTCCAAGAGGTGACGGGTTTGAAAAGCTATCCAGTATTTTATCCCGAGCGGCACGGACAGGAATAGGGCCGATAACAGGATGAAATTCACTTCGTTCATTGGCGAATGCGCTCCGTAAACATTAAAGGGGTCAGCTATCTTAAGCAACCACTATGCCACGGCATTACAGATGATGCAATTACATGTATAACAAATACTTAGAAAATACCAGAGCAATTCAATTCACTCGATTGCACAGCAATTTATTCCCCATCATGCGCAAAGCTTCCCGCCCATGAACCAAGAACAGATCCGCCAACTGCTCGAACAAGTAGCCTCCGGCAACCTCGAGCCGGACAAAGCCCTGGAGCAATTGCGCGACTTGCCCTTCGAAAATCTGGGTTTTGCCCACATCGACCACCATCGTGCTTTGCGCACGGGTTTCCCCGAAGTCATTTTTGGCCAAGGCAAGACCCGCGAGCAAATCTTAAGCATTGCCGAGCGCATCATCGAGCATGGCTCGCAAATGCTGGCTACTCGTCTCGCAGAAGACGCGGCCCAAGCCCTTGTCGAACGCTTCCCGCAAGCCGAATACGACACACTCGCCCGCACAGTGTTAGTCCCGGCCCCGCAAACCCCACCGCAAACTGGGCTGGTCGCCGTGGTTTCAGCCGGTACTTCTGACCTCCCTGTAGCCCGCGAGGCCGTCGTCACCGCCCAGGCGATGGGTGCGCACGTCGAAGAAATCTACGATGTCGGCGTCGCTGGCCTGCACAGACTCTTGGCATATCGCGAGCAACTGCAAAAAGCACGGGTGATCGTCGTGGTCGCCGGTATGGAAGGGGCACTGGCCAGCGTAGTCGGCGGGCTAGTCGACATTCCGGTCGTCGCCGTGCCGACCAGCGTCGGTTACGGGGCCAGTTTTCAGGGTGTCGCCGCGCTGCTGGCCATGCTCAACTCCTGCGCCTCCGGTGTCGTCGTCGTCAATATCGACAATGGCTTCGGCGCCGGATACGCCGCCGCGCTGATTAACCGCGGTGCGGGTGATGGAACCTGAGCCTGTTCATATCGCGATACTGGCCGGCGGCCAAAGCAAGCGCATGGGACACAACAAAGCGCTGATGCGATTGGGCGGTAAAACGCTTATCGAACACGTGCTCAACACCGCCGCTCCCCTCTCCCTACCTACTTTTATCATTGGGGAGACCGAGACCTATACCCATCTCGGTCTCCCCGTGCATCCGGACCACCATCCCGACTTAGGCCCAATCGGTGGACTCTATACAGCGCTTGTAACAGCCTTGTGCCCCGTGCTCCTATTGGCCTGTGACCAACCCTTTCTCACTCCACAATTCCTACACTACATACTCAGCAGGCGAGGAGACCACCAAGCCCTCGTCCCGCACACCGATGAGGGCTCACAACCGCTTTGCGCGCTATACGAGTCTACTTGTTTAGGAGCAGTGGAAAGCGCCATAGCAGCCAAAAGCCTGAGTATGCGTAGTCTGCTCAGAAAACTCGATTCGCTTACAATCAGCACAGGAGATTGGCAACCCTACGACGAACAAGGATTGCTCTTTGCAAATCTCAATACGCCAGAAGAATTCGAGCACGCGCAAAGACGGTGCGAATCATCATAAAAAAGCGCCCGACCTTGAAGGGCCGGGCGCTTAATCTGAGTTTTTTTATTTTTCTTTAAAAACCAGGATCGATCACGCTCAACACCAACATAATCGGCAAATACAATACCGAGGCCTTGAGCAATAACCTCGCACTAGCCACCGTACGCGAAATACTTAGCGCCACCCCCGCCGCCAAAAACAACAGCCCCACCACCGTGACCCCCACTAGATAAACCGATCCGGTCAACCCCATAAAAGTCGGCAATACCGAGAAGATCAATAACAACACCGAATAGCCCATCACCTGCCAGCAAGTGCTGTCACCATCGGGTTCGACCACTGGCAGCATTTTGAAACCCCCGCGCCGGTAATCATCACGAAAGATCCAGGCGATCGCGTAAAAGTGCGGATGCTGCCAGGCAAAGAGAATCAGGAAGAGTACGATCGCTCCTGGGTCGACCGTGCCCGTTGCCGCCGTCCAGCCCCCTACCGGCGGCAATGCACCGGGAATCGCCCCGAACGTGGTATTGAGCCAATTCTGCCTTTTCATCGGGGTGTAGACTACGACATAGAGAAAGGCCGAAAGTAAGGCCAGAAAAGCCGTCAGCAGCCCGACGGTAAACAGCAGGAAAAACACGCCGCTCAAAACTAAAACAAAGCCAAAGGATAAGGCCGCCATTGGCTTGACCCGGCCGGTGGGCAGCGGGCGGTTGCGGGTCCGCTGCATCAGGCCGTCAACATCGCGCTCTATATATTGGTTGAGCACCGCCGCCCCACAGGAAGACAAGGCCGTGCCGACCAGCGCACAAAAAAATAGCCAGGGCGCGTGAATGCCTTTGCCGCCGAGAAAAAACCCCAGGGCGGCGGTAACCAGCACCAAAAAGGCAATGCGCGGTTTAGTCAGTGTCCAATAATCGTTCCAGGTAGCTTTCATATGCCTCTATCTCATTGGGTAATAAAAATATAAAGCAGGATTTGCAGACGGACAATACGATATGGGTTGACGCGGTTTTGCGCGCCCCCTATAGTATTTTGACTATGACTAGAGATATTACCCAACACATAGCCAAGCTCTCGGCAGAGCTCGAAGAACACCTGTACCGCTACCATATCCTCGCCGACCCGAACATTTCCGACCTGCAATTCGACCGACTGCTCGCCGAATTGCAGGTGTTAGAAGAAGCCCACCCCAATCTCAAACGCCCCGACTCACCTACACAGCGCGTCGGGGGCGCACCGACCAATGAATTCTCCACCGTGCGCCATGCCCGCCCGATGCTCAGCCTCGACAATAGCTACTCGCGCGAGGACCTTGAAGACTTCGACCGGCGAGTCAGCCAGGGCCTGCCCGACGAGCCGTTCGACTATGTTTTCGAGCTCAAGATCGACGGTGTCGCATTGAGCCTGACCTATGAAGACAGCTTGCTGGTCCGCGCCGTAACCCGCGGCGACGGGGTGCAAGGCGACGAGGTCACTGCCAACGCCCGCACGATCCACACCATTCCCCTCAGGCTTCGCCAACCCGGCATCAACTGCGAAGTCCGCGGCGAAGTCTATATGGAGAACGAATCCTTCGCCAAGCTCAACGCGCAACGCGAAGCAGACGGCGAACCGCTCTTCGCCAACCCACGCAATTCTACTGCCGGCTCACTCAAACTGCAAAATCCCAATCTGGTGGCCGCACGCAATTTGCGTTATTTCGCCTATTGGATGCACCAGGAAGACACCAACCACACCCGCCATAGCGAACGCCTCGAGGCAATACGCGACTGGGGCCTTGCCGTCAACCCAGCAACAAAACGCTGCACCTCGCTGACAGAGATCTTCACGCTCTACGATCACTACGCCACCACCCGTGCCGAATTACCTTATGAGATCGACGGTGTCGTCATCAAAGTCGATCGCCTCGACCAACAGGAACGGCTGGGCAATACCGCCAAGAGCCCGCGTTCAGCTATGGCGTACAAATTTGCCGCCTATCAAGCTCTTACTCAATTGCTCGATATCCACCTGCAAGTCGGGCGCACTGGCGCCGTAACCCCCGTGGCCATTCTCGACCCCGTACTCTTGGCCGGCTCGACCATTGCCCGGGCTAGCCTACACAACGAAGACGAGATCCGCCGCAAGGATATCCGCATCGGTGACACAGTGCTCTTGGAAAAAGGCGGTGACGTGATCCCCAAGATCGTCGAAGTCGACCACGGCAAACGTCCGAAGGGCACTGCCGAATATCAATTCCCCAACGTTTGTCCCTCTTGCGAGGGGCCACTTACGCGCGACGAAGAAGAAGTGAAAATTCGCTGCGAAAACCCCTCCTGCCCCGCACAACTGCGCCGCTGCCTCGAGCATTTTGCCTCGCGTACCGCCATGGATATCGAGGGCTTGGGCCCAGCCGTAGTCGAGCAGCTAGTCGACAAAGGCCTGGTAAGGGATTTGGGGGATCTCTACGATCTAGACTTAGCGGGATTAAGCGGCCTCGAACGCATGGGAGAAAAATCGGCCGAGAACCTGCTCGCCGGGCTCGCCCGCAGCAAACAACAAGGTTTTGACCGGGTGCTTTTTGCCTTGGGTATCCGCCATGTCGGCGCAACGGTCGCCCGCACTTTGTCCAGGGCCTTTGGCACCCTCGACGCATTGCGCGAAGCCCGTCTCGAAGTGCTTGAAGAAACCCCCGAGATCGGGCCGACCATCGCCGCGAGCCTGCACGCGAACCTCACGGCCCCGGATTTACAAACCGTACTTGACAAGCTCAAGCAAGCCGGGTTGCAATTTGCGATGGAAGAAGAAGAAATCGCCGAAACGGCGTCTTATTTCAGCGGCAAAACCGTGGTGATCACCGGCACCTTGGCCGCTTATGGTCGCGACGAAGCAGCCTCGATCGTCGAACGCTTAGGGGGCAAAACGACGTCCAGTATCAGTAAGAAGACCGACTTGCTCATCGCCGGCGAAAAATCGGGGTCCAAACTGAAGAAAGCCCAGGGCCTCGGCGTTGAAGTATTAGACGAGGCGGGCTTTGCTACGCGCATACAAGAGGCAGCAGCGGACTAACGCGCTTCCAACTGTTTGTCTAATTCTTTTTTCCCCTCCTGCAAAAGCTCCGCGCCCTTTTTCAGCGCTTCCTTGCCCAAGACCGCCGCTTGTCCCTTGACCATTTCAGCCCGCACCCGCCAGTCCTCCGACGCCTCTATGTTGGTATAGTACAAACTGCCTAAAAATAGTAATCCGCAAATCACTGCAATTTTAATTAGCTTGCGCAGTAAACTACCGAGAATCATCACGATCATCACCACCAACAACACCGTGATAAGCGGATGCGCCTCCAGATAATACACCAGCGCTTCCAGCGAAAAATCTTCAAGCATAATCACCCACTTCATTCAGCTTGCACGCGATATCAAAAATCAACTGAACCGCAAAACCCACATTCTCCACCGAGACGCGCTCGTCGTGGCCGTGGCAAAGCTCAAAAAAATCCAAGCCCTCTTCATAGCGCATCGGCACAAAACCATAGACCGCGATATCGCGGTCGGCGAGAAAGCGCGCGTCCGTGCCCCCCGTCTGCATATAGGGCACTGCCGTACCGGCTGGGTCAAAGCGCTTGACCGAATCGGCGATCGCCGCAAAAAAAGTAGTCTGGTGGTCGTATTCCACCCCGGCGCGAAATTTCCCCAGGCGATAGTCAACGCTCTCGCCGGCCAGGGCCCTGACTTCTTCGACAAAAGTATCCGCATCAACCCCGGGCAAGGGGCGACCGCTCAATTGCGCCACTGCTCGTGAGGGAATCACATTGCGTTTGAGCCCCGCTTCGAGCACTGTCGGGGCGCAGGTATTGCGCACCATCGCATCAAACATCAGTCGAGTAGGCTCGTTGACCGGCAGCCGCGCCAACGCCTCCTGTTGTTTCCCTCCGTCGAGCATAGCCCGCAAGTCGGCCGCGACTTGCGGACGATCCTGCGCGGCGGCAGCCGCCTCAAAGAAAGCCCGCACGCTCGCCGGCGGCTGGTGCGGCATTTTGGCATTTGCCATACCGGCCAACACCTGTGCCAGATGAAAGACCGCGTTGTCCTCGTGCGGCACCGAAGAATGCCCAGGCTGGCCACTCGCCACCAAGTCCAGCTCTGCACCACCTTTCTCCCCGACCTGCACCGTATAGAGCGGCTTGCCGTCGACCATCAATGCAAAACCACCGGCTTCATTTAGACCGTATTCCGCATCGAAAAGCTCTGGCCGTTCGCGCGCCAACCACTCCACCCCATACACGCCTCCGCGCTCCTCGTCAGCCGCCGCCACCAATACCAGATCGCGTTTCAAGCGCAAACCTAAGCGATGGCACATCAACAAAACCTGCAACTGCACCGCCCCGGTCAGCTTCGAATCGATTGCCCCCCGCCCATAGACAAAACCATCCCTCAACTCCCCGGCAAAAGGGGGACTGGTCCACCGCTCCGTCTCCACCGGCACAACGTCCAGATGCGATAGCAACAACAACGGCCGTTCGCTACCATCGCCCTTAACCGTGACCGCCAGGTTGGCCCTGGCAGCTTCGGCAACGATCACCTCCGGCTCTAGCCCCTCCTGCCGCAGCGTACCCGCCAACCACTCCACCAATTCCTTTTCGTCCCCCGGCGGATTCACCGTCGCAAAGCGAATCATCTCGCGCAAACGCTCAACGGCCTCCACGCCCTCCTTCTCCCAATCAATATCCATCACGATTCCAATCTAAATTACAATCTTTCAAAACGTATCCTCTTAGGCCAACGAAGCAAAAGTCCATTCATCTAAGGCGAGCATTTCACGCACATCCATATCCACACCGACTCCCAGACCTGGCACCTGTAACGACCCCACTTCAATCTGCCCACCGCGCACATCCAACGCCGCCAATCCATCCTGCTCCGTATACAGCGCCCCGTGTTTCGACAAACAGGCCGCTCTCTCCTCCGGTGAAAGATGCTGCAAACCCCGGACGTAATGGTGTCCATTGCGTTCGACGTGATCGATGCCCAACGCCGCAACATGAGCCAAATCCTGCTGTAAAGGCACTACCGGCAAATTCATCAAATCCTCACCCGAGAGAAAGCATCCATCGCGTTTTTTCGCCAACGCCAAATTCGCCACGGCTTTGACCAGGCCCTTGCACGCCTTGGACGATACACCCTGATAACCGAGCGTTAACGCCCGGCGGTAGGTATCCAAGGCCTCGTCCGATTCGTCGATTAACATCGGCCGTCTAGCGCCCATCGCACGAATACCCGGCTCAGAGACCGGATCCAAAGCGACACTGCGCTCTAGCGGCTGTTCGATATATAGAATATTCTGATAGAAATGCGGCTGATCGGCTTCGATGCGGTCGACCAACTCGATAAAGGTTTGCATATCGCGATACTGTTCGTTGCCGTCGAGCGTAACCTTGTAGTCCACACACCGCCGATCCAACAACGCCGCGATGGCGGATAGCCGGTCCAGGTCACGCTCGAGATCTCCGTTGACTTTGACCTTGAAATAGGTCAACCCCTGGCGCTCGATATATTCTTCGAGCGATTGCGGCAAGCCATCGTTCAAACGCTCTTCAGCGGGGATGTCTCCTGCGGTGATCGGATCGGCCAAACCCACCGTATGACGCACATGCAGACGCTCCAACGGCCCGGAACCGAGCACTGCAGCCGGCTCGACCCCCTTGAGCTCGCTGTGTATCTCGCCCAGGTCCAACCCTAAAATATTGTCTTTGAGCAAGGAAAAATAACTCGCGCCGACACCACACCCCACTGCGTCGATTAAGGCTCGTTCCATCAGCGTACTACCATGCGCAGCGGTCAACCGATTTAACCCGCGCGCATCGCCGGCGGCCAAAGTCTGCGCATAACCTTCTCGCCAAATATCGAAGAAAGGTTTAGGCGCGTTGGCCGCATCCGCATAGGCGGCATAAGCAGCGCGGGCAGCAAAGAGCAAATCGTCAACATTGTCTTCGTAGCTTTTTTCAGGGTCTTTGTCGAACCACTTCGGCGGCAGAATATCGGCGGCTACCCCCTTCACCTGAGTGCCGTCGGCCAACTCGCCGCGGGCGACCACGTGCAGGATCGGCACCGAGGTCAATACCGCAACACCGTATTTGAAAGGCATTCTGGTGTGCACATTACGCATATAGAACTGCACGTCTTTGAGACTGATCGCTACCGCACTCATTCGTCTATTCTCCGCAACCACGAGTCAAGCGGCTGCATCGCCGCCACATCTACCACACCATCGACGCCGAGACCGGCCCCCTGCAACGAACCGACCTCGATCTGCCCCTCGCGAATATCGAGAAAACCGCTGTCCCCCTCTGCGCGATAAAGATCACCGTGCCGTTCGAGACACAAACTCCGCTCGGATGCCGACAGATGATCCAGCCCGCGCACATAGTGGTGCCCATTGCGTTCGAGATGGGGGATGCCCAGTGCCGCGACGTGCACCAAATCCTGCTGCAAGGCGACTACCGGCACGGTCGTCAAATCTTCCGCAGTAATAAAACAATTGCGCCCAGCATCATTGAGCTGATGAACGAGCGCATAGTTGGCCAGGGCCTTTATCAGTCCTTTGCAGGATTTGGACGAAACACCGGTATAGCCCAGTTCCAGCGCCTGGCGAAAAGTTTCCAGCGTTTCATCCGACTCATCGATCAACATCGGCCGCTTTGCCGCTATCCCGCGAATATCCCCGGCCAATCCGGCATCCAGCGAAATCGAACGGTCCAATGGCTGCTCGATATAGAGTATACGTCCGTAAAACACCGGCAAACGCTCCTCGAGCCGTTCGAGCAATACCGACAGGTCGCCCGCATCATTATACTGTTCGTTGCCATCAAGACTGATGTGATAGTCGAACGAACCTTCGTCCAATAAATCCGCGATCTGTCGCAAGCGCTCAAAATCAGCCACGGGATCACCGCCAATCTTGACTTTCAAATAGCGTACGCCCTGCTCGGTAATATATTCCTGCAACGACTGCGGCAAGCCATCGTGCAAGCGATCATCGTCCGCAATATCAACGGTGCGAATCGGGTCGACCAGGCCAACCGTGTGGCGAATATGCAATGAGCGCAATGGCGCCGGAGGCAGTAGCGCGGACAATTCGACACCCGCCAATTCGGGATGAATCTGTGCAAGATCCAACGCCAACACATTGTCTTGCAACAATGAGAAATAGGATCGATTAAGCGCCACGCCCAAGCCATCGATCATCGCGCGCTCCATCAGTGCGCCGCCATTGGACGCCAATAGCGGATCGACTCCCTGTGCTAAGCCCCAAGCCCGGCCCGCCTCATAGCCCGCGCGCCAAAGGGCAAACCCACTCTGACGGCCACCTGCCCGATAAGCTTCGGCGGCCGCATACGCCCCTTCGACTAGGTTGCGAATCCCTTCGGCGACCGTCTTGTTCGGATCCTTATCGAACCAGCGCGGTGCCAGCATATCCGCCGCCCACCCGCGAGCCTGGCGGCCATCGGCCAACTCGACATCCATCGCCACGTGTAACGCGGTCTGGCTATCGATAGTGACATTGCCGAATTTGAACGGCATCCGCATCGGCATTTCGCGGACATAAAATTGTATTTCTTTAACGGTGATTTGCATGGGCAAAGTCTACTATATCGCCGGGTCGATTGCAAGCAAAAGAAAACCCCGGGGGAAACCCCGGGGCGACAATCAAACGAACCGTGAATGCGCTCAGGACGACGCCAATATCCGCCGTGCCTTCTGCAATTGTTCGGCTACCGCCTGCGGTCCCGTGCCGCCTTCTATATTGCGCAGCGAGAGCGAGTGGCGCACATCGAGCAGGGCGAGCGCGTCCTCCCCGAATTGCTCGCTATGAGATTGTAATTCTGCGAGACTGAAATCGGTGAGCGTCTGGCCATCGGCAATCGCACCGGCCACTAAATTTCCGATCACGCGGTGCGCGTCGCGAAAGGGCATGCCTTGGCGGACGAGATAATCGGCGAGGTCCGTAGCCAGCGCCATCGAATCCACCTTCTTTTCCATCTGCTCGCCCCGCACCTGCATACCCTGCCAAGCCCCGGCGAAAACCTCCAGACAGATGTCCACCGTGTCCAATGCATCGAAAAGCGGCTCCTTGTCCTCCTGCATATCCTTGGAATAGGTCAGCGGCACGGCTTTCATCGTCGTCAGTAAGGCTACCAGACTGCCATAGACCCGACCGGTCTTGCCACGTATCAGTTCCAACGAATCCGGGTTTTTCTTTTGCGGCATCATGCTCGAACCAGTGGAGAAGTGGTCGCTGAGTTCTACAAAACCAAACTCGGCCGAGGACCAGACGATCAAGTCCTCGCAAAAACGGCTCAGATGCATCATTAGAATGGAGAGCGATGAAAGAGTTTCGAGTAAAAAATCGCGATCGCTGACCGCGTCGAGACTATTGGGAGTCACCTGCGAAAAACCGAGTTCCCGCGCCAGGAAAGCCCGGTCGATCGCAAAGGTGCTACCGGCCAAGGCCCCGGAACCCAAGGGCATATAGTCAGCCCGTCGCCAAGTATCGGCAAGCCGCCCCCAATCGCGTTCGAGCATCCAAAACAGCGACAGCGCGTAATGCGCGAAGAGCACGGGTTGCGCTTGTTGCATATGAGTGTAGCCGGGCAGGACCACAGCCTCGTGCTGTTCGGCCGACGCGAGCAACACGCCCTGCAATTGGCGGATACGACCTTGTAGGGCTTCAATTGAGAGCCGCAGGTAGAGTCGCTCATCGAGATTAACCTGGTCGTTGCGGCTGCGGCCGGTGTGCAGTTTACCACCGACAGGCCCGATCAATTCGGTCAGCCGTTTCTCCACCGCCATATGAATATCTTCAAGCGCGTCAGGCAATAGGCAATCAGGCGCTGAAAACTCCTGCAACACAGCCTCTAAGCCACCTGTGATCTCGGCCAACTCCGCCGCATCGAGCAAGTCAGCCCGGTGCAATGCCTTGGCATAGGCCTTGCTACCGGCGATATCTACTTCCAAGAGCCTGCGATCAAAGCCAATTGAGGCGTTAAAACGCTCCATCAACGCATCGGGCGCTTCCTGGAAACGGCCCCCCCAAGGCGTTTCCACCCTCGTCATCAGACGCCCTGCCGCAAGATTTCGTCGAAAACGTCGACGACCTCGTCAATGCGGTCCTTCTCGACAATCAGAGGCGGCAGAAAGCGCACCACGTCGGCACCGGCGGTCGCCACCAAAATATCGCGCTCGCGAAATGCCGCCAGATAATCGGCGGCAGGCCGCTGAGTAACCGCCCCGGCAATCAATCCCCTGCCCCTGACGCCAGATATGTGCTCGGGCCAGCGCTCCTGTAATTTTTCGAGGCGGCCGATCAGATATTCGCCTTTTTCACGCACCGTGTCGATAAAGCCATCTTCGATCAATTTGCCGAAGACCACTACGGCCGCGGCGCAGGCCACGGGGTTAGCACCAAAAGTCGCGGCGTGGTCGCCGGCCTGGATGGCATCGGCTACTTTCTGCCGCAAGAGCGCGACGCCAATCGGCAGACCGCCGCCAAGGGCTTTGGCCAAGGTCATGATGTCGGGCTCGACCCCATACTGTTGGTGGGCCCATAGCGAACCGAGCCGCCCGCAGCCCACCTGAATCTCATCGAAGACCAGCAGCATCTCGCGCTCATCACAAAGATCGCGCAGGCCCTGCAGAAACTCCGGTGTGGCGGCGTGGATACCGCCTTCGGCCTGCAAGGGCTCGACCAGGATCGCGCAGGTCTCGTCGGTCAACGCCTTTTCGACCGATGCCAAATCGTTGAAGTCCGCAAAATCGATACCGGGCAAAAGCGGCTCGAAACCCTTGTGGTATTTGGGCTGCCCCGTCGTCGAGATCGCCCCATAAGTCCGACCGTGGAACGAGTCATTGAAGGCGAGCAGGCGATTCTTGGGCTTGGCGTGGGTTGTATTGCCCCACTTGCGGCAGAATTTGAGCGTAGCCTCCCACGACTCAGCGCCGCTATTGCAGAAAAAGACCCGGTCGGCGAAAGAATTCTCGACCAACATCTGCGCCAACTGCACCGAGGGAATGGTGTGGTAAAGATTGGATACGTGCATCAACTTAGCCGATTGTTCCTCGATCGCCTTAAGCACGTCATAATCGCCATAGCCAAAAGCATTAACAGCTAACCCGCTGACAAAATCGAGATAGCGGTTGCCGTCGGTATCGAAGAGGTAAACCCCGTTGCCACGTTCGAGCACAAATTCGGGCCGACCGTAGGTCTGCAGGATATATTGTTGTTCGCCTTTGATAATGTCTTCGGTTTTCATGCTTTCCTCCGTCTTACTGGACAATCTGGGTGCCGATACCTTCTCTAGTTAGAAACTCGAGCAACATCGCGTGCGGTACGCGCCCGTCGATAACATGGGTTTTGCGCACACCGGATTTTACCGCTTTGGCACAGGCCTCGACCTTGGGAATCATTCCCCCACTAATCACGCCTTGGCCAATGAGCTCATCTACTTCGGAAACGCGCATTGTCGAGAGCAAAGAATCCTCATCGGCAGGATCGCGCATGATCCCCTGCACATCGGTCATAAAGACCAACTTCTCCGCGTGCAAGGCCGCGGCAATTTCACCAGCCGCGGTATCAGCGTTAACATTGAAACTTTCGCCCTCGGGGCCGCGGCCGATCGGAGCAACCACAGGCACCAATCCCTTACCGATTAAATCCAACAAAGGCCCGGTGTCGATATGCTCAACAGCTCCGACATAGCCAATATCCACCGGCCCACCTTCGCTTAGCGCATAATGCTTGCGCACCTGCATCACACCAGAATCCTTAGCCGAAACCCCCACTGACTGCCCCTGTAAGTCGTTGATCCCCCTTACGATCTGGGCATTCACCTCCCCAAACAGCACGCTCTCGACGACTCTCATCGTCTCTTCGTCGGTCACCCGCAGCCCATTCACCCGCTTGGTCTCAACCCCTTGCTCCTGCAGACGCTGACTGATCGCAGGACCACCGCCGTGCACAACAACCGGGCATATACCAACACTTTGCATAAAGACGATATCCTGCGGCACTGTATCCTCGCCGCCTTCATCAACCATAGTGCTGCCGCCGTATTTTACGACAACTACTTTGCCGCAAAACATTTGAATATAAGGCAGAGCCTCGATAAGCGTTGCCGCTTTATCGTGCATAATTTCCCCGCTAATCCGCTTCTCCGCACACAGCGGATATTTTATTAACGACCGCAGTGGCTTCCGCATCAGACCGGGTGGCGATGAAAAGAGTGTTTTCACCGGCAATCGTACCGGCTACCTCATTCCAGCCGATACGGTCGATGGCCTCGCAAACGCTTTGAGCATGGCCCGACAAGGTTCGCACAATCACCAGATTCGCCGCCTGTTCGGCTTGAACAAGAAAATCCTGTAGCTCCCGATCGAGAATATGACGATCCCGCATCGTCGCACCGGAATCGGGTAAAGTATAGCGAAAACCGCCAATAGCCTGTGGCACGCGCACCACCCCCAACTCGCGCAAATCCTTCGACAAGGTCGACTGACTTACCTCAATGCCTTGTTGCTCGAGCACTTCAGCTAGCTTCTCGTGCGTATCAACCGCTTCGGCAAAAAGCAGTTCCCGAATCCGGGTCTGCCGCATTTGTTTATTGCGCATAATCCTCAACTCGGCAATTTCGGTAATTATTGTTTATATGCAATAAAAATATGAATTTAGATTTAAATTGATAGAGTGTCAAGCAGCGAATCGGCACTGCTAAACCTCTTCTTCTGCCTCAACGGTTTCGACTTTGGCCTGACTCGGCGCCATCAATTCCCTTAACCGTTGTTTGAGTTCCCTACCGTCGAGCCCTCGAACCAAAACCCCGCCAATGGCCAGCGAAATCGTACTGCTCTCTTCGGAGACGATAATCGTTACCGCATCCGACTCCTGCGATAGCCCCAGAGCCGCTCGGTGCCGAGTGCCCAGACGCTGATCTTCGACATCCTCCGCCAGCGGCAAAGTGCAGCGGGCCGCCACCAGACGCTCCCCTTGGATAATCACCGCCTGATCGTGCAATGGCGTGCGCGGATTGAAAATAGTCGTCAATAAATCGTCCGAAACTTCGGCATCCAACGCCACGCCGGTCTCGCTGATCGTCCTCAACTGCGCTTGGCGCGCCAGCACGATCAGCGCGCCATAACCAAGAGCGGCCAGGCGCTCGACTCCTTCGACCACCTCGTCGATAACGCGCGAAGGTTCGGCGCGGTAAAACCAGCGAAAAGCCGGACTCTGGCCCAAGACCTGGAGAATGCGCCGCAATTCGGGCTGGAAAAGAATCACCAACAGAATCAGCAGTATCGAGCGCACTTGCTCCAAAAGCCAAGCCAGGGCGTTCATATTCAGCCAGGGTGCCGCCATCGCCACCGTCACCATCAACAGCAGTCCGACCAGCATTTGCGCCGCTCGAGTACCCTTGATCAGCGAGAGCAAGCGGTTAAAAATAAAAGCGACGAGCAGGATATCAACCAGCGAGACCAGCGAAAACGGTAGAAATCCGAACAAATGAAAAAGTACCAACTCTTCTTCTAACATCACTCGCCGGCTTCCCCTATTACCGCCTCGGCTAATCGCACGGCCTGCAACGTCTGGGCGACATCGTGGACCCGCAACAAATGCGCGCCGCTCGCTGCCGCAAGCACGGCGGCGGCGAGACTGCCCCCCAGACTCTCCTCGACGGAAAGTCCCAGGGTCTTCCAGATAAAAGACTTGCGTGAGGCACCGACGAGCAATGGACACTGCAACGCGAGGAATCGGTCCAGGCTGCGCATCAAGGCCAAGTTCCCCTCGCGCGATTTACCAAAGCCTAGCCCCGGATCGACAGCCACATATTCGACGCCTTGTGCACGGGCCTCCTTCACCCTCTCCTCCAGAAAACCGTAGACCTCGCCGATCAAATCATCATAGTGGGTATTCTGTTGCATCGTAGCCGTGTTCCCTCGCCGATGCATTAATACCACCGGCGCACCTAAATGCGCGGCAGTCTCAGCCATTGCAGCGTCCTGTTGCAGCGCGCTAATGTCGTTGATAATATCCGCACCGGCCTCGAAGGCTCGCCTAACGACCTCCGACTTAACCGTGTCAATCGAGAGAATCGCTTCGCTCTGGCGGCGGACCCCGGCGATAATCGGCAGAACCCGGCGGCACTCTTCGTCGACAGAGACCTGCTCGGCGGCACCGTACATCGGCGGACGTGATGATTCGCCGCCGACATCGATGATCGCGGCGCCTTCATCGACAAGCTGCAAAGCGCGCTCGATGGCAGCGCCCGCATCGGCATAGCTACCGCCATCGTAAAACGAGTCGGGGGTCACATTGATAATTCCCATGATCTGTACCCGATCGCCAAAATCGAGTACGCGGCCTCGCAGACTCCAGATCACGCTTCCTCTTCGTCGAGCAATGCGCGTACTGGCTCTCGCTGCAAGGGCTCTCCGGCCAGAATGCGGTCGATCTCCGAACTATCGAGCACCTCATATTGCAGCAGGGACTGGGCTAGGGCATGCAGCTTGTCCGTTTTCTCGCTCAAGATCTTGTTCGCCGTTTCCTCTGCCTGCATGACCAGCCTGCGAATCTCGCGATCAATCGTCTGGGCGGTCTCCTCGCTCATTTGCTGGTTGCGCGTAAAATTCTTGCCCAAGAAAACTTCATCATCACCGCCACCCAACGCGAGAGGCCCGAGTTCCTCGTTCATACCCCATTCGCAGATCATCGACCGGGCCAAACCCGTCACTTGCTGATAATCTCCTTGGGCCCCAGTTGAACGCTCGGCGAAGATCAGCTTTTCGGCAATACAACCACCTAACGCGGTGGCCAGATGGGCCTTGAGCCGCGTCTCGGTAAGCGATCGACGCTCGTCGGCGAGAAAAGAGACCATGCCCATCGCCTGGCCCCGTGGTATGATAGTAGCCTTGCCAATCGAGGGGCCTGCTTCAAGGCTCTTCGCCACGAGCGCATGACCGGCTTCGTGATAGGCCGAGAGTCGTTGATCTTCCTTGGTAAGGACCATACTACGGCGTTCGGCCCCGAGCATGACCTTGTCCTTTGCCGCATCGAAGTCGGTCATCGCGACCATCTTGCGGTCATAGCGCGATGCCAAAAGAGCGGCTTCGTTAACCAGATTCGCCAGGTCAGCCCCCGAAAGCCCGGGCGTGCCCTGCGCTATTTTTTGCAGGTCGACATCAGGATCTAGAGGCACCTTGCGCACATGAACCTTCAATACACCCTCCCGCCCGCGTATATCGGGCAGATCCACCACCACCCGGCGATCAAAACGGCCCGGGCGCAAAAGCGCTGGGTCAAGCACGTCGGGGCGGTTAGTAGCCGCGATGAGGATCACACCATCATTGGATTCGAAACCGTCCATTTCGACCAATAATTGGTTCAGCGTCTGCTCGCGCTCATCGTGCCCACCGCCGATACCCGCGCCCCGGTGACGGCCAACCGCGTCTATTTCATCGATAAATACGATGCAAGGGGCGCTCGCCTTGCCCTGCTCGAATAAATCGCGCACCCTCGAAGCTCCAACCCCGACGAACATCTCGACAAAATCGGATCCACTGATCGAGAAAAAAGGCACATCGGCCTCACCGGCCACTGCCCGCGCCATATGCGTCTTGCCCGTCCCCGGCGGCCCCACCATCAAGACGCCTTTCGGAATTCGACCGCCCAAACGCTGGAATTTTAGGGGCTCTTTCAAAAATTCGATAATCTCCTCAAGCTCTTCTTTCGCCTCGTCGGCACCGGCCACATCAGCGAAGGTCGTCTTTCGCTTGTCCTCCATCAGCAGCTTCGCCTTGCTCTTGCCGAAGGAAAACAAACCACGGGATCCGCCTTGCATCTGCCGCAACATAAATACCCAGAAGCCGATAAAAAGCAGCCAGGGTAAAAGGCTGAAAAGCAGGTCATACCATTCGAAAGGTTCCTCTTTAAATCGGAAATCGATCTGCTGGTCTTCCCACTCGCGCTTGGTATCCGCGTCGATCGGCCCCAGATTGACGACGAATTTTTCTTGATTGTGCAATTTTCCGTGCAACTCGTTTTCGCCAATGATCACAGCCGAGGCGATAAAGCCCGCCTCCAGGTGTTCGCGATACGTTTTATAGGAAATGACTTCGGCGTCGGAAGGTCTACTATCAAAAAATTTAGCCGCAAAAATCAGCACCAATACGAAGAAGATCCAAAAAGCCTGCGTCCGCGACGGTCTTCGCCATAAACGCGGCCGATCCTCGTCGTCGGGCTGTGGGCGATTTGAGTTGCCATTCGAAGGGCGATCCGCCCGTTTCTCTTGGTCTATCGGTTCTTGTCCATCCATGTTTTTTTTCAAGCTCTATTGTCAGTCCGCCGCCTAAACTGGCACAAGGCAACGCGACGTGTAGCGGAATCCACCCTGAAAGTATGACTAGAACGCAGCGGCAAGACCCAGGCAATATCCTCTCCCTGAGCCAAAACCAAAATTTCATCACGTAAAATCCTGGGCCACTTAGCGTCGATAAGCAAGTCGCTCAATTTCTTGTGCCCAACCATCCCCAGAGGCCGAAAGCGATCGCCCGGCCGCATACTGCGCAATTGCACCTGCGCCCCCAATCGATCGGCATCAAAAGCCGCCTGCCCGGCACCTAAACCATCTTTTATTTCAACAAAATATTCGACGGAAACGATTTCAGCGCGAATCTCGATGCCCTGGTCCACCAAAGCCACCGCGCCGGGAACTGCCAATACAGATTCGACCGGCGGCCAATGCCCTCGGCGCAAAAAATAGCGCGAACCATTCCCTTGACACCTAAGCCCACCGCGCAATTCATGCAACCCCTTGTCCCCAGCCCGAATCCAATCCAATATTTGCTCAACGACGGCAAAATCAAAAGGGCTCTCTGCGGCAGAAAGCCCCTGAAGCACGGCGCGCACAACGCGCCTTTGCACTGCTATATGATAATCTACAAGGACAGAGCTATCAAGGGTAATTTTATCGTTGTAACTTTCACAAACCACTGCAGTTATAGCCTCTTCGGCTAAGTCTGAGAGCAAGTGGTCTTCGTCTTTAAGCAGCCGCGCCGTGCGATTAAGCGTCTCGGTAATCTTGGGGTTGTACTCCTCAAGCAGAGGAAGCAGTTCCCACCGTATCCGGTTGCGCAAGAAATGCACGTCTCGATTGGACGCATCTTCTCTATGGCATAAACCTCGTTCCTGCGCATAGGTTTCAATCTCCGTGCGTCGCACACTCAACAAGGGACGTAGATAACGCCCTTCCCTCACCGCTTCCATCGCCCCCAACCCAGTTGCTCCGCTGCCGCGCAAAAGGCGCATCAACACCGTTTCCGCCTGATCTTCTGCATGGTGTCCCAGAACGACAAACGAAGCCCCAACACAACCAGCGACTTCTTCGAAAAAGGCATAGCGCAGCAGCCGGCCAGCTTCTTCAAGCGATAGTTTTTCCTCTTGGGCATGCTCCCCGACATCGCGCCGCTCGACAGTACAAGGCAAACCCCGGCGCGATGCCTCTTCGGCGACAAAACGTCCATCGGCACTCGATTCGGGCCTCAATGCATGATCGAAATGCGCCAGATGCAATTGATAGCCCAATTCTCCGCGCAATTGATCTAAGATATCGAGTAAGACAATCGAATCGATCCCTCCCGATACCGCGACGATTAAACGGCTATCAGCCTTGACCTTTGCCTGGAAAAGTACTTGACGCGCACTGTGTACAATGAGTTCCATCTATATTTTTCGCATTGATGCCGACTGGAACGGGAATTGCTCAGCTATTAATCAATGGCACAAATTCAAAAGGAGCAATTTATGCGACGCCCTCAGATCAAACTCGATAGCATCCGCGTGCAAACTGCTCGCATGATGGAAATATACACGCTATTGCAAGGTGAACTTGAGAAAAATTCAGGTCTCGGCTTGACTAAACAGACCCGAGGCCAACTCGACCACGCCATCGCGACGATCCACGCCAATATGCGGCAAATATTAGATCTTCTAACCGCCTATCAGGAAGAAAATTCTCTCGCGACCGAAGAAGTGCAGGAATTAGAAGAATTAGAAGGAATTCTCGAAGCTGTATTGGCCTGGCATAACGAAGAAGGGGAATGACCCATTGGGTCACTCCCCTTTCCCCATCCTGCTTTAACCCCGCTTAGTTTTCCACTTCAACGCTTGCTAGTGCCGTCCAATCGCTGAATCGGTCGTCTACGTCGCGCGCCCTTAACCGATAGTAATAGGTCGTGCCACGCGAGACCGTGTTATCCACCCTGAACGTATCCAAAGTATTCGGTGTAATAGAGGTGAAATCGGAGTCTGTCGTGCTATTCGCCACGGTCGTGCGCTGCACCTCATAGTTCAGGATCGCACCGGCCGAGGAGTTCCACCTCACCGTCACCGTCGGCGCTTCAGCAATATTGGACGGCGTCGATGACGAGAGCCTGACATTCGACGGCAGATCCACACCGCCCGTCGTCAGCGCAACGGTTGTCGAGCGATTGCTTAGATTGCCATCTTGGTCCGAAGCCTCAATCTGATAGTAATAGGTCGTGACGGCCACCAAGCCCGTATCCGTAAAAGCCGTGGTAGTCGATGTCCCGACTAAATCAAAGGGCCCCGTGTTGGTCGTCGAACGATAGATCAAGTACGAGCTCAGACCGGTAAGCGTAGCGCCGTTGAGATCCGTTGTCGGTTGCTTCCAGGTGACCGACAATTGCTCGGGATCGCCAGTCGCCGGCTCTCCATCGACGAAAGTAGGCGCCGCCGGAGCCCGAGTGTCGGAATCTGCCGTCGTACCTGCAAAGGCCGACAGGCCGCTCTCCCCGGCATTGGTCACGACCGAAACCCGATAGAAGAAAGTCGCCCCACCGGTCAACCCAGAATCGATATAAGTGGTCTGACCCGTTGTATAGGAAGTCCCTTCGACGCCGGTCTGGCGCACATAATCTTGATCGGAGCGCGTCGATCGGTAGACATTATAACCGAGCAGACGATCTTCCGAACTCCCCGTCCAAGTGACCATGATCTGGCGAATATCCCCGGTCGCGGCAACGCCTGTCAGTTGCGAGATTCCAGCGGTTTTTGTCGAGATCGTTGACGAACGCGAACTGGCATTGCCAGAATCATCGATGGAACGCACTGCATAAAAATAGGTAGTCGACGATTCTAAGCCGGTGTCGACGAAACTGGTCGAGGCCGAGTTAAGTGTATCAATTGCGGCAAAAGCGGTCTCATCGCCTTTCGAGCGCAGGACGATATAAGAGCTTAACCCCGTCAGGTCGCTGCCGTCGGCATCTGTGGAAGAGGGGCTCCAACTAACGGTAATTTGTGCAGCGCTCAGATCGGCCGTCGCTGCCAAGTCGGAAGGCGCAGCAGGTGCCACCTGATCCGGTCCGTCAGTAAGGACCTGCACCGCCGTCGAACGACTACTTTCGTTGCCAGAATCATCAAAGGCCATCAGAGTGTAGAAATACGTCGTCAGCGACTCCAAAGCCGAATCTTCAAACTGGCGCGAAGCTGCTGAGAGCGTATCCATCGGCACAAACGCATTGACACTGCCCTTTGAGCGGAAGACCACATAACCGGCAAGCCCGGTCAAATCACCGCCGTCCGCATCACTGACCGAGGGGCTCCAACTGACCACGACTCGGCCAAAATCTACTCCATCGGGTACTGCTGAAACATTTTGTGGTGTCGCAGGGGCAATCTGATCAGGCCCTTCGGTCCGCACCTGAACGGGATTCGCGCGCGCGCTTTCGTTATTGGCCGCATCGAGCGCGGTAACCGTATAAAAATAATCGGTCAGCAGGTTCAAGTTCAGATCTTCGAATTCGCGAGCGGTAGCCGCCAACGTGTCGACCGGCACGAACGAATTGACGGTGCCCTTTGAGCGGAAGACCACATAACTCACCAAGCCGGTTAGATCACCGCCGTCGGCGTCGCGCACCGAAGGACTCCAACGAACCACAGCCCGGCCAAAATCGGCCTCGTCTGCCACCGCCGAAAGATTACTCGGCGCCTCCGGTGCGATCTGGTCGGGGCCCTCTGTGCGCACCTGTACCGAACTGGCCCGAGCGCTCTCATTGCCCGCATCGTCAATCGCGCTGATCGTATAGAAATAAGTCGTCAGCTCTTCCAACGAAGCATCGACATACTCGCGAGCCTCTGCACCAAGCGTATCGACCGGCACGAACGAATTAGCGGTGCCCTTCGAGCGGAAGACCACATAACCCGCGAGACCCGTCAAGTCACCGCCGTCGGCGTCGCGCACCGAAGGACTCCAACGAACGACCGCTTTGCCGAAATCCGTTTCATCCGGCACCGCCGAAAGATTGCTCGGCGACTCCGGCGCAACTTGGTCCGGGCCTTCTGTGCGCACCTGCACCGAACTGGCCCGAGCGCTCTCATTGCCCGAATCGTCCATCGCGCTAACAGTGTAAAAATAAGTCGTCAGCTCTTCCAGCGAAGTATCGACATACTCGCGAGCCGCTGCACCAAGCGTGTCGACCGGCACGAACGAACTAGCGGTGCCCTTCGAGCGAAAGATCACATAGCTCGCAAGCCCTG
>Ga0233439_10000525_pt1 | contig 56891 bp, 65 predicted proteins | sample SI_123_September_6_FD_182713 | JGI IMG/M metagenome (GOLD analysis project Ga0233439, IMG submission 182713) | Seawater microbial communities from Saanich Inlet, British Columbia, Canada - SI_123_September2016_100_MG | ecosystem: Environmental > Aquatic > Marine > Inlet | place: Canada: British... | reverse complement strand
CTGTCTTTCCCGGAGCGCACGCCTGCCCAATGTTTGAACGTCATTGAGTCTGCGGTGATTAACCCAGAGGATACATGATATGGCATGGCACAAGGCACCGGAGGCCTCGCGTCTTTTGGGGATATCTTCCCCGGAGGCATTACGCAAACGTGGGCGCAGGGGCACGGTTGAGCGCAAGTGGGACACTTTGTATGGGGCTTATCTGTACTATGTAGATGACAATGCGAGGGAGTCTGTCCTTGATGACATCGAGGCTCTGCATGAAGACGATGAGCGGAACGAGGCGCACAAGGCTGACAAGGGTTACTATGATGCTCCCCGCGATGTTTATGTGTTGAAGACGGATAAGCGACGGCCCCGTATAATCGAGGGCTGGATATATAGGCATATCCGTGCGATTGAGGGTGACCGGCTGCCGATACAGGATATCCAGATAGAGGCACCGCCCAGGCTCCCGAAGCTGAAGCTGAAGAAGGACCAAGATCCATTTGCGGTTTTCTGTACGCCGACTGATTTTCATTATGGGAAATACGGGTGGTCGGTTGAGACGAACACGGGCTATTCGCGGGATGAGGCAAGAACGCTGCTGATGCAGCGGACGGATGACCTGCTGAGTTTGGTTGCCAAGTATGGTCAGCCGGATGTGATGTATGTTGGGGTTGGTTCAGACTGGTTCCACATTGATACGGATGGCGGGACCACAACTGCGGGTACGCCACAGGATACGGATGGCAGCTATGCGCAGATTTTCTCTGAAGGCTGCCAGCTCTTTGTGGATTTCGTGGAGATGCTGCGGTCTTTTTGCCCTAGCATCAACTTGATATTCATGCCGGGTAACCATGACCGGACATCCAGTCTGGGGCTGATGACTCTGCTGACGCATATGTATAAGGATACGGAAGGCGTGACCACAACCACGACTCCTGCGGAGCGGCAGTACGTGACTTATGGCAATAGCCTGATTTGCGTGACCCATGGTGACAGCGCCAGGAGTACGGATATCCCAGGCATCATGGCGTATGAGGCTGCGCAAGAATGGGGTGAGGCAGAACACCGGATGGTCTTCTCGGGGCATTTGCACCACCAGCAGGTCAAGGAACACAAAGGTGTGATGATGTACCAGATGGGGAGTCTATCCGGGACAGACCGCTGGCACAGTCGTAAGGGGTTTGTGGGCAGCAAGCGTGTGCTGTCGGCTTATATCATAGATGAGGAAAAAGGATGCATCGGGCAGCTAGATGCTTGATGCCCATGGCCCGCGTAAATCTAGAACCCACTCCTAAGTTAATGCGGACCAGGGGCGCGAGCGCACACCGTAAACCTGGAGCAAGAACACCGCAATAAAAAAACCCCACCCGATTAACTCAGGTGGGGCCAAACACAGAAAAGAGAGAGGCATGAAAACGAGTGTCACCCACAATAAACATGCTCCACTGCTTTTACAATATATGCAACTTCCATCATTTGCAACTTTTTGTACTTATGTCGCACTATTTTCTTTACAATGTGTCAGGAACCCCTGCGCTGCAGATCTTTAAGAGACTCTTTGATTTCATCAATCTTCTCATTGAGACTTTCTTCGAAGCGGTCGATGCGGTCTTCAAATGCGTTCATCCTCTCGTTGGAGGTCTTGGTGCGCTTGATTTCATCTATCTGTTCTTTCATGCTTTCTGTCGTGTCTTTCAGTTGCAGTGCGTTTTGCTTGACCTCGGACCTCAGCGTTCCCCAGGCTATTCCGATAAACACCAGGCTTGCGCAGCTACTTATTCCTAAAGATATCCATGGTGTCACAAGCCGTCTCCTTTTGGCTATCGGGTCGCACCCGACGATACTTCGAATATACACCCCATTAAATCAATCATGACGCCGCATTGCCACAGAAAAAGTGTCGCAAGCCCCGCAAGAGCCATGATAATCTATAATCTCCCCTGTAATTGGGTCTGGACGACCGTCAAGAACGAAACGTACCAGGCGAGCTGAAATGCCAAGGCGAACAGCAATAGAGCATATGCCCTTTTTCTCCTCATATAGCCTCAGGATCTCCGGGATGTGCTTTTTTATCACCCATTCCGATGCTGGTTTTTTCTTCGTCATTGCCCATCGCCTCGTCATCACGCAGCAGCCGCATGTCACTGTCAAACATAGGCTTATTCTCCTTCGCTTTCACCGCTACTCCGCAGTGTTCGCAGCGGAATATTTTCCCATCATCATGACGCCCCATTTGTTTATAGAGGTGTATGCATTTACCATTGTTGTCGTATGGCATATATATGTTCTTATACAGTTATAACAGTCCATAAATCAAGACAGGGGAATTTAGGAATGAATCTAAGCAGGAAGCAAGTAGTAGAACTACAGGAAAGACCAGAGCTTTTTATCGAGCACGTCCTCGGCGCAAAGCTCTGGGAAAAGCAGATCCAAATCGCAAACGGCCTAAACGACCACCGCATCGTAGCCGTCCGCAGTTGTCATGGAAGCGGAAAGACATTCCTTGCGGCCCAGCTCGCACTTTGGTGGCTTTATACGAGACCATTCTCCACCGTTATAACGACGGCACCAACGGGTCGGCAGGTTACGGACCTTCTATGGAAGGAGATACGCAAGTCCCACAAGAGGGCGGAGCAGATAGTCGGAGGACCTGGGCTGGGTGGTGAGCTGTTGCCAAAAGCGCCCCGGCTGGTGGTGGACGATGAATGGTTATGCGTGGGTTTTAGTACGGATGACCCCACGAGCTTCCAAGGTTGGCATAGCCCTGGGGGAATACTCGCCATCTTCGATGAGGCACCCGGCATTGCGCCTGATATCTGGGACGCGGCACGGGGTGTTATCGTAGGTGAGCACGACCGGCTGCTCTGCATTGGCAACCCCACCGAAACGTCTGGCCCATTCTACAACCTGTTTAAGACAGATAGTGAGAACATCGCGAAGTTCCACATCAGCGCGTATGACGTTCCCAATGTCAAGGCTGGCAAGTCTCTTATCCCTGGATTATGCACCAAGGAATGGGTGGATGAGCGCAAGGCTGAGTGGGACGAAAGCACCCCAATGTGGCAGAGCCGTGTGATGGGCAACTTCCCAGAGGCTGCGGATTCAGTAGTGGTGCCGCTATCCTGGGCTGAGGCTGCGATGTCCCGCTACGAGAATAATAAGGTGGGAAGCAAGAAGCGACTGGTTATGGCTGTTGATGTGGCCCGATTCGGAGCCGATCATACGGTGTTCGCGTTCGCAAGTGAAGACGGCATAACGGAGGTGGTCCGCGCCCCAAAGGCAGACACTATGGAGACAGTGGGGCATATCATCAAGGCATTCAATGACAAGGGGGCGTTCCAGAATGTGGACGAAATACGGGTAGATGCAGACGGACTTGGAGCCGGGGTGTTCGACCGGCTAAGGGAGCAACTCGGGAACGTGGTGGTGGAAATGCGGGGTGGAATGCGGGCCACGGAGAACGAGCGTTACCTTAACAAGAGGGCTGAATGGTACTTCACGGCGAGGAAGAAGTTAGATCCCAACGGCGACTACCGGGTATTTATGCCCAGCTCACAATCCCTGCTGGCGCAGTTGACGGCCATCCGCTTCAAGATAAACTCAAGGGGGCTGCTCCAGATAGAATCGAAAGAAGATATGAAGAAACGAGGGGTTAAGTCGCCAGATGAGGCAGACGCCGTGGTCATGGCACTGGCTGACGAGGGCGTGCAGGAGTTTTTCTTTGTGTAGGACGACATCCACCGTTATACAATGTTCTGACAAAAGTAATAACAGTGTTGTTCTTTGCTTGTATTTGGGGTTTTTCATCTATAGGTTGAATTCATGGCGAGTTTTCTTGACAAATGGAAAAGCATATTCTCCAGTCCGGCACCAAAGGGTCTCCCGGAACCAAGCGATCCCGCGTATGGTCTGCTGTCTTCTGTTCTTCAGTATGGGACTGCCCCAAAGCGTGGTACCCCGGAGCTTTTAGCATCGTATAAGACGCTCCCCTGGCTCAGAAGTGTTGTTGATCGGATAGCAACAGCTACAGCGTCAACCCAGTGGGTGGTTGTGGACCAATCTATGCCCGGAGTTCAGCGCAGGCTGAAGCTCGCACCATCCACAGAGGTCCGCCAAAAGATCTTAAAAGATTACATCCAGGGGCATTCGCAGCTTATCGGCATGGATAGCCCCATGTCCGACCTGCTTTGCGATGGAAACCCGATGATGACGGGCCGGCAGATACGCATTTTGTGCCAGACGCACCTTGAGCTTGTAGGTGAGACGTTCCTCCTCATTGAAAGAGATGAGAACGGAACCCCAAGGGAGCTGTGGAACCTTCCGCCAACATGGGTGGTGGATATACCCAGCGCACAGACCCCGTATTACCGAGTACAGTACGGTACCACAGATATGATCGTCGAAGAGGGCGACATGCTCTGGCTCAAGGTTTGTGATCCAAGCAATCCCTATAGTCGCGGTACAGGTATCGGCCAGTCTCTCGGTGACGAGCTGGATGCGGACGAGTTCGCAGCCAAGCATGTGAAGTCCTGGTTCTACAATCGGGCCACACCTGACCTCCTTGTGGGAGTTAAGGGTGCGTCCGAAGACCAGCTCCGTGGAGCCAAGCAGTCGTGGGAAGACAACCACCGTGGGTTCAAGCGAGCGTATGGTTCCCACTGGCACTCCGGCGAGATGCAGGTGACGCAGCTTGGGCAAACATTTGCAGACCAACAACTTGTCCAGTTCAGAGAGTTCGAGCGGGACATTATTGTGAACACTTTTGGTGTTCCTCCCGAAATACTCGGCATCCTCGAAAACAGCAACCGCGCCACTATCGAGAGTGCCGATTATCTTTTCACCAAGTGGGTGATCGTACCGCGTCTTGAGTTCTGGCGAACTGAGATGCAGAAGTACCTCGCGCCCATGTTTGGTGATGACATACTTATCGAATACATAAACCCAGTCCCAGAAGACAAAGACCATAACCTTGGCGTTGCCAAAGCTTTCCCGTTTGCTTTTACGGTAAACGAGATACGCGGGATGGCAGAACACGCCCCGCTCCCTGGCGACGAGGGCGAGGTCCACTGGGTACCCCTTAACGGTGCATTGACCGAAGAGCTAACAGATCTGTCGCCCGACCAAGAAGAAGACGAAGAAGTCATCGAGGACAACGTCCAGGACGGCGAAAACGAAGACGAACTGGAGGAGAGCTATGAAGTGGCTTGATATCACGAGCAAGAAATTTGACACCAGCGACGAGGAACAGTACGAAAAGGAGATAGAGTCTTCTGACGGCGTTCGCAAGTTCATGGAAGTCTCTGTTGACGGCGAAGGGGACGGCGAAGCCGAGGAGAACGGTGTCAAGCTTTTCTTTACCATCTCTACGGGGCACATTGACCGCGACGGCGACACGATTGAGCAAAGCGGCTGGGACTTGTCTGAATACAAGAAAAACCCTGTCGTCCTATGGGCACATGACTCTTCAGCTCCACCTGTGGCTAAGGCTAATGCTACTTATCTTGCTGAAACCGTTTCAAAGAACGTGGGAGAAGATGCAGTCCACCTTATGTCTGTTGCCGAGTTCCCCTCTAGAGACCTTTATCCTTTTGGGAATATGGTTGGACGTCTTTATAAAAATGGTTTTCTTCATGGGGCGTCAGTAGGTTTCTTGCCAGTTGAATACGAAATCAACAGAGAGAGGGAGGGGTTCTCCCCCGTTGACTTTAAGTCCCAGAAGCTTTTGGAGTGGTCTGCGGTTCCAGTGCCAAGCAACCCTGAAGGCTTGGTCCAGGCCCGCAGCTCCGGGATTGACCTGGCTCCGATGGTTACATGGGCAGAGAAAATCCTTGACGGTGAGGGTTCCTTGATCCTCCCCCGGCACTTACTTGAGGAAGTCAGAAAGAACTCGTCCTCCAAGGTTTTCATTCTGAATAAAGATTCATCCATTCAGCTCGACATGTTTAGAGTCGAGGAGAAGGCCGAAGAGAGGGCCCCGCAGTTGAAGTCTATCGTAGAAGATGCGCATGAGCATTTCACCCACGAGGAAGACGCAGTGGAAGAGTCCCACGAGGCGAAAGCAGAAGAAAGGTCCGCAGATGCCGAGGAGCTGGCGTCCAGCATTGGCCGCGACGGAGAGCCGATCCCGAATGAGCTGCTGGAGGCGACAGAGTCCTCCGCCGACCGTGACGACGAAGAAAAAGAAAAAGAACTTACGCTTGACGCAGGTCAGGCAAAAGAAGCCGATTCGCAAGATGAGGTAGAAACAAACGATGACGATTTGCGAAGATTAGCGCAGGCTACATTTGAGCGAAGAGTCTTGTCTTTAACCCAAGAGCTGAAGAGCCTAGTCGGTGAGATCAGCAGAGGAGTAGACCGATGAGCATCGATAATAAAGATGATGTGCAATCGATTGTGGATGAGGCTGTTGACAACACTGATGTTGTCGCGCAGCTCAAGTCCCTGAAAGAGGAAGTAGAAACCCTCGCTAAAAATAACAAAGAACGAGTCGAGCGTAAGTATGCAAATGCTTTCGTTGGCAAGGAAGAGTCTGCCGCTATCCATACTCGCACCCATGAAAAAGGTGTGATGGCTGCTCGGTACCTTCGTCTTTTGGCTGCCGGTAAAGGCGACCCAGAGCGTGCGGCTAAAATCGCAAAAGGCTGGGGCGACGACTACATGGCAAAGAGCTTGAACGAAAGTGTCTTCGCCGCTGGTGGTGCCCTTGTTCCTGAAGAGTTCATGAACGAGTTGATCCCTCTTCTTCGTGCTAAGACTGTTGTGCGTTCCCTTGGAGCACAAAGCATCCCCATGAACCGTGGTTCGTTGACGATGCCTTTCCAAGATACCGCCAGCACCGCTAGCTATATTGGAGAGCTTCAAAACATTCCACCGAGCCAGCCCTCATACGGTCAGCTCACCTTGTCTGCCAAGAAGCTTGTTAACTTGGTTCCGATTTCCAATGACCTCCTTTCGGATTCTTCCTTCAGCGTTGATTCATTGGTACGCAACGACATGGTTCGCACTATGTCTCTCCGCGAAGATATTGCTTTTATCCGTGACACGGGTGCTGGCAATACTCCAAAGGGTATGCGTAACTGGGCTCCTGCTGCTAACGTCTTTGCACGTACTGCTGCTGGTGGCCCTGGAGCTGCAACGCTTGATGAGATCACTGACGATCTTTTCAACGCAATGCTGTTACTTGAAAACAACAACATTCCTCTCGACACTGCGGGTTGGATCATGACTCCTCGAACGAAGTCTGGTCTTATGCGTATCCGTGATGTGAATGGTCAGTTCGTTTATCGGGACGAGATGCTTCGCGGCAACTTGCTCGGTTTTCGCTACGAAACCACCACTCAGATCCCGACCAACCTTGGTGGCCCTGGAAACCAAACTGAAGTTTACTTCGCTAGTTTTGGCAGCCTGGTTATCGCTGAAAGCAGCAGCCTGCAAGTCAGCGTTTACGAGGGTGGCGCATTCAATGATGGCGCTGGAGTTGTATCCGGCATCAGCACTGACCAAACTGTGATCCGAGCAATCGCACGGCACGATTTTGGCGCACGTCAACGAGGAAACGAAATCGCAGTCATCACTGACGTCGATTGGGGCATCTAACACGGGCTTAAGCCTTAAGGAGTAAAATATGTCTGGAGTATCAAATATTCATGACGCAGGGGCTTATGTCTTATCGAACCTGCTACAACAAGCAAGGTTCGCCACTGGCGACCCCGAAGCTGATGGTGCCTCTGTTGACACCATTCCCGCTGGCGACCAGCAACTCGGCTCAGCTATCATCCAATGTGATGCTGCTGGAACGATTGCTGTAGCTGAAACTGCAACCCTGGCCCTTACGCTCCAGGATGCTGCCGATGATGGCACTGGGACTCCCGGTGCTTTCGCTGACGTAGCTGCTGATGTGTTCATGGGAGCTGCTGACGGAGCTGACGGCTTGCCCGCCAACCCCGTTATCTCTCTCGATAACGCAACACAGGCTGGTAGTTTTGCGTTCACTGTGCCTCTTCATCGCTTGCGACGACATGTTCGTGTTCAAGCTTTGTGGACGATCAGTGGCGCTGCTGACACGGTGGATTATCACTGCGCAGCAATCAGCACCGGTAACGTGCGGAAACCTGTTTAACAGGTAAAAGGGGTTTGGAGATGGCAAGAGTAACGATTCAGTTTATTAGATGTTATTCACCCTACAACGAGGGAGACAAAGCTGGTTTCGACCAGCGCATTGCAGACAAATATGTAAGAACGGGCGTTGCCCAATACTTTACGACTGCAGTTGAGTCCCCCCCGGTGGTGAAGGCAGCTAGTCCTGAGCCGGTGATCGTGCCATCTCCTCCCGTTTCCGAGCCGGAGGAAGAGGAAAAGCCGGTCGTGAAAAAGAAAAAGAAGAAGAAGGCCAAGACTAGGAAAAGAGGAGACTGATGGCTCTAGCCAGTAACGCTCTTACAACATTGCAAGATGTGAAGCTTGAGCTTGGCATCGCCAGCACCGATGTATCTAATGATAGATATTTAACGATGCTGATCAATGCTGTGTCCTCGCAGATAGAAGTGTTCCTTCAGCGCACGCTCAGCAAGGTCACAGGTCACGAAGAGATAATACCTGGCTACGGCAACTATAAGATTAGAGTGAGCCGGACTCCGGTACTCTCGGTGACCTCGGTAGAGCTGATGCAAATAGCAACGCCTGCTATATACTACCCGTTTGATATAAGTGAAATCATCATCGAAAACGCAAACGCAGGCATTTTATATTATCCAGCAGGGTGGCCATGGACTGCCCCGCTAACCCAAACCATTAAACCAGACCCCATCTCGGGTCAAGAGTGGCCTTCTGTCAAGGTTACCTATGACGGCGGCTACGACTTGCCCGCGTCCGCAAACCCAACCTTGCCAGCGGATATCGAAAGAGCAGCAACCATTGCAGTATCTAGTGATTACCGCATGCGCGGCAGGGACCGGACCGTAAAGAGCGAAGACCTAATGTCCTATAAGGTCACCTACGAAAAGACTGGCCTCGGAGAGGCGACCCTTCACAATCTTTATCCCGCGTCATCCTTCCCTCAAGAAGTAATCCAAATGCTGGTGCCGCATCGGCACATTCCGGGGGCATAATGTCATTTGCCGGAATGCTCACCCAGGAGATATTGGTCCAGGCCTATTCGGGCCGGAACAACTTTGGTGAACCGCAATATGCGGCAGCAACCAGTCCGTTGAAGGCCAGAGTCGAATCCAGCATGGAGGTCATCCGGGATAAGAACGGCGAGGAAAGAGTAAGCGAGACTCAGGTTGTTACGGGCGTGCCCGTTGGTCTTTATGACCGAGTATGGCTGCCCGGCAAGGATACCTCCAGCAATGAAGAATCCTTAACGCCCATGAACGTCAAAACAGCTCAAACTCCAAATGGCAGTCTCGTCATTTACCATCTGTATTTCTAGGAGCCGGAATGTCCAAGTCTTACGTGGGTAAAAAGGACCTAAACAATCTCATGGACAAAATGTCCAACCTTGGCCCCAAGGTCATATCCGCGCTTAAAAGCGAAGTGTATGAGGACGCGGTAACGGTTTTTGAGGAAAGCCAAGAAGATGTTCCCGTGCTATCTGGCGATCTGAGGTCATCTGGAAAGCTCAAGGTGACGGAGGGGCTGGACTCAATTCGCGTCGAGATATCCTATGACGAAGAGCACGCGATGGAGGTTCACGAGAATGTCAAGGGGTATACCTTCCATCACGGAAAACTTAGCCGTTATCTGCAGAGGCCATTCGATTACGTTTTCCATGGTCCCGCCTACGACAAAAGCCTAGAAAGCAGGGTCCTTGAGCGAGCCGAGAGCGGGGCAGTGAAAGCGACACTCGCAGACAAGAAGGGATCTCCGGGTCCCCTGGCAGATAGAAGCAAAAGCAGGCACGGCGGCGAGGAAGAGGAGGTTCCGTTTTGATTGCTTACGATGATGGAACAAAGGATATGGCAGAATGACCGTTCAGCCAGACATTGATGTCGCCACATATTTAAATGCGACACTGCCCCAACTGACAACAGGAGATAACCTGTTTGTTGGCCCCATGCGCCCCACGGCGAGCGCATCGCAGGGCGGAGGTATGCCCAGGAACGCTGTTTTCTGCCTTCAGCTTGAGGGCAGAAGGCCGCAGACGTTTTTAAACTCTTCTGGCACCGGGTATCAGTGGCACGCTTTAAGGTATCCAAACGTGCAGATATCCATAAGAAGAGACCAATATAAGTTTGAAGATGGCAGAAACCTTGGATTCGCCATTGTGGACGCATTGAATAGAAACACATTCAGTGCGTCCTATGTTGATTCCCAGATAAACGATGGTTCCCCCAACTATCTGGGGCAGGATGAAGATGGAGACCACCTTTGGTCCATCAACGTAAACCTGACTTACGAGTTCTTTAATAGATATGTTTATTTTGGGATTGGCCCCACTGGAAGCAGCGGCGCTGCCTTCATTGAGGCACTGGCCAGCAGGGAATACTCTGGGTTTCGCTATAGGACCTTCACTCTTATTACAGGGGCTGGAGAGAAGATGTACTATGCATTCCCGGAGTCATTTGCCGATATCGGCACATTGGCCTTTAGCACACCCTTTTCTTTAACCTCAACCGCTACCGTAAACGGCATATTGTACAATCTGTACGAGTCGAATTCGGAAGCACTCGGATCTGTGACAGTAAACGTCACGTAACCATTTTGCCTAGGAAGTGGGTTTTCGCTTTGCTAGGTTAAACTTGGGGTGTTGACCGTCCCCCCCTGTCGGTCATTGCAGCATTCTGCTGCCGCCCCATCTTCGTTAAGTAGGGGATTTTGTCCTTAGACAACTATGGGGATAGGACCCCGAAGGAGATTTGAAATGACAGCAATAGCAGGACGCTTAGGAGAATTTTGGGCGGGGTTCGATGCCGCGAGTGCAGGTGGGAGTGTAACAGCGGGAGCAACCGCTACTGTAGATAACGCAAACCCACTGAATGTAACCTGGACAGCAGTTCCTCCGCTGGCTGCGTTCGCGGGAGCCGTTCAAGTTTGTGGATCACTCGTAGATGTTTCTATTTCAGGCAATGTTGACGAGCTTGAGACGACAGTTCACAACAGCGCCCCTGCCTCCGGGAACCCAGTGCATGGAACAGCTCGTACATACATCCCTAACTTTCACGATGAGACAGCCGATGTGGCCATGCGTTATGATGAGGATGACACCTGCCAAGAAAACATGCTCATCTGTGCATTCAACAGCTATCTGTATCACTTCTGGTATATTCCAGATGGAACCGCAACTGCCCTTGGTCTCGTTAAGGTTATCTGGGGAGACTGCTTCGCAACAAGCTTTAGCCCATCCAGCCCTCTTGACGATACGACGTCTGTTGACTTCTCGCTTCGTTTGAGCGGAACGGATTACGAAACGAACGCTGCAGCAACAACTGTATAGGTATTGCGTTTTCATGGTCTGGTGCTTATCATGCACCAGGCCATGGGAACTTGCTGTGTTGGTAATATTCTCAACAGGGGGCCTGTTGGAGGTAGTGATGGGAAAGAAAAAAGTATTAGAAGAGAAAAACAAGCCAAGGGGAATCGCGAAGGTTCGCCTTGGTGGTCAAACTAGAACGCTCCGTTTTCGGACTGCTGAAATAGCAGCGCTTGAGGGGCGTTTTGGTTGTGGCATTACGAAGATTTTGAATGAAGAGCAGATGGGTCTTCGTTTCCTTATGGAAGCACTCATGGTCGGCGTAGCGCATGAGTTCAGCGGCAAAAAAGGCAAGGAAGCCAAGCTGTCCACCGCGAAGGTGGCACGATGGATCGATGATTCAGGCGACTTTACCGAGCTTCTTCAGGTTGTCATTGAGACAATCAGTGATGGCTTGCCAATGAACGTCGAGCAATACTCTGACGATGACGACGAGGGCGACGACGAAAACCCTTTCGTCCCAGGCCAGGACACCAGCGATTCGACTTCGACGAGCTTGTAAAGATAGCTTGCGAAATCGGTCTTCATCCTGAGCAATTTTGGGGCTTGCCGGACCAAATAGGGACCGGCTTGACGTTGAAGGAGTTCAGGGTGATGGTCGAAGCGCACGAAGAAAAATCAAAGAGAGATATGGAACTCCTGGCATGGACGTGCGCCAACCTCATGAACTGTTGGGTGAAGAAGAAGATTAAGCCCAGAGATTTGCTGCCCAGGAACTTTCGGAAGACCGAGTCTGTCGAAAGCAATGCATACGTTCAGTCTCGGTTCGCTGAGAAACAGTCCGGGAAGAAGTCCCTTGAAGACTTCAAGGCAATGATGCGGGCGCGTCAAGAAAAAGAAGAAGACAACATCGGCATTCCTGTAGAGGAAGAAGATGACTCAGTCCTGATTGTCCTGGACCGTGAGCTGGAAGACTTCCTGCCTGATGAGGGGGTCTCCGATGACTGATAATGTAAAAATCAGTATTCTCGCCAAGGCAAACCTGAAGGCGCTTGAGCGGGTTATCAAAACGCTTGACGCCATCGATTCACGCATGGCCCATGTTACCCAGTCGATAGAGAAGATGTCGTCCGGGTTCAGCAAGGCCGACTCAAAAGTATCGAAAACAAAGAAAAAGATAGATGCTACGTCTAAATCTATGGCAGCGCAGACGGATGCCGTCAAAGAGCTTACGAGGTGGTACAACAAGGGCACTAAAGAGCAGCTCGATGCGGCGAAGAAGCTGGATGCGGTCCAGCGAAAGCAGGTCAAGGCGTTCCTGCATGTCCAAGGCATCAAAAAGAGGCACATGGCGGAGCAGGCAGCCATCGTCAAGAGAGACCTGGCCGAAGACCTGAAGCTGATAAAAGATGCAAGGGACAAGAAGAAGAAGATCCGAGATGGCAACAACAAGTTGTTTCGCAAGGCCAAGGCTGCCGAGGCCGAGATAGCCAAGGCCGCAGAGAAGGCGAAAACAAAAGCCCTTAAAGCTGCTGAGTCGGAAAGACTGGCGGTGGAAAAGAAGGCGCGTAAGCTTCAGGTAGCGCTAGCCAAGAAGCACTTCAACGAAACGATGGCCGCAGAGAAGAAAGCGGCTAGAGAGTCGGCAGCGCTGAAGAAGAAGGACATTGCCGACGCGAAGGCTGCGGAGCGCAAGAAAAGCGCCATGCTCAAGCAGCGCATGGCACTGATTCGCAATAGCCACCGTGCGGAACAGGCAATGCATAACGCCAGGAGGGCGAGGCTCTCCGAGATGAGTGGTGCCCTTAGTGGTGTCAACCAGCATCTTAGGAGCCTGTCACGTGGCTTTGCCGTCATGGGCATTGCATCCACTGCTGCCATCGTTGCTGTAACAAAGGTGTCCAAGGACTTTGAGGCATCACTGGTCCGTGCGGCGACAGTTACAACGGGCACGGGCGACGACTTCGAGAGCAACTTTTCTCGGATGTCGAAGTCCGCCATAGACCTAGCAAACGAGACAGAGCATACGGCAAAAGCAGTCGGCGAAGGCATGAACTTCATGGCTATGGCCGGGTTTAATGCCAGCGACATTATAGCAGCGATGCCCACGGTGGCCAAACTTGCAACAGCAGCCAATCTGTCCATGGCTGACTCCGCCAACATTGTCACCAATGCGATGGCTGGGTTCGGCATAACATCAGACAAGATAATGGAGGAGTTCGAGGCTGATACCGGCAAGGTTATGTCTAGGACCAGGGCCACAGAAATCCTCGCCCAGAAAACCAAGGATGCTGCCAACGTCCTTGTCGGTGCGTTTACTTCGTCGAACGTCAGCCTAACGGACTTGAACGAGTCTCTGAAGATCGCCGGCCCGGTTGCCAAGCAGCTCAATATCCCAATCGAAGACCTCGCTGCGACCATTGGCCTTCTGGGTAACGTGGGTGTGCGCGGCACGGAAGCCGGTACCGGTCTTAAGCGAGCCATGGTTGCGATGATTAAGCCGTCCAAGAAGGCTAAAGTTGCCATGGACAAGCTTGGGATATCTTCCGACATGATAGCCGGCAAGGATGGCTTTCTAAAGGTTGTCGCTGCCCTTGAAGTTCAACGAGACAAGATGAAGGCGTCAGGCCAGGAGGCACTGTTCCTTAGCCGCGTGTTCGAGGTGTTTGCGGAGAGGGCTGGGCCAAAGATGGCAGCTCTCGTTGCCCAGGGCACGCAGTCTCTCGTCAGTCTGTCCTCCGGCATAGAGAAAGCCAAGCAAGAAGACCTGGCAAGCATCATCGAGGAGAGGCAGCTCAACACTTTGAGCGGCGCAATCAGCAAACTCGTGAGCAACGTCCAGACGTTCGCCAAGGCACTTGGGGACAAGTTGCTCCCCGAAGTGAAAAAGCTTGTTAAGGACTTCGAGGACGCTGCCGTAGGAGCCAGGAACCTCGACGACAGGATTAAAGACTTCATGGTGACTGCTGCCAAATTTGGAGCAGTCGGCGGAGGCATAGGGTTTGTCGCAGTTAAGATCCTTGACGTTGCGGCGTCGTTAACCATCGCTAGCCTTGGGTTCCAGCAGCTATCCCATGTGACGAAGATGAGCAAGATGGCCATGGTTGGACTTGGCGCGAAAGGCATACTCGTTGGAGGCATTCTTGTCGGAGCGTTCGCTGGTACTCTCGCGATAATGGAACAGGTCGAGGGTAAAACCTACGACATTGCAGGTGCCTTTGAGAACGCTTTCGCTGAGTCGACCGACAGCATTAAGAACATGTTCATCAACCTGTTCCAGTTTATAGCGAGCATGGCAACATGGGTGTTCGAGCCGCTTGAGAAGAAGCTTGACGATTTCCTACTGGATGCAAAAAACCTCGCCATCGACGTAACAGTAGATAGCAGCAGGGTTCAGAAAGCAGCAGAGGATAATGTTTTCGGGAAACTGCCCAAGGGTGATGCCGAGGCGGCGGAAAAGATCAGGGACCTGACCACGGGGGGGATGGATAAGCGCCTCAAGGCTACACTCGGCAAGCAGCTTGAGATTATTAGAAAGGCTAACGACGCCGTAATCGCCGCAGAAAAAAACAAGGAGCGCCTGGCCAAAAAATTGGCAAAGGAGCAGGCGAAGGGTGAGAAGACGCGGACGAAGGCTCAGAAAAAAGCTTTCGACAAAATGGCGAAGACGCAGCTAGATACAGCAAGCAAGCTGATCAAAGTAGCACTAAACGAGAGAAAGATTAAGGTAGCTTACGCCAAGGATATTACGGGTGCGTCGCTCCAGAGCAGCAGGGCTATCGATCTCGCGACAGATAATCTTGAAGGCAAGGGGGAGTTTAGAAATTATGGGAGTATATTTGACCTAGAAGGCCAGACGGCTCAAAGGTCAGGAGACGCTCTTCTTGAAAACGTGAAAAATGACGTCATCCCAGCCATGGCGGAGGCCAATGAGCGGATAGCCTGGAGGATGATAGACAAAGCGGCCAGAGGGGAAGAAAAAGCCAAGACGAAGGCGGAGGTCCCAGACTTCGTCGCGCCAGTAGACGAGAGCGGCCTAGCAGAAAAGATCAAGTCTCTGAGCGACGAGTTGGGGGAACTCAGCAATAAAATAGCTGAAGCAACGCGAGCATACGCGGCATCCCTTGCCGCATTTAAGGACAGCTGGAAGCCCCTCGACTTAAAGCTCAGGATGGAGGGATCGCCGGTCAGCCAGGAGATGCTCAAGCTCATGGGCGACATTGAAGGCATTGCTGGTGGCAGGGACAATCTAGAGAAGAAATCCGAAGGACTCCGACGCCTTGAGATCAAAAAGATAGAAGTCAAGATAGAAAAGACCGATCTTGATAAGACACTGAAGCCAAGTGAAAAGGAAAGCGAGAAGGTTCGCCTGGTCTTTGAGCGGCTCAAGGTAAACGCCGAGGATAAAGCGAGGCTGGATGAGCTGGGGAAAGAATCCAAGAAGCTCGCCGGGACGTTCGCAGGTCTAAGGGTTGAGGGGCTTGCCGAGGTTCTCTCAAAAGAGGATGTGAGCAAGAGACCCGAGGAACTTGCCAAGGCGTTCGCGCACCTTCAGGAAAAGGTAGACGCGACCGGCACTGAATTTGAAAAGAACAAGCTAGTAGAGGTCATGGCCAATATAGCCAAGAGGGCAGACGAGGTTGCGCTTGAATGGGATAGTATCAAGGTAATAGACCCGCAGGTTGAGATTAAGGGTAGCCTTGATAAGATATCCGAGGGGATATTCGGCAGCTTTAAGTCGGCAAAGTTCTTCAAGGGCATGGAGCAGCCCGTCAAAGAGGGGATGGCCAGCGCGCTGAAAACTGGTCTCTCCAAAGCGAGCGGAAAAATAGCGGGAGCTTTTACCGGGGTTTTTGCCAGCATCGGCGGTGCGATTGGAACAGCGCTGGCACCGTGGGCCAAAACCATGCAGGGGCCGGCAGTGACTTTTGGGGTCACCGTTGGCACAGCCCTGACGTCTGCTGTAGGCGGATGGGGAGCCGTCATCGGCGGAGGCATCGGGTACGCCATCACTGAGTTTACCCCCCTCATAGGCGCAGCTATCGGGGCACTTGCCGGGGCAATTGTCGAAATGGTGCCGGTCCTAGGCAAGGCGGCAAGCAAAGCCGCCAAGGCCATTGTCAATGCGGCCAAAAAGGCCGCCAAGGTTATATTCGATAACACTGCCGGTGCGTTCAAGAAGATGGCCGACTCTTTGGCCGACCAGATGGACAAGGTGGTTGAGGACCAAAGGCTTTCCGATGCGGTAAGGATGGGCGGGCAAGCAAGCCTTCCAGTCGGATCTGCACTTGCCCCCGTCATAGCTGCTTCTGCCGCCATTGCTGCGATTTCTGCTGCTATTCTCGGTGCCATTGCGACCGTCGCCGGTGCCATTGTCTCCTCCATTGTCGGCACGGTCGCTACTACCACTGCCATTATTGTCGGTGCCATTGTCACCATTGCCGCTGCCATTGTGGTAGGCATTTTACATGTTGTGGCTGCCATTGTCGCTGCCTTCGCCTTGGCTGCAGCCACAGCCTTCGCAATGATATTTGGACCAGTTATAGCAGGCGTCGGTCTGCTCGTGACAAGCATTGTGGCTCCCATCATGATAGCCGCAGCCTTGGCTTTTGTTGTAATATTTGCACCGGTCATAGCGGCCATCGGCTTCCTGGCTCTTGCCATCGTCAGCATAGTCTTTGCTGTTATCGCAGCTATTGTCGCAACCATCGTTGCCGTAGTGTTGGCAATCGCGGGCATCGCAAGTGTCATTATCCCGCCACTGGTACTCCTCTTTGGTGCCATTGCCTTGTTTATCCTCGGCGTTGCAGGGATCCTGACAGGTGGCCTCGGCATCCTCACTGCTGCCCTCGGTGGATTCTTTACGGCCCTCCTGTTTAAGGACCCCAAGTTCGCTGATGATGATTATGTGTCTCAACGCGGAAGGGCGCAAGATGCGCTTTCCGTGTCTATTGACAAGATCGTCATGGCTCTTGACCCGCTGTGGGGAGCCGTAATGCCACTTGTTGGGCTGTTTGATTACTTGATGGACATTATGCTGCCGCTTGCAGGATCGTTCGCGAACGGTGCAGGACTTTCCAGTGTGCTCTTCCAGGGATTCAAGATGCTGGCAGTCGGAATCGGAATGCTGCTTCTTGGGATTGGGTATTTTGTCTCTGGCGTATTGAGCATACTTGTTGGGGGATTTGGCAATCCGATCCACCAGTTTATGGGCAACCTGATGGAGACCATTGCGCAGGGAGTGGTCAATGTCATTGCATGGCTAATGCGCGGACTGGCAAACATCTTCAAGGAGATAGATGAGTTGATCCCCGGCCCAGCCATCCTTTCACCGGTCACTACTGGTCTAAACAACGCAGCAGAGGACGCCGAAGCTGCAGCCGATGGCCTGGTACCAGACTTCGATGAGTTAAACCAATCTGTTATTGATGGACTCAACGGCATGATGCCTGACCTTGATAAGATGCATGAAAAAATGAGAGACCTGCTTAAATCGACTGAGGCAGAGGCCGACGCCAGGGCAAACGCTCTTGCCGATCAGGCAGACGAAGATAAAAACGCGAAAGAGTTCGGTGAAAGCCTGTCCAACGTCCCTTCAGGGTTCAAGGTCGCTCTTCATAGATTCAAGGCGATGGACGCTGTGGGCGGAGTTTCGGCGGGCGGCGGAGGCAATATCCTCGATCTTTCCGGTCGCGAGTATTTCAGCAGGATGTCCAGCGCTTTCGCCAGTGCATTATCTAGCAGCTCATCCCCCGGTGACGAAATCCTGAGCAAACTGTCAGAAGCTACGGACCCACAGAGGTGGAGTTCTGTCCTGGACGGTGTCGCGGCCACGTTCGAGGGCGCTGCTAAAGACATCGCAGACCTGACACGTCAAATGCTCGATCCAGGCGCTATGCCCGGTGGGGCAGGACCCATGGGCTCCGCGTTCATGGGTAGAAGCATGGCGACAGACTCATTAATGGGTGGCAATAATATGATCATCAACATAGGAGAGATGAGAATAGATGATGCGACCAACCCAGACCAGCTCGCTAATATGATTGCAGAGAAATCATCAAGGGACCACATGGCGCAAGGTGGAACCCCGTTCCCCACGACCAAGTCAGGGTCTAACTGGTGGAACGGCGGCGGAGGCAGAGGAAGCTGATGGCAGTACCCTTTCTTTGGCTGAACGCCATCAATATACCAATCGTGATGAACCAATGCACCAGGGGCGTTGAGAAGATAAACGATGCTAACCGCTCGTTTCGTGGGGAGCTTCGATCCTCATCACGAGAATATCGAAGAACCTGGGAGGCCACTGCGCTCTTCCAGGACTTTGATGTGGCTGATGGCTTCATTAATATGATTAATGGAGAGGGGCATTATTGGTCATTCAAAGAAGGGCCAACCTCCCAGACTGGGCTTTCACCTCTTCCCGGATACAATGCGCGTGGGATAACTACCGATTATGGATCAGGTGGCATCAGCTATACCAATACGACCGGCGATTACTGGTCGGGCGGGTCTTTGGAGATTGTCCCCCCTAATGCGGACCCATCCTTAGACTGTTTCGCGTGGGACTGTCAGCTAGAGGATGATAAGTGGACGGCAATGTTCATTGTTTATGATGGATCGGCAAACATGGTGCCGGTTGTTTTCAGGTCCGATGGAAGCGTCTATGTCAACGGCGATGAATCTCGATATGAGACCGGAACAATGAATACCATATTGTACGTGGATGTTGTTGGTTTTGGGATGTCGGTCCGGGTGCTTGATGGCATTCTTTATATTTCACTGGACTTAAATGGCGGTAGCGCGATCATCTCGGACATGTTCATCCTGCCTTATGTCGCGCCAGATTATTTTGTCTCGCAGCTCAGTGTCTCTCCTTATTCCGAGCAAACGGAATACCCAAGTGTGCCGGTAACTGGAGAGGTCACATCTATTGCTTATATGCAAAAGCCTGGGGCCAATAATGCCAAGACCGTTGCGTTCAAGCTGACCGAGTATCTCGATGGGTACAAAAACGACCCTGACGCGGTGACGCCTGTCTCCCCGTTTGGGCTTCCTGTTTTAAGGCTCTCTGGAGGCGTCATCCAGGATGGCGAAGGTGAATACACCAGATACCCGGAGTCGATATGAGCTTTTTCAAGATCAATGGCTGGAACGTGCCCATTGTCAACGGCGGGATGTCGGAGGTGTCCACACCGTTTGGGAACACTGGCCGTTCGTTCACTAACCGTGCGCTTATTAATCGAAGACTGCTGCCAAGGTCCTGGACGGGCAACATGCTGTTTCAGAGCCCTTCAGTGGCCGATACGGTGGAAGGGCTTGTGTCTGGGCGCGGTCATCACTTCTCCTTCGACAAGGACGTGTGGAGCGACTCTGGGGTGGGGCCAACCTCGGGCACCATAGCCAGCATATCCTGTGTCCAATCCGGTGACAGCAGGTTTGGGTCGGGCAGGGCCGAGATGACTTCAGACGTGTCTTTTGACATTGGCTTGCCAACCACGAAATATACAGTTATGCTCTGGGCGTTTGATGGCCTGGATTGGTATCATTACGCTGAAGTCAACGACGCGACAACCAACGAAACATATGAAAACGGAGAGGCTGGAGTCGGGCTTCCCCTTGTTTTATCTGTAGAGAATGGCGTTATAACGATAGACTCATCCATCGTCCCCGACATAGACGATCTAGTCATACTGCCGTTTGCCGCTGATGCTTCATTCATCCAGGGCGTTTACGAATGGCAATCTGCAAACGACATGGTGATGTATTGCCCATTCGACTATCCATTGGATTTTGTGGACCGCATCGGCGGGAAACAGGGCGCCGCAAGCTCTGCGCTTGTTACTGATGTGGCCTCTGGGTGCCAGGTGAAGAAGTCCGGGGAGGGCTCTCTTTTCTTCTCGACCAGCCAAACTGTTTCTTATGCTGGTGCCGACGTGCCTCAGTTGTCCAATGAGATAGACCAGACTGTTTGCTTTTGGGTTAGACCGGAGGCTCTGGGCGGCACACAGGATGTGGTCAGCCAGATAGGCGCTCCGGTTTTCCCGTCTTGGTCATTTTCATTTAGTGGGACTCAGATGGTGCTTAATCGCGGGGTAAGCGTGTCTGCCTCGGACATAAGCATCGCGGACCCAAACAACAGTGTTGACGAGGAGTGGGTTCACTTTGCGCTTGTCTACACTGCTGACGTGCCGACAACCGTTACGCTGAAGCTTTACCGAAACGGTGCGTTGGCCGGGTCGAGCACCTTCGCCTATGCTGTCGCTCTCGCTACAAGAGACATTGTCTTTGGGGCCGCCGTTAGTGGTTTCATCGGAGCGATAGATGACTTCAGGAACTACCACTCTGCCCTCAGCCCTCAGCAGCTTGCTGACGTCATAGTCGAAGGGCGATATGGCTACGGCCCTCTGACTCCATCGGAACGCGCATTCTCCAAGATGCCCCGACTTCTTGTTTCTGGCGACGTAATAGGAAGCCAGACGCCGAAGCAAGTCATTGGCAACGTGACATCGGAGCCATATGTACAGCATGGTGGCAACTATTCCACCAATGACCGGTCCATGGAGTTCACGCTCCAGGAAGTCAAGAAGCCAAGAGAACGCGGCATCCCAAGGCCAGACGCAAACTTCATACTTGAGCCCGAGTTTATCAGAGACCAGGACAATGACGAGCATGGCGATGCAGTTGGCGGATATTCATACATCCCAGATGGGGCGAATCCACCGTCTCTTGTGTACGACACATCCTTTGGCCTTTGTTATGAGTTCGCAGGTACGGACAACTCTTTTATAACCGAAGACACCCTTGGGAATATAAGCGCAGACCTGGGGGGGAGCACTGCGGCTACTGTTTCAGCCTGGTTTAATGCGGACGTTGTGGCAAGAATGGGGTTGTTTTATTTGCCAGCATCCACAGCAGGAGGAAAGCTGTGGCTCACCACTGACGTTGGCGGAAACGTCACTTTTGGCGGAAGAGACACTCCTCCTCCAACGTCTGCATTGCAGTTGACAACCAGCGGGTCAACTTATGTCGCGGGAGAGTGGTACTTTGTGGCTGGGATAATAGACCTTTTAAATGGGAGCTTAAAAGTTTACAGCAACTTTGGAGCATTGCCCCAATCAACCGTGTCGCTGCTTGATGATGCAACGATAGCTCCAGGTCAGGATTATTTCTCGTCTGGTGACGGTGGCGGTGTAAGGTTTAATTCCATCGGTGCAGAGGGGAACTCCACCACAAACGAATTCGACGGAAAGATAAAGAGCGTGGCGCTATGGAAAAGAGCGTTACAGGAAGACGAGATTGTAACTGTTTTCACAAAGGGTTACAATAGAAGGATTTTTAGATAGGAGACGTAGATGTCAGCGATTCGCAAACCGATTAGAAAAATTATCATTGAGGTTGATGGTGACCTGGATGTTCCATCGCCGGGAACGAACTTCATTGGGCAGGCTGTTTCCATTTCATTGGATTCACCGACCGTGTCCGGCTTTAAGGCATCCATGAAGCGTGGGGAATCTTCAGAGATGACTGTAAACATAAAATGCACCACCGCCATGGTGACTATTGCACCGATTGAGGAGTAGGCCGTTTAATGAGGTTGCCAAGCACAAAGAGAGGGGCTCACCCGCGCTTTAGGACAGGGGTAGACCCCTCAGGTGTTGACCCGCCGTTGAGTCGTGCATGGTTTCTCGATGAGACCACGGGCGACTATTCCCCATCCGTATGGGGAAGTGCTGGTGAAAACCTTGGGCCTCACAACGGCGGCGTATTCGTCACGGACCCGCTATTGCCATATATTGTTGATGCTCCCGTTGGCATGGGAAGAAGATTTATCGGCTCAGGTGCCACGAACGCGATGTCGAGTGATTCTGCTGCCACGGATATAGATTCGCAAACCGTACTAACAACTAAGGATGCCACCTTTGGGGCTTGGTTCAAGGTCAGCAGTATCTCCACGTTCTCATCCGTCGTGGCTTTCGCCTCAGATTCGGCACTTACGGGTTCTGCCAACAATATTCTTTTTAGGTTTGCTATATTGAATAGCAGCGGGAAGATAGAAATAAACTCCGAGCACGGGTCAAATGTTTCAAGCAGGTGGCGAGGAAACTATGAGTTCCCGCTGGACAGGTGGATATACCTTTGCCTGGTGAGGAAGCCCAACCCATCGTTCCCTGTCACGAGAATATCATACTCCATGTATGTTAATGGTAGGTATATAGAAGATGTTCCATTGGATCCTGGTCCTAGCGGCAACGGCGAAACCCCAACAGGTGGGTCCAACGCTTATTGGCAGGTTGGTGGCCAGTACACTTCTAGCGGTGGCGGTCAAATGGTTGTGCCCTTCACGGGAACTGTCGCTGGCATATATCTATGGGACCGCCAGCTTACCGCGTCAGAAATAGAGGAAGACTACCGCAGAGGGCTCCTTCTTCCGTTTCACACCAGCAGTCAAGTCAGGGTTGCCGTGGAGAAGCCTGAGCCATCTCCGGCGACCACTAGCCTGTATTACGACGCCACCCAGCTCGACGGTCTCGACTTTGTGTCGAATCTTAACTTGTCGAACAGCCCGGACAACGCGTGTGTTCAGGGCTCTGTCAAGTTCTTGCGGGAGCAGGAGAACCTGTCTCTCGCCTACCTCAAGAATGATACGAAGCTCAACCTTGCTGACGACAGCACCTATAATGTAGAGAGGTTCCTTGACGTATACAGGCAGATAAGGATATTTGCGGCCACCGTCCCCCTCGGTCTGGATGCAAGCGGGGACGATTTTTGGTACATGCTTGATGGTCGCATAGACCTGATAGATTGGGGGACCGAGGAGATTACGGTCAACTTCAGGGACAAGGGCGGATTGCTGGTCGATACGTTTATCGAGGATGAAGTGGGCTACGGCACGACCCCTGGCGGTGCCGCCGTCATTGTTGATGATGTTATTGATGGCATTGTTTTTGACAACTCTGTTGATAATGGAAAGACAGGTTCCTATGCAGGCCCTGGCGATGTCATATACGACCCGCCCCCTGGTGCGGCGTGGGCCGTTAACTATAAGGTTCAGAAGCGTGAGCCCGTTCTTGTGGCCATCAGAACGATTGCGGGAGAATTTGGTCACGACGTTAAGTTCAAATGGGACGAGGACAGCGAATCATTCCGTCTCCAGCTTTATGAACCCGAGCGAGACTCCGTGACTCTATCAGCCGTATTTTCTCCCAGCGAAATTAAGTCTATATCGAAAGCCGAGCTTGCCTCGCAGCGCGTGAGGAATGTCGTCAGGGTTTCGTATGATAGCGCAGAGACGGTGGCGGAGCAGAACGCGAACATATCGTCCATAACGCTGCCGTCAGGAATAACCTTGTCCGGCAATTCTCTCAACGGAGATGCCGGGTTAAACCCATCCACAGGGGAGGCAACGGAGAGGACGCCGGCATTCGTAGAACTTGAAAACCTATCTTCAATCACCAAGTATGGGCGTAGGTTTATGGAGGTGCAAGAGGAATCTGTAAGCAACATCAACCTGGGCACCGAGGCGACTCGAATGGCGTCATCTATGATACAGGATCTGTCGGAGCCCGAGTTTGACCACTCAGTGACCGTTCCTCTCTTGCCGTTCCTTGACATACACGACATCGTTGGATTCCAGTCAAACGCCTACCTTTACAGTGACAACCAATATCTTGCCGTCTCCCAGGTAAGTCACAACTTTACCGATGAGGCGACAACAACCATGTCCGTTCGTGGACAGCCCAGCCTTGGTGTCCGCAGGTGGATGACGCTTGAATCACGCGGGGCACCAATACCTGCAAACAGCCCACAGCAGGCAAGTACCGCATTAACCAAGTCCCAGAAGCTGCAGTCTCTTCAATCTGTCCTGAGCAAGTCGCAGATGAACCTTGGCGGCAAGTTCACGCAGGTCCGAAACAACGCCTTTATGACGTGGGCCGACGGAAGATTGAATCCGCCTACTGGCTGGAGTGCGACAAACACTTGGGACAACACGAACATACTGGCTTCAACAGTGTCGAAGACGGGTGCCCTGTCTATCGAAATCGCATCACCTGGGTATGGCATTGAATCGGATCTTATACCTATCGACGGGTACACAAATTCGCCATATGCGGTGGAATTCACGTGGCAGGCAGACAACACATCCACAACGCTTATTCTCGGTGTTGAGTTTCTTGATGGAGACGGTTCCTCAATTGGCACCACAGTGCTTGCGGCTGGACCGGCCTCCGCTGCGCTTGAGTGGGAAACCCAGAGGGGGTACTTCGCTCCGCTTGAAACTGGTCCTCCTGCGAATGATGCAAGGTACGCAAGGCTTTTCATGGCCAAGGGAGCCGTTGCAGGCAGTGTATATGTTGACAACGTGTCCGTTTATCCGGCTGCTAGGTCCTGCAACGTCAGCTATAATACCGGTACTCTTTTCACTACTCCGCTGCCGTTAAACGGCACGAACATAAAAAATATTGCCTACAATGTGGACACCCCGTCTCCGGGGTTTTACGACTATGGAGACAATGTGGCCGTAGATGAGGGGGTGGCCGGAGGTCCGTTTAGCGGCAGTTATTTTGAGGTCGGGGAAAGCGGCATATATGAGGTGGCGGCAACGTGCGCCTTCGAAGTGGCAATCCCGTTGGGGGCTCCCACGGGAGCATTGCCGGGAGACACAGTCCCGCTCGTTATGTATATTTATGCTGATGCGGAATATGACCACACGACGGGATACTACTTAGGAACTGGATCGCCTCGGCTCATAGCGACTGAAACTTTAAACCTGAGAACCTCCACCATTTCAGCAGGGTTCAGCGCCCAAGTTCAAGCCATGGCTAAAATTTATACCCAGGCACACTTTTCCTACGGGGAGAAAATATCCGTCGCTTTCAGCACGAATCCAGACACAATTGCTGCTGCCGACTTAAAGCTGCCAGGCTCTACGATTAATCCAGTAGATAGATATACTGGGATTGCAGCGCTAACTAGCGCCTATTCATCACTCACCGTAAAACAACGGCTTTTAGATTAATTTAAGGATTCACCTTTCGATTTGATAGATTATTTTTGGAGGATTAGATGCCCACAGCAGGACTGCTACAAAGAACCGGAAACGTCGTCTGGGTAGACGCCGTCAACGGCAATGATGCCAGCGGTACGTCTGGCGACCCTCTGCACCCGTTTTTGACGGTTGGCGCAGCTTTGGCTGTTGCTGTGTCTGGTGATGAGATCTTAGTATATCCAGGTACCTACGCTGAGTCTGGGCTCACTGTGCCGGCTGGGACAACCCTAAAAAGCTCTGGCGGATACCAGGTTACGCGCATCGGAGACGTATCGGCTGTTGCGGACATTGTAACCCTTTCGGCAGACTCGCAGATTGAGGGATTTGCTGTTGACTGCCCGGACACCCTGGGATTATCGGGTGTCTTGTTTGATGGTGGCGTTTCTAGTGCATCATCGATATACAACTGCCAGTTTCACGGCGATGGGGCTGTGGGCCAAGGGAACGGGCTGCGAAAAATAGGCGGCGGCAAGATTATCGGAGCTGAGATACGTTTTGACACTGGCGGCCTGCGTTCGTGTATGGTCACCGAAAGCGGCGTTATTGCAGTTGAGTCGATACATGTTCCTCCCGGTCCTGGAACGATTGACGCTGTTGTGAGAGGGGAATCGGCTGGCAGGTTTCAGATTGCCGACTTTAACGTCGGATCACCGAATGTTACCGATGGCGTCTACTGCGATGGCACCTCGACAACTTTGATATTCGGAATCAATACCCTTGACCTGTCAAACAGTATTCACATAGTCAGCGATGGGATAAACCTTTCTGTCCTCGGTGGGAAGATGGACCAGTCGGCGTTTGCCGTACTGGCTGACCCAGCCCTTCTCGGCACCGGTACAGTTGTTCGCATTACTGCAAATCATGAAACGGCTTACAACTTTCCCCCTGCGATGCTGAACTCTGACTTTGGCTTGAGTTTCTTCCGAGAGCAAAATGACACCAGCTTTTCGCAACAAAGGACATTCGGTGTTGACTCCGTTTTTGGATTCCCAGAAAAGGGATCTAGCGTGTACGCTGGAAGCGGTTCGCCATATGCGGACGGGATAAAAGTCGTCACCTCGAACGCCACAGGCACTGGTGGCCTCGTGGATGTTACGGCAGACGCTTCGAGTATTTCTGGGTCAACGATCACGTTTCAGGGAACTGCCGCAGGACACAGGATATATTTCGGGTCATTGCGACAGGATACAGCTTCAGTGATTAAGCACTGGGGACTTCAAATAGCCCAAAGCGCCGCTGGGGTGGGTGGGTCTTACGAGTTTAAGATTTGGAATGGAGCCGCGTGGGAGAATGTCGGCGTCGAAGCCGTAAGCGAAGAAGAATCATACCGATATGCGAATGATGTGTTTCTTCGCGCATCCTCTGAGGAGGAGCTGCATTACGGCATTGACGATGATTCAACGTGGGCAACCACGTCAGTGGATGCAGTAACGGCATATTGGTCATGCGTCGAAATCATTTCTGCCCCATCTGTGCTTCCCACATTTGAGCGGACCTGGCTGACGCCTTCCACTTCACAAATAAATAGGAGAGGGCGAAAAACAGCATCCGGTCTTGCGAAGTGGCGCGGAACCCTTTCTGCCAGTGGAAATGTTTTCGGTGAAAGCGGCGGGGTTGTTTTGGCCAATGTTGACGTTGGGTCTGGAGGGACTCCGACAGGTTGGACACACCCAATGCCGAACAGCAGGCTCAATCAAACGGGTGATGCGATTTACTTCCAATTCGCAATCCCTGAAGGCATCTGCACGGCCCATCCCTTGGACATGTCCGTCGTCTACAAGGTTGATGGGTCAACCCCTATCACTGTTGCGCCGGAGCTTACGATGTCTGTCTACACGGCAGAGGTCGCTGGGAATCTGGTGGCAGACCCAGCAGGCGGTATCGATCCAACCCCAAGAATACTGGCAAACACGGATGTCTTAACGACTGGTATCGCAGAGTTTGACGCCCAGAACCTAGTGCCTGCGGGGGCGGTCCTTCCCGCAACATATGATGACTACGCGATTGACCAGGAGTTCGCCGCATTCGATGCGTCATCATATTACGAAGGCGACGTTTTGTTTGTCCGTGTCGAACTGACCGACGATGGGACGCCAAACCAGGATGTGATCATTATCGCCCTTGTCGTTAACGGAATAAAGTTTAGCCTTGGAGGAGCGTTGTAATGGCTGGTGCATGGAAAGAACTTTTTGCTCAAACATTCTCGTCGTCCTCGTCGATACCGATTACACATAATCTTGACCGTGTGCAACTTGGAGCCATGGTCCTGGTTGACGGTGTATCTCGAACAGACTTGATTGATGTCATTGAGCTTTCGTCGGCAGATCCACGAAATGCTCTAACCATAACGCTGACAGGTTCTCATTCTGGGACAGTGGTTTTGGTCGATATGAACGTCGCCCTGGCGTCGATTCGGAACCCAGGCGAAACGGCATCTCTGCAAACCACGTCTGTTGATGGAATCTTGGACACCATTGTGGACGCAAAGGGTGACCTGATTGTTGCAACGGCTGCGGACACTGTTGCGAGATTTCCGGTGGGGTCAACAAGGCAGGTTCTGACGGCAAACAGCGTTCAGCCCTCGGGGCTTTCATGGGTTGACCTGCCAGAAGCTGCTTTCGCAAACTATTATAATTCTGTTTCTTATGCCGGGATTACCACGTCGGCTAGCACCCTCCCTTTCAACACGGCAAGAATAACGAATGCGGCTTTCACCCTAAGCGGATCTTCCGAGCTTACCATTAACGCGAATGGTACATATCGTATCGATTTCGGGTGTTCTTCAAGCGAGACAAGTAATAACGACGCAACTGTTGGGTTCTGGGTGGAGCTAGACACGGGCGGTGGTTTTGCCGAGGTTGGCGGAACTAGATCTAGGTGGTTTCACGACTCAGGCGAAGAAGAGGGTGGAAATTCCGGGTTTGCCATCTTGGAGCTGAACGCCTCCGACGTGATTCGCATTAGGGGTCAGGTTGTTGATGGCAGCGATCAGGTAAACACGCTTGCCAACAGCCTTCGCCTAAGCATCCAAACGGTGGGAGCGAACGGGGCAGCAGGAGCGACGGGTCCACAAGGCCCAGCAGGGTCCGGCAGCAGTATTATTGTCGAGGATGAGGGTTCAGTTGTTGCGGGTGGCCCTCATACAAACCTTGACTTTGTTGGCGATGCGGTCACCGTAACGGACGCAGGAAGCGGGGTGGCCAACATTTCTATAGACGGCTTCACCCCGAACGTATCTCAGTACCGACAGACCGGCAATCTAACTATCAACACAACGGCAACAACGGTGGTTCTGAACGCTAACGACTTTCAGGACTCAAGCTACACTCGGTCAGGCGAGAATGTAACGATCAACACGGCTGGCGTTTACCGAATTTCATACTCCATAATGTTTGACACGAATGCAAATGCTCGAAGAACCGTTGATGGATGGGTGGAGAACAATACGGTCGAAATCGTTCCTTCTAGGTCGTCCTCTTATTCTCGTAACACCATTGACGACACTGCCAACAGCAGCGCTGCGTTTTTGGTCCAGCTTGCCGCCTCTGATGTCGTTCGCCTGAGATGCCAGTCAACTGGTACAAACGGAACGGCAATCGGCCAGGGCAACAGGATGTGGTTAACCCTAGAATTTGTGAGGTCGTAAAAATGGCTACAAGGATGCTTTTTATTTGCTCGTGCGGAGAGACTTTCGACATCGACAACTATGCAGGAATGGATGCCCATCTGGAGGCCAACCCGGACCATACAGCATCGGAAGAATACGTTCATGCGTCAGTCGTTGCGTCAAACCCAGAAGAACCGTCATGAGCGTAGAGATTATTAGTGGAGGAAGCGATGATTGAAGTAATCACAGGCGATACAGTTTTACTGGAGCTTGTTTTGGCAGATGGGGACACCACAAGGTTTCCGCAGGCTGAAATATACGATAGTGCTGGTGTTGCCATCGTTGCAAGCCCGGTGAACCTTTCCCATGTTGCAGATGGCCTTTATCAAGGTACGTTTACTGCTCCTGCCATCGGCGGATATTCGATTATCTACATTACATATAGCGACGCGCTGCATACGACGCTGGTCGGAAACATCGAGCGTGTCTCTGAACATATGCGGGTAACGAACGCCGTGCAGGACGATGTTTGGGCAGAAGCCCTTCCTGGCGCTTTTGGTGCTGGCTCGGCAGGCAGCATTGTTGGCACCAACCTAGACGCCACCATCAGCAGCAGGTCTACTCTTACGCAGGCGGACATCCTAAGCGATGCTACTCCGTTCGCGGGAGCATTGATACCCAATCTTGATGCAACTGTTAGCTCTCGCTCAACATTGACTCAGGCTGACATTTTAAGTGATGCTACTCCATTCGCTGGAGCAAGCATAGACGCGACTATTTCAAGTCGAGGCACTGCCAATCCCGGTGACGCAATGACACTGACCGCAGGCGAGAGAACAGCTATTGATGCCCAACTCAGTGGAACTCACGGCGCTGGAAACTGGGAGTCTGCAAGCGCAACAGACTGGACTGGCGCAGAGAAGCAACAGATTCGTCAAGCGCTAGGTGTTACGGGTCTCACGGCTGCGACTGCTGCGGGCGAACTTCAGGATGTCCTTGCGGATACTGCGGCGATGGAGCCGCTGGTGTCCACGAACCTGAACGCCACCGTAAGCTCCAGGTCTACGCTGGTCCAAGCAGATATTTTATCTGATGCAACGCCATTTCCTGGGGCAGATATCGACGCGGCGATCTCCAGCAGGTCAAGTCACACAGCCGCAGACGTGGATGCCCTGGTTACAGCTAGTCATGGCGTTGGTTCATACATTACGGCTACTGGATTCGCAGTGGCTGGAGACAACATGGGTCTCACCGCTGCGGGTGTTGATGCCGTATGGGATGAGCCTATTGCAGGTCACCTTGGCGTTGGCAGTGTTGGCGAGGCCCTGAATGACGCATCCAGTGGAGCAGGCGTTGACTGGACAGTCTCGGAGCGAAGCCAAATGAGGCAGGCGTTGGGCATCACGGGTGCCACCTTGGCCACCGCAGCCGGTGAACTTCAAGATGTCTTGGCTGATACGGCAGCCATCGAGCCGCTTGTCACAGCTAATGTCGATGCGACCATTAGTTCTCGGTCTACTTTGACCCAGGCAGATATCCTTTCTGATGCAACACCGTTTGCTGGTGCAAGCATCTCAAACCTTGACGCAACTGTTAGTTCCCGATCCACATTGGCCCAGGCAGATATTTTGTCTGATGCCACACCTTTTCCAGGTGCGGACATCGATGCAGCAATATCTACGCGGAGCAGTCACACTGCCGCAGATGTGGATGCTTTGGTCACGGCGAGTCATGGGGCAGGGTCTTATCAGACGGCCACTGGCTTTGCGGTTGCCGGGGATAATATGGGGCTTACGCCAGCAGCAACCGCAGCGGTCGATGTAGAGCTTACCGCGACACACGGCGCAGGCGCATGGACTGGCGGCGGAGCTGGTCTAACTCAGCAACAAGTGCGTGACGCGATGAAGCTTTCGCCAACGGCAGGTGCTCCGGCAGCAGGGTCTGTGGATACGCATCTCGATGACATCGAGGCAGATACGAGTGCAATGCAGCCGGTGGTCGCCACAAACTTGGACGCTACTGTTTCCAGTCGTGGAACAGCAGACCCAGGTGATGCGATGACGCTTACAGCCGGAGAACGCACAGCCATCGACACTGAGCTTTCTGGCACCCACGGCGCTGGTCTTTGGGAGTCAGATTCAGATACGGATTGGACCGCAGGAGAAAAAGAACAGATTCGTCAAGCACTCGGCGTTACTGGGGCAACCGCCGCAACTGCGGCCGGTGAACTGCAAGATGTTCTTGCAGACACCGCAGCCATGCAGCCAACAATCGCCACCAATCTTGACGCGGCTGTCTCGACCAGGGCAACGCCGGGAGACGCGATGAGTATTGACGCGGCTGGTGTCGATGCCATTTTCGACGAGTCTCTTGCTGGTCATCTCGCAACAGGAACAGCGGGTCAAGCACTTGCTGCCGCATTTGGTAACGCAGGTGGTAATGTCAGGGATGACGCTTTGACCTACGACGCAAATAATAGACCTTTGACTTTGCGTAGACGCATCTTTCCAGATGCTGCCACCGCCAACGCTTCCACGCCGGGAGGAGTTGGAGAGGGCGAACTCATAACCGTTACCATGTCGGCTGTCCAGATAGACGCGGCCAAATGGGAAACACTGCTGAGGACGATATGAGTATAAGTGGCATAATAACGGGGGGAATGGTTGCTGACCCGACGACGGTCACGGTGGAGATTTGTGTGCAGGAGCAAATATCTGGCGTGATAGCTGCTGACCCAAACCTTGTTGGGACCATTATTGAAGATTGCGCAGCTCCAGCCTTCGATATTACATCGTTCTCTTCCTTGTCTGGTTCGAGCTTTGAGGTGGGGCAGTCTTCTGCGACACCATCATTTAGTGCGGCATACAACCGCACACCCGACAGCGCTGTTCTGACTGACGACGACGGAACCCCGGCGAAAGATGTAACCGTTACGCCAACATCATTCAGCTCTGACGGCACATTCACCAAGACGGTGAACAACGCAACTGTCACATTCACACTGACGGCAAGTCAGGCTGGAAGTCCAGACACGGGGCAGGTTGTATTCACCTGGCGGCCATTGGTTTTCACGGGCATCACCGCTAACGCTGGACCGTACACCGAAGCGGATATTGAGGCCCTCGTAACGCAGAGCCTTTCTTCGTCTGCTTCGTATTCAGGGACGATTGCACCAGTGAACCAGTACATTATTCACGCATATCCCGACCCGTATGGACCTTTGCTACCCACCAACTTTGAGATTGGCTCTTTTGGTCCTGGCGATATGACCGAGGTCCAGGTGGGACTTTCCGTGACGAATGCGTTTGGGAATATCCAGAACTATCGGGTTGCACGTTCAGACAACCTTATTGACACAACTATCACCGGGCCACTGGCCTTTACTGTTACGCCGTAGGAGATTGCTATGCCCACATTTGCAGGAGAACTAATCAATGCTGCCGTTGGCGTCGCATCGCTTGATGATACCGCCCTTCGCGGCGGGTATCGGGTTGTCGCCGACATCGCAGGGCGAAACGCTATTGATGGTTCTGACTTCGACAAGACTGGGTGCCTGGTTCACGTTCAGGCTAACGGGGTTACATACCAGAGAACGGCCGCTGGATGGGATGCAGTATCCTATACCGAAAACACTGCGTCCGATATCTACTTCGCCCTGACTGGGGATGACGAAACTGGCGATGGAACCATCGGGAATCCTTTCCGTACCCCTCAACGATGTATTGATGGACTAGTTGACGGGCAGGAAGGTGATGTTGTTTTTCACGCTCTTGACAATGGCCCCTACGACGTGCCAGCGCTTACGAGTGTGCAGGCTGGCCCGGCCGGACTGGGCATAATGTTTGGCGGCAACATCAATCAAACGCCAACTGCGGTGATACCAACGACATCGACGCGAGCCCTCATACCGGGAACGGCAGCCCAATATGCTGTGACAAGTAATGGGTTCACCGATCCTATCACCGACGGCTCGCACTGGATGCTTGACAGCACAGCCGGTTCTCCGTTTTTTGCCTTTGAGTTTGGTCTTGGGTCCGTACCGGTCGCCAGCCCGTCCAGTCCTACGATAAATATTATTACAGCGTTTGACTTCTATATTGGTCTTGCCGACATAGAGATTTATCCCATCAGCACCGTCTTTCAAACACAGGGGAGCCAGAGCATCATCGGTGCCTCGGGGCGGGGCGTAACAATAAAGTTTGCAGGAATAAAGTTTGAGAACGTGGCGGCTGCAAGTTTTGAAATCTGGGAAAGCGTAGAGATGTGGGATTGCAACCTGGACGGATTGACAAATGCACTTCTGTTCAACTTTTACAACTCATCTGCATTTCTTGCCTCGGGGGAGGTCAACAACCAAAACCTTGAAGACAGCCCCAACTCGTTTATTGGTGGAAATCTAACGAGAGCGACTGCCGCCAGTGGAACGATGCTATTAACCAGCTCGAAGGTTAGCGAGCGTGTTACGGTTAATCCCGCAGGCTACATGAAGACGGCAGACCCTATCGACTTCGACACGGCGGCCTCAACGGAGTGCATTAGGGTATGGAATTTTGGCAACGGAGAATCGAGAGTGGAGATTACTGTCGCCATGACTGTCGCGGGAACCTACACTAGCTTTCTTCGTTGCGAAGAGGGTTCCAGTTCGTTCATCAAGGGTTTTGGCGCTGGCTCGATAACGGGATCTGTCTCTGGCACTGCATGGGATCTGGCCTCTCGGGTTACAGCAACTGGGCTTGGAACAGTTAGCGGGTCGCTAACGTCTGCTGCCGACGTGCAGGTTGGTAACGCAGGGACATCAACATATGCCGCGCTACCCCAGAACGACTTTACATCTCCAGACGGTCTTGGGACCGTGGTGAGGAGCTAGAAATGAAGTACGCAAAGTCTTTTTCTACCGCAAAGATCTATCTGCCTTATTCTGGCCAGGGGAGGGGCAGCATGCTGGCCTGGATAGATCAAGTTCAAGCGTTGGAGATTGGTGACACACCAGACTTGACCGAGGCAGACCTGGCAGAGATTAAAACCGACATGGCCCTGATGAAGACATGGCTGGAAGGGTTAGGATAATGACAGACATTAGCATCGTCCGAGGGGACTCGCGTAACTTCAGCGTTACGATATACGAGAGCGACGGGACAACGCCGGTTGACATCACCGAGGCTGTGTTGCGCTTTGCAGTTAAGGGTAGCGTCTATGACGACAACAGCCGGTCCATCATATTTAAGCAGTCGTACTATCCAGACCAGCTCCAGATAACAGTCCCAGCCAGCGGGGAATCGCTCATTAAGTTGTTCGTGGCAGACACAATCAATGTCACCCCTGGTCAATATTATTGGGATCTAGATGTGACTCGCAAGGGAACTCTCGCGACCTCGGCAGGGACATTCGCCGTGACCGCAGGAAGCGGGGTTTTGACTGGGACGGGGATTGATTTTACAGAGATAAGCCTAGGCCAGGTCATCGACTTGAGCAGTGGGTTTCCGCAGAATAATCTTCTCGTAGTCATCACGGACTTTGATGCGACAGCAGAAACCATCACCGTAGGTTACACGGGGTTTGTGGACGAGGCAGGCATCACGCATTCGACTTATCAAGGGGACAGAAAAACGCCGACAGGGCTCAGTGGGAACTTTTCCATTGGCGCGGACGTTGTGGAGTAATCATGGAATACGTGGAAATAGCAGTCGATATTCTTGGGGTGATTGTGGCCTTAGTGTTTGCCATAACGCCGGTTATTGTGGCCAGGGTTCAGACTGGGAAGTTTGATTTGACGAAGACGCTTGAGGCGGCAGAGGATGTTGCCCATGTTATCGAGGACGTGGAAGAATGCGTAAAGAAGATCGAAGAGATCCGTGGCAAAAAGCTTTCAAAAAAGATGAAAAGAAAAGCCGAAGCCAGGGTAAAAAGGATTCAACAACAGACGAGCGAATAAAAAAAATGCTCGCCAATGAAAACAGAGGGAGAGTGACATGGACTTGATTAGTTGGGGAAGTGGACGTGTTGGCGATGCAGATCGAGACGGAAACCTTGAACTTGAAATCAAGGGTGTAAAGGTCTTGGGCGCATTCAGTGTACCCGATGTCAAAGTGGAGCTACCCACATCCGTGATAGCTGCCGGACTCATCACCTTGGGCCAGACAGCAGCGGCAAAAATGCCATGGGCTGCGGCACTCGGAAGGCTGATGAAATGAGCGTGATCGAACGGATCCCCGAAGGTCTTGACCGTCCCGTTCGAAAATCAACAACCAGCATCATCATCCACAGGATCAAAATAGGTCTTGTCGTGGACGATGTGATGGAGTTCTTTACCGAGGATCCAGAGGGCGTAGCCACGGTCACCATTGGGAACCTGGAGGACCGACTGGACGCGATTCGGGACTGGAGGAAGTATGGTGTGCCGGAAAAATACAAGAGCCGCGCATATGTACCCTACCACTACATCGTGGGGCGTAAGGGAAACGTGTACCAGTATCTTCCAGAAGATGCCAAAGGTGCCCACTGCGCCGGAAGCAATAGCTCTTCTGTTGGGGTTGCATGCTTTGGGGATTTTCGTCGTTCGAAGCCGACGGCTGCTCAAATATTGAAGACGAAATACCTCTGCCGGGACTTGTGGATGAATCACACGGAGATATGCGGAGTCTACGGACACGACGACATCTTGGCGATGCGGAGTAAGAAACCAAAACAATGCCCAGGACCAAACTTTCCGGTGGCGGAGGTTCATTCCTGGGCATCGACTGCCATCAAAAACATTACGAGAGATGGCAGATTTTAGCACGTATGTGGCTCAGTTGGGTTTTTGCTCCGTAGCTTTACCTCCTTTTTTGTAGTCACTGCGTAATGTGACGTAGTAACAGGCATGCGAACAAAACTTGTTGTCCTGTCCCCGCTGCCTTGTGAATTTCTTATTGCAGATTTTACAGTTTAATGTTTGTGCGCCACCGTGTTCATTCAGGTGACACGTCCGGCAAATCCACTCGACGTCAAGTGGCTTGTCGTAATCATGGTGATGACCATGGATCTCTCGTGATACGTGTTTCTTGTTACACTTCTCACACTTTTCTGGCTTGTCTATTTCCCCACGCTTAACCGCTCTGTCGAGCTTCCCGTGGGCTCTCTTCTTCTTGTTGTGAAGCTCTCTTTCTTCGTCGGTCATTCTTGCCGCACGTTCTCTTCTTCTCGCAGTATCCTTCTCATGTTTACACGGCTTGCACCAGGAACTTAGACCGTCCGTCGCTGCCTTCTTTTTGTGGAAGTCAGCGTGTGGTTTGTTCGCGTTGCACTTTGAGCATTCCTTTGTTTTCATGCTTTCCCCTTGGTGAATGTTATTTTGCTTTCACGAAGTCGATGATTGCCTGTTCAGAGTCAAACCGCATCATCGCTTCGCTTTGTTTTTTCTCTTTCTTCTCTCTCACTGACTCAACAAACACCGCATGCAGTACGGACTCCCTCTTTACGGCGACATGGTAGAGAGCCCGTAGCGGGTCTTCAGGGTATTCGTTCAGGAATGCGGAGACCTCATAGATGAAGTCTCTGAGTTCCTTGTTCATGGCTTCCAGGGCCTTGTTTTTCGGTTCCTCGCTTTCGTCTGGGTTGCCGGTGATGGCCTTGACCAGCTCCGGGAAGTGCATGACGCCCTTCGCAAGGTTCTTCTCTCTCGTTGACCACACTGCTCTTTTGTCTTCCTCGGTCTCCATGTCAAGCGTCCTTTCTCGTTACGTTTAAATTCCTTCTACCATTTCTCTATGCTGACGAGTTCCAGCGTGCTCTTGGCCCTTGTTACCGCGACATACTCCATGTTTTTCTCCTGCATCATCTCCCAGTCCTGGGTCGCCCATTCGGACGGCATAAGATTATGCCCCCACACGATGACGGTATCTGCCTCAAGACCCTTGGCCTTGTGTATGGTGGAAATCCTGAACACGCCCTTTTCATGCGGGGCACCTTTTTTAGGAACGGGGATAAACTTGTCTATATATCCTGGTATCCTAGTTTTACCCTCAAATCCTCCGACAATGTCCGATATGCGACTGACACCATCCTCCATCGCTGACCGGGAAATTATCTCGACACTTTCGATTGTGTCCCGCAGGTTGTCCAGCTCCCTGCCTGGGTCCGTGCCGCGCTTTTTCGCCTTCTTCTCTATCGATGACTTCATGCTGTTGGAGTGCTCGCAGATCAAAGCTAGGAGCCCCCTTTCCCCGGCGATCTTCCCGCTGCAGTGTTGTATGGCGTTTATGTCATTTATAAGCGTTCTGATTGGCTTTCCGATGTCTCTGCCAACATATATAAATCTAGCCTGAGCCCTAAGCATCTTCGACGACAGTCGCATGAGCTGCGCGTTAAATCGCCCAACAATCATCGCATCATCGTATTTCCCCGACTCGGCACACGACTTAAGGTGTGACGAGAAGTAGCCCTCATCATCCTTCTCCACGAAATACCGGATCACCTCTCCTTCTGGAGCGTCCTCTAGGCACTCTATATGAGGGACAAGCCTGGCTGCTTCCGCCTGCACGCTTCTTGGTATTCGATACGAAAGCGGCAAGCCGTGGATTTTCATTTCAAACATTTCCTTCATGGTGTCCATGGACCTGTAGTCGGCACCAGCGAATGCGTAGATGGCTTGGTGGGGATCTCCCACTGCCACTATTTGTGCGCCGTCCATTGCGAGTGTGCGTAGGAGATGCTGCTTTGGTCTGTTTAAATCCTGCGCCTCGTCCACTATCACGAGGTCGTATTTCCCTATGGGCAGATTAAACATAAGGGGGAATGTAATCTGCTCGTCAAAGCTGTACTTTGGATACTTGCTGTAACCGTGTTCCCCTTCTTTGAACAGTCGGGAAATCCTAAGCTTGATTACATCTAAAACTCTTGATGCCATATCCATCTCACTGGCAAGCTGGTTTGGCAACTCATCAGTTTCCGGCACATGGATCCCGTAGTTGTGCATTGTGTAGATTATCTCTGTAATGATTTCGTCCCTACGGCCATCGGATAATAGTTCTTCCGGGTGGTTCCAAACAAATGTGCCATGGACCTTCGACAGAACATCCAAGGACAGACTTTTTAGCACTGGGTCGCTGTACACGTCTCCAAGCATTTCAGCGTAGACACCGTATTGGGTGCATCCTCCTTTCCATGGTGGACGCTTTGCTCCGCATCTGTCCATCCAGTCCAGCGCTGGCTTTGTGCCCAGGCCGTTCATCGTTTTGAACGTAATGTTTGTTGTGTTTATGCCTGCCTTTTTCGCCTTCTTCTCCAGTTCGGTTACGATGTCCTTGTTGAATGCCGTCACGAGGATTTTTCTACTCGGCTCCTTGGCGACCTGCCTCCTAATGGCTTCGATAACCGTGGTTGACTTGCCGGAGCCAGCGACTGCCCTGACCTGAACATTTATTTGCCTGTTAACGATGTCGTGGAATATCGCCTCATGGGCATCGGTGGTTCTGAACTCGCTCTCTTTGTTTTTTGTCATTGTCTCTCTCTCTTTTCTTTCAGGGCTGCCGTCTGTGAATCCCGGCAGCGCCATCTGCTGTTTGTTTGCCATGTGTTTTGTCCTCTTTATTTTATTTTCTCTTCCCTCACCTTTACTGACCATTTTCCGTTTGACCCTTTGAATAATATGTAATGCATCCACTTTCCCGTGCGCGGGTGCGGAAGGTCTATCTTTGCCCTGGTCGCTTTCAACTCGTTCAATCGCTGCATGAACTCGACAAAGGTGCATCTGAAGTGGTCCTGCTTCCAGATGCCATTTGCGAGGTACTCCACTCGGAGCTTTTTCTCAAAATTCTCAAACATTGTCTCTCCTAATCTCCACTCTGATGACACCCTCGCCGGTCTGCAGGCACTTAAAGCGAGGGCTGCTTTTTGCATAGTCAGAGAAGTCTGTTGCCTGTTTCGTTGTCGGTCTCTCATTTACGATGTATTCGCAAAGAGACATCCAGCTTCCGCACTCAATGGTGATAACGCTGTAAGGACTGTTGCGCCTGAACATGCTGTCTACTTCGACGTCAAACAGCATCGGCCCTGTTTCCTCTTGCTCTTTCCTCTCGCTTTTCGTCATCGGCCCCTCCCTTCCACGCCTCCCACATATAAATAACCTGGGCCTCGGTTAGGAACGGCTTTATTTTGCCATTGTCGAACTGGGCGTACTGCTTCGATATAATCCATCTACAGAACGACCCGTCTCCCTGCCATTTTTTAGCCATCAGCTTTTCCCCGTTGACCCAAACCCGCCTTCGCCGCGAGATGTATGGGACAGGTGTTTTACTACACTAAAACGTGCGTATGGTGTCCTGGCGTTGCATAAGGCAAGCTGTGCAATGCGGTCGCCCTTGATGACTCGTCTAAGGTCGTCAGTAAGGTTTGTTGCAATCGCGCCGACTTCTCCACGATAGTCAGAGTCAATCGTTCCAAACGAAACCATCAGCCCGGAAAGGGAAAGCCCAGACCGAGGTCTGAGCTGCCCTTCCATACCGGGTGGTATTTCAACTGCGAAACCACATGGAATAATCACCGTCTTCATGCTTCCAACGCTCACCGACTTCGCCGCATAGACATCCATGCAAGATGCCCCACTGGTTTTAAACTCTGGGAGCTTTGCCCCAGCGGTCATCTCTTTTATCTTCACAGTATATGTGATCAAAACGGAAGCTCCTCTCCTCCTCCAGAGGATTCGGATGAGGATGATTCCTGCTTTCTCGGGTCTTCACCCTTCGAGCCGCAGAACTCGATATCTCTAACCGAGATGGCGTCTTGATACACTTTCTGCCCATCTTTCTCGTAGTTGTTGTTTTGTAGCGTGCCGTGAAGAATGATCTCCTTTCCCTTCCAGAAGTGATTATTCACCAGCTCGGCATGCTTGTCCCAGCAAGTGATGTTGAACCAGTCCGTGACGTTCTCATAACTGTCTCCCACTTTGGCGCGACGATTGACTGCCACAGAAAACTTGGCCATCTTCTTCCCGCTTTTTGTTTCTTTCAACTCTGGGTCTTTTCCTAGGTTTCCGTGAATACTGATACGTGCTGACATATGTTTCTCTCCTATACGTTTTTGATTGTTATTCTATCTTCTTTGAACTCAGCTTCAACGAGCTGCTTATGGTCTACACCTAAGAGGTCAACGGGAAGCCGAATGTAATTCGTCGTCCCAGCCCTCTGCACGGAATACAGTCTTCTGTCTCCGTGGTCAGGCTTGCTTGGCCCTCTGGTGTCGCTTATCACCCCATGCTTGCGAAGAATCATTTCCATTCTTCTTCCCTCGACAGGGCTCTTCATCGTTAATTTTCTCATTGCCTCCTTTAGGATATATATGGTGTATCCCTCTTTTATCATGTTCTTAATCTCTGTCTCTCCGCCATCCTGATAGCGCAACTGGACGTCTCTATGATCGAATCTAGGCATGCCGTTCTCTCCTTCCTTTCTTTTTCCGGGTGGACGTCCAGCGGACTTACCACCTCTGCAGATGTCAATGCTCCCGGTGGTACCGAAGATATCGATACCTGCAGGAAGTCTTCGTATGTTATTTTGTCAACTTTGAGCCACTTGAAATCTTCATCCATCCTTCTACTCCCGTCGCCTTCGCCCTGCACTTCGTATATTCAATCTGCGCACTCACTCCGATACAGATTGCCATCGCCCTATCTATTTGCGGTCCTCCTCTTGGACCGAGCATCGCGTCCTGGGCTACAGCCTGGGCGAACTGAATCGCCATGTCTGCAGCCTGCTCCCTGCTCTTTGCGTTCAAAGTCGTTTCTTTCCCTCCCATCGGCACGACGATATGCTTCCTCCATGTGACCGGGTATGGTCGCCATAACCAGGTGTTTTCGTCGTAGACCCCAGCGTGTTTGAGAGTACCGATGATGAAACCTGTAGACGCTCCGAGCGTGTAGATGCTCTTTGGCCCAGCCCGCCCTGGACCTGGATACAAGCTCTCAACAGCGACAATCTTTGTTTGTTCCCCTTCCGATCTGACGATGTCGATTGCCTCATCAATGACTTCCGTCGGGTTTCCTTGTGTCGAAAATAAAAGTTCGTCATAATTTGCTGTTCTTTCTTTAAATATTGCAACCCCGGTAGACGTTGTTCCAGGATCAACTCCAATGGTTATCAATGGATTTCTCCGCTCTCGTTACTGAATAGGTTGTCGAAATCTTTTGCCTCAAGGATTTGTGCTATCTCTCGATACTCTTGGGTCGTGAATGGTCCGTCGCCTGTAGACTTGCCCATAATGATATCCTCCACGAGGTCCTTAAGAAAAGGCCGGTCGGATTCGGTCTCTGAAATGAATCGCGCGACGCCGAAAGCCAATGCGACAGCAGCAAGCTTCTTGATTACTTCTGGTCTTTGTTTTCCGTCTGGACCTTCCTCCTCAAAGCAGATGTAGTTCATGTCGATCGCATGTGTCTGAGACTGTGCGGAAACATAATGCATGCACTGTATTTTTGCCTTCGCCCAGTCGATTTTGTCCTTCTTTAATAAGCTCATCATCTCGTTGCCTTTCTTTTAAGTTCTTCTTTCAAATCTTCAGCTACGCTGAATACTTCTTTAGTGTTTTGCTCAGGTGACTCCATGCCCCATGCTTCTGCGAATGCATGGTCGATGTATTCTCCCCCGGATATTTCCTCCGGGGTGTGGACTGCAGCGCCCACGAACATGTCAGCACAGAACATGCGTGCTCCCATGGATAGCGCCCGACTGTAGAACATGGCCTTGGGCCACTTCTTCCAGTTGTGCTTATTCAGAAGGCCTGCGGCCATCGCGTCTTCGCGGTCGAAGCACGACACGCCCAGCTCCCCAACGTCCTTCTCGATGAAGACCAGGGTGCATCCCTCTCTGGTGTGCTCAGTCATCTTATAACTGTACTTGCCGGTCCTTTTAACTAGGCCAGCCATGAGGCCAGCTCCAATGCACACACGTCCCTCGATCATATGCATGTTTTGCAGTGCGGTCGCCGGAGATACGCCCATCTCCATCCCGTACTGGGCAATCATGCACGCCTTGGCTAAATCGGTAGTGGACTTAAAAACCTTAGCAGCCGCAGCCATCTTGCAAAAACGCTGCAACTCGTTCATTGATGTGATTTGGATGCCGGTCCCGTTGACCAACATGTCCTCCTTTTTCTGAATGGACTTTTCCCTGGTGTCTTTTTTCTGAATGGCCTTTTCCACGATCTCTCCGCTTTCCCCTGTGTTTTCTTTACTCATCTCATTCTCCCTTCCATCTAAAAGTAAATGCCCGCTTTTCAGACCTTACGCCCCCGGTGGTGTGATACTTAATGATCTTCTGAACAATGCTCTGGGCCTCTTCTACGTCGACACCAGACTTTTCAAGCGTCCTAACAAAGTGTCCCTCCACGCTGACCCAGTCGGTTTTCTTGTTTGACTTCCGATTTGTCCAGGTCACACGCCAATCGTCACAAGTGAATCCCTTCTTCTCCCCAATCTCCTTCTTGAAAATGTTCTTGAGCTTCTCCTGCTCTTCCTCCAGGAGCCCTATTTGTGTTTTAATACCGTTATAACGAGCGGCCAGATCATGGATGCCATCATCCGGGTCCAGCATATCGTCAGATGCCTCGGGATATTTCTCAGACATGTAATCCTTACACGCATCGCTTCCATCAGTCGGAGGCGGCATGTCCTTCTTTACATAGTTTTCCCAGAAGTCTTTGCCAGATTCGTACATCATGGTGAGAAGGTCGTTGTCTCTTTTCACCACAAACTCTGTGTAGTCCCTTTGCCCAAGCAAAACGGCAACGTGCATCTCATTCACGCCAAGAAGGGGCATATACCACATACACTGCATCAGGTACTCGCGAGGGATATGGTCGGTTCCTTCGTCACCCCATTCCTTCTTTCGGTAGACAGAGCCCGTTTTGATCTCCAGACCCCTGATGACGTTTCCGCCCTTTTCGATTTGTCCATCCGGGGAACCCAGCCACCAATCATGCTTGGGGCTTTTCATTATCCCGAGATCTCTAACCAGAGTGATCTCTGGGTGGTCTTCCTGATATCTGTCTGCAATGATGGGTTCTTTCTTCAACCCCCAATACATAGCCTCGTTCATGGCGAGAGGCGCAGAGCGCCCCGTCTTGTCCATAAATACGTCATGAGCTGTTTTGTATTTGTGGACTCCCATGATCGCTGCTATGTCTGTGCCGCCGATCCCCATTTCTCTCTTCAGCATAATGTTTATCCTTTCTGTGTTGACTTTTGACGGCAAAGCTGTCACGTTGCAATCGCTAAGTCAATAGCAAAAACTGTGGGCGGTGAAAAAAGATGAGAAGCGTCGTATTGGTGTCAGGTGAAATCTTCAAAGACGAGCGGATTGACGCACTGAGTCAGGCATTTAGGGGGCGGAAAAACATCCACCAGACCGTTGGCTGGCTGGTCTCTGTGTGGGCCTGTGTGCTTGATAAACACCCCTCTGGTACCCTGGGATATACCCGGATGGCTGAAATCGCCTCAGAGGGGCTCTCAGGAAGCCTCAAGCCCAAAGCTGATGTGGTTCGCCGGATGATTGATGCTGGTTTGCTGCGATTGGTGGATTCCGAAACGGTCGAAGTTGTCGGCTGGGACGATTGGACTGGGTCTATCCCCAAGAAAAGAAAGAGGAAAGCCGAAAGACAGAAACGATATAGGCGGAAAGTCGTCGGTGTTTCTGACAAAAATGAGCAGGGCTCAACATCGCAAGGCACCGAAAACACTCAGGACACACATGGAGAAGGCCCGAAATGTAGACGTCTACACGAGCCAAATGTAGACGTCTACATCGCGCAACCCACTGAAAACAAAGAACAACGCGATGAGTCATGTAGACGTCTACAGGCAAAAAATGTAGACGTCTACGCGGACGGTGAAGGGGGGTTTCCGGTGGAAGGTTATGTAAATCAGGATGTTAAGGCGGATGATGGCGATTCGGCCGGGTCCAAATCTGCTGTATCTAAATTTGAATATTCTAATTTAATTAATTATAATTATAATTTAAATAAGAGTAATAAAGAATTCTTAATTGATTCATCTAGAATTAATTTAATTGATCCAATTAAGAATTCTTCTAATTCTAATCTAAACTGTTTAAACAAAAAGAAAAAAAAGACACAAAAAAAAGAAAAGGATTCCAAGCGGTACTCGGCCAGTGTCGCTGAGGTTGAGTCTGGCTCCTGCGATGAGTGGCCCAGGAGCACTTCTTCGAAACACTACGATGTGTTATCTGCCTTCGTATCCGTTCACGGTGACTGCTTTGGCACGAAGCTTAAGCCTGAATCACAGTCCGTTAAAAAAATGGCCAAACAGATCGTTTTGACTGATGGATATACTCCGTCCGATGTCTGCAAGGCCATTCGCGGAATGGCCACCGACACCTGGGTGGAGCGCAGAAAGTTTAGCGGTTGGTCGTATTTGGCGAAGCATTTTGAGAAGTGGCTGATGATGTATTCTGAGGGCACATCTCAGGCGGACGCAGGCTCATGGGGACCGTGGAGAGACGAAGGATTCGCAACAAGAAAGGACTGGGAGGATTATCATGGACAAAAGTAAACACATAGAAGAACTGAGGAAGAGGCAACCGCACACGCAGAGATCACCAAACAAGCTCGACTTTGGCTTTGAGCAAAATGTAAAATGTTACCACTGTGACAACATTGTTTCCCATGCGTTCAGGTTTAATATCGGCACCGAGAACTGCATGTGCGATAGCTGTCAGGAGTCATTTCGACGCATTGAAGGCGAGGAACTGATCGATCCAGAGCAGCAGAAGATGGAAGAAGAAAACAAGAAGGAGAGGCTTCGTAATCGATGCAGGAGGTCTGGTCTCCCGGCATCTGCTGCGGTTGTAATCGGAGTGTCCCCCAATGACCCTGACCCAAAGCTCCCCGGAGATACGTCCCTCACAATCGCTACCCGGAAGTATTTTGATGCAGAGAACAAAGGACTTCTATGCCTAGCTGGACACAATGGAAGCGGTAAAACGGTATGCGGCGCATGGGCATCATACCGAACTCGTGGAAGATTTGTGCAGCGTAGCGAATGGTCGATGATATCGTCTACCGAGGAGGGAAAGGCTCAGATTAGGGAAATCATTGATCTCCCCGGCATCGTCACGCTCGATGAGGTCCTGTCTCTCAGCTCGGCTGGCGATTCAGCCATGAGTGTGCGGAATGTTCTGATGATTTGTTGTGAAAGAGCAGACCACTACCGTGGGACCATACTTACGACGAGATGCGTCGATAAAAAACGCTTCGATTCGGTCTTCGGTAACGATATGCTGGACAGAATGCTTCATTTGAAAGAATCAGGGGGGAGCGGATGGGTGATTTCCGACGAAAAGATGAGCATGAGGGCTACCCATGGACAACGACAGACAGGTATCGATTGATGAGTTCATTGAAGACATGCATGTTCGCATGGTTACACTCGTTGAATGGCTCACCGGCAAGAATCTAAACTGCTCAAAGTGTGGTGCTCGACTTGTATGGTGCGTAGATAATGATGATAATGATTTTCCCATGGATTTAAATGGGGACAACCATTTTTACGCATGTGAAAAGAGAGATGAATGGCAAAATTGACTGACAACCATATACAGTATGCACCGAACTGCCCCAAGTGCTTAAACCGGGGATGGTATACCGCAAAAGCCTGCAGGGTTGTACTCCGAAGGCAAACAGACGGGACCGTTATGCCAAAGAGCATATCTGAAGAGTTTCGGCGTACATGTGACTGTCAGTTTGGTGATGTCTGGATTCAGTCCAAATGACTCTCGGCGGCATCCACTTCTCCACCGGTACGGATACGTGGGCTACTCCTCACGTGTTCTTTGATAGGGTGAACGCTCGGTTCCGGTTTAACCTGGATGCATGCGCATCGTACTCCAATACGAAGTGCGAGCGCTTTTATACTGAATCAGATGATGGCCTCAAAAAGCCATGGGAGACCTGGACATGGTGCAACCCGCCATATTCAGACATCATAAACTGGTATGAAAAAGCTTATGATGAAATGGTGCGAGGCAATAGCTCTGTTCTTTTGACTTTTGCTAGAACTGATACGAAAGCTTTTCATCTCTATGGTGCGAGGTCCACGGAGATTGTGTTTGTCAAGGGTCGCCTGAAGTTTCTCGACCCTGCCACCGGCACACCGGGGAATCCCGCTCCATCCCCGAGCATGCTGGTGGTCTTCGATGCCTCTAAGAAGGGTGAGCAGACCTACAGCACCATGGACGCTAAGGGTTAGGCTCGTCCCCTTCGGGGAAAAACATCCACATCTCCTCATCTTCAAACTTGTGTGGGTGCTTTTGTTTCGTCCCATAGTTGGGCAGGATTGAAGAATCTGCGCATGTCAACACGCGCATCTTCTGCTTGTTCACTTCATACAGGTTGTCCTCTGTGGGGTCTTCCAGGTACGCCCTCATGCCATCCAGGAGCTTCAGAGCGCGTCTCTCGATTCTCTCCTGCGCCACGGTCCCAGTCTTCATCTTGAGGATGTCAGCATCTCCGCCGCGCCAGTTTACCCACCGAGCTACCTGTTCCTCCTGCCATCGCATATCGAATGATTCAGCCAGCGTCTTTTGTATCTCACAGTACATCGGCAGATTGCATCCTCCGTTCGCGGCGTACTCGTCCCTGCTCTTACATAGCCCTGCTAGGGCATCGTGGGCACGTCTCGATCCCATCGCGTCACACAGCCTGCGAAGGTAGCGTATCTTGTCTGACACCCATCTGGTCCCAACGATAGATGCGTACTCACCACTGACCGGCTGGTTCGCTACCCGGTTCCTGAACTCCATCTTGGCATCCTTGATGGTATCGATCAGTTTGTTTTCATATTGTCTTGACTCCCCTATGCTGCACCTGTTCACAAAAACGTCCCATGTTTGCAGGCCACCGACCATGTCCGTCACTGCTGCATTGGCTTTGTCTGAGCCTGGGATAAAGAAGGTGTTCTTGGATACACTCACCCCATTGAATACGTTCTCAATGGCGCTACGCATGGTGTCGAATGCATATGCTCTATCGTCTCTGTTCTTGCTTTTTGGGGCGACCCTCTGGCTGCAGTGCTTGGTAAAGAATTTCTTGATTTCCTGATACGGTTCCTTCTTCTTACCAGCCACCTGCTCGAATGACACCACTATGTTTGATGGTGCCATCGCCTCGATGGTCTTATCGAGTGCCTTTTGGATGCGTTTCCTTTCATTCTCCTTCCTTTTCTCCCTCATTGCCATGCGGTCTTTCTTGGTCAGTCTCTTTTTCTTGTATCTGCTCTTCTTTTTCTTCTTCTTGGTCCCGGTCATTTCTATCCCTTTCTCTGAACCAGTAGCGGTCGTTGTCTGTTTTCATCTCCAGAAGGCTTCCATCCTCTGCCATCAGTCGGTACACCTTTGTGTCGCGGGAATACCACTTAACCATGGCGACTCCCTGCGGTCCGGCAGATCGTATTCGGTACAGTTTGACGAGCTGTATGCCCTCAAAGCAGTTGTCCTTGTCGTTTGGGTCGTATATCCAAGGGGGAATACCCTCTTCGGCTACGCGATTACCGTGTTCGTCTTTGATGTAATTCCCATCGTCATCTTTCGGGTAAACCGTTCCTACTAGACGATCTATGTTTCTTTTTTGGTGCTCCATGAATGGGGAGCAGACCCTGTAGATGTCGTGCTTGTTTCCACCCATCAGCGCATAGACTGCGGACTTTCTATCCCATGGTGGTATGCAATCGCCTATGCACATGGGACGCTCCTCCCGGTATAGCGGGAGAAACGGTCCCTCTTTGTGCCTCTTTGATAGATTGTCCTTAGGGTGGGGCACGGCAAACTCTATGGTTGGATGTCGTTTGCTGTGCCTATCAGTCATCCTCAAACCCCAGGATGTCCATGACCTTCTCAGCGAAGTCCACCTGATCCTGCATGCTATCGTTTAAGGCTTTCCAGCGACCCGATGAAAACCTCTTCATCATCGCCTTCATGTCCTTTATCTCTGAAGATAGGAACTGCAGCGCATGCGCATGCCGCTCCCTGACTCCATCAAAGTTCTCTGTGTCATATGGTGGTTCTGCAACCGAATTGGACGGTTCGTCCAAATAGTCCGCCATCCCTGCATTGTGTAGTTTGATACCCATTATCGCCTCTCTTTCTGGAGCATTTCCAGCTCCTTGGTTTTTTGTTTTATCTTTAGAGTCGCCATGATCAGCGCTATCTGCTGCATGGCAATTTCTCTCTCGATGTTTTGTTTCTTGATGCTGTTCAGCCTAGGCGTTGTCACAATGCACCATCCTTTCAACGGTCACCTCACAGTCAACCTCGTCCCAGAAGTCGTCTGCAGCGGCGCAGACATATGACTTTTCACGCTTGAGCACCTTGAACATGAGCAGTCGGGATTTCACGAACGAGTGACAGGTCAGCGGTGATCGCTTGCCCAGCAAATCTGCCGCGTGCAGATATCCCAGGGCATGACGGTGGGCGTCTTCTGGGCAATCGAACGGCATGACCTCTCCCTCTAGGTCGCAGAAGAACTCGACTGCCTCTGTTTTTCTCCCCCCCCGCGTGTGCTCAATGAGCATTTCAACCACGTAGTCGGTGTCCGATGTGTAGTGTTCTTCCATGTCTCTCTCCTATGCTGGGAACTTCCCGATTTGTCTGTGGTATTTCTTTAGCAGCTCTGCTGCATGCTCAATCTGTGGTGGTGTCAATGACCCTGCTGCTGATTGCTTCGCGAGGTCATATCCAAAGTATGCATCGATGCGACTGAATCCCGCGAAATCCTTTTGGACTGCGCCGTCACACTCTGCGGAAAGAACAGCCAGGCCCTTGAACACCCAAGATATCTGCGCCTCGGTCAGCTCTGTATAACCCTTGACCCTGGGATCGGCGTATTCTTCGTCCGGCTCCGGTTCTGGGGCCACGGCAATGTCCACCGTTTCCAGCAATTCATCAGTGCGCTTTTCAGCGTCCACGGACAGGGTCTTACCATCGTTTGATGCATCGTTGGTCGCGTCGATGACCTCATCAATGAGACCGCTCTTTTCAATGATCAGATTGTTGACCAGCGCGTCTAGGTTGTGGGAAGCGTGCAGTATCTTATAGAGGCAGCTGCTCTCTTGGCCGATACGGTGGATCCGGTCCATAGCCTGATTGAGGTCAGCCGGGGTCCATGGCAGGTCGCAGAGGATCATATCAGCGGCTGCGGTCAGGGTTACCCCGGTCCCCATCGCGCCATAGGTACCGGCGATACCTTTGAGTTCACCAGCCTGAAACCGCTCTTGGATGCGGCCACGCTCTTCGCTTGGAGTATCGCCAGTGACCACTGCCCAGCCATCACGCTCTCCAAGGGCATCGATGGGAGCACGATGGGCTGAGAACACCACCAGCGGGGTCTCGGCTTCCTCATAGCCAATGACATGCTCCACTAGGGCGGGGATCTTAGCTTTTGCCAGCGCAGCGCGGGCGGCTGATATTTTGTCGAATGCAAGCACGCTTTTGAGCGCATCGAAATCAGCTCTGGTCAGGTCGAACCCCTCGGGGATCTCTTCCATCACCTTATCGCATATCCTCATACTACCTACGGCAACGGATACGTCTTCGATCCTTTTGCTAGGCAGGTCAGGCAGGACATCACCCTTGCAGCGGCGCAGCGAAACGCGCTCCAACCCGGCAGCGGCTTCTTTTGTGGGCTCGCCCCATTCGATTCCGAACCGGCCCTGCTCCGCATTGAACGCACTCAGAAATTTGTGCCAGCTACCATACGCCTCTTTGGCCAGGCCAGCAGATTGGAGCAGGTTCCATAGTTCATTGGGGCGGTTTTTCATCGGCGTTCCAGTCAGCAGCCAGACCCTGCCATCGGCACCGGTTGCTTCTTTCACCAATGCCCTGAACCGACGCACGCGGGCGACCTTCTTGGCCGAGCCCTTAAAATAATGGGCCTCATCAGCGATGATCACTGTCTTTCGCCGCGCACCTGTATTCCCGAGCATTTCAAACTGGGGGCGACCCTGCATGGCAATGGCTGGGGTCTCAGGTAAAATCTCAGGATTGACAATGATGACTTCGCCTGCATCGGGCCAGCGGAATGAACCGCGCCCGCTGAGCACCACCGGCTCAAGGTCCGGTCTCCACTTTGTGACTTGGCCGCGCCAGGATTCCTTGATCCCGGCAGGGCAAACCACTACTGCCATCGCAGCCGGGTCCAACGCGCCCAGCGCTTGGATCGATTTGCCTAAACCCATATCATCGGCCAACAGCGCACGCATCCGGGCACGCAAAAACGATACTCCATTTTCCTGGTAGCCGTAAAAAGGCAGCCCCAGTGATTCAATGTGCGCCTGCGTGCTGTCGATCAATCGCTCTGACGCAGCGTCAGATGCCCGTGAGGAGATTTTCATAATATCAGCAGCCGTTGGTGTCACCTGGACATCGAACCCGGCATCTTGGAGCACCTGTACCAGCGCAGGGCCATCCACTGCAGCGATCACATACCGACTATCGGCACCGCGCTCCCTGTTCCACGCCGCGCCAGCTTCCACACATGCGTCCCGAAAATCCCAAAAGGTTCCATCCAAGTAGCCGGAAGCATACGCAAAAACAGACTCGCCCGCATTGTCGATGATGATCTTATCCTTTTCCATGATCTATCCCTCCACCCAAATTGCATGTAAAGTTTCAACCCTTAGCGACTTGCCATCCTCTGCGGGGACAATTTTGAACTCCAGCAGCCTGCCGCAAACTTTTGCACCGCTGCGAGATTCCGCGAGCGCTTCAGCCAGGCGCGGACACGCGTCTTCGATGCAGGAATAATGCAGGTCTTCATCGTCAAAAAACCACTCGACAAGAAGATCTGATCCCGGCTCCGGCTTGGGGAATTTCTCCACTTCCCATGACCGCAGGACGCCCTCGCCCAAATGATCGTCCCATTCCAATTCGCGGTTTGAGTCTGGCAGCTCTATGTTGACTGATTCGCGAGTCATGACGGGTCCCTTCCACAAAGATAATTTTTCTTCGCAAGAGACAGCGCTAAAATGTCGCCCTCCCCATCAATCTCGTCTGCGAACTCAGAGCAAAACCACTCGACAGCAGCCACACGGGCAGCGCCCACGAATCTGTGATCGTTGCTCACCTCGTCGCGACTGCCGAACGGGTCCAGGGAATCGACATAGCCGGCACTGCTGACGTGCAGCCAGCTATACTCATTGTTCGCCACATCGTGAACCGCGAGCTGGATCTCGGCTTGATCGATATCAAAGTCAGTCAGCTCATATCGAGCAGGGGAACGCTCGGGGGCGGGCTCGGGCAGACCGTAGTCCGCAGGGTTTTCGCCTACGTAGCGCAGGTAGTCCGACAAACCGCCTGGCCATGAAAACAGATAACTGGCGAATCCCTCCGCGTTAGCGAGGCCGCCCCACTCGAAATCGGCAGAAAACGAGTTTTGAACGTGGGTCAGAGCCTCGGAATATGTGTTGAATTTGGTCATGTCGTCTCCTGCTAGTTGGTGAAAAATGTTGGGATTTCTGAGAGTTGGGTGCGGGCGATCAGTTCGCAGTCGCGCAGCGTTCCGACTGTTTGCCACGACACGCATGTGGCTGGATCGACGAAAATCATTGCAACCCATCGGTTGTTGATTTTTTCGAATCTGACGTGATCAATCGCGCCCGGTCGCGGTTTGCTGTTGGTGGTCATAATATCTCCTGTGCGTGAGGCAATGCCTCTGTTTGTGTTTCGTTTCCCGGCTCTAGTCCACGTTTCCCGGACAGTAGCAGACGTCCTCAGTTCCGAGGCGCTCCCTGAGCCACGCGAGGGTCCCCTCGTGATGGGGCTCGCATCCCGTTGCGTTGTGCGGGGGCTGCACGACGATCAGAAGTCGGGGGCTGCGCTTGCGCGGTGCACAATACCAGACAGCGAGACCGTTTCCAGCAACGCAAGTCCCGTGAGCGGGCGACCCGTCGTCCTCCCAGTCAGCGCACCAGTAGTGAGCTGCCAGCTCGAAAATACCACGCTCGGCCAGGTTCTGGATGTCTGACTTTTGGAAAACGTCGACCTGCCTGTCTCTGATTTGCATCTTTTTCATGTCGTCTCCCTGTGAGGCAATGCCTCGGTGGTGGTTCAGTTTCTCAATCTGCGCGAGTGACCGATAGTCCTCGTCGTAGGGTCGCGTATTGTTCGTCGTCGAATCGTCCAGTGTCGATGTCTGCGTGGATCACCTGCATCGTTTGTCCGCGCCATCCGGCCACTTTGGCGATCATCGGCGGCACGTTTGGTCCGCGCACGTAGTCGCCACACGTGACCCAGTCGCCCGCGAGCAGACCGTTCTTGGCGCTCTCAGGGGCTGTCCATAGGTCGATGCGGATCGTCGCTGATATGTGCCGGTAGACACGGCGCAGGTCGCGCACAGCGCGTTTGATCTCGTCACGTGGGGCAGTGACGAATATGGTGGTCTCCCAGCCGCGCTCGGACTCGTCCCAGCACTGGCTGAACCCGATCTCGCTCTCGCCGGACTCGTCACTCGGATACACAAACGCGTACTCGCCGCAGATCGCGAATTGGAGCGCACTGAGCAGATCCTCAGTTTTGGCAGCGAGGGTGAACGAGCGAACGTGGATGTTCTCGTCCAGGTCGCGGGAGTACTCGGTTGTGGCGAGTCGGTCGTCTGTGAGTCTCATGATGTCCTCCGGGGTCAGGGGTTACACGTATCAAGCCCAGCCGCATTAGCCTGGGAGCGGTCTCGTCGTCCTCTAGCCGTATTTGGGCGTCACTGAGGGGAGTAATGTCCCGCGTTGTTGCAGGCGTTGGTGGCGCTTTCGCCTTGCTGTCACATATGATTCGCTCCTATCTGTCACGCCAAATCCCCAGCCGGGATGCCTGGGGTCCGGGCGCATCGCATTGAAGGGCGCGTATCTCCCGCGTGTGAGCAGCCGGACAGAGGGGGGCGTCCTCCGGCATCCTCTTCAGTCATTCATGTCTCACCTCCTGTGTTCTGAGATCGATTAGGCCTGAAAACACCACGCAGTGCAAGCACAAAACCAAAACTATTTTACAAGTCGCTGAAATATATAGGATGGAGCCCTGTTCCTTATACACCCACGCTGGCGATGGGATATTCCCCAGGGTTGTTGGCCACTTGCATAGATCTGCTCAGATCACCAAATAAAACACAGGGATCTGTTATTTAAAAAACAGTGCATAGTTATTGGGTTACACAACGTAGCTTGACATGGGTAGATCTGCACAAATCGGCATGTCGCAGGACACCGAAGTTGACGAAATGATCTCCACATGACAACAATTGAACAAACAATCAGTGACAGGAATATATCAAGTGACCAGTTCCCTGGCCAAAAAACAGCGGGCGATAGCACACAGGTCTACGCTGACCCCAGATACCCTGGGAAAAATCATTGACGCTGTGTCGAGGGGGCTGTTTTTGACGACGGCGGCTAAGCTGGTGAATGTTGACGAGACTACGCTGCACCTATGGCTCGATAAGGGTAAAGAATACAGTGGCTTAGCTGATGGCGCAGCAACGCCCTCTAATGCCCTGATATACATCAAGCTTTACAGGGAGGTCTCTCAAGCACGGGCACAGCTAGAACAGCGTCTCGTCGAGACTGTTGCATCTACTGCGTTAGACAAAGAAGATTGGCGTGCGGCCACGTGGTTCTTGGAGCGTAGCTATCATCAAAATTGGGCCAGGAAGAGCGTCACCACCATCGAAGGTGGAGAGAATCCGGTGCAGGTTGCGGTCTCCTGGGCCGACGGCTTGAAGTCTGCGCTTTCGGCTGCAGACGATGAGCCGGAAGTTATAGACGCGGAGATAGAACCACACGGCAACGCACACGGGAATCTGGACGGCAACCTGGACCTGGACGGCAATCCAGACGGCAATGGGGATGGGGAGTAGGGGCATGTTCCGCGTAAGAGGGACATGAAAAATAATATATGAGTCATATGTTATGTTCTGCGTACACGGCAATCTGTGTGTTCACTCAAAGTTCTGCGTAAGCTGAAGCCTGCACGGCAATCTGCGTATGGCTGTTCCGCTTATTGGGTTCCGCGTGGGCCGGTTCCGGGTCGGCGCTCCCTTATGCGGTTCCGCGTTCCTTCCGCGTCCATTCCGGCCGGCGTTCCGCTATGCGGTTCTGCGTAGGTGCGGGGGTGGGGGGTCGTTACGCGGAACTGCTTCGGTTCTGCTTTTCAGAACCGCCTAACCTGCACGGCAATCTGCCGCACGGCGATCTGATTTATTGGAACTGGTCGGCGCTCAGCGGTTCCCATTCCTTCGGATGGAACCGCGTAAGCGGAAATGGTTTTGTTTTGGATTTTGAGAAATGTACGCGATTCTGCGTATTCAGAACCGCCTATATTTCAAGGGTTTACGCGGTACGCGGTACCGCATATGGCAAAACCCCATATATAACAGGCACTTGACGGAACCGCCTAAACGGTTCCGCGTAGTGCATGCCTAAAACGCGCTACACCTATTAATGGGCGGTTCTCAAGAACCGCCTGAACCGGGACGCAGCTGAACCGGGACGCAGCTGAACCGGGATGCGGATCTTTTTATGCAGATCTTTCTTTATTGACCTTGCACTTTTTTATAAATACATGGTAGTGTTGTTAAAGACGCAGATCACTTTTTGACCTGCGTAGGCAGAAAACACAACACACGAAAGAGAAAAATCATGTTTCAAAATATCTTAGATCTAATCCTAGCGGCAGCAACAGTGGCGACAATTTTCGGGGGTGCGGTATGAAAAATTATCTCAAAATATCAAGCTTAATTCGCGGCAGCAAAGACCAGAGCTTGGCGCGCAAGCTTGCGCTTGGCCATAACATCCCATTGGTATCGAGCTATCTGGCAGGGATGGTTCCCGGTGACGCCATCGCTATCAGCCAATTGGCCGAGGAATTATCATGGGGCATCGTCTGCGCAAAAAAAGCGCAGGAGCGAAAAGTTATGATAAATCAATACGTTAACGGCCAAAACCCCGGCGCTGAAATAGTCCGATATTTTGGAATTGAAGAATCCTGCGAATACGTACGCAAGGCCGAAAAAGAACAAGTAAAACAAGCCCTTACAGGCTTGTTCGTAGATGCGATCCTATCCGAATTCAGCCTCACATGGGCCCCGATCTATCTATGTTACGGGGAATATTCAAAGACGGGCGAAGGCCTTTGCGCGACTTTTGCAACACCCATCCACGTCTGGAGCCAAGAATCCAAGAAGAATGGAAAACGCGCTGAAGTAATCCGTCAAATCAAGAAACAGATGGACGACCCACGGAAGAATCCTCCGGTCTGCGCCGTGGTCCGCAGCCCTGAATGGCTTGCGCAGTATGCAGAGAATTTCCAAGGCACTAAAATCTTAAGCCATAAAGACATTGATGCGCAGCTTCATGACCAGAATGGCCTTTGCCGCATCTTCGAAACCCGATAACCCAACAAAAACACACACGAAAGAGAGAAACACCATGTCTAAAGCACTATCAATCCTAAGCAATCTCGAGGCGGTAATTGGAATGCCTTTAAAGGCCCTTCGAGCATCCCGCTTGCCTATCACGACTCGCAGACGTGTGATGGCCATCAGCCTGGAAGAAGCATACGAACGGATCTTCCCATTTTTCCCGGCAATTAAGCAATACTCGAGCTCGACCAAGCTTGCTAGCGCATTGCTCAGCCAGAATTTCAAGCTCGAGAAAATCGGGACACAAGAGGAAAAAGCAATCGGCCTTGCACTTTCACCTCATAAGACAGCTGGACACTGGCTAAACGAACCGGTCAATTTCTGCGTCGGAGCATCGAAAGACTGTATTAAGGCATGTCTAAACGGATCCGGTCATAATGTCTTGGAATACAACGAACAAATTAAGATTTGTCGATCAGTTGCATTGCTAGCAGACCCCGAAGCATTCTTGCGGTTGCTTGTCTACGCCATCGATAAGCTGGACCCGAAGACGTTTATTCGCCTGAACGTACTCTCAGATATTCCGTTCGAATTGGTAGCCCCTTGGCTTTTTGAGATGTACTCAGGGAACGACTGTGGTCTTGACTTTTCTTCGGCGAGAAGACCCATGCGCCGCTTCTACGATTATACAAAAGTCTTCGGACGAAATCCACCCGGCAATTACCACCTAGTGCACTCGTTTAGCGGTTACAATGCAGCGCTTTGCAAAGAGGTGATGGCAAACGGCGGATCGGTTGCGGTTGTCGGCATTCGGGAAAGACCGGCCCGCTTCTGGAATTATCAAACGGTTGATGGAGACGCCCACGACATCAGACCAATAGACAAACCTAATTCGATTGTTTGGCTTAAATTGAAGTCGACACCAAACAATAAGGATCTAATCGACAGCCCGTTTTTCAATAATTAGGCAACGGCAACGGCAACGGCAACGCATCCCCCCCCCCGGGGGGGGGGAGCTTTCCCCAAATTCAGATTGGACAGAATAGGATAACCCCCCACAAAAATTACACACCAAATTCTCATATCGGCTTTTGCATGTGGGTTCCTGGCTCGTTAATCTGGGCTTGCTGCGCCTGAGCGGCCTGACGGACAGTTGACGCAATGCGACATAGGTGACGATATGATAGTTAAGATTTGCCCCATTGGGGTGGAGCCTGAAGAGGACGGTGAGGGTTGGCGGGTGCAGCTCTTTATCCATTCGAGTGTGGACGCCCGGTTCATGATGGCTCATTTGGGCAAGGAGCTGGCTCTGTCTTTCCCGGAGCGCACGCCTGCCCAATGTTTGAACGTCATTGAGTCTGCGGTGATTAACCCAGAGGATACATGATATGGCATGGCACAAGGCACCGGAGGCCTCGCGTCTTTTGGGGATATCATCCCCGGAAGCGCTGAGGAAA
>Ga0233439_10000514_pt1 | contig 57361 bp, 57 predicted proteins | sample SI_123_September_6_FD_182713 | JGI IMG/M metagenome (GOLD analysis project Ga0233439, IMG submission 182713) | Seawater microbial communities from Saanich Inlet, British Columbia, Canada - SI_123_September2016_100_MG | ecosystem: Environmental > Aquatic > Marine > Inlet | place: Canada: British... | reverse complement strand
CTCAAGCAGCGTTCTGTGTCGAACAAGTGGTCGATGAAATATGCGAACAAAAAGGCTGGGACCCTCTCCAATTCCGTATCGATAACGCCGCTACAGAAGGAACCCGTCGAACCGACGCTGTACCCATGTTCTCTATTGGTCTAGAGCAAGTATTAAACACAGCCCAAAAATCCGACCACTGGCTCAGCGAAAAGCCTGCATCGTCCGGAAAAACCTTGCGTGGTCGAGGAATCGCAGTCGGCTTCAGTCCGCATATGGGTGGTCCATCATCCGTCCGAATTTCGCTAAACCGCGACGGCACAATTTCACTATCTGAAGGTTCCCAAGATATCGGCGGTACACGAGTCGCCCTTGCGATGATCGCAGCTGAAGCACTAAGCATCCCCGTCGAATCGGTACACCCATCGATTCCGTCCACCAACGACATCGGCTACACGTATGCAACGGCAGGTTCCCGCGTAATCAACGCCACAGGCCAAGCCGTTTGGGAGGCCGCACACGCCCTCATAGAAAAGGCTAAATCTCAAGCAGCAGACGTTCTTGAAACACCAAAAGATCAAATCAGCTTCAGTGAAGGACTCTTCAAAGGAACCAGCGATCAAACGCTGTCTCTGGCTGATATCGCACGTTTGCTAGATGAAACAGAAGACTCACTAGAAGTATCGGGCCAAGCCAACCCGACAGCACCCACAAACGGGTTTGCCGTTCACATTTGCGATCTCGAAATCGATGGCGGGACAGGCAAAACAGAAATCACTCGATACACCACAATCCAAGATGTCGGAACCGCAGTTCACCCCGCCTACGTCGAAGGACAAATGCAAGGTGGAGCAGCGCAAGGAATCGGCTGGACGCTCAATGAAGAGTACAAATTCGACGATGAAGGAACGATGTTGAACAGCTCGTTCCTCGACTACCGAATGCCAACAACCATCGACATGCCAATGATCGACACTATTCTCGTCGAAGTCCCCAACCCACTCCACCCTGTCGGCGTTCGTGGAGTTGCCGAAACCCCGATCGTCCCACCACTAGGCACAGTAGCCAATGCTGTTCACGATGCCACCAAAATCAGATTTTACCAACACCCAATAAATCCTCAAAAAATCCTATCCGCTCTACAACATAAAGCCGAGTAACAAATCGCGACCGATGCGGAGACCCGAGCTAAACAAGATGACAACTCTCCCAACTAGCGAGAGAATAGTCAGGTTGCTTCCGTGACAATCTCGGAAGTCAAGCGCAACAACACGCTCCTCGTACGCCAATACCCAATAGGAAATACACGTAAACATGGCTAGGGAAAAGTGCGTCCTCGCTTACAGCGGGGGCATGGACTCAACAATCTCAACCGTCTGGATCCAAGAGAACTACAACATGGACGTTGTAACTCTCACAGTCGATCTCGGCGCCGGACCCGAAATCGTCGGAGTGAAGGAACGAGCCGCTCAGGCAGGCGCGATCCAATCTCTCGTTTGGGACGTTCGAGACGAGTTCGTGAACGAATATGTATTCCCTGGCCTAAAAGCCGGAGCCATGTACGAAGGTGTGTACGCACTTTCGACCGCACTTGGACGCCCGCTAATGGCGAAGAAGCTTGTTGAAGCCGCCCGCGAAGTCGGAGCCACCGCAGTTGCCCACGGCTGCACCGGAAAAGGAAACGACCAAGTTCGTTTCGACTCCGGAATCATGACTCTCGCCGCACACGGCGAGCCTCTCAAGATCGTTGCACCTGCCCGCGAATGGGGCATGACCCGTGACGAAGAGAAGCTCTACGCCCAAAAGGCAGGACTCGAACTACGCGAAGTCGGTTCCGACCAGCGCGTCTACTCGATCGATCGCAATCTTTGGGGTCAGGCTATCGAGGGCGAAGACCTCGAAGACACTTGGCTCGCTCCGCCAGAAGACGCTTTCTCGTGGGTCAAGCAGATCAGCGACACTCCAGATGAAGGAATCGAAGTCGTTGTCGGCTTCGAGAAGGGCGTTCCGGTTTCTCTCGACGGTTCGCTAAAGGGTGGCGTTGAACTCATCGCCATCTTGAACGACATGGCTGGTGAACACGGCGTAGGTCGTATCGACCACGTCGAAAACCGCCTCGTCGGCATCAAGTCACGCGAGGTTTACGAAACTCCAGCCGCCATCGTTCTGCACACCGCTTTGAAGGCGCTCGAAACATCAACGATGTCTCGTGAGCAGCAACGTGTGAAAGAAAACCTCTCTGCGATCTACTCCGACATGGTTTACGACGGACGCTGGTTCACCGAGCTACGCACAAACATCGCGGCGTTCATGGACAGTGCTCACGAGTACTCGACCGGTGACGTCCGCCTGCGTCTGCACAAGGGCTCTTGCCTAGTGGTGGGTCGACGTTCGCCGTTCTCGCTTTACGATTTCGATCTGGCCACTTACTCGACGACCGATTCGTTCGATCACGAGGCAGCAACTGGCTTCATCGACATCTACTCGCTGTCAGCCCGAACGCAATCCCGCAGGCAGACCAACTCAGAGAAGCGGTAACTTCGGTGGCTTAGCCACATTTTCTGGGGTTATGGCTTTTGTCTAGTCGGGTAGTTGCTCGTGTTTTACGCGAACAATTCCGTCCACTTTAAAAAAAATATCCCGCTAGTAGCGATAATGTTGCACGCAGTACGTTTTTGCGTACACCGCATTGCCAGTTCAAAGATTGAATTGAATGACCAGCCAAAATAACGGCTCGAACGAAAACAAAAACCCGGCTGCTGCCGCACGCGGCTCAGAGCTTGCTAGCGATTTCACGGTGTCGATTCACTACGACAGTCGCCTCTACCGTGAGGACATCGCTGGATCGATCGCGCATGCCCGCATGTTGGGTCGTCAGGGCATCATCGAGTCCGACGACGTTGAAAAGATCATCGAAGGTCTCGCTGCAATCGTCGAAGAGATCGAATCAGGCGAGTTCGAGTGGAAAGAAGAACTCGAAGATATCCACATGAACGTGGAATCACGTCTCTACGAACTAATTGGCGATTCAGCAGGACGTCTTCACACAGCACGCTCACGCAACGACCAAGTCGCTACAGACACTCGTCTCTGGACGCAACTCGCTTGCGGTCGCGCCTTCGATGCCGCCGTTCAACTGCAAAAATCTCTCGTCGATCTTGCTGAACAGCACGTCGACACCATCGTTCCCGGCTACACGCACATGCAGCGCGGTCAGCCGGTCGTTCTCGGTCATCACTTGATGGCGTACTTCGAGATGTTCGACCGTGACGCCACCCGCTTTGCCCAAACCGCTGAGTCAGCCGATGTAATGCCACTCGGATCGGGCGCAATGGCTGGCGTGCCGTACCCAATCGACCGCGAATGGGTCGCAAAGCAGCTCGATTTCAGCGATATATCTCGCAACTCGATGGACGCCGTTTCCGACCGCGATTTCATCGTCGAGTTCCTAACTGCATCGTCACTGGCGATGGCTCATCTATCCCGCCTCGCTGAAGAGCTGGTCATATGGTCATCCGACGAATTCGGATTCATCAAGCTGTCCGACGAATTCACTTCCGGCTCCAGCATCATGCCGCAAAAGCGCAATCCTGATTTCGCCGAACTAATCCGCGGCAAGACGGGTCGTGTGTACGGATCTCTAGTGGGCTTGCTCACAACGATCAAAGGCATCCCGCTCACGTACAACCGTGATCTCCAAGAAGACAAAGAAGGCCTGTTCGACGCTTCCGACACGGTAATCGCAGCCCTCGAAGCTGCTGCCGGAATGGTCGCAGGAATGACCGTCAACGTCGATCGCATGCGTCAGGCTGCTTCCAACAGCTTCGTGCTCGCAACCGATATCGCCGACTACCTAGTAGGCAAGGGCGTTCCGTTCCGCGAGGCGTACATCGCTGTGTCCGATCTCTCGAAACAGTGCATCGCCAACGGCGTTGGATTCGGAGAGCTTTCGCTCAGCGATTTCCAAAAGGCTTCGCCGCTATTCGACGACGGAGTCATGGAAATAACTCTTGAATCTGCCGTTGCAGCACGTAACGTACCCGGCGGAACTGCTCCCGACCGTGTGCGCCAAGCAATCGAGGAAGCCAAAGGGCTACTCGCCGACGCGGGAGCGTAGCTCACCGGCAGTTCGGAACTAGATGCCCCGACGCGCTTACAATCTCGTTCAAACAATAATTTCAACCTTGCCCGGCAACCCCGGTGCACGTCCTCCCCAGAAAGTCACCAAGTGACATCAATCATCATTGCCCACCGTGGTCTCGACGAGACCTACCCTGAGAACACTCTGACCGCCTTCAAAGCCGCTCTCGAAAAGGGAATGGCGATTGAGATTGACGTTCGAGGAACCAAAGACGACGAATTGATCGTTCTCCACGACGACACGGTAGATCGCACGACAGATGGTGAAGGTCGAGTGGCTCAGATGACTCTCGCTGAAGTGAAAGCACTCGATGCTGGCAGCTGGTGGGGCGAAGAATTCGCTGGCGAACGAATCCCGACTCTGACGGAAACGTTCGACGTGGTCAAAGAGTACGGAACTGCCGAAACGACTCTGATCATCGAGATGAAGACGCTCGATCCAGGCTGCATCAGCAAGATCTGCGACGGACTCGCCGAGCGTGGTCTTCTCGGCAGCACGGTCGGAATCGGACTAATTCATCAATCGGTCGATGTTCGACGTCGCTTTTACGGCGGAAGCCCTGACTTCCAGTGTGCATCGGTCGCCAACACCGCCGCAGAGCTGCCAGGGGCGATAGCTGACCCGTACGCATCGTGGATTTACGTTCGATACCTGATGAGTGCAGAAGACGTTCAAGCCGCCCACGATGGCGATATGAAGGTAATTGCGTCTGGTCCTGATGTGATGGAAAATCTCGACAATATGGTCGCAAGTGCCGAAGCTGGCGCCGACACGATCATGGCGTACCATCCCCAAGCAATAGCCGATAGGCTCGCCTAATTTTCTATAGTCTATCCATCATTTAGATCGATTCAGCAAGGTTCACTGAACGTAAATGGCTTCGCATATAAAAATATCTCCTTCACTTCTCGCTGCCGACTTTGCGCATCTTGCCGATTCGATCGCAGCGGTCGAAGAAGCCGGAGCCGATGAGCTTCACTTCGACGTTATGGACGGAAGTTTCGTTCCGAACATCACGGTAGGCATTCCGGTGCTCGAAGCAATTCGACCGCTCACAAAACTGCCAATCGACGTTCACATGATGGTTCTTGAACCCGCCCGTTACGCCCAGGTGTTTGCAGATGCCGGTGGCGATATATTCACAATGCACGTCGAGGCCTGCGACGATCTAGAAGCTTCGCTGGGTGATGCCAGAGTCGCTGGTATGTCAGCCGGTGTTTCGCTTAAGCCCGACACCCCGGCATCCGTGCTCCAAGCAAGCCTTCCGTTAATCGATCGAGTGCTCGTAATGACGGTCGAACCCGGATTTGGTGGTCAGTCGTTCATGCCTGAAATGATGCCTAAAATCACTGAGATTCAGAACATGGCACGAATAGCGGGTCATGAACTCGAAATCGCTGTCGACGGCGGCATAAAAGTCGATACCGCAGGCGAGGCGATCGACGCTGGGGCGACAACGCTAATATCCGGAACGGGCGTCTTCAACTTCCCCGACGGCATGAAAATCGGCATCGAAGCAATTCGTAACGCTGGTAGCTAAACTCGGTTCGTAAGCACTTACTCCCGGTGCGTGCTATCCCATTCGTCGCTCCAAGTATCGTGAGTGTGGTCTTCCAACCAAACTCCGTTAACCAATCTGAAGTACCGCCACGCACTGAAATCGAACGAAGGATCACGGCTGTCAGATGGAGGATTTGAAACCGCGTCATACGAAATTTTGCAGAGAACTTCATCACATTTCAGATGAGTTACTTCTACGATATCGATATCCGGATAATTTCTCCATCCTCGTGTCATAGCCGAAGAATTCTTCATATATTCGACAGTCGTAAACTCGCTTGCAGACGTGGCAGCGGTTGTAACGCTGTCCAATGCTGACTGCGATCGTGAGTGATAGGCAGCGAAGTAAGTATCCAATGCGCCGATCACGTCTTCCCTGTAAATATCTTCAAAAGTAGGTTCTGGCGTGCTCGTAGGAGCCGGAGTAGGCGTGGCTTCTGGAATCGGGATTGCTGAAGGCACCGGCGTCGGCGTTTCCGCCATAGAGAATGTGCCATCGGCCTCAGGAGTCAGTAGGCTCGGATCAACGTGACCCGAAGAATCGCCTTCATCGGCAAACCCGTCGGCTTCAACGGTGTTCCACCCGGCACCAACACCATTGCTATCTTCTCCGCAACCTACCAGAACGATTGCTGACAGAATCACTATTGATAAGAAACTCGTCGAAATCCGATTCATATCGCCACCACCCAACTGTCAGAGCCAGAATTCGTCAAGCTCAGTCATGTTCAAATTTTGTACATCATACAACTGGCTCGATACTTCGCAATCAAGCTAAATCTTCTAACGTCGGTACACGGTAAACAAATCGATACTAGTGCGGCCTGACGTTCGTGATATCGAAACCAACAAACGACGATATAGCCATATCGGGCGCATCATCGCCCTCTGCCGACAGCGCCACATCGCCAACACCGACACACAATATCTCTGCTGCTCTTGCCGCCCTAAAGCCCGCAATAGAATCCTCGAAAATCAGGCATGCTGAAGGTTCAGCACCCACCAGTTTTGCGGCTTTCAAATACGGCTCAGGATGAGGTTTTAGGTTCGAAACTTCGGCGGCCGTAACCGACATGGTGAACACGTCGTCCAGCCCTGTCATCTTGATAAATCCTTCGGCATAAGGACGTTCACCCGAGGTGACTAGAGCCACTTTTATGCCAGATGCCGCAATCGTTCGAACAGTGGATTCAGCCCCCGGTAGCAGATCGATGCCTTCGGCTGCAATGCGCTTCCACTGGCGAAGGTACTCGTTTAGAAGAGCTTCCGGATCATCTATGCCGTAATGATCTGCAACCATTCGTGAACCGGGGACATCTCCGTGCCCAAACGTATCGGGATGATCTTCGGAGAACGCGTCTACTCCAAAGACTTGAAGAGTCGCCAGTTCGGCTGCCTGGTGTGGAGGGCCAGTATCAATCAACGTTCCATCAAGATCGAAGAATGCCGCGCTGAATTTTGGATAGGTCATGAATTCTCAAATACCAGCAATAATGTGGCGATGTATTGACCGCGTCGTGTGATTGCAAACCTACACTAGCCCTCTCCCGACGGGAGAGGGAATCTGCAACATATTCAGCTTCTGAGACGCTTTCACCAAAGCAACCAGCTACTTAAAGCTGACGCAATTTCGGGTCCCAGCGATCACGAAGCCAATCGCCTAACAAGGTGATAGCCGCAATAAAAATCCCCATGGCAACCCCGGGGGCTAGGCTCACCCACCAAGCGGTATCTAAATACAGACGACCATCCGCAATCATCGCTCCCCAGCTCGGAGACGGAGGCGGAACACCCGCCCCAAGGAAGCTGAGTGTCGCTTCAGCGAGAATCACCGCACCACTTTGAAACGTAGCGATCACCAGCACGGTGCTAACTACGCCCGGAAAAATATGGCGATACATGATATGAACAGACGATGCCTCCCAAGTGCGAGCCGCCGCAACGTAATCAGTAGTTTTTATCACCAAAACTTCAGCCCGTACCTGCCGAGTGAATTGCCCCCATACGAACATTGTTAGAAGCCCAACCAGCAATCCAAAACTAGGGCTGAAAATGACCACCAAGGCAAATGCAATAAGTACCAAAGGTATTGAGAATTTCACATCAACCATCCGCATAATCAACTCGTCCACCCAGCCACCCTTGTAGCCCGCAAATATGCCAAGTGACGTGCCAATCGCTCCACCAACGATCAAGGCGGTTAGTGCGGACAACATAGAGATCCGTGCACCAAATACGACACGGCTGAATACGTCTCGCCCCAAGCTGTCTGTTCCCAAGATGTGATTAGATGTCCCACCAAACAAGACAGGCGGCTGGTGACGATCTTCTAGGAATCCTAAATTCTCATCATGAGGGGCAATCACCGGTGCGAAAACCGCCAAGCAAATCATCACAAACAGAATTACCATCGAGAAAATTGGCAAGCGGAGCAGTCGATGCCTACGGCTATACCGAGAACTCAAAGCACCCGGTACGTTTGAATTTCGGTTCATTGGATACGTATCCGCGGATCGATCATCGTGTACACAACATCAGTAACAAAACTGAATAACACGTAAACCAACGCTGCAAGCATAATCACACCTTGCAATATCGTATAATCAGAATTGTTTAGCGCGTTAACCGATAGCAGCCCTAAACCTGGCCAAGCAAAAACAGTCTCAACAACAATCGAACCGGTCAGCATGCTAGCGAAAGTCAGACTTGCGAATGTCACCGGCGAAACAATCGCATTACGTAAAACGTGTTTCCAAATAATCGCTCGTTCTGTCACGCCTTTTGCTCTGGCAAGTCGCACGTACTCGGAATCGAGGATATCGAGCATCGATGATCGAACGATTCGAATCTGCCCAGATACACCCAGCCACCCAAGTGCCAAAGTGGGAAGTATCAGCGATGTCCAATCTGACTTACGAGCAGCTGGCAACCAATCCAGGCCTACGGCGAAAATTAGGATCAGCAGCAGACCTACCCAATAAGACGGTAATGCCTGCCCAAGCACAGCAAACATCCGAATTACATAGTCAGAAATACCGCCCGTTTTTGCTGCTGATAGCACGCCCAATGGAACTCCGATCAAAATGGTCAGAGAGAACGCCGTTACAGCTAGTAAAGCACTGTTCCACCCACGCTCCAAAAGGATTCCCGCTACCGGTTTTTTCTGCAGCGTTGATGTTCCCAAATCGCCCTGAACCAAATTGACCACGTATATCATGTACTGCTTGTAAACCGGTTGATCAAGTCCAAGCTGCTTACCCATTTCTTGCCACTGATCAATACTGGCATCATCGGATATTAGAACCGAGCGAGGGTCACCTTGAATTCGAGACAGTCCAAACACTAGGAACGTCACTCCTAAAAGAGTGAGCGCACCTGTCATGACTCTTCGGACCAGAAAATTCACTAGTTGGTCGAGCCTTACTTGAAGCGAATGTTCTCGAAATCACCGAGGTATCCACTGCCACTGGACATTCGCCACGATTCGATTTTGTCAGTGTTCAAGCCTAGAATTTGGTCGGCCAATACCACTGGGATTATCCACATATTGTGACTGAAACTATCATAAAGTCGCTCGCGAACTTCATCTAATTCCTCAGTTGAAGTTATTGAATCCATTTCACTAATGATTGCCAATGGCTCTTTGATTTCCATCCCGGGATTGAACGCGTTTTCCGGATTTCGGCGTAACTGCGAAATCTCGGGAGGTTCAGCAGTTCCTCCACCGCTCGACCGGAACCAGAGATCGCTCCGTTCACGTGCAACCACGGATGGCCTGTTGCCAGAGTATGTGATTACTTCAGTCGTTACATCTCCGCCAAGCGCACCAATGAATTGGGCCACTGCTTGACCAATTTCGACTTCTAGTGGATGAGATCCGGTAGTAATCCTCATTAGCCCATCGATTCCACTAGGATAGCCCGCCTCATCCAGAAGAATCTTCGCGGCATCTATGTCATATGGAATGAACCATCGATCCTGCCACACCCGATCCAGTAGAGGTGGCACAACCTCTGGTAAGTAACTTGGTCGCCCAAATCCACCGAGTATATTGTCCACAATACTTTGCCTATCGATTGCCATCGACATCGCCACTCGTACCTTGCGGGCGCTCTCAACGGAGACAGCGCTCTCACAATCTCCAACCCACGGTTTCTCTGGATCATATCCGGGGCGCGGAAAAGGCTGAACGGGGGTGCCGCTCAGTGTTTCATCCATACAAAACTGACCTTGAGGATAAAGCCGTTGAGAACCAGGAATGCCAAACGACTGAATCCCTAGATGTGGCTCGCTTGCGATATCTGCAGCAAGTGGTGCCGGCACCAAACTGGCATCTACCTGACCAGTCCTAAGTGCTGCTAGCTGAGTGGCTGGCTCTTTAATTTCTAGGATATGGACAGTCGTAACGTACGGAGAAATACCATGATAGCCATCGAATGCCTGCAGTACGACTTCGTCTCCAGGATTCCATTTCTCGAAAACATAGGGTCCGGATCCGCCAGAAATATCTAGGAACGCGCCATCAACACCCAGAGCATCCGCACGAGCCTTACTAAATATCTTTGTAGCTGCTCCACTGCCGTTGCTCAGAAACGCCTCGAAAAAAAACGAACTCGTTTGATCTAACCGTATTGAAACCGTGTAGGTGTCGATTGCTTCAATGGTCGCCCCTGTCGATCTGGCTAATCCAATACCTGAGTGAATGCTAGTTTCACGAATTTCATCTTCAAAACTCCATACAAAATCCTCGGCGGTCATCTCCCCCCAGCCACCGTGGAACTGAACTCCTTTTTTTAGATGCAGTGTCCACCCAAGCCCGTCGGAATCCATCTCCCAATCGGTAATTAATCGATTTTCGAGTTCGGGCTTACCCGCACTCCATGTCATCGCCGTTTCATAGACACCCCAACGATGTATGTACCCACCGGATCCGACAGGTAGCTGGCTCGGCACCATCGCAGGGAACATCACGCTGCTTTGTGCTAGTGAAAATGTCCGATCAACTATGACAGGTGGCGTCTCAGTCGCCGCAATATCTCCCGCATCTGCAGTCGATGCGGCAGGCGTAGAAGTGGAACTGGCAACAATTTCCGGCGATGTAATTGACTCTGCCGAGTGCTCGTTATTTCCGCTGCATCCAGCAGTGAATACCAGGGCCATGAGAATCACAAAGATATACGTCAGAACAAACGCCCCTACGTGGTGTTTTGATAGTCGTCGAATAAATGTTGCAGGAGTGCTAGTGAAGGTCAGACGCTGCAATAATTCGTCTGACTATGGTACTTGTACGCGATCACCTCAGATGTGAGCGACGCAACCAAACAAGGCGTTCACACCAACACAAATAACATGCACAACCGTTTCTTCGTCGTATGCACTGAACCCCAGATTCAAAGCCAGCCAGCCAGCCAGCCAAAAACATAACAAAAAAGCCCTTCTCAAACGAGAAGGGCTTCAATTCAAATCTTGACTCAGGGCTCTCTAATCAACGAAGAGAGAGATTCCCTTTTTATCGAGCGTACGCATCTCACGAGCGGTCAATTTCACTCGGTAGCGTTGACCATCAACAACAACCCATTTATTCTGCAGGTTAGGCTTTGAAATCTTTTGGGTGGCGTTCAAAGCGTGTGATCGGTTGTGACCGAACAATGGCTTAGGGCGGGGTCCAAGACCCAATTTTGCCCTAATCTGGTCGGAGCTAGGCATAACGATTAAACTCTCGAAATAACTTCTAAATAGTGGGAGCGTCTCTGAACGAAAATCTCAGCAACTCCGAACGAGCTGCAGTTCTCGAATGAGACTCCAGCGATTAACGCTACCATGCAAGTAGCGCCGGAACAACAGAAATACGACTCAATGAAAAGCGAGTCTAAGCACAACAATTGAACTGCAATAGCTTCGACCCAATAAGGCCAGCAAACTAATGCCACGTTCTGAAACAAGAATACCAAGCGGCACCTCATCACGGTTAACCGACATGATTCGCGCCACAACGAAAGCTGTCGAAGCCAATAGAGACACTATTAACGCCCTAAACGTGTTCCCGGTTCCCGATGGCGACACCGGCACGAACATGCTGCTGACCTTGCGTTCGATAGTCGAGGCACTACCGACGAATTCAAGCGAATCTGCCAACAGTGTGTCGAAATCTATTGCCAGATCAGCCCTACTTGGTGCTCGAGGCAACTCAGGACTAATACTCGCTCAGTATTTTAAAGGTCTTGCCCAAGCTATCGGCGACGACACAGAACTGACCGGTGAACACTTCGCCAGATCGATACGCATAGCGTCCGACAGCGCCTACAACGCTCTGCCAAACCCGGTCGAAGGAACAATGCTCACTGTCTACAGGGAATGTGCCGACGTAGCCGAGCAAGCGGCAGTGAGAAACGAAGAACTAGTGAGCGTTTTGGAGGCAGTCGCCAAAGAAGCTATCGACTCAGTACGACGCACGCCTGATTTACTTCCAGTTCTCGCCGAAGCAGAGGTAGTTGACTCCGGCGGATTCGGATTCGCCGTAATGCTCGATGGTGCACTAAGAGCCCTTCGAGGCGAGGAACCGGTCGGCAGAATAGTCGTCGTGCCGATGCCAGACGGTAAGAACTTCACGGGATCGGTCAAAGCCGACTTTGTCGATGCTTCAGAGGAGATCGAATGGGGCTACTGCACAGTATTCGCCATTCAGGCTGAATCGCTCGATATCGAAATAATTCGTAACCACATGGCAGAAATCGGTCGCTCGCCGATCGTCGATGGCAATGCCGCAGAAGGCATCGCCAAAGTGCACGTGCATATGGAAGACCCCGGCTCCGCGTTAAGTGCGGGTATTTCGTACGGTGAGCTTTCCAATATCGAAATCGCCAATATGGACGAGCAAGCATCAGATTGGGCATCTGCTCGGCGCGGTAGTGGCAGTGAAATAGAAGCAACTCCAGCCACACCGGTCGAAATCGCCGTGGTTGCTGTTGCCGCCGGCGACGGCTTGAACGATCTGATCATCAGCACCGGAATGGGCGTTACTTCCGTGCTCGAAGGCGGCGACACGATGAATCCGTCAGTTGCCGATTTGCTAGCTGCGGTCGAAGCGGCGCCGTCTGATCAAGTGATACTTCTACCTAACAATAAAAACGTACTGCCAGCAGCGTTAGAAGTTCCAGGACTTTCTTCAAAGGATGTACGAGTCATCCCAACACGCTCAGTTCAAACAGGAATAGCAGCACTTCTAGAGTTCAGCACGACGCTCAATCTCGACGACAACGAGTCGGCTATGACCACTGTAGTAAGTGATGTGGGCGACGGACGAGTTTGCAAAGCCAGCAGAGATGTAACGGTCTACGGTCACGACATTAAAAAAGGAATGGCGTTCGCTACGTTTGACGACAAGATAGTCGCTGTTGGTCGTGAGCCATTGTTCGTACTCACAAAAATGATCGAAGAACACGCCTCCCAAGCCGAGATCATCACCATCTACACTGGGGAATCTCTCTCGCAGGAACAAGTGGATACCACCACAGAATCACTCTCAACCAAGTTCGAAAACATCGAAATTGAAGTGGTCTACGGCGGACAACCTCACTACGAGTACCTGATTGCAGTAGAGTAGCCTGACCGCCAGAGCATCCTCGGGCACAAAATCATCCGAGGCGTTGCCGCAATGCAAACATAAAATTTGCCGTATCTCGTCATAGCCAATAGAGAATATAAATGAGCATCGCCGTTGTAACCGACAGCACGTCCGATCTTCCAGTCGAAATCGCTAAGCAGCACGGAATCACTATTGTTCCGCTCAACGTCCACATCGAAGACGAAACATTTCTTGATGGCGTGACGATATCCGCTGATGAGATGTACAGAAGACTGCCCGACCAAAAAGTCATCCCAACTACGTCAGCACCGTCCGTCGGATCATTCATCGAGGTATACGAGAAGCTCGGTGAATCCCACGACGAGATCATTTCCATTCATATAAGTTCAAAGCTCAGCCTGACTCACAATTCAGCAGTACAAGCGGCCGCAGATCTGAACGCAAAAGGCGCGAAGGTCGAAGTTGTTGACACTGAGCAAGCTTCGATGGCGCTGGGCTGGATCGCCGTTCAGGCTGCCGAAAAAATAGCTTCAGGCGGTTCGCTGGATGAAGTTGTAACGCTGGCAAAAAGTGCGAGCACACGTGCATCGTTCATAGGAATGGTCAACACCTTGGAATATCTCGTTCGAGGAGGCCGAATAGGAAAAGCGCAAGGGTTCGTCGGGTCGCTACTAAGAATTCGCCCTATCCTCACTTTGACAGAAGGCGTAGCGCACCCCGCAGGTCGTGCAAGAAATCGCACGAAAGGCATCGCTCGTCTCAAAGAAATGGTTGCAGAAGCGTCACCACTCGACAAACTAGCGATTCTTTACACGACTGACAAAAACGACGCCGAAGAAATCGCCGATGCTGTTGCTGAGTACAGCCAAAATGGAAGGCCGGTGGTGGCGCAGCTTGGTCCCGTTGTCGGCAACTATCTCGGCCCTGGAACCCTCGGACTCGGCCTGATTCGTTCCGAATAGTCTCCATGCAAACAACATCGACCCAGGGATGCCGACGATGAACGTTGGAGGGCGAGAAGCAAGTCGAAAGTCTCGTAGTCGCGCCGCTAATCGTTCATCTACTCCAAGTATGGATTCGCAGCGAGCGATAACCGCACTGCGGAACATTCTCGAACTTGAACGGACACGCGAATTCACAGATCAAGCTGTGATGGGCGGACTCGACAAGTTCATCGAGCAATCAGCGAAAGCCCTGCCGTGGATTCGAGACGTCGAACCATTACGTGGCACCAGCTACGCAGTGCTTCAACCGGGACAACGACATCGCTGGGCATCGGCGGTAATGGGCCGGTTAAAAGCAGAATCTGGCGATCAGCAAGCGCCAGCTCCAACGGCAATATCCACACCAGTTCCCGCCAAAAAAACGCCTGCAAAAAAACCAGCACGAGCATCGTCGGCAAGAGCCAAATACACTCTCGACACGCCTATCGATGAATTGAAATTCATTCACAAGGCAACTCGACCAAAGCTAGCTCGCTTAGACGTCACCAATCTGCGCGACATGCTTCGCCTGTTCCCGAATCGCCACGTCGACTACTCCCAAGTAACGAAAATTGCCGAAGTGCTCTACGGCGAACAAATGACGGTCGCCGGTAGAGTCGTACGTTCTGACATCGCCAAAATAGGGCCGCCTCCGGGCGCAGCAAAAATCCTCATCAACGACGGCAGTGGCGTGCTTGAAGCAACGTTTTTCAGGCAGGCGTACCTAGCTAGGCGTTTCAAGCGCGGAGATATCGTCGCTTTCTCGGGTGAAGTCGGGGCGTTCAATAATCTCGCCCAAATGCAGAACCCCGAGTACGACCAGCTGCCCGCCAACTCGGCTGCCAGCAGTCACGCCCAAGACGAAGAACTCCAGCTAACACACGCCGGTAATCTACTACCCGTTTATCCATCCACAGACGGACTCGTCCAGCGATCGATTCGCACGGCAACTCGCAAGTCGCTAGACACGGGCTTGCCATTACTCGACGAGTTTCTGGACGACGATCTCAAGCAGCGCCACGCTTTCACCGATTTGAAGCAAGCGGTCGAGTCGATGCACTTCCCCGATTCACCAGATCTTCAGTTCCAAGCTCGAAGGCGCTTAGCTTTCGACGAGCTGTTTATGTATCAGCTCGCCGCCCTGAAGAAAAAAACGGAATGGCAACACCGTAAAAACGGCATAGTGATCGATCAAAGTAGGGGGCGACCTGTAGTAGAGGCGTTCCTAAATTCCCTCGATTTCGAACTAACTTCAGATCAACAAACTTCGCTAGATGGCCTACTTGAAGACATGTCGACAGGTGTTCCGATGGGACGCCTGCTTCAAGGTGAAGTCGGAAGCGGAAAAACGGTTGTTGCCCTCTCAGCACTACTGGCAGCGAACACTTCAGGACACCAAGGAGCGTTAATGGCTCCGACCGAAGTTCTCGCCGAGCAGCACTTCCTAAGCATTTCGGCTCAGCTTCAAGCCGAACCACTCCCCGGCGAGCCGAAAGACGCCGTTCGGCATGCCAGCCTCCCCGGCGAAGGCAATCGTCGAATCACAATGGTTCTGCTAATCGGAAGTCTCCAGGGATCAATTAAAAAACGGATTCAACAGATGATCGCCGATGGCGAGGCCGATCTCATCATCGGAACTCACGCCTTGCTTCAAGAGCAGGTAGCGATTCCAAACCTAGGACTCGCTGTAGTCGATGAGCAACATCGATTCGGTGTTGAACAACGTGGAGCACTCACCCGTAGAGAGCCCCGACCCCACCTATTGGCAATGTCGGCAACTCCGATCCCTCGAACGCTCTCGCTGACCGTTTACGGCGATCTCGATATCACGACTCTCAGGATTCTTCCGAAAGGGCGTAAGCCAATCACGACCTCTCTGGCGAACACCAAGCCAACCGAAAACGCCGCTTACGAACTGATTCGCCGTCAAGTGGCAGAAGGCAGGCAGGCATTCGTTGTGTGCCCGCTAATCGAGCCATCCGAATCGATCGAGGCAGCGTCAGCGCTCGAAGAGTTCGAACGGCTCTCTGAAGAGGAGTTCAAGGGCTTACGGGTCGGACTTCTTCACGGTCGTATGAAACTGGCCGAAAAGCAGGATGTAATGGATCGAGTACGCAACAATCACATCGATGTTCTCGTCGCTACCCCGGTGATCGAAGTCGGTGTCGACATACCTAACGCCACAGTCATGATGATTATGAGCGCCAACCGTTTTGGGCTCGCCCAACTGCACCAGCTAAGAGGTCGGGTAGGACGTGGTGAGCACGGAAGTTACTGCATCCTGAAATCGAGCACAAAAGGCGAGATGGCAAACGAGCGACTCAACGCCGTGCTCAACCACAGCGACGGCTTCGAGCTAGCGGAAGAAGACTTGCGTATAAGAGGACCCGGCGACTACATGGGCACTCGTCAGAGCGGCTGGGACGAACTAAAGGTTGCGACCATCGATGACGTCGACCTGCTACAAATTGCGCGCCGGGAAGCATCAGACTTACTAGCCGACGGCACGCTAGATTCTCTCAATGCAAACAAGCCTCTTGCCAAGGAACTCGAAAGAACAACGTCGGCACACTTCACCGAATTTTCCTAAACGGTCGATAACACTAGTTAGCCGACTAAGTAATTGACGAAATCAAATGAAAACCTCCAAAATCCTAGTTACGGGCATGAGCGGATTGATCGGTGGACTCGCCGGGCGACAGTTCGCTGAAAACTACGATGTTTCGGCCCTCGGCAGATCAAATGTCGAAGGATTTCCGACTTCGCTAGTCGATATTGGAGATGGAATCGACGATATCCTGCCCGCTCTTGAAGGTGTGGAAACTGTTATTCACATGGCAGGATCACGCGGCAACGTTCCAGCCGAAACGCACATCAAAGCGAACGTAACGGGTGTCTACAACTTGTTTGAATCTTGCCGAATCGCAGGCGTAAAACGAATCGTAGCTGCCAGCACCGGAGCAGTAATCGCAGGCTATGAAAAGGACGAACCGTATAAATCGTTGGTGCACGATACCGACTTCGAAATGCCCTCGCCACGCCCCATCATCACGGTCGATTCGCCCGTTCGCCCACGCAACATGTACTCCGTATCCAAAATGTTCACCGAAAACTTAGGACGGATGTATTCCGAACAGCACGACATGTCGATAATCTGTATAAGAATCGGAAAAGTCGAAATCGACGATGTGCCTCTGAACGCCCGCAACGCTTCAGTCTGGTGCAGTCACCGCGACATTCTGCAAATGATCGACAAAGCCGTTCACGCACCAGCCGATTTGAAATACGCAATTGTATTTGCTTGCTCTGATAATCCGACCCGATATCGAGACATTGAACACGCCAAGAGCGTTTTGGGGTTCGTGCCGCAAGACAGCGCAGCAGACCACGGTTTCTAGGAGAGTTTTTCTAAATGGGCAGAAGCCTGAGTGGGCCTGACCACCTTCGCGACATGCACACCCCCGACAGGGTGAAGCAGCGGTTAGAAGATGGCACTCCGCAAAGTTATCTCAAGGACATGGTGTACGGCGGTATCGACGGCACGATAACGACGTTCGCTGTCGTTTCGGGTGTTGTCGGGGCTGAACTCGCCGCTGGAATCGTGGTCATTCTCGGACTCGCCAACCTCTTTGCCGACGGCTTTTCGATGGCAGTCAGCAATTTTCTAGGAACCAAAGCTGAACAACAGTTCCTGCACATGATTCGCAAAGAGGAAGAGAACGAGATTCATCTCATTCCAGAGGGCGAGCGAGAAGAAATTCGCCAAATCTACGCAGCGAAAGGCTTCGAGGGCGAACTACTCGAACAGGTAGTCGAGGTAATTACCTCAAACGATCAAGTATGGGTCGACACTATGCTGCTCGAAGAGCACGGCCTCTTGCTCGATGGCCCAGAGCCTAAGAAAGCCGCTTGGTGGACGTTCGTTGCGTTCCTGGCCGCAGGAATCGTCCCGGTCGCCCCGTTCATCGTCAATCTACTGGTTGATGGCGGGATATCGTCGCCGTTCCTATGGAGTTCGATAGCAACTGCTGCAACGTTCTTCTCAATAGGCGTGTTAAAGGCACGAGTCGTTGGCGGAAGCACTCTCAAAGCCGGGCTCGAAACTGTCGCAGTCGGCGGAATGGCTGCAACCCTTGCGTACGGAATCGGATGGCTGCTCCGGGGCGTTGCCGACGGAATCTAGGTCATGCCCCCAGAACCCGCCTGCAAGCACATTTGACTGAACCGATCCGGCAACATAGCCTTCCCTGTAATTGAATAACGCGTCCCCGGTGCCTGACGAGCGAACAACCAATTCGTGATTCGGGTGAAAAGGGAAAGCGGTGAGAATCCGCTGCGGTAGCGCCACTGTTACCGGTTTGAGAGCGCAAATATCCACTGGCTTCATTTGAACGCTGGGAAGGTTTGCACTCATGACGAAAGGAATTCGTCAAACCGGAAGCCAGGAGACCTGCCAGGGACACATGGGCACATCGACTCCTCGCGAACAGGGGCAGCTCACGTTGATATCGACCGAATAAACAAGGTCATCTGATCAAGAGCTTCCCCGCTTCGTAAGAACGGGGTTTTTTGTGCCATTTACCGCACTAGTAAAACGGGACTGATCCGATTTTTGGTTCTCCCTCCCCAGAACGGGAGGGAGTCAGAGGGAGGGTTGACTCCTGCGACCAAGTTCCGATTCGATCGGGACGCCCGGAGCTAACGCCACATGCCACTTAACCCACTCAACAAACCGCCTACTGAGTTCACGCCACCGCCGAACCTAAAGCGTGTCCGAAAAGGACTCGTGGTTATCAATACAGGTAACGGAAAAGGCAAAACAACTGCCGGCTTCGGAATGATGCTCAGGGCTTGGGGTCGCGGAATGAACTCGATGGCAGTCCAGTTCATCAAAAGTGAGAAATCTAAATACGGCGAGCAGATGGCAGCCGAGAAAATCGGCATCGAAATGATCCCTGCAGGCCGCGGGTTCAGTTGGACATCGAAGGACCTGACAGAAGATGAAGCGCTTGCCCAGAACGGCTGGCAAATCGCAAAAGAAAAAATCGCTTCGGGCGAATACGACGTCATCATGCTCGACGAAATCACCTATCCGGTCACATGGGGCTGGATCGACGTCGATGAAGTTCTGGAAGTGATAGCGAACAAGCCCGAAATGCTGAACCTAATAATCACTGGTCGAGACGCACACGAAAAACTAATCGAAGTCGCCGATCTCGTAACCGAGATGAAAGAGATCAAACACCCCTACGCCGACCAAGGAATTCCTGCCCAAAAGGGCGTGGAATTCTAATGACCAAATCCGACCCAGTGCACAGTTCGCACTCAACCGACGACAACCACTACGCCGTCGAGCCAATAAGTGAATCCCACGTAATAGCAGCACGTGCTCGACAGGCGACATTAACGAAGCCAGCGGGAAGTTTGGGTAGACTCGAAGATATCGCCTCTCAACTCGCAGGTATTCAACGATCCGACACTCCAAAAATCGAGAACAAATGGGTTGTCGTCGCCGCTGGTGATCACGGAGTAGTCGAAGAAGGCGTTTCGGCGTTTCCACAAGCAGTAACAGCCCAGATGGTCGCTAATTTCCTGAGCGGCGGCGCAGCCGTTAGCGCTCTTGCCCGCAACGCGGGGGCAAGTGTCAAAATCGTCGACGCAGGAGTTGCGAACCCCATCCCCGGAGACACTACAGAGCTTGTCGACGCAAAACTTGCCGATGGCACGAACAATTTCGCCAACGGACCAGCGATGTCATATAAAAACGCTGTCGAAATCGTCGAGCAAGGCATGGTACTCGCTACCGAGCTCGCCGAAGACGGTGCAGATCTGATTGCGGTCGGCGAGATGGGCATTGGCAACACAACCGCCGCTTCGGCGATCACTTCGGTGCTCCTCAGCAAATCGGCAAAGACGGTCACGGGTCATGGCACTGGCATCGACGAAGTAACTCGCCTTAAAAAGGCGTACGTAGTTTCGAAAGCGAACAAGATCAACAATCCCGACCCCAAATATCCAATCGACGTTCTAGCGAAAGTCGGCGGATTCGAAATAGGATTTTTAGCAGGTGTGATTATCGGCGCAGCGAAAGCGAAAACGCTGGTCGTTCTCGACGGTTTTATTTCGACATCTGCCGCACTGATAGCAGCGGCAATATCGCCAATATCGAAGCAATACATGCTGGCATCGCACAAATCGGTCGAACCCGGTCACATCCTCGCACTCGAGCATCTCGGGCTAAAGCCTGCCGTCGATCTCGATATGCGACTTGGCGAAGCAAGCGGTGCTGTTCTATCGATCCCAATAATCGAAGCTGCCGTTCGGGTGCACAATGAGATGGCAACGTTCGAAGAGGCGGCCGTTTCTGGCGAACATGCCCCACAAGCCGAAGGCACACGCGGCACCAGCAATTCGGAGCCAGCAACACATTGAAACCGTTCGTCGACGCGTTCACACTGCTCACTATCATCCCGCTGCCGTTCGGAAGCGGCAGCAGCTCCCCACCATCACGATTCGCCCCCCTGTTCTTCCCTTTGGTAGGACTGATAATTGGACTCGGTGCAGCGGCACTGTTCGCGCTGATAGACGAATTTCTTCCTCGTAATTTAACCGCCGCACTTGTAGTTGTATTTACTGTGGGAATCACCGGAGCTCTTCACGTCGACGGGCTCGCTGATTTCGCCGATGGTGTGTTCGGCGGTCAAACTCCCGAGTCACGCCTATCGATCATGAAAAAGCCTGACATCGGAACGTTCGGCGTCGCCGCAGTTGTGCTGGCGCTGGGAGTTAATTGGATGGCGCTATCGTCGCTCACTCTCGGCAGCGTTTGGATATTCCTTCCGATTATAGGAATCGTCTCGCGAACAGCCCCTTTGGTCATCATGTCGATCACAAAATACGTATCGGCGAACGGACTCGGATCGCAGTACGTGGGCATCCCGAAACCTGCATTAATCGTCGTGATTCTTCTCAGTCTTGTGATCAGTGCCGCAGTTGGCGGTGGGCCAACTCTGTCCATTGCTGTAGGCGGGATCGTGGCTGCTCTTGTGGTTGGATTACTAGCGAAAAAACGCCTCGGCGGAGCCAACGGCGATGTGTACGGAGCGGGTATCGAACTAGCAGTATTCATATGCCTGATCGGTGCCGCAGGAGTCGTCGATGCCGGCGCAATAACCGACCCATTTTGGACGAGTTCTGATTAGCGAAACATGAGTCGACTAATACTAATTCGCCACTGCGAAACCAATGCAAACGTTGAAGGCACAGTGCAAGGTCGCCAAAATCTTTCGCTGTCCGAACGAGGCGGACGACAAGCCACTCTGGTTGGCGAATACGTGCACCAAGAATTTTCAGTGAATCGAATAATTTCGAGCAACCGAAGAAGATGTACTCAAACCGCTAAAGCCATCGGGCCAATCGTCGAGGTATCTCCGCTGCTCCGCGAGATCGATTGGGGCGATTGGGAAGGGAAGAAATGGAACGACGTAAAGGCTGAATACCCGGATGATGTCACGGCGCTATTAACCGCCGATCCGAATTTCTCCACGCCGAATGGCGACTCGCTGATGAGTTTCATCGAAAGAATTGACGACGCGATTACCGAGCTAAATCTCAAAAACACAGATGGCGACACCATAATCGTCACTCACGAAGGCACAGTTCGCACGATGATCACGAGATTGCTCGGTTGGGATCCATCGCACATGGGTAATCTGGTGGCGTTCCCGGGAAGCGTTTCTATAGTCACTCTTGAAGGCAATCGGCGAAAACTCGAACTGCTCAATCACTACGAACATCTAACTTCAACCTACAGCGAGGAAATCCAAAACTAATGGGGACGATCCACCTCATCACCGGCGGTGTGAAATCAGGCAAAAGCAGCTACGCCGTGCGACTTGCCAACGACTTAGCGGGTGACAACCCCGTGCGATTCATCGCCACGGCACACCGAGGAATTGGCGACGAATCGCTCGACCGTCGAATCGATAGACACATCGAGGAACGACCCTCGCACTGGACGCTATTTGAACCACCCACTGAAATTGTCGAATCGGTCACTAAACCCGGAGATGAAGTAGCGACCGTTCTCGATTGCGTCACGCTCTGGATCGGCGATTTAATGACTGCACCTGACTACGATCAAGCCACTGGCACTTCGTATGAAGTTATCCGGCTAATCAAATCGCTTCAGTCATCGGAACGATCAACGCTAGTCATCACAAACGAAGTCGGCTCAGGAATTGCTCCTCCAACAGTGATCGGCAACGATTACGCCGACGAACTGGGCACGGCTAATCGCCTCATCGCCAACGCCGCCGATCAAGTAACGCTTCTGGTCGCAGGGCAAGCTTTGCGAATCAAGTAACAGCGGCCTGAAAACAGCGACTCGTGATATCGTCCGCCCATTCACGACTCTCAACCCAGCGAAAGGCGACATATGCCAGCAACTAAAAACATCCTAATCACCGGTATGAGCGGACTTATCGGCGGCATCGTCGGCAAGCACTTGGATTCGCTCGGTCACACGATCACTGCGCTAAATCGACAGGCAGTCGACGGCTACAAAACCACTCAGGCGAGCATCACCGATTTCGATGCCATCCGACCCGCTTTCGAGGGTATAGATACGGTCATTCATCTCGCCGCCTATCTTGGGCACGACGATCAGGCACAGCTCGATATTAATATCGAAGGCACCTACAACGTGTTCAAAGCGGCGGGCGAGGCCGGTGTGAAGCGTGTGATATTCGGCTCTTCAGGCGCAACGCTAATGGCTTCTGAAAACTACGAGCCATATAAGTCGTTCCGAGAGGGTCGAATGGACGATCTTCCAACTCCACGACCCGTGATGATGCACACCGATCCGCCGCACCCTGAACGCATGTACGGCGTCGCCAAAATCGCTGGCGAGGCGATGGCACGCTTGTTCTCAGAGGATCACGGATCGGCGATCGCTGCTCGAATCGGACGTGTCCACGCGGAAGACCGACCAACAAATCAGCGTGAAGTCGCAGTTCACTTCGGTCATAACGACATCAGGCAGTTCTTCCAAAAATGCGTAGATGCGCCCGACTCCCTGAAATGGGATATCTTCTACGGCGTATCCGACAACTACACCCGCTTCCGCGATCTAAGCCACTCCAAAGAAGTATTAGGCTACGAACCAACCGACGGCATCCAAAGCTGGCCGCTGTAGGGGCCGGCTATCGACCAATGTCAGAAACATCTTCTGACAAACGCAGGGGATCCTAGTGGTACGTCGACTCTCATAAGAGCAAATTCCACATTGCCGCCCACAATCGACTAACACGACAACCCCTCTTCCCGACCTTGCCGGAGGGACCTTGGTCGTTGACATAATCCACTTTGTTCGACGGGTGTTATCTATTCGTTCACGTTGGAGGAGTCGGCTGGCAAGCCCATCGCAGATCCCTCCACTACGCTTCGCTTCGGTCGGGACGAGGGTGTTGGCATTCGACTACACAATTCCATGCACCAACCCAATTAAACGAAAAAGCGGCCGACGATTTCGCCAGCCGCTTCTCAAATTCACACACTCTCTCTCTCTGCTCAGCAGAACGATCGCAGCTCTTCAGCCACCAATCACCCAACCTCGCAGAAAAAGTGCCAGTGGCACCAGAAAACGTGCCAATGACACTTACACCATTACTTGGCCGCCATCGCATTGGATGGTCTGACCTGTGATGTTGCGAGCCTCTTCTGAAGCCAAGAACGTAACCAAAGCGCCAATGTCAGAAGGCTCCTGCGGTCGACCCATAGGAATAACTTCCTTCAAGGCGCCCATGAACACGTCGTGCTTGTCTTTGCCGACAACAGCCTCGTCACCGAGAGCCTCACGCTCAGCCATCCAGTCCTGGTGGAACTGAGTCCAAATTCGACCCGGTGCCACTGCGTTCACGTTGATGTTCTCTATTGCAAACTCACGAGCCAGCGCCTGCGTGTAAGCAACGACAGCCATTTTGGTCGTTGCGTAGTAGGCAGTCTGGTACTTCGCAGCTTTAGCAGCTACCGAAGAAATGTTGATGATCTTGCCCTCTTTGCGCTCACGCATCTGAGGAAGAACGGCCTCGGTGACATCCGCAAGCCCCTTCACGTTTACCTGCCACGTGAAATCCCAGTCAACGTCACGGAATCCGGTGCCGGTTGATCCGGGAGCACCAGCAACACCAGCGTTGTTCACTAGGATGTCGATCTGACCTGCTTCGCTGTTGAACTTCTCAACTGCAGAAGCGATCGTGCCCTTGTCGGTAACGTTCATGTTGGCTGTGTAAGCCTTGCAACCCAGCGCCTCGACCTGCTTTGCGGCAGCGGCAGCGTTCTCGTCGCTTAGATCGCCAATAGCGATGTCAGCGCCCTGTCCCGCCAGCTTCAATACGATGCCAAGACCCAGACCCTGACCACCACCAGTAACCAGCGCAACTTTTCCACTCAAATCTGCAAACATGTAGTTCTTCCTACTCTCGAATAAGATTCCGTCGTCGTTGGCAGCGATAGTTCGATGTAGAAATCATGCTTACCGGGCGGCGTGTGCTGATAAAAAAAATCAGACACCCAAATCTACCAAGAAATAGTGATTCGCCGAGAAAGTATTCCGTCTAATCTTTCCACATGACAGAAATTCGCAAAATCTTTATCACTGGCGGAGCCGGAGTCGGCAAAACGACTTTGGGAAAGCAGCTCTCTGATCGAATCGACGTTCCATTCATCGAACTCGATGACGTGATGTGGAATCTCGACGAAAACGGTGACGCCGCATCGACTGAAGTTCGAAAAGTACGGGTATCTGAAATCGTTGGGCAGCAATCTTGGATTGTCGAAGGAAGTTATGTCGGCCCCGCTCAGGACCTATGGCGAGATGCTGAACTTGTCATATTCATGGAAGCGAGCGTCGGAATCGTGATGTGGCGACTCTTCCTGCGGCATCTGAAGGCCGAGCTCAAGCGCAACAATAAGCACAAGGGCTGGCGGAATCTCGCCAAATTCATGAAAGTTGTTTTCAAGGCGAACCGAGACCCGTATATCGGAGATATCGATTCCAACAACGACGAACCGAAACTCACACTTGCCCGGATTATCGCTAAGCGAGAACAACACCCCGAAAAGCTGCTCATACTCAACGCTTCACCTGACATCAATCAGATTCTCGCTCTGATCAACTCCAAATAACCCCGCATTCGCAGTACCATGCGTTCTCAGCGACGTTTATGAAGTCGCCATTCGTCCTTGAGTAGCCAGTAATCGAATCCCACATGCCATCACTCGTATCGTCCAACACAGTCTTTGAACCGGTAGCCGGTTGGGCGAAAGTTCCGCACGGACTTTGGCTGCGAGAGGCGACAGCGGTTGCCGTTGATAGTAATGACAACGTGTTCGTTTTCAACCGCGGAAACCAGCCTATTTTGGTGTTCGACCCTGACGGCAATGTGATCGATATGTGGGGCAACGATAATCCTGCCGACGCAGTCAGAATCATCCGTGACCCGTACGGAAACTCAATGCAGTTCTACGACACTTGGTTCTCGCGTCCACACGCCATCACTATCGATCACGAAGACAACGTTTGGCTTGTAGACGACACCGGTCATCAAATCAACAAAATGTCTAGGTCAGGCGAATACCTGATGCAGATCGGCACCGGCGAGCCTGCTGAACCGCAGAGCGGCGATATGTTCAACAAGCCGACCGACGTTGCGATTTCCAAGAAAACCGGCGACATTTTCATTTCCGACGGCTACGGAAACTCTCGTGTGCACCGACTCGATAAAGACGGCAATCACATCCTGTCGTGGGGCACTCCCGGCACCGACGCTGGCGAATTCAACCTGCCGCACAACCTCGCTCTTATCGACGACGAAGAAGTTATCGTGTGCGACCGCGAAACCCACCGGGTTCAGGTGTTCTCTGTTGACGGTGAATTTAGGCGAGAATGGTTCTCTCACAAGTCAGTTGCGGTAGAAGTTACCGGCACCGGCGATGATGTTCGAATTTACGTTGCGGAACAGGGTCCTACGAACGGTTCGCCAACTCGAGGCAACGAAAACACAGGCAACCGAGTCGCTGTTTACGACCGAGACGGCAATCGCCTTACGCGATTCGGTAGCACTACGTTCGGCAACGAGCCCGATCAGTTCCTGTGGCCGCACAGCATGGCTATCGACTCCAAAGGCAACGTCTACGTCGCCGAAGTGTCGTACGTCGAATGGGGCCGCCACCAGAACCCACGCCAAGAACAGGCATCCCTAAGGAAATGGCGCCGAACGGACGGCTAGTCGGTTTCGTCACCGCTTCGTTTCGACGTTTCGATAGTCAGCCGAAACGCTTCTCGCATTGAGAAACGATCTTGGTAGTCGAATTCGCGTCGGAATTTTGACGAGTCAGAATTCCAATGCTGGCCGTAATCCCCCTTGGGTACGTCAACGCCGTCTTCGGTGGCGACGATATCACCATCCCAACCAAGTAGATCCGCCACCATCTGGTGCATCTCCAAGACGCTCAACGACTCCGCGTAGCCGAGGTTGTAGATGTGGTTGCCTGACCTTCGATCAAGTGCACATTCGATCAACATGTCGGCGATGTTGAATACGTACCCCCAGGTCCACCGGAAATTGGCGATCGTCGGAAACAGCTTGACCAAACCATCGGATTTCTCAAGCTTGTCGATCATATTTCCGATACGACGCTGATAGTCGTGAGGCCCGAACACTCCCGCAATCGAGTGATCGTCACTGGCAGTTCGTTCTGAGCAAGTGCGACTATTTCGATATACAAATTGTCGATCTCTTCGGTATGCCCTAGTCCCGGAAGAGTTCGGAGTTCGCTTTCTTCAGTGATAGGCACAGCCACATGAGGACCGGGTTCGGTGAGGTGAAGTCGTCCGTACGCCAAATAAACATCTATGCTGCTAACAAGCACATAACGATCGACCACTCCTGTCAACGCATCTACAACGGCCTGCGTTCTCGCAGCCTCGCCCTGCGTCGTATCAACTACAGCATCGGGTTCAAACGACTTTATTGCATCGATGCAATCGGCAATCTCAAGGTTGTCACCATGGATGTGCAATACATCCACTAAGTCTTCAGGCTCAGTCTCTCCGCGATGGAATATAGCGACCTCGTGCCCAAGCTCTACAGCACGTTCAACAACTGCACGCCCAATAAATTTCGTTCCGCCAATTACAAGTAAATTCATCGCCTAATCCTCTCGGTAAATTCGAGTCGAAAATCTTCCATAACTTCATTCGAATCTTTCCCAAATCGCCTCAGTTACTTGCAATCGTGTGAAATTTCACCGCTACCGGATAGAAATAGTCGAACACCTTCACAGCGTCGTATCCGCGAGTACAATTCTTTGCCGTTGGGCGTATGCGCCCGTTCCACGACTTCTACCCATGTAAGTATCCAGGCCAAGCTATTTATGAGCAATGTAACGATCCGAGATATCAAGACTATTCTCACCGAGCCGGACAACATCCGCCTCGTTATCGTCAAGATAGAAACTTCTGAGCCCGGCCTATACGGCATCGGCTGCGCAACCTTCACACAGCGACCAACTGCAGTTGCAGCTGCCGTCGATGACTATCTCCGCCCCTTCCTCATTGGCCGAAATGTTGCCGATATCGAAGACATCTGGCAGTCGTCGTACGTTTCGTCCTACTGGCGAAACGGACCCGTTCTGAACAACGCCCTCTCTGGTATCGACCAAGCGCTTTGGGACATCAAGGGCAAGATGGCAAGCATGCCTGTTTACGACCTTCTTGGCGGTCGAGCACGTGTAGCAGCCCCTGTTTACGTTCACACCTCAGGCGAAACTCACGAAGAAGTGGGCGACAAGGTTCAGGCGTTCGTTGAACAGGGCTTCCACCACGTTCGTGTGCAGATGTCGACTCCTGGGTATGCCACATACGGCAACAAGGGCGCAGCAACGGGGGCTAGCACTGCGAGCAACCATGACACGACGCAAGGCCCTATCGCCAACACCGAATGGCTAAGAGACTACGACCCAAACAAGCTCTACGCTCACCCGGGCGGAGTCTACGAACCTAAGCCGTACCTACGTTCGGCTCTTGGTCTATTTGAATACATTCGAGGTCGTTTCGGATACGGGCTCGAGATTCTTCACGACGTTCACGAACGAATTCCGCCGATTTTGGGCGTTTGGTTCGCCAAAGAGGTCGAGAAGTACCAGCTGTTCTTCCTCGAAGACTTGTTCAGCCCTGAAGATCAGGCGTACTTCAAGATGGTTCGAGAGCAGTGCGCTACTCCAATCGCAATGGGCGAACTGCACAACAACCCGCACGAAGTTGTCCCGATGATTCAAAACCGACTAATGGACTTCATTCGAATCCACATGTCGCAAATCGGCGGAATAACTCCAGCCCGAAAACTTGCCGCAATGGGCGAGCTCTACAACGTTCGAACTGCCTGGCACGGCCCCGGCGACACTTCGCCGGTTGGTCACGCTGCAAACATGATGTTGAACTTGAACACCTCCAACTTCGGTATTCAGGAAGCCAACATTCCGTCAGAACGAACCCGAGAAATGTTCCCAGGAACTCCTACTCTCAAAGACGGCATGATGTGGTCGAATGGTAAGCCCGGTCTCGGCATCGACATCGATGAAGACATGGCTGCCAAATTCCCGTTCAAGGAACGTGAGTTTGGTGGAGCATGGGACACCGTACGACGAGCAGACGGCTCAATGGTCAAGCCATAATCTTTCCTGTCCCCCTTCCTTCGGGAAGGGGCTAGGGGAAAGGTAGATTGCAGCCAGAGCCGAGTCGTCAGATGACGAGCGCGACTAACGCAAGATTGCAGCTGCGACCAAGTCGTTCGACGACGCCCAGAGCCTAACGAAATATGAGACAGCCCGTTGGAAGTAATTCCGGCGGGCTGTTTTTTGTGCCAGATGCCTGTGATCCACGGCGTTTCACGCATAGACAATTGATTGCCTGCCCACAGGGCGGTGACTCGCTTGGTCAACGCCTTCGAATCTATCAGACCTGCCTCAGCACCAGCAGCTCGTCGAAGATAAACCCAAGGATCGGAACAACACAAAGCAGGTAGCCCGCAGTGGTCACCGGCTTCGGATTCCGAAGAAACTCATTTGGATACAGCAATTACATGGGTAATATCGTTCTTCCTCGTGGTCACCACGGCTTTCGCCGCGATCACGACGGTAGTGACGAACGGCAGTAACCGATCAGAAGCGATCGCAGCCAGCGACCAGTCAGTCGTAGAAGAACTCGAAAGTTCCTTCAAGATCGTTGATATCTATCAATCAACTGGACACACACTGCTTCACGTCGTAATAACTAACGACGGACGACGAAGTTTCCAGAACTTCGAAGATTGGGAGATCGTAGTCAAATACGACCAACACGGCGCAGCCGGCGAAACCATCCTAGCACCCACTTATACCGACACGCTCGTAAACGGCACGTGGATAGATTTCGAGTACTGGCTCGACTACGACCAAGATGACCCTGCACTTATCGAGCAAGGCATCCTGAATATCCATGAAGAAATGGAAATACAAATTCAGGTCGACCCAAAGTTGGAACACGGCACGTATCTTGTCGTGACCATCACCAGCCCGTCCGGTATCACCGAATCAGCAACTCTCGAAGCCTAGCCATCGCTCTTTTCGAGACTGATTCCACCGCGGTGCAGCGTGCTGCCTAAGATCAGTGCCACAATGCCGATTGTCATCAGAACGAGAAGCCACATTTCGGCGTCTGCCTGAAAATCTTCGTTCGTACCGAGCAACACGCTAATCGCGTCGATCACCAGTAGCAGAGCCATCTTGAGCAAAACCGTAATGCCGAATGGCGTCATGAAGCTCTGGATGAATTTATGCCCAGAACCTGCATTAGCGAACACGAAGTTCAACAGCCCTGAAGTGAACAGAACCATGGCTATGATGATCGGCCAGACCGAGTAAAACCCTTTGACGACCTCTGCAGTCGTCGCGTCGTCGGCTTGCGGAATTACTACGTACCGAACCACGAACGGCACACCAATCAAAACTATTGCCGTGAACAAATGAATGACCTGGTTGGCGACTTGAAGCCACCGAATCGTTAGCCAACTGCTCTCGTAAAACCCACCGGTCGAAATCGCCGTGGTTGCTGTTGCCCCTCATCTCACATAAGTGCCTAAACCTGCGCAGAGACTACCATTTCACCAACTTTCCCTCTATAAACACTCTAATTGCGACTATATGTGCACTTATTCCCGACGAAACCTCACGGTTCGGTGATCGGTCTAAGGAAATTACACAAACGCGCTAGCCACTGTCGGTTTCACACAACCGTATTCACCTAATTCGCTTTGCTTGCCAGCCCATACGGGAGTTCCGCGTTCGAATCTGTCGGATTGAACGTGTGTTAGACATCATTTGAGTAAGGACTCGATTAACTCGTTTGGCGGTGCAACAGCTAGAAATTGCGACCACCGGGCTAATCTCTCTCAGCTTTCATGGGCACAGTAATTACTTGGGTCATATCGTTCTTCCTCGTGGTCTCCACGGCTTTCGTCGCGATCACGTCTGTAATAACGAACTCCACCAACCAAGCCCAAGCTGTCGCTACCAGCAATCAACGACTAATCGACGACATCGAAAGTTCGTTCAAGCTGGTGAGCCTTACCGAGGGGGTTGCCCAAACTCGTCTCGACCTGGTGTTAACGAACGACGGCAGGCGAACTTTGGACGATTTTGAAGATTGGGTCGTTACGGTTCGTTACGATCAGAGCAGCGGCGGCGAAACGTACCTCGCTCCCACATACGCAACAGTCCTAGCCGACAACACATGGACTGCCCACTCGTTCTGGCTCGACCACACAGGTGCCACACCCGAAGCTATCGAGCCAAGTCGCCTAAACGTCCACGAAGAGCTTGAAATCAGAATCCAGCTAAGCCCACTGCTTGAGGCAAGCACGTTCGTAGTCGTAACTCTCACCAGCCCAATCGGCACAACCGAATCGATCACACTAGAGGTTTAGGGAGTCGGCAATCACTAAGCCCGTCATCCTGAACTCGATTCAGGATATCGAAGGAGTACGTAGTATCTCCACACCCCGCGCCACAACGCACCAACTAACCCTCGACCACCTCAAGCTCCTTAGTGATGTCGATACTGGTGTGAATGCTTCGATATACGGGGCATGAATCAGGATGCAGTTCGAACGCACGTTGTACGGCTGCCTCTTTTTCGGCGTACAAAGCTGAATCTACCTTCAGGGTGTACTTCACGTGCACGCGCTTAATCACTAGCACGCCGTCTTCTTTTTCTAGCTCGCCAACACTGTCTGAGTGAAGGAAGCCATCGCCAGCCGGAATCCCGCGAGCCTCAAGGGCACCGCCAAATGTTCCGGTCATTCAGCCAGCAGCAGCGGCGATCACATAGTCGAGAGTAGTTGTGTAAGGATCAACGACGTTGTTGTCGACTCCGTAGTGCTCGGCAACTTCGGAGTGAACACCTAGCATGACAGGGCCTTCGTGAGCCGGAACAAACGCCCGACGTATTGGACCTTTCACTCGCTCGATTCGCACATGCGATCGGTAAGCGACTGGGTCGTTTGTTTCTTCCTGATGCACCACGTAAAAATCCTTCTTGCCTAAGCCTGCTAGGCAAATGTCATGTTGAACTCGCCTGCCCTGAGCCGAGTCGAATGGGATTCAGTATCTCGCACTCTGATAATAATTGCTCCGCTCAGCCTGTGATAACTACTCACCGTCGGATCCAAATACCACCAACTAATCGAAACTACCCCGTCATTCGTTCAGGTAGCTGTCGATACCTTCTTTAATTGCCAGCTCATCGTCACTTTTTGCACCCAACAACGCATGCTGGAGAGGAAACGTGTCGCGATATATACGTGCTCGCTGCAATAATTCGTCGGTTAATGGATATGCCTGGCGAACGTGATCTATCATCGAATCGCCGGGACCGTTCGTTGCACTCAGCGCCGCGATATCCACTGCAGGGTCGCCAAGTCCAGCGCTACCGAAATCGATAACTCCCGCTAAGCGTGAACGACCGTCGAAAACAAAATTCCCGAACCCAAAGTCGCCGTGACGCAATACGGGTTCGTACTGGAATCGACTAATCTTCTCGACCGATTTGCCGAGCTTTCGATTCGAGCGTTTCCAGTCCGAAGAAGTAATTCTGGGCTTCAAGATGCCACGGACATCTTCCGTGAAACTAGCCCACCGTTGATTTCCGTCTTTGTCTCGTAGATTTGAACCACTGAAGAGCGAAGTCGGCGTTGAATGAAGTGTCGTAAGAAATCTGCCAAGATCCTTACCGAGCCGCGAAAGTGTTGATCCACTCAACTCGTTTATCTGATCTACGCCTAAGACCTGACCAGCAATAAACGGATATGCCATCACGCGCCATTCAAGACCCGCTACTTCTACGAATATTTCGGGATCGGGCGTGAATACGGGGAGCCGACCGTGCACAGAGCGCAAAACAGCGACTTCCAGTTCCATCGAATCGGCAGCAGCACGATGAAGCGGATACCGAAACACCCACTCACCGTTCGCAAGAATAGCGATGCTGTTCTGACCGGATCCAAGAAGGCTCCACTGTTCGATCTGGTATCCGACCGACAGTAGAGCTTCGACTATTGATTCAGCAGAAACGTTCAACTATCCGAACCTTCTCGAATCACATCGCCGAACGATCACTATTCGGCTAAGCCTAAACGACGATCTACCAGGCGCCATCGCCCTTAGGAGCCTTCGTTACCCAAGGCTGCTTACGTGGCTCGCCGTTTGCCTGTAGTAACGCCGAAATGTAGCCGTAGCAGAACGCAAACGCAGTTCCTTGAGGATCATCACCGCTGATCCACGGCACATGGTCGGGCATCAACATGTACTTGTATCCAACCTCTTGGTAGACCTTGATGATCTCCGAGAAGTCGATGCTTCCCTCGTCTGGGAACGCTTCCATGAAGTCGAGTTTGTGACCGCGAATGTTACGGAAGTGAACGTTGAAAATCTTGTTTCGGCTACCGAACCATCGGATAACGTCGGCGATTTCTTTGCCGGGGTCGTCGAGCATCTCAGTGACAGTACCTTGGCAGAAGTTCAGACCGTGGTACTCGCTCTCGTGCATCTGCACAAACTTCTTCATGCCGTCGATAGTTCCGAGCACACGAGTCACACCCATGTAGCCGTCTGGCGTATACGGATCGTGCGGGTGGCAAGCCAAGCGCACTTTGGCCGATTCAGCTGCTGGTACCGCTCGCGACAGGAAATACTCGATGCGTTCCCAGTTATCCTCGACTCCAACAACGCCGGCAATTGTTGGTGGGTCGTCTTGATTCATCTTCGACCAACGGAAAGTCGAGTTTGAAGATCCGCCTCGACCTTCCTCACGCTCCGAGCGTGGGATGCCTATGATGTTCATGTTGTACTTGACCGCCGGAATGCCCACTTCGCCGCACATTCGAATGATGTTCTGGATCGAATCGATTTCGCGATCACGTTCAGGGCTCTTGCCAAGCATGATGTTCGGAGACTGCGAACGATCTAGTGGCGTAGACGACAGCGGAATCTGAACCATGTCGAGCTCGATTCCGTACGAATTGACCTTCTCACGGTGTCGCTTCAGATCGTCGATTGTCCAATCGGCCGGGTTGCCTGGAGGATCGGAGCAGACATTCATAACGCCTAGTTGCGCCCATTGCTCAAAATCCGCGTCGTTACGTGCTGCCACCTGAGTTCCAACGTACATTTGCCGAGCCTCCGCATATTGCTGTATTCCGAACGAGCGGAAGGTTAGCAGTAAATTCAGTTAGAAGAAGCGGATACACGTTCTATTGTCGATTTAATCGCATCCTGATTCTCAATCGCATATTGCTCGATTGATCGAGGTTTATTACCCGTAATTCGTTCGACGTTATTGGAATTTACCGCCATCGTTCCGACACGGACTTCTTCATAGACATCGGCAATATCTTTGGCACTGCCGGAATCATCAGTTTCCAATTCGGTTAGGTATGCCTTCGGATCAAGATTTACGTAACTTATCTCTTGGTCGATAGCACTCGAAAAAGCTGCTGCCACTCGCTCCATTGAGATGTTTTCTGATCCAGTGAGTAGCGCATGACCGTTCAGTGCGTCGTCGTTTGCGAGCAATGCGGCAGCACACTCGCCGATGTCGTAAGCGTCGATTGCGCCTATTTCACCGTCATTGGCTGGCGCGTCCAAAGTCACCACACCTGCACTATCAACTTTCAACAGAGAAACGTAATTTTGCATGAAGTAGTGAGGTCGTATAAACGAGTATGGGACGCCTATTTCGGAGATCGCAGCTTCGATTTCAGCATGCGCTACCGACCATGCATATGGTCGATCACCTGCATCGCTCGACGACAGCTTCACAATGTGTCCAAGCCCAGCCTTTTTCGCTAGCTTCGCCACACCAATTTCCTGTTCAACTTGCCGCTCATTATCGACTGAAACGATGAAGACTGAATCGCATCCTTTCAGTGCAGTTTCGATCGACTGCGGATCATCAAAATCGCCTAATACAAGTTCGACACCCATCCCGAGAGTCGCCATCTTGCCGCGTTCGATATCACGAACTAACGCCCGCACACCAACACCACGGTTCACGAGTGATTCAGCGACTCGTCGACCCGTTTTGCCGGTCACGCCAGTTACAAGAACTTTCACTTGGTATTTCATCCTCTAAAAACGCGGCACAGTCTTCCGTATCGCTTCGAGCCAGCCTGAATAGAGCGAATTACGCTCCGACTCGCTCATTGACGGTTCGTAAATCGCCGAAGCCTTCCACATCGACTCTATTTCAGAGTCTGATCGCCACATGCCAACCCCTCTGCCCGCAAGAAATGCTGCCCCAAGCGCCGTCGTTTCAGCAATGTTCGCAACTTCGACAGGGCGGTCGAGAATATCTGCCTGAAACTGCATGACGAACGGATTATCGCTTTGGCCGCCATCGGCACGGATTGGCTGCTTAGAACGTGCTCGACCGGACTCCATCACATCGACAACGTCTTTGACTTGATAAGCAGTCGATTCGAGTGCGGCACGAACGATGTGGCTACGATCGCTGCCACGAGTTAGCCCGGTGATGGATCCTGTGGCATCGGGCTGCCAATGCGGAGCACCAAGACCAACAAAAGCCGGCACAAAATACACACCTTCGTTCGAACCAGCCGACATCGCTAAATCGACGGTTTCAGGAGCGTTAGAAATAACCCCAAGCCCATCTCGAAGCCACTGCACAGTCGCACCAGTTACGAATACAGAACCCTCTGTGGCGTAGGTCTTTTTCGAACCGATCCGGAATCCGAGAGTCGCAACCAATCCAGCGTCATTACCGTCGAAACTTGGAATTGGCGGCGTAGTGCCTTTGTTCGCGAGAACGAACGCCCCTGTGCCGTACGTGCACTTTATTTGCCCATTCTTGAAACACGCCTGACCATATAAAGCAGCGTGCTGATCTCCCGCCATTGCTGTGATTGGTATTTCAGCTCCGAACACCTTTTTCGAAGTAACACCAAAATCGTCGGCGGTGTTTTTGACTTCAGGAAGCATCGCTTCTGGAATGTCGAACAGGTCAAGCATCTCCGGATCCCATTGGAGATCGTGCAAGTTCAGCAGCATTGTTCGAGATGCGTTCGTGGCGTCAGTAGCATGCACTTCACCGTCCGTCAGATGCCACAAAAGCCATGAATCGACCGTGCCGAAGCACAACTCCCCAGCTTCAGCTCGCGCCTGCCCATCGGGAATGGTCGATAAAAGCCACATCAGCTTCGTTGAGCTGAAATAAGGGTCGATCACAAGCCCGGTTATCTGTCGAATACTTCTGGCATGATCGGTTTTGGCGATGTCCCGACAGATCTCAGCCGTTCGACGATCTTGCCACACGATCGCGTTAGCAACCGGTCGTCCCGTTCGACGCTCCCAAACGACGGTTGTTTCGCGCTGGTTGGCAATTCCTATTGCTGCGATATCTTCCGGCGCAAGCTTAGCGCGTCCAATGGCTTGCTTAGCGACACTTACGGCCGCTTCGGCTATCTCGATCGGATCATGCTCAACCCAGCCCGGTTGAGGAAAATGCTGTGAAAGTTCGACCTGCGCCGATCCAACTGGTGAGCCTGTAGAGTCGAAAACAATCGCCCGTGTCGACGTCGTTCCCTGATCAATTGCGAGTATGTGGTTTGGCATAGCGTCAGTACTTTACAGACTCACCTGCCTCATCGTCGTATTACGTGGCAGATCATCGGCATATGACTAGCGGATCATCCCTCAAGTACCCGCGGTTCACTGTGAAATCACTTGGGGGCTCACTCCCATGATCCGTGGAGGCTCACCCACGCCGAACCGATCGGCTCAACTACATATGGGGATTCCCCGATGTGGCGATCGCGACAATGCTCAATGATGAATAGATGGTCAAGACAAAGGGCGTCACGCTCGTAGCACTCGCAACACTTCTCGCAGGATTCGTAGCATCATGCTCATCCGCAGAGTTGCCGACGCCCACCGAAATATCGCCTCCAGCAATGACCATCACGGTCGAAGCTGAGTAGGCGATCTGTCTAGATAACTAAGCTACTTTCGTCTTAGGAAAAATAGCGCTCAACCACCTAACCGTCGAGTATTCCCGCGAGTTCTTCCATCTCGTCTGACGAAAGCTCCCACTCGGCAGCGGCGGCATTCTGGCGAATCTGATCTGGCGTGCTAGCCCCGGCGATCACCGATCCGACCGATGCCCGACTCAAAATCCAAGCAAAAGCCAGTTCAACCATCGTGTGACCGCGCTTCTCAACGAACACTTCGAGTTGATCGAGAATGTCGAAGTTCGCTTCCGAAAGCCGTTTGTCCTGAGCCGCTGGCGTAAGTGCCAGTCGTGTGTTCTCAGGAACTGCCTCGTTCCGACGATATTTACCTGTAAGGAATCCATGCGCTAGCGGGAAGTACGGCAACGTGCCGAGTCCATATTTTTCAGAAACCGGCAGCACTGCTCGTTCAACTCCGCGTTCGAGCATCGAATATTCCGGTTGAGACGAGATAAACGGGGTATAACCGTTGTGCTTGGCTGTCCACTGAGCGTCAGCGATTCGCCAAGGATCGAAGTTGGAAAGACCGATGTATCGCACCTTGCCGTCTTTGACCATGTCATCGAGTGCCCGCAAAGTTTCATCGATAGGCGTGTCAGGATCCTGCTTGTGCATCTGGTACAGATCAACGTAGTCGGTTTGAAGCCTTCGAAGCGAACCTTCCAGCGAGTCCATGATGTGCTTACGAGAGCCGCCCTTGCCGTGCGGACCCTCTTCCCAGAGCATGCCGAACTTGGTTGCGATCAACACTTCGTCTCGACGATCAACCAGCGAACGACCGATGATTTCTTCGGAATTTCCGTGCGAGTAGATGTTCGCTGTATCGATGAGGTTGATGCCTTCCTCAATAGCGGCAAAGATCACTTCCCGAGCTTCTTTGAATTCCATTCGGCCGCCAAAGTTATTGGTGCCAAGGCCAATTACGCTGACTTCAAGACCTGAATTTCCGAGATGGCGATACTTCATATGTTTTTACTCGTTAGGGGGAATTAGGAACTGGGATTTTTGTGGGGTCGATTATCGTAAACGTCGGTGATTATAGATGGCGAGGACTCTTATGGTTGTTACAACTGTCACTATGAGCGGAAAGAGAAGAGATACTTCATGCACCAATTGGGTTCTAAATCCCATCCGACTCGGCTCAGGGCAGGCGAGTTCAGAATGACGGTTTATGCCGGTGACGAACTCCGGTTGCCAGTTGAATAGAAAATGACACTCGAACAGATCGTAATAGGGCTCATTCGAATCGCAGGTTCACTCCCGGTGCTGCGCTGGGCGTTCGCGGGCGCTTTAATCGCGATTGCGGTCGACTTTTCCGATCTTTTCTGGATGGGCGTTCTCGATCTAGGCGGGCTCCCGAACTACCAGACCTTCGATAAGCGGGCCGACGTCGTCTACATGCTCACGTTTTTGTGGGTTGCAAATAAATGGGATGGGCCGGAACGAAAAATCGCTTTAGCTTTGTTCGGATTCAGGATGATCGGATTCGTGGCGTTCGAGCTAACGCAAGTACGACCAATCCTTCTCGTATTCCCGAACGTTTTCGAATTTTGGTTCGTGTTCGTTGCGATCAGACAGCACTACTGGCCAAAGTACGAAATGACCAAAAAACGAATCATTAAGTGGCTACTTATCGTGCTCGTGCTGAAGATGGCACAGGAGTGGGTGCTGCATGGCGGCCAATACCTCGACAGCTTCACATTATTTGAAGCTGTCGAAGCCATTTGGAACTTTATTATCTTCTGGAACTAGTTCGAATCGATCACAAATGAACAATTTTGCAATTGGCTAAAAGCCCCCCTACCAAACTTGCGCATCGCCCTCTCGACGAGGATCCGATGCTGCAAACAACGTTCCGTTCTCAAGGTCGACCTGTATCGCCCCTTCGCTACCGGCTCCGCCCCAAGTGCCAGTAGATTCCACTGGTTGCCCACGCTTTTTCAGGCCTTCAATAACTTCCGATCCTGCCCTATCTTCGACCTGAAGAACATCCACCGTTGATCGCGGCGATGCAGAACCCATTCCTGCCTGATTATGAGTCCACCGTGGTCCATCGATCGCCTCTGCAACGTTCAGTCCATAGTCGAATACGCTCGTGACTACCTGGAAGTTAGTTTGCACTTGCGTATCGGCTCCCGGCGTTCCACAGACCAATTCGAGCTTGCCGCCTTCTTCGACCGGCTTAGAGAAAACCATCACAGGGTTCATAGTGTGGCGCACTCGCTGACCTGGATTGAGATAGTCAATGTGATCGGGTTCGAGGTGCCAGTAAGTCATCCGATTGTTCATCAAAATTCCGGTTGACCCTGCGATGACGCACGATCCAAACATGGTCTGGATACTCTGGAGTTCACCGACTGAGTTGCCCCAGCGATCGACCACACAGAAGTTCGTCGTGTCGGTTCCAGCCGAGTGAAGTCTGCCGCCTCTACGGTGTTTCTTAGCCGAATCAGGCGACCGATCCATGAACGCCCACGGATCGCCCTCTACGACATCCGAAGCCGCTCTCTCGATATCGATCAGTGCTGCTCGCTCTGCCAAATACTCGGCATTGAGCATGCCCTCGATGGGAACGTCGACGTAGTTGGGGTCAGCGAGATACGCCTCACGATCGGCGAACGCCAGCTTCTTCGCCTCGACCATTAGCTGCACTGATTCCGGCGTCATGTAGCCGTACTGCTTCGGATCGAACTTCTCAAACATCGCTAACTCTTGGAGCAAAACGTGCCCGCTTGAGTTCGGTGGCGCCTCGTACACAGTTCGACCTCGGTAGTTGATCGACACAGGCGCTTGCCACTCGACCTCATGACGTTTGAGGTCTTCGTAGGTCAATAACCCGTCGTGTTCTTCGGAATACCGTGCGATTTCACGGGCGATATCGCCTTCGTAGAAAGCGTCTCGACCCTGATCGGCAATCAGTTTGTACGTGCGAGCCAAATCTGGATTACGGCGAATTTCGCCCGGCTTCAGCCAGTTTCCGTTCGGAGCAAATACTGGTCCCGAGGTTGAAGAACTTCGAAGCACCGGATTTAGTGCTGCCATTCGAGACTGGAAATCAGAAACCGGAACGCCATCTTCACAAAGTTCAATTGCTGGCTCCAAACATTGCGCCAGAGTCAAAGTTCCGTACTTTTCATGGGCGCTCAGTAGGGCATCGACGATTCCCGGAACCGACGTACCCAAAATACCTGTGTACGGTATGCCAGCCTTGTACTTATCGGCTGTTGCAGCGAGCGGAGCCGCACCGGTTCCGTTCGCTACCTCTACCGTGGCGTTAGCAGCCATGTGAACCATCACAAAGCCATCGCCACCAATCGACGATCCCTGTGGCTCGGCTGCGCCCAGTGCGAACGCAACTGCTATCGCAGCATCGACCGCGTTTCCTCCCCGATGGAGTATTCGCATCCCAGCCTGAGTCGCCATCGTGTGATTCGCAACGACTGCACCCTTGCTACCGATCTTTGGCGGTCGATACGCCTCACCGATCAGCCCGTGCGGAGATAGGTTGCTGTCCATATGGGTCGCTTTCCTTTTGTGATCGTGAAATACCGATCGTTGGTTACGTGTTACGCAACCCTGAACGAATTTCAGGCAGTCTAGCAGCCCTTCATCTGAGATAGGTCAGCAAGTCAAAACAACTAATCATCAACCGATTCACCACCCTAAATGAACTCATTAACACCAAGCAATTGGCACATCCGAGATAAGCTCCGCAGTAGAAACTGCGCCAATCATTGGCCAACGCAGCAACGACATGGAGGCAACCGGCATGATCGCCGTAGCCAGGGGAAGACATGTCATATTCGGAACTGGTCCTGTCGGAGCAGCGTTAGCACACGCCTTGGAAAAGTCCGGTCGCTCGGTGATTTCAGTTCCGGTCAACGAGTACGGATCAGACCCCTACGGCATCACAATCATGCGAGGCGATCCGACCGACCTTGAATTCGTCCTTAGAGCTTGCTCAGGTGCCGAAGTCATATATTCGTGCTTGAACGGTCCAGCTAACGAGTGGAAGTCAACTTTTCCGCCCATCGTGGACACCCTGATCGACGCGGCACGAACGACTGGTGCCAAATTAGTGCATTGGGATCTTGCTCACATGTACGGGACAACCCGAGAGCCGATCACCGAATCAAATCCCAATTCTGCTAAAACAGATCCTGCCCAAGTTTTGATCGAAATCGCCGACAAAATCATTAACGCAACTTGGACGGCCCAGATCGACGGCGTAATCGGTCGATCGTCCGATGTTTACGGCCCGGGGGCGATTGGTCCTGAGTTCGGATCATCGTTCGGCGGTAGAGTTTTTTGGCCGGCGATAGAAGACTCGGATATTGCCGTCGTCGGAGACATCGATGCTCCAAGATCGCTTTCGTTTATCAATGACGTCGCCGCGGGGCTCATCACGCTTGGCGAATCCCACGATAGCGGTGGGTATGTGTGGCATCTTCCCGCTGCACTGCCACTTTCACCGGGTGAAATGGCGGCAAAAGTTGCGATCCATGCACGATCCACAGCGGATATCGGAGGCTCACCTCGTCACGTACGTGGCTGTGCGCTGATGCATCTGAAGATCGTTCGAGCAGATATCAACGAAGTTCAACACGAACTCCACGCACTCGACCGACCGTTCGTGCTAAATCACTCTATGTTCACGACCGCTTACGGAGAGAACGTGACCGATCACGATGAAGCTATAAAGCAGACTCTTCGGTGGTTTAGGTCTCATCCACGCGTCATTGGAGAACCAATAGCTGAGCGAATCGCAGCACGTTTGCCACGAGTCGCTGCTAGTTCTCGATTGGCAAAAAGATTCACCGTTGGCGCCTTTGGTCTGGCGAAAACTACTCTTCAGTAAATTCTGGATTCGCTTAAATATAAAACGCCCGAACATTTCTGTTCGGGCGTTTTATATTTATTTCCAGCTACTAGCTATTGAAACTACGAATTACTACTTTGTGTAAGTGTGCGGACCGTCGGGACAGTCAGTGTCACAGCCCAAGCTTCCGGCCGTTGCACTGTTCACAGTAGTAACCCAATCACCATCAGGTGCATTGCGAATTCGCAATCGAGCTTCACCCGATGAGTTGGTAGTGGCAGTACCTGATCCGTTCCATCCGGCTCCTGCGTTAGTCGAGGTAATCGAAATGCTCGCTCCATCCACAGGTGTTGAGCCATCAGAGGTGATCGACACAGTGATGATGAGGTCACGCCCCTTCTTTCCAGAAAGGGAATATACAACTCCGTCGCCATTCACGGTTCCGATGCCACCAACGTAGAGTTCAGTTCCAGGCACCGGAGTCGCCGTAGGAACAGGTGTAGGTGTGGCAGTAGCGTCTGGGTCGGGCGTAGGTGTTGCCGTCGCGGCAGCACTCGATCCATACCAAGCTTGAAGTGCTTCAATATCGTCAGTAGTAAGAGTTCGGCGAATCCCAGCGTAAAGAGGCTCCATGATCGAACCATTTACAGCAGAGTGTCCGATTCCAGCAACGTGACCAAGTTCGTGAAGTGCCACAGTTTCGATATCAGTTGCCGAAGCAGGCGTGTCTGTCGACCACGAGTAGTTGGTGTTGAACGCAACGTCAGCCTCGTCGGTTGTTGTGCCAGACCATGTCACTGCGAGAGTGTTCGGGTCTCGTAATTTCACCCATCCAATGTCGTTCTCGCCGTCAAACGCCTGTCGTCCTCGACATTCGTCTACGAGTGAAGGGCACTTGCCGGTAGATTCCATCCCAGAACCGAACGCAAATGGTGAATTAGCGTCATTCCAAGTTACACGGGCTGCTTCGATCGCTGCTTGCCCACCGACAGTCTCGTTCTTTGAGTTATAACGCTGAACGACGAAATCATTGCCGGGATCGCCGTCTGAGAACACATCCCACGAATTATCTAGCAAGGAGTATTCGTCTGACCTTAGACCACGAGCATTCACACTATTGAGAGCAGCGGCGGCAACTTCTTGATCTGATTTTCCAGCCTGAACTGAAGCAATGATGTGAACAAGAACCTGCTCGCCATCTACGGTGCTAATACCAGTCACAGCAATAGCGCGTGCATCTGCTTTAGCGGAAGCAGAATCGGTCGCCATCATCGCTAGTCCAGCCGAAACAACAAGTAAGGCAATTACTGCCAGAACGTTCCGAATAGAAAAATAGAGATTCATTTTGAGATTCCTTATTGTGTCCAAAGCGACGATTCGCTAGAAGCACCCCACCGTGCGATATTGACCGAAGATCGCGTTTTTATCGTGCTGACGACCAATCCTACAGTGAACAGGCTTCATGACGCCGAGCAATACCAGTCAATCATACAAGGTTAGCCACATACGTGCTTATGAACTTGGCCACGCGTAGCCAGCGGCTGCATGCGCCGACCTGACACTATCCATAGCGGCGGCAAGTTCGTCCTTTGCAGTCTGCTTCACATTGCAATTGGAGGCGATATGGCAGTCTCGGTTGTACTTACCTTGGATTTCGTAAAACGAGTCACAACCTTCAGTCATTGCTGTTTGGTATCCCGGATCCACGATTTCCGCGAGACGATCTTTCGAACAAGCACCGAATCTGTAGTTACCGATCTCCCATTCAGGAGGAACGGTCGCACCAATCATGATCTCGCCGTTTGAGACCAGCCACGGTGCAATCTGTTCGTCTGTCAGATCACTAGGTCCTGAGCTCAGGGCTTCATTCAAATCATGATCAGCGAGTACTTCGCCAAGACCTTCTTGAGCGGTATCTAACGTCCCCATTAAAAACGGAACTGCAATCACGACTATCACCAACAAGAGGATCAACAGTGTCCGCTTCGACGGATTCATAATCGCGCGTTTCAGGCGTTCTTTGCCGGAATTATCTTGCTCGTACTGAAGACCCATTTCGCGACCATCCCTTTAAGCCCAACGGCTAATTCTAAATTCATCGAACAGCGTAGGCACACGACATGCCAAGTTTAGGAGTCAGTTTAGACGAGGAAACGTGCGGTTGAGGGTGTCATTGTTCGATTACATCGTAAGGAAGCACGAATCCGGCGTCGGAGAATGCTTCCCAAACGCTGCCAATCGCTGCACGAATTTCTTCTTTGGCGACTTCAGGAACATTGCAATCGGATGCACGAAAACACTTTCCTGAGTACAACTGCTGAATACGATCGAGCTCAACGCATGCCGTACCGATCGAATCGGAATACTTGCCTGGTGGAAGCTGCACAAGGTTTCCCTCACTGCACGGCCCTCTCCTAAACGACACTACCTTCCAATCGAGCGGACCCTCAGCATTGATCATCGTGTTCGCTTGAGTCGCTAGCCAAGGTGAAATCTGGCTTGGAATAATCGCCGTGACCGAACTCATGCTCGCTTCGGTGATCTCTTTCTTTTTCGCTATATCTGCGAAGCTTTCCTTTGTCGTGGAAATCCAACCCGGAGCGAACGGAGCAAAAATCACGACACAAGCAATAGTGACGATCAAGAAAATCGTGAGCAATGACGGATTACGCAATTCACGTCGTAAGCGGGCACTTTTTGAAGTGTCGTTGTCGAACGAAATATCCATATTGAGGTGCTATCAGTACTCGAATCGTGAGCGAAAAGACCAGATCTAGCGTCTATAGAACCGACTCGAATAGCTCGACTGTATCGGCAGTTCATGCTACTACCGAATACCACAGCATGGCAGCAAAATAATCGCGAATATACATCACACTAATCTCTGATTTGCCCCTGATCGTCTGTCGCCGGTTGAACGAGATTGGCATCAGAGAAAGCCACCTTTAATCGATCCAAAACAATCTGAAGTTCGACAACGGCTGCTTCAGGAATATTGCACGCTGAAGTTTGAGTGCATTCAGGCGCATATTTCATCTGGATTTCGTCGAGCAGCCCGCAAGCACTCTCGATAGCGTAGGCGTACTTACCTCCGGGCAACTGAGTCATATGCTCTGCCAAACATGGCCCGTTAGTGAATCTCACACTGAGCCACTCGGCAGGCACGTCTGCCTCTTGCATTCGTACTGCCTGCCTTCTAAGAAACGGGTATATCCAGCTTGCTGCCGTCACGTTTACAAAGTGTCGTTCCCGAGCTTGCTGCACATCGCTCCAATTCTCTTGCGCAACATTGGAAACCTTCGGGTAAGCAATCGCTACCGGAATAGCGAATACCAGAAGTACGATCAAGAACACCGATCTCATCGGTGGATTACGCAGATGCTTCCTCAACCGACCCTTGAAGCTGGTGTCGTCTTCAACAAAAACGATCCCAGTCATGCCCGGATGGCGATCACGGAATTTCTGATCTGTATTCCTAGACCCGTTAATATGACGCCGATTATCTCCGTCGTTATTTGCAGGAGAGGACACGGTTAGTAAGGATCGACCCTGAAATCTGAAATAACTTCTTCGTTGAGTTCAAAACCAAGCCCCGGCCGATCGGGAACCTCCATAGTTCCGTCCGGTGCGATCTCGAAGTTAGGCAACAGCAAGTTCTCGACCAATGGCGATGCAGGGAACGCTATCGGGAATTCGAAATACGGCATGTTCGGGGTGATAGCAGCAAGATGAAGTTCAGCAGCAACGCCGATCACGTGACACCACGTGTGTGGAATACACAACGCTCCGAAGCGGTAGGCATCCTCTGCAATGTTCAATATTTCGTGCATACCGCCTGCCCGAACTGCGCTTGGCTGAACGACGCCCAATTTTCCACGGCGTAATAAATCGGCGAATTCGTGACGGGTACTGAATCCCCAATCGCCAGCCGCAATTCGTACGTTGGTCGACTCATACAAACGACGGTAGCCTTCGATATTGTCGGCAGGAAGTGGAGCTTCTATGAAGTACGGGTTGAACTCCTCGATAGCGTCGATAGTCTGTATCGCCTGACCAACGTCTCGCCAGCGATTTTGTACGTCGATCATCAAGTCGCGTTTGGGTCCGATTATCGAGCGTGCCTTCTCGATGACCGCAACATCAGTTTCGAGGTCTACGTTTCCGAACTGACCCGGCCACTCTTCGATCTTCACGGCCTTCACGCCACGAGCAACGGCAATTCCGATTCGCTCTTCGAGTTCATCAAGATTCGCACCCGGCGGATAGACCGTTGCGTAAGGGGTCACTCGTTTTAGAGGTTCCGTGTCGCTTGCCGCAGTAGTGAAAGACCGCCAAATGAGTTTGTGAACGGGTTTTCCCGCCGCCTTGCCGGCGATGTCCCAAAGTGCGGTTTCAATCGCTCCGATTGCACCGACAACAACTCCACGCCGACCGAATACGCCGGTCGAGTTGTACATCTTTTGCCACAAACGCTGAACTTCTGTCGGGTCTTCACCAATCAGCAGCACTTCTAGCCCTAGCGTCGATCGGATAATCGCATCGATCACCAGACTCGGAGCCTCACACTGCCCGATACCGCTTATGCCCTCGTCGGTGTGGACCCGAACAACCGTGATGTCGTAACCGCCGGTGCTTGCAGGCTCATCGCCTTCTGAAAACGACGGATTCCACGACGTAACCGTGCCGTCGGCGTCGTCTCGCAGTGCAATGGTCTCAACACTAGTGATTTTCATGATTACGCCTTGATGCCCCGAATGTGCGAATCGGCATCTGCCGGAAGATCGACTTTCGTTACTTTCTCGGGGAAGAAGCTTTGAAGCCGTTCGTATTCTTCCTTCAAATCAGGATTGGGTTCCCAATTTTCGCCATAGCGAACACCGAGAACGCCCGCCTGCAACATTTCTTTAGTACAGCTAAAGCAAGGTTGCCACGTGGTGTAAAGAATCGAACCTTCAACTGCAATTCCGAATCTTGCTGCCGAGAGCAATGCGTTCTGCTCGGCATGAACGCAAATGCACATGTCGTAACCCGTTCCAGCGGGATACAGATCCCGATTCGAGCACCTTACGCAACCGCCTTCGTCGCAGTTTGGAGTCTTGTGCGGTGTGCCGTTGTAGCCGGTCGAAACGATGTGACCATCGCGTGCCAATACTGCACCGATTTGGCTACCGAGGCAGTTCGCACGAGCCCGAACACCAACTGCAATCGACATCATGTAATCGTCCATATCAGGTCGGGTTGAATTCGATTCAGCCAATGATGCAGTTGTCCTTAAATAAAAATTCTGTTTCGAGATATACGTCAGAGCACGTCTACCTAAAAGAAGGTCGGCTCGCATCTCCGCTGCTATCCTAGCTTGTGATCGAGATTCATGCCCAAACTTCCAATATTATTTTGTATCTTGATCGGCGACGAATCAAACATTAATGCCTGCTCTAAAACGACTATTCGATGACATCAACTCCGCCTAAACCCAACTACGAAGAATCACTGCCCGACGCACTCGGCAGGTTTGGGCCCTACGGCGGCAAGTTCGTGCCTGAAACTCTCATGGCGGCTCTCACAGAGCTAGAAAACGCCTTCGACGAGGCAAGACAGGACGATTCGTTCTGGGCCGAGTTTGAAGACCTCCTAACGCACTACGTTGGTCGACCTTCTGCCATGTACCACGCCAAGAACCTCACCGAGAAACTTGGCGGTACGCAGATTTACATCAAGCGTGAAGACCTGAACCACACCGGTGCTCACAAGATCAACAACGCAATTGGACAGGCTCTGCTGGCGAAGCGACTCGGTAAGAAGAGAATCATCGCCGAAACCGGAGCTGGTATGCACGGTGTTGCGACAGCAACGGTATGTGCACAGATGGGCCTTGAGTGCATCGTCTACATGGGCGACACCGATATCGAACGCCAGTCGCCAAACGTTTACCGAATGCGCGAACTCGGCGCTAAAGTCGAACCTGTCACTTCAGGAAGCCGCACGCTGAAAGACGCCACCAACGAGGCGATTCGCGACTGGGTTTCGAACGTCGAAGATACTCACTACATTATCGGTAGCGTCGTAGGTCCTCACCCGTACCCGAAGATCGTTCGCGATTTCCAAGCCGTTATCGGTGCCGAGGCTCGACAACAAATGCTCGACATGGCAGGACGACTTCCTGACTACGTCATCGCCTGTGTCGGTGGCGGATCGAACGCTATGGGCATTTTCTCCGGATTCCAGAAGGACGGAAACGTTGGACTTATCGGCGTCGAAGCGTCTGGCGAAGGACTCGATAAGCGTCACGCAGCGACCATGACTAAGGGTCGACCCGGCGTACTTCACGGCTCGATGAGCTACCTACTGCAAGACGAGCATGGGCAAGTGACAGAGGCTCACAGTATTTCGGCTGGACTCGACTACCCGGGCGTTGGTCCAGAACACTCGTATTTGAAAGACACCGAGCGAGCGACATACGTTTCGGCAACCGACGATGACGCACTGGCAGGCTTCCGATTCCTTAGCCGAAACGAAGGAATCATTCCAGCTCTCGAACCGTCTCACGCCATCGGATACATGATGAAGTGGGTTCCAACCCTGCCTAAAGACCAGATCGTGCTCCTGCTGCTCAGCGGACGAGGCGACAAAGACCTCGACACCGTCGCAAAAGCATCAGGCGTAGATCTCAGCTAGGTAAACCGCTTGCCGACGACCGCGTGAACGAAGCACCCCTCTTCTCGTCGTAGTGGAGGGATCACCATCAAACCGCAACCGGCAAGGTGAATCAGTCATAGATCAACCCTGCCCGAAACATCGCCCAGTTAGTTCAGCGTGTTCAGGTAGGCGATCAGATCATCCAGCTCAGAATCCTTCAGCATGTCGCCAAAGGTCTTCGGCATCAAATCGTTGAAGCCTTCGGTGATTACTGCCGACGGATCGATAATCGACGCCCGAATGGCGTCGTCACCTTGTGCACCGATTCCGGCAAGACCAGGCCCCACCAACTTACCCGAGTCGGTTCTGTGGCAACCGCTACACCCAAGTCCTTTGAACTTGCTTTCTCCGTTGGCGATATCAGGGCCGGAGGCTACAGGTTCGCTCGTGTCAGGCGCTGAAGAATCGGTTGTTGGCACCGGAGTGGTCGTCCCGAACGGATTTTCAGTTGCTTCCACACACGCAACAAGCGCCAGCAGCGTGAAAATAGCGAGTGCTGAGAGAACAATCAATTTTGAACGTTTGAACACGAATTAGGCCTCAGATCGACTGAAAATAACCGACTAAAAAAGACGCACCGAGAAAAAGTATCTGCGATCAACACCCCACCATAGGTGAAAATTCACCAGATGATGAACAAATCGGAATGATAATTCCGTGATGGTGTTTTTGCACCAATTTCGCGAATCCCTCACATGGCTTTCACCAATACCGACATATGCTCGGTTAAGCGTGCGGCAATTCAGGTTGTCGACTAACTGAGAGGGCGCAAGATCAATTCTACTTGTCTCTACCCCCTCTTCGAATGAGGAGAGATCGATATGCCTGTAAAGCCAACAGAATCGTCGAGTTCGATAACGACGGAGTTACGCACTTCCGATGGCATGTTCACTGTAGGTCCAGACCACAAGATAAAACTGTGGAACGCTGCTGCCGAGAAGATTTTCGGAAACAAAAGTGAGCAAGTAGTCGGTAAAAAATGCTACGACGTACTGTGCGCTGGGGGGAATGCTGGGCGAGTGGAGTGCAACCGCGGCTGCACGATTATGTCGAACTCGGGAAAGGGTCGAACCACCAAGGATTTCGATCTTGAGTGCAAAACGACCAACGGCGATATCAAGACAATCAATATGAGCATTGTTTTACGCCCGGCTGGCGATGGCCCACGCGAGATCATTCACTTGTTTCGAGATGTCACCGACCGCCGGCGGGTCGAGCAGGTTACAACCGGCTCTGCTTCTGGTGGTGGCACGGCGACCCTATCGAACAAAACGACACATTCCTCTCACAGGTCGTCCTATCGCCTTCCTTCACTCACTACCCGTGAAGATCAAGTGTTGAAGTTATTGGCAGCAGGAAAGAACACAAACGATATCGCCGACATTCTAGAAATTCGTCCGCTCACTGCCCGTAACCACATCAGCAGATTGCTCACCAAGCTCGGTTGTCGATCTCGTCTTGAAGCGGTTGCACTGGGAACTCGGGCAGGGCTCATCTAATTCCAAATTTCCATCTATCAAACACGGCTAGTGCGAATGCACCTATATGTGGATTCTCGTGCTGGCTAATCTCGGTCTCGTGCGTTTTAACGAAGCATCGTTTCGACACACGTTCTGGTGCAAACACTAAAGGGAGATTGTTCTGAACAGAGATACAGTGACGGCAGCAGCCATATGGGTGTTGCTAACGATAATTAGTGAACTTTTCTTCCTTCAGATGGACATATTCGGTGATGCTGCCTCGAAGCAGGGCGAATTCATCGATGAAGCCTTCATCCTTCTCATGGTGTTGGCAATTCCAATCTTCACATTGGTAGTCACGCTGCTCGGGTACGTCGTGTTCAAGTTCCGCGCCAAGGATGGCGATCTTGAAGACGCTGCGCCTGTCCGCACTCACAAAAAATGGGTCGGATTCTGGTTGGCGTGGACCACGATTCTCTGTCTTGTCGTAATCGTTCACCCCGGCTACACCGGTCTTATCGAACTGCGACACACAAACGATCAAGAACCTGACTTAACTGTGAACGTTACTGGTCGTCGGTGGCAGTGGATCTACGAATACGAAGGGCGAGACGTTTCCCTGTTCTCGAAGGACGACATGCTCGTTCTTCCAAACGATTCACTAATTCGATTCATCATCACAGCTGAAGATCAGGATGTCGTTCACTCCTTCTGGATTCCAGCATTCCGAATGAAGATCGACGCGGTTCCCGGTCTGACTACGTCTATGGACGTCAGCACCACTGAAATCGGTCATTTCAACGACGATGTCAATTTCAGAGTTCAGTGTGCTGAACTCTGTGGAATGGATCATTCTCTGATGTTCACACGCATCGAGGTGGTTGAACCTGCGGAATTCGAACAGTGGATTGCAGATGAAGCGGCTTAACAGTCAAAAAGTTCAAGGGGACTTATAAATGGCATCTCTTATGCCGCTAGGACCGTTACTTAGAGGCGTTATATACGCCGCAATTGGTTTTGCTATTGGTGGGGGCATTTCGCTCGGCATCACAAGCATGACCGGTGAACCAGCTACAGAGCCGATGGTCGTGCTCGGGTACGTATTCGCCGTTATTGGCTGGCTCATGGGCGTTGGTATGTGGAAGTCATGGGGGCGTGGTTGGTTCGGCAAACCTACCGACAGCGATCCAACAGGAAATTGGAGTCGCTACTTTAGATTTAATACTGATCACAAAGTAATCGGTATCCAGTACATCGTCGCACTTGCAGTTGTATTCCTACTTGCTGGCGTACTCGCCATGCTCATCAGGACAGAGCTCGCCGACGCTGGTCAGAACATCCTTACGAAGAACGGCTACAACACCACGATGAGCCTTCACGGCATCATGATGGTCGCAGTTGCAGTAGCCATAATGATGGGTGGATTTTCGAACTACGTTCTACCGCTCATCATAGGTGCTGAAGACGTTGCATTCCCCCGAATCAATGCTCTTAGTTTTTGGGTTGTACCACCAGTTGTAGTTCTACTACTTCTATCGCCGTTATTCGGTGGTTTCGACACCGGCTGGACTGCATACCCACCACTTGCAACGCAGACCCCAATGGGTGGTTTGTTATTTGAATTGGCGTTCTTAACATTCGGAATCTCTTCGATTCTTGGTGGAATGAACCTCATAGCAACGATCATCACCCAAAGAGCACCCGGCATGACGTGGGGTCGACTTCCGATCTTCGCGTGGTCCGTACTGGCAGCTTCAGTAATCGCGTTGACTGCCACTCAGTGGATCGCCTACGGCCTGCTGATGATTATCTTCGAACGCATCTTCAACATGGTGTTCTTCTCGCCTCCCGGTGGAAATGCACTGCTGTACGAGCACGTTTTCTGGTTCTACTCGCACCCGGCGGTTTACATCATGATTCTGCCTGCGTTCGGTGCTGAGCTAGAAGTCATTAGCCATTTTGCGAGAAAACCGATATTCGCTTATCGATGGGTTGTTTGGGCGTTTGCGCTAATCGTGACGTTGAGCTTCTTGGTTTGGGCACACCACTTGTTTACGAGTGGCATGGGCGAAAGCCTGCACGGACCGTTCATGATCCTTACCGAATTGATTTCGATCCCAACTGGAATCGTCTTCCTATCGGCGTTAGGAACATTGTGGAGAAGCAAGTTACGGCTCAAAGTGCCATTGATGTTCGCATTAGGGATGGTCTTCAACTTCTCCATAGGAGGTCTGACAGGAATTTTCCTGGCAGACGTTGCTACCGACATAGCGCTTCAGGACACGTACTTCGTAGTTGCCCACTTCCACTACACAATCATGGGTGGAGAGATATTCGGCGCATTCGCTGCCGGTTACTACTGGTATCCCAAAATCACTGGGCGCATGTACAGCGAAAAATTGGGCCGAATTCACTTCGGTCTGATGTTCATCATGTACAACATCACGTTCTTGGCAATGTTCATACCGGGAACTGTCGGAATGAACCGACGTGTTGCCGAGTATCCGCCTGAATTCGAGTTTATGAACCTCGTAACGTCTATCGCGGCGTTCGGACTTGCGCTTTCGTTCCTGCCTTGGATTTACAACATGCTCAACTCATGGATTCGTGGGCCAAAAGCTCCCGATAATCCTTGGGACGCAAAGACGCTCGAATGGCAAACAACTTCGCCTCCACCGTTGGAAAACTTTGACGAGTTCCCAATCGTGACTGGCGATCCATACGGCTATGGTGATGACGATGTTGTTCACGCGGTGTTCGGCAAGCGATCACCGTCGGGACCAGGCCATCACGTAGCACCGGCTGAGGGTGACTAATCAGATGCATAAAACACTTCAAGAAACACTAAAAACAGGGTGGATCGTGATCGGCGCACTTGCCGTGATGACCATTGCTGAATTCCTTGTAGCGATCGCTATCGACGATAAAACGCTCCTATTCGCGCTCCTATTGGTCACAGCGTTAGTGAAAGCGTGGCTGATCATTCAGTACTTCATGCACTTTGGTCAGCTGTGGGGCCACATATCGGAATTATGGGACGGAATCATAAGTGACGACCCTGAAGCAGACGGGGAAGAGGACTAAACCTGTGTCTCAACATGTACCTCAGTACGTAAATCATCGGTTCAGTTCACTCGATATCAATCGGCTTGGTTTGTGGCTGTTTCTCGTTTCCGATGCTTCGTTCTTCATTGCATTGTTGTCATCGAGGTTCTTCGTCGTTGGCACAAGCACGCCCGAACACGTCGACCAAGTTCTTGGTTTGGGTCTCACCATTCTGTTGCTGCTAAGTAGTCTTTCAGCATTCAAAGCCGAAGCGGCGTTTGAACATGGCGATATCGCCGGTGCGAAACGCATGCTGCTCGCAACGATAGGTATGGGAATCCTTTTCGTGTTTGGAGTCGGCTACGAATGGCATGAAGCCTTCAAGCACTTCCCGCCATCTACTGCATTTGGCACAGTACTTTTCACACTTACTGGTGTGCATGTCACCCATGTTCTAACTGGTGTTTTAACGCTCGGGTTCGTGTTCTTCCGGATTCGGAATACCACCGAAATCGGCGACAATCAGTTTGCAGTGGAAGGTGCGGTCAAGTGGTGGCACTTCGTCGATGTAGCATGGGTATTCATCTACCCAACGCTGTATTTGCTCAAGTAACCAAACAAAAACGACCGAACATCATCCGTCCCAGTTCAGCGATTTTTTCTCGGAAAGATCGCTGGGAAGCACAAGGACTGGAATCTTCGAAGGTTTTGCATTCTCTGTAATCGCAAGACTCTTCTTCCACTGGGCCGGATGCATGGGTGGTGTGTCCGGCCAATCCGCGCTCTTCGCACACTCTCTTTGAGAACCAGCAAAGTGTCATGAGTGTCCTTAAAGAGCAATCTTTTTGCTGTGTATCGTAGTTTGAGTGTCGTATAGCCTCACTTTTTCATCATCCGATGAACCGATATCGACCAAAAGTGCTCACATGTAGTTCACACAGTTCCGTCTACTGTTGTTTCGTGGACGCTATCAATGGGAGAACCCCTGACCAATTCGGGGCGGTAATTATTAATGTTCAAGAAAATACTTGTTCCTCTCGATGGCTCAGAACATTCTCGTAAGATCGTGGGCTGGGCTACAGGGTTGGCGGGCGCTCTGAAGGCAGAAATAATTCTGCTTTCGGTGATAGACCCGGAAGAAATTGAGATTCTCAAAGCGACAACTAGAGATCTGAATCAAAATTCCGAAGACGGGTCGACTCAGGTCATACGCACCCCTGCCGATGTGATCGATGATGCCCTCACTCAGGCAACAAATGACCTACAGGCTGAGGCTGACCGGATTCATCTAGAGGGTGTTTCTACCAGCATTAGTGTTGGAGCCGGATCACCCGCGGAAGTTATCGTCTCAGAAGCTCACAATCTAAATGTCGACGTAATAGCGATGGCAACCCAGCGAGAATCAGCACTGGCAAGAGGTGTTCTGGGCAGCGTTACTGATCGAGTCCTCCACTCAACGTCCATTCCAATTTTCACGCTCTATCCTGGCGAACTAAACGACTTTGAAAACGCCAGCGGGGGACCACACCGCGTGATCGTTCCGCTCGATGGGTCATCTCTATCAGAAACAGCGATCGAACCTGCCGTCGAGATAGCAAAAGCATCGAACGCCGAGATTGTCTTCGCCGAGGTACTACGGCTCCCATTCTTCGGCGTAGGTATTGCCGGAATCGAATACGGCGGCGGAGATTACGCCGGCGACTTCGGTATCGACGCTCAAAAAGTCGAAGTTTCTGAATACCTAAATAAATTTGTCCAAGAGGCGAAAGCCGCCGGTCTGAATGCGAGCGCAAGTATCAGAACAGGCAGCCCGTCTCAACAGATTGTTGACGAAGCGTCTGAAACCGAAAACAGCATCGTGGTTATGGGGTCTCACGGATCCGGTGGCCTAAAACGATGGGTCGTAGGTAGCGTCGCCGACAAGGTAATTCGATCCGCCCGCCGTCCAGTTCTTGTTATTCCTCCCAAGACAGGCTGACCACTACGGGAAGACCGATAAATAACGCTCGACGTGTCACAACGCCGGGCGTTTTTGATTTTCGGACATATTCATCCAACATTGCGGCGTGAACGGCGATAACATCTGCCGCATGTGTTCATATGAGCTGCGAGCGCGGACACGGAACACAGCAGACAGGAAATCGTATGTCGATGGCAGGTCCTCTAGAGGGCATAAGAGTTCTCGAGTTCGGCAGTTTTGTTGCCGGCCCGTGGGGCGGACAACTACTTTCCGACATGGGTGCCGATGTGATCAAAATCGAGCCACCAAACGGTGATCCGTGGCGACATGCCAGTTCTTTTGCCCAGAACGAAAGCCGAGTGTTCGTTCCGCTAAACCGAGGCGTACGAAGCATTTGCCTTGATCTAAAACTGAAATCTGCTCAAGCCGCCCTCCGGAAGCTGATCGAATCAGCAGACGGCATCATTTCCAATAATCGACTCGATACCGCCGTCAAACTCGGTATCGATTACGCATCCGTTTCGAAGATCAACCCTCAACTTGTCTACGTAGATATCACCGCATACGGCTCGAAAGGGCACATGGCAGACATGCCTGGCTTTGATTTGATCGTTCAGGGCTATACCGGAGCGGTTGCGAGCGAAGGCAAAATAACCAAAAACGGACAACCAGAAGTCGTTTGGTCTTCCTCGTACATCGATTTCTCAACCGGCTACGCAGCGGCGAACGGAATACTCGCGGGCATCATTGGCCGAGGAAAAACCGGCAAAGGGCAGCTTGTATCTACGAGCCTGCTGGCGAACGCTATTGCCATGCAGAGCCTACGGATTGCCGATGTCGAAGGCATTCCAGCACCGGCAAAAACGTGGTTCGAACAAACTCGCCCCGGGCTAATCGAACAAGGCGCCAGTTACGAGGAAATTCAAGATAGCTACCAGATAGCAGTTCGACCGCTGATCTACCGATGCTACTACCGGGCGTACAAAACGCTCGATGGCGGACTCGCACTTGGCACGCTCGCTGTTCACGCCCGCGCTAGATTGCTCGATGTGTTCGGTCTCAAAGACCCCCGGGTGACCGATCCAAGCTACGACGACACTACGCCAGAGGCTACTCGGATCGGACACGAGCTTGTCTCTAAATTCGAAGATACATTCGCCAGTAAATCGACCGATCACTGGTTCAAAGAGCTTCGTTCACACGATATTCCATGTGAGCCGCTTCGATTCATCGAAGAGATGGTCGACGATGAGCAGGTACTCGCGAACGACTACGTAATCGAGGTCGATCATCACACAGGCCACAAAATCCGAACATCAGGCCCAATTCTCACGTTTGGTGGCGGCATGCCAGAACTGAAGTCATCTCCGGCGCTTGGCGAGCACACAGGTGAAATTCTTACAGACCTTGGACTAAGTTCAGGCGAGATCGCCGAACTAGACGCCTAAGAATCACGCCTAACGTGGCTGACTTGATCGAACGTAGGCAGAAACGGCTTGCCCTTGACGCCCGCGTCGTAAATCGGACGTGCGGGTCGTTTTTGATTCATCGAAGGCGTTGGTCCGGTTGGCCTGAATTCGTCCAAAACACCAACAGTCACGCTTTCGAGTCGAATACCGTCTTCTCGCTGTTTCGCCAGATTATCCAGTGCGGCGTCTGACAATCCCGAATCAGGTCGATGGTCTTCAGGGAATTTCCTTAGGCAATCTCGTTCACCCACCAAAGCAGGGCGAGGCGTCGCTGCGCTGCAAGAGTGAGCCCACGGACACATATAGGCAATACACATCGTCGTTGCGCCAACCGCAGGTGCGCCCGCAGTGGACAAACCTATACGAGCTAAAGCGTCGCGTTGAACCCTACGCAGCTTGCGTCGTCTTCGATCTATCCAGCTTTTAGGAAGTCCGGGCATCTACAAATTCTGGCTTGTTCAGCGTTGCTGATGGTTTTGAGCAATCAAATCGTGCCACACCCCAGAACCGAACGCTAAACGCCGTGTCAGGGTGCGATCTAAACACGCAAGTAATTTACACGGTCACGTGTCGATAAATCTTCTTTAGCACCCAACGTTTACCTGTCATTACAAAAATCCCATAAAACGATGTCGCACCGTGCGAACCGCATCGCATATAGTCTTATCGAATCAAACTTACGTAGCGAACACGCCTCTAAGAACAACACCCCACTCAGGAACACCCATTGTCAACGCCCGAGCCAATCAACGTCCCACGCGCCTCGCTTGAGGAGATATTCAAACTCGCCCGTGAGTCGTTCCCGAACGAGTGCTGTGGATGGCTAACTGGCAACAAAGACTCGAATGATGCACCCGGTGTTCGATCTGCTATCAACGCCTACGAGCCAGAAACGCACCCCACTGCGAAAGACCGATCAGCTCAAACAGCGTTCGTTATTTCAGATGGCGATCTGCTCGCCCTAAACAGGACTCTCGACGATGATGTTCGACCCCGAATCATCTACCACTCGCACCCAAACGGACGCGCCTATTTTTCTGAA
>Ga0233439_10000513_pt1 | contig 57398 bp, 53 predicted proteins | sample SI_123_September_6_FD_182713 | JGI IMG/M metagenome (GOLD analysis project Ga0233439, IMG submission 182713) | Seawater microbial communities from Saanich Inlet, British Columbia, Canada - SI_123_September2016_100_MG | ecosystem: Environmental > Aquatic > Marine > Inlet | place: Canada: British... | reverse complement strand
GACATATTATATATATATATATATATTCATAGAATAATATAAATATATTTTTAACGCATGTTTTTTTAAATATTAAATTAAATAAATTTACAAATCTTATTCAATCAATTCAATCTTTTTATTTAAATCCACATTAACATATTTTTTATTTTGTTGACTTGATTTTTTTTGATTTTTTTTTGAAATACTATGGCATTTACCATATAAATTTTCAGCTATTGGCCAAAATCCAATATGTTCCACATAATTAACAGATTCATCAATATCCATATGAAAATCCGCCATACCCATTTTAATTACCCTTTTCGAAAAATTAATATGTTCACTTCCAAATTTTCCAGGTAAAATTTTAAAATATCCTATTTTTTCTATAAGTTTTGATGTAAAACTCATAAAATATCCAACTCCTCCTCCGTGTCGTCTGATTTTTTGTCCTTTATAGTTATCGAGGATATAATTCATTTTATTCCAATCTGGATGAACTTTTGGATGTGGATAAGATGCTATTAAATGATGACATTCGGTTTTACAAATAAAATTTGCATATACATCAATGCAATTATTTTTATATAATAAATCATCATCCGCCAAAAATCCTATATCAACATTTTGTTCTAACAATAATCGTATTGATGTGTTTTTTGTTCTTGCTACTCCTCCATTTTTAGGTCTAATATAAACATTAAAATCATATTTTTTTAATAAATTTATATGTTTATCAGGGACTTTGCCATCTACTATGATGACCACATATGTATTAATTTTTGTAGTTTTTAATACTTTTTGTAATGATTTTAAACTTCTATCAATTATTTCATATCTCTTAGGTTCTGTTTTTTCTTCTGTATAAGTTGAAATTGCTATCCCTATTTTAATTTCATCTATATTTTTTGTAAATGGCATTTTATAATATAAATTATTATTTAATTTATATTTAATATTAAATTATTACAAATTCAAATACATCAATCTTAATCCATCCTCCAATTTCACTTTTGGTTCATAATATAAATCTCTCTTTGCCTTTGTAATATCAGCATAGGTATGTGGAACATCTCCTAATTGATTTCCTATTTGTTCATAATTTGCCTTTTTTCCTACTACCTTTTCACATAACTCTATAAACTCATTCAGAGAGACAGGACTACTATTTCCCAAATTATATGCCTCACATTTTAATTTCTTTTTGTTATCTAGTGCCAAAACAACACCACTCACTATATCACTCACATATGTATAATCTCTTGATGATGTACCATCTCCATATTTATAAAATTTTGTTCCATCTTTTATTGCTTTCAAAAACTTATATGGTGCCATGTCTGGTCTTCCACGTGGACCATATACTGTAAAAAAACGTAATCCTATCAAATTCAAATTATATAATTGATGATATGTCTTTGCATATAATTCCATTGCCATTTTACTACAAGCATATGGTGAATTCGGCGTTTCTATCGCGTCTGATTCTGAAAAAGGTCTTTTTTTATTTAAACCATATACACTACTACTACTCGCATATACTATTTGCTTTACATTTGCCTTTCTCGCCTGTTCTAATATATTTATAAATCCATTTATATTTACATCTACATATAATTTCGGATGTTCTATTGAATATCTTACTCCTGCCATAGATGCTAAATGACATATTTTATCTGGTTTCCATTCTTCTATTACTTTTGTTGTTCTTATATCTTCTTTCTTGAATTCGAAATTTTCATATTTGTTTAAAACTTCTAGATTTTCTTTCTTTCTCTCTACATCATAATAATCATTTAAATTGTCTATACCCAATACAATATCGCCCCTATTTAATAAATATTCACATGTATGAGAACCAATAAATCCCGCACAACCTGTTACTAATACTTTCATATAAATTTAAATATTAAATTCATTTTATATTTAAACTTAATTTAATAAATAAATATAAAATGAGCCATATTATACAAAGTCTCTGGATTGGCGATTCTCTAAGTAAAATGGAGCAATTATGCGCAAAATCATTTGTAGATAATGGACACGAATATCATTTATATACTTACGGCGATGTTAAAAATATACCAGAAGGTATTATAGTCAAAGATGGTAACGAAATTGTAAAAGAAAAAGACATTTTTAGATATAAAAATGGTTCTTTATCTGCTTTCTCTAACTTATTTCGATTTGCTTTGCTTTACAGAAAAGGTGGTTACTGGGCAGATGCGGACCTGATTTGTACAAGACATTTTGTTTTTAATGAACCTTTTGTTTTCTCTTCGGAACCTGTGCGCGGTGAAACAAAAATTAATGCTGGGTTAATTAAAATGCCAAAAGATAGCAAAGAAGCTCTAGATGCTGTTCAGATGCAAATTGAAAATAAAAAAAAAATATTATCCGGTGAAATGCAATGGGGTGGTGGACCAACTACCGTTAAATATTTAGTTGAAAAATATAAGTTGCAAAAATATGTTTTACCTTGGCAGGGCATTTGTACATGCGATTATGATATGTTTCATAGTTTAATAACTCCAGATTTTAAAAAAAATAATCCAAAATTATGTTCATATGTCATTGATAATATTAAAGATATTCCCGATAATATGGTGGGTATTCATTTATGGAATGAAATGTGGAGAAGAGATAATCTAGATAAAAATGCATCTTATCATCCAAATTCATTTAAGAAAAATTAAAAAAAAAACACAATATACTTTAATATAAAAACAAATGCATTTATATTTATATAATGACCTTAAAAGATGATTATGTTTTGATTATTTTATCGTGTAAAAAATATAGAAAAGAACGGAGAGAAGCGCAAATTCCTCAATTTCTTACAAATCAAAAAGTAATGAATGGGATGCCATATTATCACGTTGAAGGGAATCAGCAATTATTTACATTTAAAAAACATAAAAGTAAACAATATATTATCAATGAAAAAGAACGAGTCATTTACACCAATACTAAAGATGATTACTTATCATTGGCGCACAAAACCATAATGGCTTTCAAAGCTGTTGTTGAAAATTTCAATTTCAAATATATATTAAAAACAGATGACGACCAACGATTAATTGCTCTTAACTTTTTTAATCAATTGCACGGACATCTTATAAAAAAAAAACCTGATTATATTGGACGTATATTTAATATGTCGGAAAAAATCGAAGAATATCAACCTCTCGTTCATAGAGAAGATGGATTTCCTACAGGATATGTAGTTGGCGATGGCTTGCCTTTTACAAATGGTCGTTTTTATGCATTATCGCGCAGAAATGTAAAAGATTTGGTTGAAAACAAGTTTGATTTAATCAAAGAAGAACTAAGTGAAGATTGGGCTGTGGCAAAATATATGGAAATTGTTTACAGAAAAAATACACTTTGTTTTGAAACTATGAATATTTTTATTGATTATCAAGATTATGAAAAAAAATTACAAGAACAAAATAAAAATCAACTAGCAAATACGGGAAAAATGTGGTAAATAATCAAAAAATTTAATATATTTAACATAACCAAATATATTAAAATCAAAGCTACAAAGTCAAATTATCATGCGACACCATTGTCAATTCAAAAATTGCAAATGCATTAAATTTATAAAACGCCACAATTTATGCTACGTTTGTCAACATGCAAATATATGGCATTCCAAAACACCTCCACCACCAACGGATAGTTATTTATCATTTGTTTCTACTAGACCTGCCGCCAGAACACCCGCATATGAAAGAAGAAATATAAAAGTAAATGTATTTCTTCCTTCTGCGCCACCTTTACCAGACGATGAAATTATATATTGTGAAGCAATTGAAATTTTACCTGTTTAATTATTTTTACACCTTTGAACATTTAAAACGCCGAATTTAACTATTTTAGACGAAGTAGTATTTTGTCTCGCCAATAATCTATTACACCTTTGAACATTTAAAACAAAATCTGAATAACACTATAAAAAACCCAAAAACAATACTGATAAAAATAGAATATTCATATTTAACCAATGTACCAGCATTTGATAGAAATAAGTACAATTCATTTATTCCAAAAAAATTTATACCTTCGACAACTACACCCATCAAAACAGCATGCATACACATTTCAATCCAGTTTCCCCAGTTTGTAAACCACAAAGACAAAAATCCGGCGCATATAGCATGGTGAATATGCCAATGTATATTTGTTGCTCCTCCTTGAGCAATCATGTAAAAAATACCAATATAAAATCCAATAAAAGCGAAAATATTGCAAATAGGGCGACATGTAGTGCGATATTTAAGGGCAGTTTTTATTTCGCGAAAAATGACAAACATTATAATACCTGTAAAAAAAATGATTGTCCCAATCGCTCCAGGAGAGAGGTTTTTCCAAAAATTCTTCACAATAACAATGTTTTTTAAAAATGGTACTTCTCCAAGAAGAGCAAACCCTAATCCACCAATATTGCAAAAAATGAAATACAAAATACTTTTGAAAGTATTACCTTTGATTTCTGTCATTTTAATGAGTGGTAACACAATAAGTATCGTCAAAAGTAAATCATACACATAAACTCCAATAGTTGCTTGGTTATACGATTTTTTAGATATCAATGGTGATAATTTTAAGGTTTCGCTATTTAAATATACACTAACATAAATACACATTAATTTAAAAACACTTGAAAAGGAGTTTGATATATTCATTTCTTTTTTTTTCATTTTTTTCAAAGAATATTCTGCATTATAAGTTTCTATAAATTTATGTAATGAAGGTGAACCAGTTTCTAGGGGGTCGTATTCTAAAAGGTTGGACATTTGATAAATTTAAAAACATGTATTTAAATATATTAAATAAATGTTTGTCAAATCCATTTAAACGCAACCTAACACACAATCATATACATGGATACAAAAACACTTTTACAAGATGGTGATATTAATAAGAATCAAGATGAATTAATTTTTGATCCTTATAACCCCAACAACAAAGAAATCACAGAATCGCAAGTATGTGATATTCTTAAAAAATATGGTGTACCTGATAAGGTCCATAATTTTAAATTATATGCAAGAGCATTTGTCCATCGTTCTTATGTGAAAAGACCACATCTTGAAAATATTGAGAATGGTGTTACTCTGGTAAAACAGCCACATAATTGCATGAAGCTAAAAACAAAATCAAATGAACGTTTGGAATTTCTAGGCGACGGCGTTCTTGAACTTATTACTAAATATTATTTATACAGACGATTTCCCAAAGAAAACGAAGGCTTCATGACAGAAAAGAAAATTGCACTGGTCAAAAATGAATCAATTGGTCGCATGGCTTACGAAATGGGACTGAATAAATGGTATGTCATCTCAAAAAATGCAGAAGAAAAGAAAACAAGAACAAATCTTAAAAAACTCGGATGTTTATTTGAATCATTTTTAGGAGCACTTTTCCTTGATTTCAATAAAATAAGCATTAAAGACGAAGGTAAATGGTTTGAAAACGTTTTTGTTACTGGTCCCGGTTTCCAAATAGCACAAACATTTGTAGAAAACATTTTTGAAACACATGTTAATTGGACAGAACTACTGGAAACAGATGATAATTATAAAAATATTCTCCAAGTCATGGTGCAAAAAGAATTCAAAGTCACACCATCTTATATTGAAATTAGCGAACATGACGACGACGAAGGTTATCATATGGGGGTTTTCTTATGTTTTGGTCAAAATATTCACCATATGAATTTTAGTGAGGCAAAACCATTTAGTGATTATGGTTCTTTTGAGGCTGTGCAAGAAGCAATTGAAACAAATGATGGGAAAATATTTTTATTCCTTGGAGAAAGCAAACACAAAATTAAAAAGAAAGCCGAACAAACGGCTTGTAGATTAGCAATAGAACTAATAAAAAATATCTAATAAAACCCTAATAAACTTTTATAATCATTAATATATAAATGACTAGTATTTTAGAACAAATGGAAGTGAAGCCGGTCAGAGCGTCTAAAATGGGAGTTAAATTAAATATGCCTAGTAAAGGAGGTTTGTCAATTGAAGGTAAAATTATCGACAGAACCGACGATGAAGGATTTGATAGAGAAAGTATTATGGAAAAAATAAGGAAAAGAGGTCTTTCTATACCCATGATGGAACAGAGTGACAGAATCAAAGTTTTAGCCGAAGCATTAATAGATGATACGCTAGAGAGAGATAAAACCCGAGAAATTCCACAACAAACTACCGAAGAAAAGAAAAAATCTGCTCAACCAAAAATTAAAAAACTTAAAAGACGACTTAAATTAAGTAAAAAAATAGGAAAAGGAACAATTACATTAACATCTGAAGGTGTGAAACCAAAACTGAAAAAAATGTCATTAAATAAAACATCAAAAAGATTATCGGATATACCAGCAGAATTACAAGACTTTGAAGAAGAGCTGATGGAGAGAATGCCTGAAATAGAGCCTCCTGTAAAGTTAAGAGCGCCGTCATATTACAGAAACAATAGGCAAATTTTTGTGAATTTTATCAATTCATTCTTTGAACCATATAAGGCCACTTTAGAAGATGAATCGGAAAATTTAACTTGTCAAAGTATGAAAAAGAGAAAAGCGGGAAAATTCTCTCTCTTGACACATCAAGAAATTGTAAGAGATTATCTGAATTTATTTACACCTTATCGTGGCCTTTTGCTTTATCATGGTTTGGGTGCAGGTAAAACATGTGCTTCTATTGCCATTGCTGAAGGTTTTCAGAATCCAATGAAAGTGGTGATTATGACCCCAGCTTCTCTCCGACAAAACTATATAAGTGAATTGAAAGTTTGTGGGAATGCTTTATACAGAGTTAATCAACATTGGGAATTTTTATCGAATAATGGGAACGCGAAAAAAACAAGAACACTTGCGCGCATGCTTTCAATAACGGAAAAAATCGTTAGAGACAATGGTGGTGCATGGTTTGTAAATATTAAAAAGGATGCGAATTACGAATCATTGTCTACGCAAAATAAAATCGTATTAAACGAGCAAATTGATGAGATGATACGAGCGAAATACCAATTTATTAATTACAATGGTTTGAGAAATTCACATTTAGATAGTTTATCTGATAATGGTAGAATCAATCCTTTTGATAACAAGGTCATTATTATTGATGAAGCCCATAATTTTGTTAGTCGAATAGTCAATAAATTAAAAAAGCCCGAGAGTCTTTCGATGAAATTATATGAATATTTATTATCGGCTGAGAATTGTCGGGTAGTTTTATTAACTGGTACGCCTGTAATTAATTATCCAAACGAGCTTGGTATATTATTTAACATATTGAGGGGTTATATAAAAACATATAAATTTCAATTATCAGTAAAAGCAAAAGGTAAAGTGGATGAAAACAGAATAAGAGAAATAATAGGAAAATTTAATGCACAAGATTTCTTGGAATACAACGCGGCGTCTTTTTCATTGACTATTACAAGAAATCCATTTGGATTTATAAATAAATATGGACCAAATGGCCAATATGAAGGTATGAGAATGGACAGACAAGGAAATATTGATAAAAGTAAATTTATTGGAATTATCAAAAGTCGTTTGGAGTCTGCGGACATTGATGTCATTCGAGTGACAGAACAAGCTCCTTATAAAGCTTTACCGGATACATTGGATAGTTTTAAAGCTCTTTTCATAGACCCTAAAACGCAGAATTTGAGAAATAATAATTTATTTAAAAGACGAATATTGGGATTAACCTCCTATTTTCGCTCAGCTCAGGAAGAATTAATGCCCAGTTTTGATATTGAAAAGGATTTAATACATGAAATGATACCGATGCATGATTATCAATTTGGAATATACGAAGAAGCTAGAGCAGAAGAAAGAAAAACAGAATCAAAAAGACCAAAATTTGGTTTGGATGGCGCACTACAAGAAACAACCTCTACATATAGAATTTTTTCAAGAGCTTATTGTAATTTTGTGTTTCCTCCCGAAATTCCTAGACCAAAACCAAGAGAAGGTGACAAAATAGGAGATGTTCTGGAGAGAAATGCTGGTGAAGATATATTGGATATTGTCAGCGTTGAAGAGGAATTAGCTAATGTGGATGGTAAATACGAACGTGATGATGAAGCAAAAATTGTTGAGAAAAGGAAAACAAATAGAGATGGTGAATATGAAAAAAGAATTAAAAAAGCGATTGTTGCATTGAGAGAAAGGAGTGCTGAATATTTATCACCAGAGGGGTTAGACATATATGGTAGGAAATTTTTGAAAATGTATAATAATATAACGTCAGGTGAAAATCGCGGGTGTCATTTAGTTTATTCGCAATTTAGAACATTGGAGGGGGTTGGTGTATTTGCAATGGTTCTTGAGCAAAATGGATTTTCCAGACTAGTTTTAAAGCAAGATGAGGATAGTATTTGGAGAATAGTGGAAAATCCAGAAGATGAAGGAAAACCAAAATACGCACTTTATACTGGTACAGAAAGCAGCGAGGTAAAAGAAATGACAAGATTAATATTCAATGGTGATTGGGAAAAATTACCCGATTCAATTAAGACCACATTAAAAGAGCGAGCGCCAAATAATAATTATGGAGAAATAGTAAAAGTATTTATGATAACAAGTAGTGGGGCGGAAGGTATCAGTCTCAGGAATTGTAGATTTGTTCATATAACGGAACCATACTGGCATCCAGTAAGAATGGAACAGGTTATTGGGCGCGCGCGAAGAATTTGCAGTCACGAAGATTTACCGATAGAGGATAGGAATGTAAAAGTATTTCTGTATTTAATGACATTTACAAAGGAACAACAAGTACCAAAAGTAGCTGATAAGGGTATGGCATCAAAAGGGCTTTTGGAAAAAGATGTCAGTAAGATAGATAAAACGACGCCTTTAACAAGTGACCAAGCTTTATATGAAATTTCAAATATTAAGGAAAATATTAATAAACAATTATTAGTTGCTGTTAAGGAGTCTGCATTTGATTGCGCTCTCCATAGTAAATCAGGCGATAAAGAATCATTGATGTGCGTTTCGTTTGGAACACCCCCACCTGCATCTTTCACGACGAAACCTGCTTTGACAATAGAAAAAGACTTTGATAAAGAAGAAAAAAGAAATATGAAAAAAATAACATGGAAAGCCGTTGTTGTAACATTATCAAGACCTGGGATAGGTAAAAGAAAATATGCATTTAAAAGGGATGGTCCTAAATCAAAAACAGGAGAAGTTTATGATTTAGATAGTTATAAAAAGGCTAGGAAATCGGGCGGACAAGCAATATTAGTTGGGCGATTAGGAAAAGATAAAAAAACCGGAAAGCCACAATTTAATCCTTTAATGTAATTTTGGTGCTCCAGGATAGTGCCTTTTTTTCAGTTGGACCCGTGATATTTTAATTCATAAATTATAATATCATATCAATATATCAAATATAATGAATATTGTTATACCCCAAGATGTAACCAACTATATATTGTTTTTTTTCTTCTTTTCTTCTCACTTTGAAAAAATATTTTGTTTGTCAAAATTTACTACAAAATCTTTAAAAAATATGATTCAATATAAAAAATACATGAGATTTTTAGAAAAGGTTAACATGATGCGAGAGGATGAACCTAAATTTATTAAAAACACTGCATATGAAAAAGAGTGGTTTAAATATAGAGCATATAAATGGCCCAATGTTATAAAAGACATTTGTGAAAATAAAATAGAGATGGAAGAGATTTTTAAAATCGGAGATTTTGTAGATGCAAAAGATTTCATAAATGGATGGTGTCCTGCAAAAATTGTGAGTATAGATGTTCAAAGACATTATTCAATCGATGAGAGCACCCATAGAACCATTGAAAAAAAAATGAATGTCTATGAAGTTGAATTTTTCGGGTGGTCTTCAATATTTAATGAAAAAATGAATTATACAAAAATTAGGAAATTAACAACGCATACACCGCACCCAACGAATAAAATAAATATTTTATATAGACCTGATTTTGAATATTTTTGGTGTTTAATAAAGAAGCCTGACGCATTAATATGGAATATGAGTAGAGTCACCGACAGAATTATAGATGTTTCAAATATTAAAATAACTACAAACAAATCTAATACATATGTGGTTACAGAGAAAAACATAGATGATGTTATTTTACCTATATCTGACGCCAGTTGTTTTTTAGCAAATAAAACAATACATTCATTTAACCATGCATGTAGAAATTTTTATTTATAGTATTCGTCAACAAAACGAATGCCTTGTAATTCAGCTTCTTCGTTCGATTCTATAGTTGATTTGAAATCAAATTCATTATTATTATTTTTAACCAATGGTATAGAATAATAGTAAACTCCTTGTATATTATAAAGTATTTTATCTGAAACTGCATAATCGGCAAATAGATTTAAACAATTATTTTTTTTGTCATAAAACTTATTTAATACTGCTCCCATTCCTTTCTTATTAACAATATAAAATCCGTTAGACCACATGAGTGTTTTATCATTAGGTTGCATTTTAGAAATATTTATATAAGGATTTTTACTTTTTATAAGTAACTCTATACAATGTAAATTACTACAATGTAATTTTAACATTAGCCAATCTTTTGGCGCATTTTCAACAATAGATTTAATAGATTTTTCCCATTTATTGCAATATTCAAATGATATATCATCTTCCATCATGCATATTATATCTTCATTTTTTTGAGAAGCCAACATTATATAAATTAAATGACTTAGTGCGCATCCTACCCAACCATTTCCTTTTTTCCACCACATTGATTTACTTTTAACATGCACCTTGAAATACAAGCCATTTTTCCTGTACAATCCTTTTTTTTCCAGTTGTATTTTATTATCTTTTTCATATTCAAATAAAATATCATTCGCATCTATGGCTTTGCAAAATGTATAATTTATATTATATTTTTTGAATTGATTTTCCATTACTTTTTTTCTCTCAGGACAGCTGTCTAAATTAATACAATATGTTGGATATTCAATAATACTCATTAATATATATATTATTAAAATTAACACTTATAAACGTTATAATTTACTTAAAATTCGAATAGTATATTCATTTTCGGTATCATTATCTTCAGATATGTTATTAATGTCTACTTCAGAAAATATTTCCAATAACTCTTCAAGGAATGTTTTTTTTGCAGCTTTTTGCATTGATTTATAAGAAACCCAACTTGCTCTTCCATTTGTTGGTTTTTTCATTGTCATGGTTTTAATCAACTTTTCAAGAATATTTTCCAACTTTTTGAAATAAATAGGCATATACTTGAATAAAACAGATAACTTTATGTTATTTTCTCTCCAATAAAGATATTATTTTCTCCTGATTATTCATTATTTTTTGCAAATAATTTATAATACCATCCTTTTCCCCCACCTTTTTTAATTTGCTCAATAATTTATTTGTTTGTGGAATTTCTGAAACATTAAAATGTACGTGCTTTTCGTTGCGTTTGTCTACTTTAGTGTCAATAATTGTCGGCTTTATTTCAATATTTGTTGATTTATGAATTGCTAATTTTTTTTCAGTTGAGGTTGACTCTCCTTTTAACCAATCAGACGACTTTTCGTTGTTATTGTATTGTTGCATGATTTTTTTTAACTCTTGTTCTCTTTGCTGCAAAGAATCAGTTACCATTCTATCGGTGACCGGGCCGTCTTCTGTTTTATCAGAGAAATCTATTTCTTTAGGTTTCTCTTTATGCATTAAAGTATCAAAATTTTGTTTTTGTTCTTGCAATTTTGAATCAAATGCTTTACTTTTTGAAAGTTGCTCAGGGTTATTTGTTTTTACTGGAGCACTTAATTCATTGGCAAAATGTTTAATAATTTCCTTATTCATTATCATTAAATTATTTTGAAAATTAAATCTGGTCTGGTGTGTTTCGTTAACTTTATATTCTAACATGGATTGAAATTTTTTAGGGTCTTTTTTTTGAAATGGATGGTCTGATAATAATTGCCATAATAATTCTTTATTTTCTCTGGAATTTACGGACATTTAATACATATTAAATTTTTATTTTTAATATTTATCGTTTATTAAAATATATACTTCTTAATTTTCTCATATATTTATCCTTAATACGTTTATCAAAAAAATCAATTTTGGTACCTCCTAAAAGTTTAATAATAAAGTATAAAGAATACATCCCGCATTCCGTGCTTAAATATTGATGTCTACGGGTTGTTTGTTTAAATTTATATTTTTCACCTAAATGTCTAGCTTGTTTTTTGATGTTTCTGACAAATTTCATAATACGCCCAGGAATTTCATCTCCATAACTATCAAAATAATAAATAAACTTTTTTCTCATATTTATAAACATGGCAACCCAATGGGAACCATCTCTGTAATGTGGGTCTAAATTGAAAATTAAACCCACTTTGGAAACACCTTTTTTTTTCATTTCAAATAATGAAAATTTACATATTTCTTCCCAAACACATTCGTTGTGATATTTGTGTTTATTGTAATCAATTGGAGATGGTCCTAAAAACACAAAGCTTTTATGTTTTTTTTCATATTGTTGCATTAATTCTTCAATTTCAATGGAGGATAACCAAGCATGTGGTTTTTTCTTCCATTCTTTGGGTTGTTTTGGAGAGAAATTGACTAAATACATATCATTGGACAAATCATGTTTTATGGATTGATGTTTTAACCAACAGCTTTCTTTACTACAGGTTTTTCTCATATAAAATCGTAAATTGTTCCATATTTCACGCGGGTCATTTGAATCTATAGTAACATCGGGGTGTCTAATATTCCACCATCCTTTAAGATAATGCAATGATTCTTTATTATAACATGTAAAATCCAATCTTTCTGATTTGCGTTTTGGAGAACATTTTTCTTTCTTAAATTTTTTACGCGTTTTACGCGTTTTTTTATGTGAATGTTTTTTGTGTGTTTTTTTATGTGAATGTTTTTTGTCTAACCCCATTGATATAATTTATTTAGATTTATTTTTTTCCTTTTTTTTAACTCCTTTGTTTTTGAATTTTTCACTCATCAAATTAAATTTTCTTTGTTTCGGAATAATCTGCTGTTTTATAATTTTTGTTGATTTTATTTTAATGTTATCCGTTATTTTTGGAATTCTTGGTTTATTCTTTTTAAAAATTAAATGATTTGATTTTTGTATGTCATATGATTTATTTTTATCATTCTTGTCATTATTTATATTTTCGTAATCTTTTTGGATGATTTCCATTTTATCTATAAATTTGAAATGATTAATACAAACAGAAACATAATTTTGAAAAGCTCTTTCAACGGCAGCATCTTGCTTTTCATTGCGTAATAAATCTTTTGTGAGTTGAAATATTCTTTTTTTATAAAAACCCAAATCTTTATTATTTACCTTAAAAATATCATTAGAACGCGTTATTTTGTTTAATTTATACGGATTTGTTAAATATTGTAAATCTATCAAATTTAATGACATGTCCATATTATTGTATATTTTATAAAATATTATTTTAAAACAAAATATACTTATTTTTTCTGTGATTTTTCAATAACCGATGGTTTATAATTTTTGACTTGAACTCTAGTATTATTGTTAAAGGTATCATTTCCAATGTTACACATATTTGGATTGAATGGATTAAATGTTTCATTTCTAAATAACAATTGATTTGTCATTTTTACTTTTTCAATTGGCGGTGTTAAATAACTTGTATTATATAAATCACTTTTTGAATTTGGTATAAATTTAGATTGTGGAGCAGCTTGTAGTGCAAAATTAATATTCTTCAATTTTGATTCTGTATCAATATTCGATTGATATCCATTAAATGGGAGAGAAGAAGCCCCCCCGGCAAAATTTAATTTTGTATTAAATGTCGGCCTACGCTCCACCTTTTCAAATGAAGGTTTAATACAATCTATAATTGGCATAACAACTCTGCGCGTATTAACAGCTCTAGGGTCAAAATTCATCTGCATCGGAATAGTTGCATGGTGTCTACTATATATTCTTTCACTTAATTCAGTAGTTCTATTTTGATTACAATAATATACTCCTTTAACAGCTTGGTTCATATATATAAAAGCCATAGAATAAAATTTTAATTTATTTGCAAATTACCTAAAGATATGATATTTTAATATTAATACATATGTGCGGGATTTTTGCAGTCATTCATGAAAATGTTTCGAATAAAAACTTTTTAAAAAGTATCATTAATGGATTTAATAAAGGTGTAAATAGAGGACCTGAAAATTCCACATTTGAACCCATAACGTCGGAATTTGCAATAGGTTTTCATAGATTGGCAATCAATGGTTATCAAAAAGAGTCTTCTGAACAACCAATAAAACTCCAAAATTGCGTTTTGATATGCAATGGGGAAATATATAATTGGAAAGAAATTCATAATCATTTAAATATTAAATCATCGACTGGTTCAGATTGCGAATGTATTATTCATGCTTATAAGAGTTATGGGATGAAATATACATTAAATCTTCTAGATGGTGTATTTTCCTTTTTGTTGTATGATGAAGAAACACAAAAAGTATTTATAGCAAGAGACCCGTATGGTGTAAGACCTTTATTCATGGGTACATCTGAGGACAATGGATTTTTCTGTATTGCGTCCGAACTAAAAATGATTTCGGATTTTAAAAATTCAGATATTCATAATTATCAAATTAAACAATTTAAACCTGGAACATACCTTGATTTTCGTATAGATTCAAAAGTTATTGAAAGTGTTGAATATTATAATAAAAATCAAATGGTGGAGAACGCATTATTTACCGACGAAGAAACAGCATTACATTCCATTAGAACAAATTTAATTAGAGCCGTTAGTAAGCGCGTCGAAAATACAGACAGAGATATCGCCTGTTTATTATCTGGGGGATTGGATAGTAGCTTAATTGCGGGGATTGTTTGCCAGTTAATCGACACTAGTAAAATACATACATGGAGCATTGGGATGAAAGGTTCAGAAGATTTAAAATATGCTAAAAAAGTGGCTTCATTTCTTAAAACAAATCACCATTCAATTGAATTAGAACCGAAAGAATTTATAGATGCTATAGAAAATGTTATACAAGCAGTTGAAAGTTATGATACGACTACTATTAGAGCGAGTGTTGGAAATTGGTTAATTTCAAAATATATTAAGGAACAAAGTAATGCAAAAGTTATATTTAACGGCGATGGTAGCGATGAAGTAACAGGTGGATATATGTATTTTCATTGTGCACCAGATAAATTTGAATTTGATAAAGAATGTCGCAGATTATTGGAAGATATTCATTTTTTTGATGTATTGCGGTCTGATAGAAGTATAGCTTCACATGGATTGGAAGCTAGAACGCCGTTTTTGGACAAACATTTTGTGCAAAGTTATTTATCTATTCCCGTGCATTTAAGATATCATCCAAAAAATGGTAACATTGAAAAATATTTGTTACGAAAAGCATTCGACAAACAAAATATCATACCCCCGGAAGTATTATGGAGAACAAAGGAGGCTTTTAGCGACGGAGTTAGTACTGAAAAAGAAGCGTGGTTTGAAACAATTCAAAGATATGCATTAGAACATTATAAAGAATCATGTTATGAATCAGGAATTTACAATTTTAAGGAAATAACTCCAGCTGAAGCTGAAAAATATTTATACAAATCTATATTTAATAAATATTATTCTGGAAATGATGATATTATACCTTACATGTGGATGCCAAAGTTTGTAGAAGCTACAGATGCTTCTGCTCGGACATTGGATGTTTATCCCAATAAGAGATGCAAAGAAAAAGCAATAGCAACATAAAATTAAACATTGAGTCCGGCTTGTTTAAATTTTACCCACGAAATGTTATTTGAAGGTTTCTTATATTTTGGTTCACTTTTTTCACTTTTTTCGTTTATTTTTTCTTCTCTTTTCAAGGCGCTATCAATATATAATTTTTTCAAAATTTCCCCTATTTTAACAGAAGCATCATGCTGATTCAAACGACCTTTTTCTACATCTTTCAAAGTATTAATAAAAACCATTAATATTTTTAAATCAAGTTCATCTTTCATAAGCCGATTAAATATATTTGTATAATTAGTGAATAGAAAGTTACAATGTTTACATATAATAGATTCATATTTGGTTGGATTTGTCAAAGACATGCGTTTATATTTATTTTTTAAGTTTAGGAGTTGTTCCACATCATTTTGAATAAGTTTACTATGTTTTAATTTTCTAATTTTGGTGGTATTATCTTCTGCGTCAGAAGCATTCACCATTTCTTGCAAATTCAATCTCTGTTTATCATCCATTATAATATATTAAAATCATTTCTTTTTATTTTATTTTTTTGTTATTGTATTTTATATGAAAATTGATTTATCGCAGTTTGAGGGATTGGACAACGGCACTATAAAAGACAATCTAATAAATAAGCAAAAGGAAAATCTAGAATTAATGAAAAAGAATAATCCACTGAGTGGTGGTGGTAAAAAGACAATTGTGGAGCCCAGCCATGCTGGGAAACATGCGATTTCCGTTGGACAACTCCAACAAACTTTAAAGGGAATTAATGGCCAACTCACCGGTCAGTTTGTCGTGGGACCGCCTCCACAAACCATGGCAAGTACAAAAACCAATGTTGGCGGGAGAAAGACAAAAAGAACTAAGAGAAAAACTAAAACACGAAAACCTAATAGAAAAACTAAAAGAACCAAGAGAAAGACCAAAAGAACCAAGAGAAAGACCAAAAGAACCAAGAGAAAGACCAAAAGAGGTTGTAATTGCAAGAATTGTAAATGTGCATGCTGTTTAAAAAAACGTAAAAGACGTCGCTAATTTCATAAATAAAATAACAATGTATTTTAATATGAAATTCAAAGATATATTGAATGTTGTAATCATTCTATTGATATTTATAGCAATGTATGCCTTTAGCGCTTTTTCGGTAGGAATTAAAAAAATCAAAAATAACTGGCCCGAATACAGATGTAACCCAGCAATTATGCCATTTGCCGATCAATTTGGACATGATTCAATGACAAACTTTGTTTCTTGTATCTCTAGCATGCAGGGCGAATCAATGAAAATATTCCTTATACCAATTCATGCATTATTTGGTTTATTGGGTGATTTATCAAAAGATATTGTTGAAAGTATAAGTTATATTACCAGTTTTTTCCCACAATTGAAAACGTCTATATTTGGTAACTTTGGTAGTATTTTCAGTATATTTTTTAATTTAATAGTGCAGTTTCAAAAAACAATTATTAAATTAAAAGATATGTTAATGAAAATAACCGGTGTTATGGCAACATTGATATATACATTTTCTTCATTTATGAAAATGGGAGATAGTTTTATGGCCGGTCCTATTGTTTCAACCTTGGATACATTATGTTTTAAACATGATACGAAAATCAAAGTAAAACATTCTGGTGCCCTTTGTAAAATACATCCTGGTGTTTATAAAAAAATAAGTGATATTCATTTAGGAGATGTTCTTATTAATGGTAGCGAAGTAATTGGTTTATTAAAATTAAAAGGAAGTGATAAAAATCCTTTTTATCGTATATGGAGTAGGAAATTAAAGGAATACATATATGTTACCGGGTCGCATAGAATATTAAGCGAAAAAGCTGATGATAAATTTGAGAATTATATCGAAGTATGTGATTTCGAAAAGGCAGACAAAACCACCGATTTCGATAGCGAGTTATATTGTTTAATTACGTCAGATCATCGCATTCCTATTGGAGAATACACGTTTTGGGATTGGGAAGATTAATTATGAATATTATTCATATAATATATATGAATAATAAAGATTGTGATAATTTTAATGAATATTTGAAAAAATTTATTGAAAATAAAGGATATTTGGAAAAATACGGAGGTTCTGCTATATTAGCTGTTCTTATTTTAGCTGTGGCATTCGTAATTTTATCATATCTTTATATTAAAAATCACCTGAAATCAATAAAATTAGATTGGGTAAATCAACGTTGTAGACCAGAAGTGTTACCTTTTGCGGGGATTATAAATGCCCCGGAAGGTAAATCGGTAATGGAATTTACTGGTGAAAATTTTGTCATGTGTACATCGGATATATTGAGCAAAATTACTGAAATTTTTTTGAAACCATTTTACTCTTTGATAAATATTTTTATAAAAACATTTTCATCAATAATTGAAGCGGTTTCACATATCACAATGTTTTTTTCAATAATAAGAAAAAAACTCATGGAATATTTTTCAGGATTTTTACATCAAATTTTAAATATAATTTTACCTTTGCAGAAAATTTTTATTAAAATAAAAGATATTTTAGGAAAAACAAGTGGTATTCTCGCCGTAACAATTTATAATTTATTGTCATTTTATTTATCGATGAAATCATTTTTTGGTGCATTTTTAGAGACGATTGTAATATTTTTAGTGGCCTTCGCGATTCTTATTGTATTTTTATGGATATTTTTCTTTACTTGGCCAGCTGCCTTAGGCGCAACAGCTCTTTATACACTAACCGCCATTCCTTTTATTCTTATAGCCGTTAGCTTGGGGAAAATAGCGAATGTTGCTCCAAAGCACGATATGCCAAACAACCCCGGTTGTTTTGATGAAAACACAAAAATAAAACTGAAAAATGGATATAAGAAATTTAGAGAACTCAAAGTAAATGATGTGTTAAGAGATGGGGCGAAAGTCACCGCCTTTTTCAAAATATCCAGTAAAAATATGGAAATGTATAAAATTAACAAATTAATAGTTTCCGGGACTCATAAAATATATTATAAGGAAAAGGGGTGGGTTGATGTGGCAAAACACCCAGATGCAAAATTAATCGCAGATTATACAGAACCTTATATTTATTGCATCAATACGACTAGTAAATATATATATATAGATGAACATGTTCTATTAGATTGGGATGATATAGATGAACTAGATTTTATTGATTTGAAAAACTTAACAAATATACCTATAAATGCAAAAACAAATATAATTCACTCAGATTTGGAAGGTGGTTTTCATAAAGACACCGCTATAGAGTTGGAATATGGTCATTGCGTTAATATATCTGATGTAAAAGTAAATGATATTTTACGTTTTGGAGAGAAGGTTGTTGGAATTGTTGAGATAGACGGCGATAATATTTCAAACATTTATAAATATTCAATAGATGGTAAAACTTTTATTGGAGGTCCTAATTTATGGATTAATGATAATGATTTAGGAAAATTTTCAACATTAGCTCTTGATTCAAAAATAGCCATTCAGAAAAAATGTAAATTATACCAAATCATTACAAATACTGGTAATTTTAAAATAAATGGAATCCAATTTATGGATTATAATAGCGCGATTGAACAAATAATGGGGGATATCTGGTCTGAAAAAGTACCTTGTTTTCAGTATAAAAATTAATATATGAAATATATATAATATGCAAATCAAAATTATTGGAATGACTTGTAGCATTGAATTAATAATTCTTAGTTTGGTATTAGGAATGATATTAGGATGTCATGTCTTATGTTCGTGTTCCAAAATTAATATTAAAGAAGGTATGCACACGCTTGGGAATGCGGCTTTAGACTGGAAAATGGGCAATGGCGTGGAATCTTCTTGGGAAAACAAGGGCGAAGCGGCGGGGCGCGCAACAAACACTAACACCAATTCATCATTGCCGGGAGATGAAATGTCTTTCTTCGCGAATAATAAATTCGACCCAACGTGTTGCGTTGCGCCAAAATCAGGTTACAGCAATTCTTCAGGTTGCGCCTGTTTAACAAAAGAACAACAAACTTACATTGAACAACATGGAGGAAACAGAACATGTGGTAATTAAGCTGAAATAATATTAAAAAACTAACATCATGTTTTATAAAATAAAATATAATGTCGAGTATGTATTGCACCAGTCAACATGAAAAGCGAAAAGTGAAATGTCAAAAATGCAATGACAAATATATATTACATTATGGCGGAAAATCGGAACGAACAAGTTGTAGAAATCACAATTATGTCACGAACCAATTGGGACAACCACAATGTATTGATTGTCATTTAATTAAAAACAAATATAATCAAAATTGCTATCATACAACAAAACCAACCATGTCGTGTTCTATTTTGTAGAAGATTTAAGCTTTCTTATAAATCATTCCAAATCTTTTGTCCTTTATCCCGTTGTAAGTGGTGTTGTTGTATACGAACGAGGGTTTTTTAGCTTTTTTTGCGGCAAGCATTATCTTAAAATACGCATTAAGTGGTCTCTTACCCTTTTTTGTTGTTTTTGCATGTTTGCCTTTGCGATGTTTTGTTGTTTTATTATGTTTCTCCGTGTGATGCGGTTCACTATCATCGTGTCTTGATTTCAAAGCGAACAACTCCTTTTCTAGTTTTGCAACGCGTTTTTCTAAACTCTTAATATTTACCATTATATATTAAGACAACATTTAAATGAAATGCCGAAAAAAAAACGCATTATCCCCAAATGCTAAATTTAATATTTTCGTAAACAATTAATTCCATTCAAATGACTGAACACCTGCGGCACCTCCGCCAAATGCCATTTCACACTCGGACCCATCTGCATTAGGATGATTTCCATCTTGATAATTTGGATGCCCATAGTAAAAGTAATCATCAAAATATTCTCGGAAATGTTCCTCATCTTTGTCATTTAATTTACATTCACCTTTATAAAATCCCTGTTGACGGATACCGCCATCATAACGATAAACATAATATTTTGCTGGATCATAAAAGTTATCTTCTACATATTTTCTCCACTCATTCAAATCACATTCAATCCATTCTAATTTTTTTTCTTTTAATAAATCGATTTGAAGACTTTTTCTCTCTGTTTTTAATACCTTTTTTTTTTCCTCGCATTCTTTTAATTCTTTTTTTAATTCTGTTATCATTTCTAATTCTTCCTTTATTTCTTCTATACGATTTCTGTTTTTTCTTTCGTCATCAAATACATTTTGTACTGAGCGCACTTCTTTATTTTCTGTCATTTTATTTATAATTAAAAATATTTATGAATAAATTTATTTCAATTTTTATTTGGTATATCTAATATAGCTTCTTGCGCCGCGACAAAGCTATATTAGATATACATACCCTCGGGGATAGTGTTTTTCTCTCCTTTTTTGATAAGTTTTTCAGTAATTTCAGAAGTTACATTAAATGGAAATTCGACCCTAATTGTTTTCTCATTTTCAAATAATGTACTATCTTTCTTCATGAGTCTATACAAATTTAATTTTGTGTAAATAATTTCTAAGCACCTCTTCAAATTTCTTACACCCTTTTCTCCATCAGTATATGTATCAATAATTTTTGTCAATGCTTCATCCTCAATTGTAATTTCTCCTTTTTTGAAATTCACATTTTTTTCAATTTTTGGTATCAAATAATCTTTTGCTATAACCAATTTCTTTTTTGTATCGTATCCATCTGTATGAATTCTATACATTCTGTCTTTCAAAATAGGATTTACCTTTGATTCATCGTTATAACTAAATATAAACAGCGCTTTACTCAAATCAAAGTCCATATTCGAGAAATATTTATCATGAAAAGAGCCATTTTGCGTAGTATCCGTAAGATGTGTTAGAATGCCTGTTATCTCTTCACCCTTTGGTGTGTCGGATATTTTATCCAATTCATCGAAATATATCACAGGGTTCATACATTTACTTTGTATCAATATATCCACGATTTTCCCCCAAGAACTACCTTCATATGTGTAAGAATGTCCTTCCAAGAAACTACTATCAGTCGCCCCACCTAAGGCCAGAAAAGCAAATGGTCTTTGGAGAATTTTACTAATACCTTCTTTAATTAAAGTTGTTTTTCCCGTCCCCGGGGGGCCCTTAATTGCAATTGCTGTACCAATAGAGTTTGGATTACTTAACCATTGACCAACTAATTGCAAAATTTGCATTTTAGCATCATCCAACCCGTAAACACATTCGTCTAATTGTTTTTTCGCATTTTCCATAAAAGCGCTACATTTATCAATACCATCTTCTATACTTAATGGAAGATTCTGTGTTTTTCCAAATGGTATTGACATAAATGTATCAACCCATTGTTTTATTTTGTAGTATTCCCCTGAACCAGGGTCCATATAATTCAAAACATTGATTTTTTTTAAAGCTGCTGATTTATATACAACAGGCATGTCTGAATCCAATAATTGCAATCTATATGGTTTATCTACTTTCGAATAGGCGTTAACTTCTTTGAGCTGCAAAATAATCTTTTTTTGTGCATCAATGTCCATGTTTTTGAAATATTTAAAATCATTCATAACATTCGGGGCACGAAGGAGTTTCCGCAGCACCGATAAATTTTTTGCTTTAATCTTGGATTCCTTTTCTTTATTTTTTTTAATTTCGGCCCTTTTCGTCGCTTCTGATAATTTTGAAAATTGCTTCAACATTGCATTCTTTCCTTTCTTACGACATTTTATCAAATCTTGCAATTCTTTTAATATCTCAGTATCTTCGATTTCTTCCTTTTCAATGGATTCGATGTATTTCCCTTTAATATTTTTTTGAATGTCCCAACCTTCCTTATCTGGGTCATCGAGCTTTACATTATATTTACTATAATTTGGATTATCAGATAATTCAACAACTGATGTTATCTTTCCGGTATACGACTTTTCCCAATCTTTGCATTCCACTCGAACCTTTTGCTTTTTTTTTAAATTTTTCTTTTTAGGAGTTTCGTCATCTTGTTTATCCTCTACATCTTCCTCTTCACTTGTGTCGTCTTCGTCTTCTTGAGGTTGACCCATTGTGAATACAATGTTAAATTTCATATTTTCACGCAGCATCTCTTGAATCTCTGTTTCATCCAATTCATCTTTATCTTTTAGTTCCTCTTCAAGAATCTTTGCTTCTTCTTTACGCAATGCCTCACCAAGTTTTCTTTCATATTCTTCATCTGAAGAATCCGATTTTGATACATTTGTTTTCGCTTTCTTATTCACTTTCTTATTCACTTTCTTATTCACTTTCTTATTCGCTTTTTTATTCACTTTCTTATTCACTTTCTTATTCGCTTTTTTATTCACTTTCTTATTCACTTTCTTATTCACTTTCTTATTCGTTTTTTTATCTTTTTCAAGCATTTTATCTATTTTTTCTAACTGCATCAACTTTTCTTTACTATTTTTTGAAGGGAAAATCTTTTGCACAAATTTTTGAAATTCAAAATTGTCAAATGCGTCTTCTTCGTCTTCTTCGTGGTCCCAATCGTCTTCTTCGTCTTCTTCGTCTTCTTCGTCTTCTTCGTCTTCTTCGTCTTCTTCGTCTTCTTCTTCGTCTTCTTCTTCGTCTTCGGTAGTATCATTTTCTTCCACGTTTTCATAAATTGTCCCAGTATCTTCGCCAGGCAAATAGTCGCTATCATCGCTATCAGAATCTAGAGATAATTTTTTAGCTTTTTTGCGCAATTCTTTTCCCTTATCTTTCGTAGATTTTCTAAATTTATAGCCTTTTTTAGGCGTTTTTTTATTATTTTCAGATGTATTTTCTGGTTTATCCATAATGACTTATATATAACAATTTTTATATATTTTAAATCAATATCAATTTATTTTGTTTAAAATACTTTATAAATTAAATTGAAAAACAATCTAAATATTCTCGCATTAGTATAAGAATGTCCCAATCAAAAAAAACTACAAATCCATCAAGAGTAATAGGCATACAATTTAGTATATTATCTCCTAATGAAATTAGAAAGGCATCTGTTGCCAATATTGTTAGCAGAGACACATATATTAATAATAAACCCGTTATCGGGGGGTTGTTTGACCCAAGAATGGGAGTGTTAGACCCTGGATTATTATGTCCCACGGACGGATTAAATTACATGCAAACACCGGGGTATTTTGGTCATATTGAATTGGCAAGACCCATATTTTATATTCAATATCTAAATACTATTACGAAAATATTAAGATGCGTTTGTTTTAAATGTAGTAAACTATTGTTGGATAAAGCAACAAATAAACATTTGTTAAAGTTCAATTCTAAAAAAAGATGGGATAAAATATTTCGTTTAGCAAATAAAATATCCAGATGTGGAGATGAAACAAATGATGGTTGTGGTTGTAAACAACCAAGAAAAATAGTAAAAGAAGGATTGGCCACTCTTATTGCTGAATGGGAGGGCGACGATGCTTTAAATAAATTAACCATGAAACTTACTCCTGAAGTTGTATTAAAAATATTTAGACGTATTTCAGATGAAGATGTATCTTTTATGGGTTTCAGTGCATTATGGTCCAGACCAGATTGGATGATATGTCAAGTTTTAGCAGTACCTCCACCAGCAGTAAGACCTTCTGTAAAACATGATGCGCAACAGAGAAGTGAAGATGATATTTCGCATATCATAGTAAATATAATTAAAGCCAATAAAACACTGCAAGAAAAAATTAAAGCAAATGCTCCTGCAAAAGTACTGGAAGATTGGACCATGGTTTTGCAATATTATTGTGCAACAATGGTTGATAATAAAATCCCAGGCGTTGCATCTGTGGCTCAGCGTTCTGGGAGACCTCTTAAATCAATTAAAGAGCGTCTTGTTGGCAAAATGGGGAGAGTTCGTGGAAATTTGATGGGAAAGCGGGTTGATTTCAGCGCTCGTAGCGTTATTACCCCAGATGCAAATATTGGTATTTCGCAATTGGGCGTCCCTATGAAGATTGCCAAGAATATTACATTTCCAGAAGTGGTAAATAAGCGCAATAAGGCATTCTTGACAAAACTAATACAAAATGGTCCAGATGTTTACCCTGGTGCAAAGATACTTGAAAAGAAATCAGGCGAATCTGTATCACTAAGATATGTAGATAGAAAATCTATTTCGTTGATTAATGGCGATATTGTCCATCGTCATTTATTGGACGGAGACCCTATTTTATTTAATCGACAACCTACTCTTCATAGGATGTCAATGATGTGTCATTTTGTAAAAGTGTTATCAAAAGGCGACACATTTAGATTAAATGTGGCTGATACTAAACCTTACAATGCTGATTTTGATGGCGATGAAATGAATTTACACGGCCCGCAAGATTATGAAGCAGCTGCCGAATTAACACATTTGGCCGCAGTTGCTCGACAAATTATATCTCCTGCCAATAATAGTCCAATTATTGGTATTTTCCAAGATTCACTTCTTGGTGCATATCGATTAACAAGAAAAAATATAGAATTCGATACAAGGTCGGCTATGAATTTATTAATGTCCTTTGATAAAGTAAATGAAAAAATCTTTAAAAAAACAAACAAAAACATTTCAAGTTTCGACCTTCTCAGTCAAATTTTACCCCCTTTATCTGCACATTTCACAAATGGTGGTTATAACGGGGATGAAGATAAAAAAGTATCTAATAATATAATTGATATTATTAATGGTAAATTTATAAGAGGACAATTAGATAAAAAAGCGCTTGGAGCGGGTTCTAAAGGATTGCTTCATAGTATATTTAATGATTTTGGTTATAAAAAAGCAGAAGAGTTTATTGACAATTTGCAAAATATGGTTACCGATTACATGAAAACGAGTTCATATAGTGTAGGTATCAGTGATTTAATTGCAAACCGAGAAACAAATGAAAAAATTTCAATCGCTATTATTAAAAAAAAACAAGATGTGAAAAATTTGATTGACCAAACGCATTTAGGCTCATTTGAAAATAATACAGGAAAACCAAATGAAGTTGAGTTTGAAACAAAAGTAAATGCTATTTTACAAAAAGCAGCGGATGAAGCCGGTAAAATTGGCAGAAAAAGTCTCAGTTCTGATAATAGATTTGTAATTATGGTAAATGCGGGTTCAAAAGGAAGTTCTTTAAATATAGCGCAGATGGTTTCTTGTTTAGGACAGCAAAATGTAGATGGTAAAAGAATTCCATATGGTTTTGAAGACAGAACACTTCCACATTATACAAAATACAACGATTCGCCGGAAGCAAGAGGGTTTGTGGAATCTTCATTTATCCAAGGTTTAACCCCAACTGAATTATTCTTTCATGCAATGGGTGGTAGAACTGGATTGATTGATACTGCGGTTAAAACTAGTACAACAGGATATATTCAAAGACGACTGGTCAAGGGTCTTGAAGATTTGAAAATTACATATGATATGAATGTTAGGAATAATAAGAATAAAATCATTCAATTTGCGTATGGAGATGATAATATCGACCCGATGAGAGTTGAAAACCAAGATTTATCATTGGTTAAAATGACAAGAGAACAAATATATGCCCATTTTCAAATGCCTTTGGATAATATCCAAGATAATTTTATTAGCACCAATTATACAACATCCACGATTAAAAGATTAAACGGACAAAAAGATAAGCTGAAAATTAAAACTGGTGAAATGATAAAATATATGATTGAGTCTAGAGACGATGTGATAAAACATGTGTTTAAATATACAGATTCTTCCACTATCCATATTCCAGTGCATTTTCGCCGCATTATTAATAATATTCATAATCAACTAAAAATACAATCCAATTCTCTTGTTAATATTACACCAATCGAAATGTATAAATTACTAGACAAAAGCTATGATTTATTAATGAGCAATCACTATGCTCCCCCAACCGAATTATTTAAAATCGCGTTTTACTATTATTTGTCTCCGAAAACACTTTTAACATTAAAAAGATTCAACAAAAAGGCCCTTATATTATTGTTGGATACAATTGTTATTAATTACAAAAAAGCAATTGTTCATCCGGGAGAAATGGTGGGTATTGTTGCAGCGCAGAGCATAGGCGAACCAACTACGCAAATGTCGATGAATTATGAGAGCGTATACGCTCTCATAAAAATCAACGGACGAGGGAAAAATACAATTATCAGTCACAAAAAATACAAAATCGGAGAATTATGCGATAGTTTTATTGAAAAATATCCTGAATACACTTTCCCAACTGGTCATCCTGATAGTGTAGAAACACTTTTGGATAAATTAGATGAAGAATATTACATCATGGGCGTAGATGAAAATGAAAAAACATCTTGGAGTAAAATTTCACATTTCAGCAGACATCCTGTAAATGGTGATATGGTGACAATTACTACTAAAAGTGGTCGTAAAGTAACTACTACATTAAGTCATAGTCATTTAACTAGAAAGGAACATAAAGTACAACCTATCAAAGGAAGTGACCTAGAAGTCGGTATGAGAATACCTGTATGCAAACATATTGATAACGAATTTGTTAATAAAACATTAGAAATTGGAGAAAATACAATTGTTTTGGATGAATTATTTGGTTGGTTTATTGGCGCGTATATTGCGGAAGGAAATTGTCATAATGGTAGAGTCAATATAACAAACATCTCACAACATTATATTGATATGACAACAATTGTAGGGGAAATGTTTGGTGCTAAAGTATGTGTGAATAGAAGACAAGGAGAATATGGGCCCAGTACTGCAACATCTTTCCAATGCAAAGAAGTGGCGAAATTCCTCGTAAAAGAATGCGGTGCAAATTCGTTTGAGAAGAAAGTTCCTGATTTCATATTTACTGCGCCATTGGAATGCAAAGCGGCATGTATCCAAGGATATATGGATGGGGATGGAAATATTAATTGCGATAAAGGAATCATCGAAATTCGCGGTTGTTCTCGCAGCCAACAATTGGTGAAAGACATGGGATTAATGTTTAACTATTTCGATATTTTCGCAACATTCCGCGAAAATGTAAGACAAAAGAAACCATTTTATCATTTCGCAATTGCACATAGTTATGCTAATTTATATCAACAACATATCGGTTCTGTTTTGAAGAAAGATAAATTGCAAGAATTGTGTGATTATGGCAATCGTGGAAACGCACATAGTTTATCGAATGATGTGGATAAGATAGAAGGTTTGGGTGAGATTATCGCAAAATGCGGAAAAGATTTGAAATTGCCTGGTCAGAGCAGAAACTACGGGCGTTGGAAAAAGAAACCAACCATTGGAAGGGGAACCTTGAAAAAATATATTAAAACATTTAAAGAAGCTATTGGTGAAAAACGTGTTCTGCAAGAGGAAATGGGAATTTTGGAGCAAGCAGCAAATTCAGGAATTATCTGGGATGAAATCAAACATATTGAAATTTATACACCAGACCAAAGTAATTATGTGTATGATTTAACTGTTCCGGCAAATCAGACATTTATGGAAGACAATGGTGTCATTGTGCATAATACATTGAATACCTTCCATTTTGCAGGAGTGGCTTCTAAATCGAATGCTACTCGAGGTGTACCTAGGGTTGAAGAAATTTTGTCGATATCAGCGAATCCAAAGAAGCCTTCGGTTACAATTCATTTAAATGAAAATGAAAGAGAAAATATTGAAAAGGCACAAGGATTAAAATATAGTTTGGAATACACTAGTTTAAGAGATGTTGTTGAATCAGTAAGTATCTGTTTTGACCCGGATAATATGGTAACGTTGATTGAAGAAGATAAACCTTTAATGGCTGAGTATCATGAATTTCAAAACATGGTACAGGATTGTTTGGATGATGATTTTGATGATGGTGCAGATAAATTATCAAAATGGATTGTTCGCATTGAATTAGATAAAGAATCTATGTTAGATAAACATATTTCGATGGAAGACATTCATTTTGCCATTGCAAATAGTTATAAGGAAGATATTAATTGCGTATTTGCAGATATGAATGCTGAAAAATTGGTATTTAGAATACGACTCACGCGAAATAATACAAAAAATAAAACAAAGAGTTTAGACCAATCAGATGAAATATATACTTTGAAAAATTTTCAAAATAATTTATTAGATAATATCATTTTAAGAGGTATTAAAAATATACCAAAGGTTTTACTAAGAAAGGTTGTTAAAGAGGTTGTATTGGAAGATAGCGATTATGTTCAAAAAGATGGTTGGGTATTGGATACTATTGGAACAAACTTGAAAGATATTTTAGCACTATCGTCAATTAATAGTAATAAAACGTGCAGCAATGATATTCAAGAAGTTTATAAGACATTAGGGATTGAAGCAGCGCGTCAATCCATATTTATAGAACTTTCAGAAGCCATGGACCATGCGGGAGTATATATTAATTACCATCATGTGTCACTTCTTTGTGACAGAATGGCGGCAACACTTAAAATGGTGTCTATTTTCAGACATGGTATTAATAATGATGATATTGGTCCCATTGCAAAGGCGTCCTTTGAGGAAACGCCCGAAATGTTCTTAAGAGCTGCAAGACATGGAGAATTAGATGCTATGACCGGGATTTCTGCGAATATTATGTGCGGTCAAGAAGGTTACTTTGGCACCGGTTCTTTTCAAGTAATTTTGGATTTTAATAAAATGACTCGTTTACAGGAAGAAATTGGTGCAGAATCAAATAAAATTTTGGAAACAGATATTGATATTTCTGCAATTATGGGAGCCGAAGGTGAAGACAATGGTTGTTCCAAACAGAATATTCAAATTAATAATACATCCGAATATATTGAAGGTAAAGATACCGGTATTGTTGACGATGAGTATGATCCAGGATTTTAATAATATAAATTATTATTAATGGGTTTAATAAATTATATTTTAAGAAAAATTATTGAAAATGGTAAATATAATATTTTTAATATTTGTCCAATGTATTTTTTAGATAATTATCCAAATAAATTCGAAGTTGTCAAAAAACAAATCGTTGATAATGATTTTTTTGGTGAAAAACAAAAAAAAGTATATATGGAAATATTTGCATCTTCACAAAGGCATTATTACGCTTTTGGTAAACTTGCAAAAATATGGAAATATAAAAAATGCACGTACTATAATATTCAAACAGATTTGTGTATGAATAATCTTGCTATTTTTCCAGCGTCACAAAAAATCACATTAATACATTTTAATAAAAAATATATTTTTCGACTAACCGATTTAATTAATATTTGGGTAAATGCATTAACAAAAAACATTTGTTTAAGCCCACATCCTAGATATCCGATAAACCCATATATTAATAAACCATTTAAAAAACATCATTTATTTTTAATTTATTTTAAATTATTAGATTCGACAATATCAACACCTCTTTTAATTCAAAAATTTTTTAAATTAGAATTCAACTTATCGGATTTTGAATATGAAATGTATACAGAATTAAAAGAATGTTCCATTGAAAATTATATTAATGACTCGGATGACTCTACAATATTATTTGAAATAATTAACATGTTGGAATCTTTGAGAGTACAATTGGAGTATGTATATATTGATACAAGACTTCCTCGAAATTGCATGAAAATAGTCATCAATACACTCAAACCTTTTTTAAAAGAATATTTTTATGGAAAACATTCATACAATCCATTGAAAAAAGAAATATGTTTATCAACTTCTATTAATGGTTTAAAATGCTTTTTTTCCAGAGAACCAACATTTGGTACTCTAATTTATTTTGACATTTCATCCACTAGAATTTCCTTAGAAATGGATGTAGAAACGGATGTAGAAACGGATGTAGAAATGGATGTAGAAACGGATGTAGAAACGGATGTAGAAACGGATTTAGATACTTTGTTACATACAGGTGTCGACGAAGGTGTCGACGAAGGTGTCGACGAAGGTTTCGATTGAAATATTGACATGTCTCTATTTGGCCCTTGCCCTCATTTTACGACGTTTTCTTTGGAGACGGCGCGTTCTTTTCTTTTTCCATTTCCAACGCATTTTTGCGGTCGATTTTTTAAAATGACACCCATGACTCATATAAAAATAAATAACATTTTATCTTTATATTTAAAATATAAAACAGCACTTTGGTTGTTTTCCTCCGTTTAAGGCATTCCATTGTTTTATAGTATAATTGTTACTCATGGAAAGATTACATCTCGCGCAGATTGGTTTTAAATTGGATACATCCAATGTACCACCCTCGCTTTCTGGTTTATCGTGACCTACGTGAAAATCAAATACATTTATATCATTTTCACACCAATTAATATAGCATTTTTCTTTAAAACTTTCACCAAAAACTTGTAACCAACATTGTTCTCTGATGGCCTTTGGGATATTTGCTTTTCTTTTTGCGCCTTTTGCGCCTTTTGCGCCTTTTGCGCCTTTTGCGCCTTTTGCGCCTTTTGCACCTTTTGCGCCTTTTGCGCCTTTTGCGCCTTTTGCGCCTTTTGCACCTTTTGCGCCTTTTGCGCTTTTTGCGCCTTTTGCGCCTTTTGTTTTCTCTCCGAATCTTCGTCTAGTCATATAATATTTATAAATTTCTCTCTTTAATATATATCATTAATATGAAAACATTGAGACATAAACAGAGGATAAATAAAAAACTTATAGTATTTGATTTAGATGAAACAATTGGTCATTTTGAACAATTCGGTCGATTCATTTCAGGACTAGAACATTTTCATATACAAAAATGGTTTATGAAATCATATAAAAAGGATGCTTTCGATAAAATAGTTGAGAATTTTTTTGATATATTACTGCAATTATATCCTGAATTTTTTCGATATGGTATTTTTAAAGTATTTAAAGATATTTTAAAAAAAAAAAGGAAAAATAAACATCTAAAAGTCGCCATTTATACAAATAATATGGGTCCGCGTTCATGGACAATATACATTAAAAATTTTATTGAAAAAAAATTAAAACATAAATTATTTGATATGATAATTACCGGATTTCATACAAATACTGACAAATGCAGAACAACTCATGATAAAACACACAAGGACTTGTTAAGATGTTGCAATCTTCCAAAAAATACACAAATACTCTTCTTTGACGACCAATTTCATAGAAAGATGGTGCACAATAATATTAAATATATAGACCTTCGTCCATATAGGATGTCAATTAGTTTTAATGAAATGTCAAAAAGATTTCTTGAAAACAAAGATAAAATGGGTAAAGAATTCGAATTTACATCAGAAGTAAGCGAAAAAAAATTTATATATACAATGCGCGAAATATTATCGAAAATGGGTGAAAAACATCCTACATATAGTGTTCACAAATTACATGTAAGTAAAATTGATAAAGATGAGTTTACACGCATTAAAAAATCAATAAAACATTTTGTAAAGAGGACAATAAAAAGAAAAAAAACAAATAGAATTAAAAAACGAAAGACTAAAAAAATATAAGTTTATTTTTAATGGAATAACAATTTAAAATTATTCGCCAATGGAATACTAAATAATATACCCTTTAAAGAACTAGATAATAATATTAATATTCCTGCATCAAAGGCGATTTTTTTATGAAACGGGGTCATTGTTTTCTTAAACCAAGGGTTAAATAAATAAATAAGAATAAATGCAGTAAATATCGTAATCGAGTCTTGTAAAATTCCCAAATATCGCGGACTTTTATTCCAAATACCAAAAAATGAAATAAAATACAATACCCAAAAACATATTTTCAAATAAAAATATGTTGTTTCGTATATTTTCATTAATATAACAAAATATAATATTAAAAATAAATGATTACAATCATAAAAATGGATTTCTATATGTACAAACATTCATGTCCAAGATGGTATGGTATGGAAAATGATATCAAACATATTGTTGTTCCCGAAAATACTGATGAAAAAAATGTTAAATATCAAGCTAAGCAAATATCAAATACTATCACCGGGTCTAAGACGTGCGATATAAGACTCATTCAAAAATATCACATGACTATACAACCAAAAAAGAGCTATCCATCATTGACACAATTAACCTTCAATGGAGAAAACGCAACATATAAAATAAATGAAAATAAAAATAACAAATAAATATAAATGGAAGAACCGGATAAATGTGTTATTTGTTTAAATGAATTGCATAATACTAATGAAATATTAACAACTCCTTGTAATCATGCGTTTCATTCTAAATGTTTTTTAAAATGGATGTATGCTCATAAAGATTGTCCTTTATGTAGAAAACAATTGATAAAAAGCCATACACAAGACGAAGAATCTTATTTATTTCAACTGCAACAAAGAATAGAATGGGGAACAATTATATATGAAAATTGCATTGAGCAAAAAAAACACATGGATGAAAAAATAAAACATATGGATGAAAAAATAGAAGAAAAAAAAGAAACATTAAATAAATTAAATAATGCTATTCAAATACGTAATAATCATATTATAAATTCGACAAGAAGAAATATGCGCAGAACTTTATTATTTCAATAAATTTAAAAACCTTATCATTAATATATATTAATGGACATAAAATATAATTTTCAGGCGTTATTTTTATTAGGAGGCCTTTGTGTTTCATTGGTACCTTTATATGCCGGTCTTGATAAATGTCTACAAAATGTTGAGAAATATAATATTCTTTCTTTAGAAAGAAGAAAGTATGTTATTAAAAATTTTATTAAATCATTTGTCTTGCTTGTAATGATATTATTATTAATGAATCCGCTATTCATACCAATATTATTGCACGATGAATGGAATAATTATTATATACATATAGGCGCAGCATTTTATACATGCAATGACTTGATGGGTTTAGTTATGGTGCGAAATTTGCCTTATAGCACAAAAGCGCATCATACAATTACAACCGCTTTATGTTTGACGTCTTTTGGGATTGATTTTCAAACATCACAATTGGGAAAAATGATTTTTATTTACACAATATCTTCAGCCAATGCTTATTTGGTAAATTTCTATTTAGGGATGCGTTTAATTATAGAAAAGCAAAAAATAGAAACAATGAGAATTTTATCTAGAAATATATATTTTGTTTGTTGTACATTTAATTGGAGTTGGCATTTGTTATGGATATTTCAAAATTATGGCATAATAAATGGCGGTCATATGCTGTACTTTTTATTGCTTTTTTGGATAATTAAGGATGACATTATACTATTATCATGGTTAAATAATACAATGATTAGATTTGATTGAATATTGTTAATTATCTAAATAGTATCCCAATCCCTTAGAATCCATTTTAAAAACATATCCTTTTTTTGCACCAATAAAAGAATCACTGGGAATAAAACTTCGGTGCATATTTTTGGGTTCTTCAATTTTAGGTTGCATATAAAAATAAAATAATGCTAATAAAATTATACCAATTAAAATCTTGAATATCATATGCAAAACAACATCATTAAAATATTTTAAATAATACGATGTTGTTTTGCACACATATATTAAATATGAGTGACTTGTTTTCTTGTCTCGCATTTGACAAGGGTATTTTCCAGGTGGCGTGGATAAATTACAATTAAAGAAGACATTTTAATACTATATATTACAACAAAAACAACAATAAGATAAATTGAAACCTCTTAAAATCATATTTGTTTTATTATAAATATGGTAACACTCGTAATAGTTGAATCTCCTGCAAAATGTAAAAAAATAGAGAGTTTTCTGGGGAAAGGGTACAAATGTATTGCAAGTTTCGGTCATATTCGTGATATCGCGGATGGTTTGAAAGGTATCGATATTAAAGGTAATTTTGAACCTTCTTACAGAATACTTCCAAGTAAAGCAAAATATATCAAACCTCTTAGAGCAGCCGTTAAAAAAGCTGACGAAGTTATTTTGGCGACAGATGATGATAGAGAAGGAGAAGCTATTGCTTGGCATTTATGTGATACTTTCAATCTACCTGTATCCACTACAAAAAGAATTATATTCCATGAAATTACAAAATCCGCCGTGCAAAAAGCCGTTAAAAACCCCACTATAATCAACATGAATATTGTCCATGCCCAACAAGCAAGACAAGTTCTTGATTGCTTAGTGGGATTTACTATCTCTCCCATTCTTTGGGCAAACATCAGTAGAAAAGGTGGTCTTTCGGCGGGAAGATGTCAGACACCAGCGCTTAGGTTGATATATGACAACTATAAAGAGATAGAAAGCACTCCTGGAAGAATTGCTTATGATACAACAGGGAATTTCACTATTGTGAATAACATAGATTTTAAACTTAATTATCATCATGAAAACAAAATGGAAGAATTTCTCAAAGAAAGTGTTGAATGGGAACATGTATATAGTTCCAATACCCCTGTTTCAAAAGAAAAGAAACCGCCATTACCATTCACAACAAGCACTCTTCAACAGAAATCCTCAAATATTTTACATTTCTCTCCAAAACGTACTATGACAACTGCTCAAAAGTTATACGAACAAGGTTACATTACATATATGCGTACTGATAGTCGAACCTATAGTAAAGACTTCATAACCGCGACAAAAGCTTTGATTGAATCTAAATGGTCTGAAGATTATGTGAATGATGATATATTTTCATTAAGTCAGAGGGGTGCGAAGGCAGCTAAGAAGGCAGCGAAGAAGACAACGAAGAAGACAAAAGACAATAATGCACAAGAAGCACATGAAGCTATTCGTCCAACTAAAGTCACAATGGAAAAATTGCCTGATACCGCGGATGCTGGGCAAAAAAGATTATATGATTTAATATGGTCAAATACATTGGAAAGTTGTATGTCACCAGCTGAATACAACCTGTTAACGGCAAAAATCACAGCGCCTGAAAAACATGTATATAAACATTCAGAGGAATTAATAACATTTCCCGGTTGGTTGATAGTTAGAGGATACGAAAAGAACAACCCTATTTACAATAATCTCCTTGAACACAATCAAAACAAGACTATGTCCTATAATAAAATCTCCAGTAAAATGGCGTTGAAAGATTTGAAAACTCATTATACTGAAGCGCGTTTAGTGCAGCAATTAGAAAAAGTAGGAATAGGAAGACCTTCAACATTTTCCTCGTTGATAGCAAAAATTCAAGACAGAAATTACGTAAAAAAAAAAGACGTTAAAGGTAGAAATTTAAAATGCGTTGATTTTGAATTAAAAGGCAAAGAATTGAGTGAAGAAGAATCCACTAGATTATTTGGAGAAGAAAAAAATAAATTGGTAATTGAACCAACTGGTCTTATGGTAATTGAATTCTTAATTAAGCAGTTCGATTCTTTATTTGTGTATCCTTATACAAAAAATATGGAAGATGCTTTGGATGAAATCGCCAAAGGGGGGAAATTATGGCAATCTTTATGCCGAACTTGTTATAATGAAATAAATAAACTATCTGGTCATATCAAAAAAAACAATAAAGAAATAATCCAGATTGATGAAGACCATGTTTATATGATAGCTAAATATGGACCGGTTGTTAAATACGAAAAAGATGGAGAGACAACATTTAAATCCGCAAAAAAAGATTTAGATATGGAAAAATTAAAAAATGGAGAATATAGTTTGGAAGAGATTATTGCACCGAAACCATCCTTTACTGGAAAGAGACTAGGTTCATATAAAAACGAAGATGTACTTCTAAAAAAAGGCAAATATGGACTTTACTTAGTATGTGGTGAAAACAAATTTTCATTAAAAGCAATAAGAAAAAACGAAAATAATATTAAATTGGAAGACGTCCTTGATATCTTGATGGGTAAGAAATCCGCTAATCCAAATGTTTTATCCATATTGAGCGAAAATTTCTCTATCAGAAAAGGCAAATTTGGACCTTATATATTTTACAAGATGCCATATATGAACAAACCAAGATTTTTAAATCTTAAAGGAAGAAAATGGAGAGAAATGCAAAAACAAGAATTAATTGATTGGTGTAAAGAAGAGTATAATATTTAAAGATTATAAAGTGGAGGTACTCTAATATGCATTCGTCTAGCTTGTTCATCTCTTAACATATTGAATTCTAGAGTAAAATTAAAAGGGAGACATTTGAAATCGACCAATCTTCCATCATGATATCTAAATTTAAATCGTAATTTTTTAATGTTATCAATAGGAGGATTGTAGTGAGATATATTTGAAATAAAAGTATTTAACGTATCTTGTGAAAAAGGTCTACATTTTATGGGTATCTTTGCGAAAGCACTATTAACTTTCCCCGCATAATCATTATTGAAAGAAGCTTGGGTATTTTCCATATATGGTTCTAGTTCATTCATGGTGTTGTGCTTTTCGACTTCCATGTAAATACAATCTTCTCCAATAATATCAACATTGCACATAGTTTCTTTACTCAAATCCACATAAACATTGCGCTCTCCATTGTCTACATCTCCAAGCCATTCATTTCCACTTCCATCTCCCATTTCATATCCAAAGCCGAATGGGTTCCCCGGAGTATTCGTCCACCATGGATTGGGGGGTGTAACTTCTGCTTTATATTTCTTTTTTTGGTATCCTAAGTAAGCAGGCAATCCCCATCTTGTTGAGTTATCCCATACAATTTTTTGATTGCAATTGATTTCATATTCAAATTTTTTATCAAAATTAAGAATGAATTTATTGCCTTGGTTGCCAAACCAAAACTGATTTGTCACCGCATTATATTTGCATCTAAATTTATTATAGCCAACAACCCCAATAGAAAAATTCATTTTTGTTTCTATTTCATTTGCCAATTGGTCTGGAGTATACGTGCCTTCATCAATTGTAATCTCTTTTGTAAAAGCCATGGGAGTAAATGCTGTGAATTTTAATTTAGTATTTTGATATTCATTACTGAAGACATATTGATTGCTGGGGAAAGAAATGTTAATTAATCGCATAGATTGAACATTAATCATATCTTCTGGGAGCTCTATTTCAAAATGATGGCTATTAGGCCATTTTTTTAAGTCTCTGTCAACTGAGTGAATAGATACTAACTTCCTATCTAGTACAAATGTCTGTTCTCTTTTGATTAACGGATGATTAGGTTGAATCATGTAGTTGTTCATAATATAAAAAATGATATTTTTATTTTTGAAGTTCCTAAACAATATAATATTTTTTTATAAGTTATATTATATATATGTCATCAATAACGATTTTAAATCCATTTGGAGACAAAACACAGCCATATTTTTATGTAGCAGGTGTTATTTCTTATGTAATTGGTTTTATTTTATATACGATATATATTGCAACAAAAGGTGAAAGAGCATGGCAAATTGCGACATTTGTCTCTTTTGCTGTAAGCATTGTTCCTTATTTTGTATTTTGGTATAAAAATGATTCATTGAATTTTAAAATGGAGCCAGAAAGAAGCATGTGGTCTTCAACGATACCGGAGGGGTCAATGACATTTCTCGGTCTTTTAACATTGGGATTCGCAATTTATAATTGGGCAAGGAATGGAAATAAAATAGAAAATATGAAACAAAATTTACCACACAGATATTGGCAGGCGGAGGCTCTGTTCTCTTTGTTTTTATTTCTTCAAGTATTGATAACTGGGTATTATTTTTTCATTAAGAAAATTTTTACAGAGAATAAAAATCTATCTCCATTATTATGGTTAGGGATAATAACATGTTGTTTTTTATTAGCCAATGCTGCAACAGGCGAAATATGGAATATAACCACAAATTTTATTACTGCTGGATAAAAAAAAACCTAAAAGTAACCCCGTATTCTTTATCATTTACCCATAGTCCCGAAATCCTTAATAATAATTTAGCAGAAGACAAATAATTTTTGGTTATTTGCTTATTATAAAATATCTTTAAAAAATCATTCCCCAATTGTTCTTCAATTCTATACACTGGTTTTTTATTTTCTTTATGAGGAACAATATCCAATATAACACGTTCTATAGTTTTTAGAAATCCTATTATTTGATTATTTTCAATCTTTGAAAAATTAAATTTTAATTTATTAAAATATTTCTCAATGGTTACTGATTTTAAATCAAACCCCAAAAATAATCCTTTTGAGGCATGATAATCATCTGAATAAAATAATCGGTAAAAATATCCAGGCATAATATTATTAGTCACTTTTTTAGATAATATCAAATTATTTTTGTTAAAATCTATTGTATTTATAATTAGAAACATGTATTGGTAAATTATAAAAACGTCAAATATTTAAGTTGTTATTCATTAATGCATACAGCAAGACGATTGAATGCGAAGATATATCCCTTGTTGTATTTAAATTTCTCATCATATTATCACAATCAACCAAAGATTGTAAATATTTAATTTTCATATCTTGTAAATATTGTTTCCAGATATTCGTAAGATTGGGATGTGAAATTACATGATTGTTTAATTTATTATAAATATACTCTTCAATAATATTATTTGAAATATCAGTCATAATTATTTAATTTATAACTATTTTTAAGTATTAAAAATAAACATAATTATTTAATTATGAAGTTTTTGCAAACAAAATTCGAAGATTACATTAAAGAAAGTAATATTAATAATTTACATTATGAATTGGAAGATATATTTTCTAAAAAAAAAAATTTGAAAAACTCATTAAATATGGTATTTTATGGTCCATCTGGGACAGGGAAATATACACAGGCTTTGAAATATATTGAAATGTATAGTAAAACTAAATTAAAATATGAAAGGAAAATAAATATCTCTTTTCAAAAAAAAAGAGATATCGCTTTAAAAATCAGTGATATTCATTTTGAAATTGACATGGAACTCCTCGGATGCAATGCCAAATTGCTTTGGAATCAAATATACAAAAATATTTTAGATATATTATCTACAAAACCAAATAATACTGGTATAATTTTATGCAAAAATTTCCACAAAATACATAGTGAACTACTAGATATATTTTATAGTTATATGCAAATGTTATACCATAAAAAAATACACATACATTATGTATTTTTGACCGAACAGATATCTTTTTTGCCTGATAATATTATCGATAAATGTCAAATTATCCCAGTCAAAAGATTAACAAAGCGAGTATATAAAAAATGCACACATAAAACAATTGATAAAAATACCAAATTACATCAAATTAAAAACATCAAAGATATTTATATTAATAATCAAAAGCTAAATAATCCCAATAAAAAAATAACAGATGAAATAATTAATAATATTGAAAATTACAAAAATATAAAGTATTTGCAATTCAGAGATTGTTTATACAACATTTTTATATATCACATTGATATCAATGAATGTATTTTGGATATTATACACCACTTCATTCAAAAAAACAAAATCACAGATAAAAATATTACTGAAATTTTTTTTCAATTGAATTCATTTTTAAAATTATACAATAATAATTATAGGCCAATTTATCACTTAGAGAAATTTCTTTTTAAATTATGTAGTATAATTCATGAGTTATGATATGAATCGGGAGGAAGCATGTAAAATTTTGGAGATTCGACCACTATACACTGAAAAAGAAATTAAAATTTCATATTATAAAAAGGCTTTGAAATACCATCCAGATAAAAATCCCAATAACCCTATCGCCGAAGAAACATTTAAAAAAATAAATATAGCTTATCAATATTTACAAAAAGAAAATGTTTCTATTGATTCCATGAATTCCAAGAATTATCTGTCTTTTATAAAAGAATGCATTAAACATTTTACACCTGATGTTACATGGGATGATATATTTTTAGATACCACATTAAATAATGCAGTTGATAAATGTGGAAAATTATCATTTAAAATATTTGAAAAAATGGGGAAGGAAAAAGCCATTGAATTATATAGTTTTCTCTCCAAAAACAAAGAAATCTTTTGTATTTCTGAAGAAATTTTAAATAAGCTTCAAGAAATAGTCAAAGACAAGGTAAAGAATGATAATATTGTCATTTTAAATCCGACACTTGATGATATTTTAAATGATAATATTTATAAATTGGAATTGCTGGGAAAAACATTTTACGTACCCCTGTGGCATCATGAAGTTATTTTTGACCATAGTGGACAAGATATAATAGTGCGGTGTATTCCTGATTTATCAGATAACATCAGTATTGATAATAAAAACCATTTGCATTATGTTATTAAAGGAAACATTCAAAATGTTCTTGAAAAAAATAAGATTGAAGTTAAACTTGGAGAGAAACATTTAATAATTCCATCTGAACAATTAAACATTGTAAAAAAACAGAATTATATATTCCGCAATAAAGGCCTTTTAAGAATTGATGATGACGATATTTATTCTACAGAAGAACGTGGGCATATTTTTGTAGATGTTGAATTATAAATTTCCCATATTGAACTTATTGTGAAACAATAATTTCAAATTATCTAGTTTTGCGTTTTCTTTTGCGCTTAGTTTTGCGTTTTCTTTTGCGCTTAGTTTTGCGTTTTCTTTTGCGCTTAGTTTTGCGTTTTCTTTTGCTCTTGTTTCTTCTTTTGTTGCCACCAACTTTTCCCGACGATGTTACAGGTGGTAATGTCTTGTTATGAGCATCTACTATCTCATTGATGGTGTTTTTCACTCTAATATCCGACACCGCACTTCCTTGGGGTTGGATTGCATCAGAAACTTTTTTTTCATTTTCTTTCCTTTCATTCGGAGAGTCTGCATATACTGATAATACCGCGTGTTTTCTTACTTTGCTTGATGACATACCAAATATATGATGTGTGCTGGATTCATCACGTTCAATTACCCCAGGTGGTGTACTTATACTATCAATAAGTTCGCCAACAGATGTTTTAGATAACCATTGGAAATTTTTTACCTGATCACTACCTACTCGCACTGCCACCTTATCATAACACACGCTTAATACTTTTATTGCACCCAATATTGATTTGGGTTTATCCATTAAATTCGAATTAATAAAAAATAATGGTAGAGTGTTTGGAAAACCATGTAAATTATAATTTTGCAAATATAACAAATCTACTTTATCCCTGGGGTCCAATGGATTTTTTGCACACCTTGCTGCTGATTGACGTGGGCACCAATCCGGACCACCAGTGTTCGAAGCAAAAACAAACACATTGGTTGATATTCCGTTGTTGTTGTGGTCGGCATTGTTTAAATAATGTGAATTAAAATGTTTTTGTACCTTTCCCTCCTGGGCGTCTAGGGGACAATCCATAGCTTCGTACACCATTCCTTTAAATAAAGCTCTGTGTCCGGTATGTGGAGGTTGAAATCGTCCGTAGTTTAAATAAGCTATTTTACCTTTACCAGTTTCTGGATTGAGAATATGTGGGGGAATAATTTTACAAATATCTATTATTGTTTCTCCTGTAGGACCGGTTGGCATATAATGCGCTAAATCGTCCCACCGGTTTTCGGAAATAAGTTGTTGTTCTTGTTGAGACAAATTTATTTCATCCATCATGTCTTCATCGCCACCTTCTCCTTCTTCTACTTCCATAGGGTCATCATTCGGGTCATCATACGGGTCATCATTCATCACGGATTCTATTATATAAATAGAATAAAAAAAATATATTTAATAAATATATTATTTTTATAATCAAATTCATTTATCGCAAATATTGTCACAATTAAGCGCTTTTCTTAACAACCTTTTTGCGTCGAACAACCTTCTTCTTAATTTTCTTTGGCTCAGGAGGGGTCTCCTCTTCGACCTCCTCTACCGCATCCTCTTCGGCCTCCTCTGATACATCCTCTTCTCCTTCATCGGTGTCATCAAATGTAGGACCTGTCTTCTCTTTAACGCTTTCCTCCTTCGCGTCATACTTCTTAATGCTATCCTCCATCTCCTCATCATCGGAATCATCTGCAATATGACACTTTCCACTTCCAACAAGGCGAACTGGTGGACGCACACAAGCCTGGACAAGCTTCCAGGTTACGCCAAAACGACCTCCTGCCATCCAAACGCCAGTACAAGCAAGAAGACCTTTAACATGCGATGCCTTAGGTACAACATCTACTGGTCCACGTGTTCCCTGAGGAGGAACTTCTAATCCCATGCGTTTAGATGTGGCCTCAGGTAAGAACACCGGTTCTCCAGTCAAATCATATAGTTCAATGCTATAAGTACCATCCCAATAAGGTACCTTCAACTTGAGAGTGGGATTTCTTTCATTATCTGGTTCTCCTGAACCATCCTTTTTTCTAGGATATTTTAGAATTGGATACATCATCGCTTCCGCAACCTCACGACTGAGCTTGCTTTTTCCAAACCACTCCTTTGATTTTGAAACAGCATCATCAAGGACCTTATTCTGAAAATTTTCTAGATTAGTCAGGAATTTGCGAATAGAACTACTTTTATCTGGTTCAAATTGGAGAGCCATATCATATGAAACACGACCAGACTGCTCGTCTACTCGCTCATTAATACCCCACGTAAGCATGAGTGGGAATTGTAAGACAATTGGAGCTCCGTTCAGTTGACACTGAACGGATTTACCTCCGCGTTTATTAACTACGGCTTCTTTGTAGGTAACAGAAGTTGCATTGAAGTTTTTAGCTTTGGTGATGGAATCAGATGACATAGTATATAATATACATGTATTTAATAGTCATTCCCTTAAATCAATTTTTTTGTTAATTTTTACAAATACTTATTAAAAACAATACTTAAAAAAATATATTTAATTAAAATTATAATATGTCAGATAAAGACCAACTTAAAAAAATTATTAAGGAAATTGCAAGTATGGAAAATAATGTTCATATGGGAAGACACCATATGAGCGAAGACTGCCTTTTTATCCGTCCAACAGGAAATCCTCTTGATATGCAACAATGGGATGCTATGATGAATAGCTCGTCACTAACAAAGTCTTATTTAGTTGATATTTACAAGTTGGTTGTTAATGGTAATATGGCTTATTCTTGTTATTCTACACATAGTCAGTTTAGTTACAAGGGACAAGATAACAATGATATTGCCGTTTTTACGGGAGTATTTATGAAAAATGACGAAAAATGGCAACTTGTTCACGGACAACGATCAACTGGAAGACATCCCAATGACGATATGCCGCAATTTGATTAACAAATGCAAACGGCTATATTTTATATCCACACTAGTCTTGTATTTAAACGATATATATTTGAAATCACCACGTTTTTGAATAATTCATAATAAAAGGAATATCATTATCATATTTTGCTACGCACCCAATAACAAATGAAGTAACAAAGTATTAATGACTATATATATATATATATATATATACATTTAGGAGTTTTTTTCTTCGTTTATTATATAATGAGTTTTCCAAATAAAACTATTTATAAGATACTGAAAACTATTTCTTTGCCAACAAGCACTGGATTTACAAACAAAGTAGCAATTGGAGAAGATTTTTATATACCTTTCGATTTTAGAAAAGCAATGTATGTAGATGCATCCGGTGCTGTGACGTACATGGATAGTATATCGGCTCAGAGAACACAAGATGGTGGTGCTTATGCGTCTCATTATAATTATAGTGCTTTGGTATTGGCGGCCATGGCGGACGGGACTACTAGTGCTTCAGATGCAGCAACCGCGTTTATGAGTAATTATGAGGGCGCTTTCAACACTGCAACTGGGGTAAATAATATGAAAACCCTTTTATCAGATGACACTAATTATGCAACATATATTAGAAATAGCATTCTGGTGGTTTATGCAGCCCATATAACGAGCTTTGGTAGAACAACCATTTTTCCAGAATACGTATTAAATACAAGCACGGCAGAAGAGGAAATATCTAGGGTAAACCTCCCTTATGTTGATGGTGATACTCATTATTATGTTGTAAAAGAAACCAACAACGAATACTCTATTCAATACGCAGCACCGTCTGCTAGTGATGGATTCACCATATTGAGATTCAACGCAGCAACAGACTATTCAAATATTTATTCAAATAATGGTATAGATTATGAAACACCCGTTAACCAGTTGTTAAGCACGGGTGGTTATTCTTCAGCAAAATCAGCTCTAATTACCGCACGCAACTATTTGGTCACTAATGGCGCCAGTGCAGATGATATTAATTTTGATGTTAGTAAAGATTATTATGGGTACACATCAGGTTCTGGTATGCGTCTCTTCGCTAACGCAAGCGACAACACACAATCTGGTTCTTTTGGTGACCCCTATATTTGGTCAATTAAAAGTAAAATACCTGTAAAACTTCCAAATAAAAAGGCCGTTTATAGAATGTTTGAACAAGGTAATAATTTTGTAAATGCTTCGGTTGACATGGCAAGTGAAAATCATAAGGAACGCATGGAAAAGTGGTGTGAAAGTTCAACCCTCACTAATATTATAACAGATGGTTTTTTTTATAATAATTTTTTTATTCACGCTTCAGGACATGAATTGACAATTAATCCATATACCAGAAAATGTAATTATACTGGACCAAATGAAGAAAAAATGGGTTTTTTTACAATCTCTTCTAAAAAGGATGTTTTCAAATGCGGTGGATTTTACGAATCGTGTGAGAAATTTATAATTTCATGGAAAGATGAAAAAAATGAAACACTTAAAACTGAAATTATGTTTTTTAGAAATCCCCATATAGAAAATGGTATTAATATAATCCCAAATTCAATTACAAATGCGATTGGCATGATTGTGGATAATTACAAGCCAAAATTAATGCAAGTACCATTTTTAACTACAACAAAATACAAAAAACTTTACAAAAATATTAAAAGAAAAAATATCAAACAGATTATCAATATAAAAAAGAAAAATGAAATATGGGTTTATGGAAAAGGGAAATCAAATTCTCTATAAATTTTAAATTACAAGCAATTGGAAATTTTAACATAATTGTCAATATAACTACTTAAATGATTTATATAATCTTGATAAATCATTTAAACTAAATTATTGTATTAATATAATGACTACTTTTAAAACCCTGTGTAAAAATAAAAATAATTTCTCTCCAAAAAAATTTATTAAGTCGCTCTTTGAGAATTTAGAACAATCAAATGATTCTATAATTGTTGTTAAAAAACGTTCACCTAAGTTATCTCAAGATGATTTTTCTATTTTAGAATTTAATGAGTTTGAAAATCTGCGTTCCACCAATTATAATGTGAACCAATTAAAAAAAATGTGCCGATTCTACAAACAGCCTTTATCTGGAAATAAACCCATTATCTTGAATCGATTATATTATTTCTTAAAATTATCAAATGATGCTATTATATTGCAAAAATATTGCAGAGGATGGCAAAGAAGAAGATATTTTAAATTAAATAATTATAGTTATATTAAAAAATGTGTAAATGATACTGATTTTTTAACCTTGCAAGAAATCAAAACAATATCATATTATCAATTCTATAGTTACAAAGATGTAGATGGTTTTGTTTATGGTTTTAACATAAAATCATTATACAATTTGATGATGCAAAATAAAGGTGATTTAAAAAATCCATATAATCGCAAAGAGCTGCCAAAAAACATTGTCAAAAATATGAGAAAATTTATACAACTTTCGAATATTTACAAAGAACCCATTGAAATAACCTTAAAAAAATATAATGATACGATATCTTTAAAAAAGAAGATTTCATTAAAAGCATTGTCTATTTTCCATAGAATCGATACATTCGGACATATAACAAATACTTCATGGTTTCTCACATTAAATCGTGAAAGTTTAATTAGGTTTTTAAGGGAATTAATTGATATATGGGAGTACAGGGCAAATTTAAGCAATGAAAATAAAAGAAAAATATGTCCTCCACACGGGACCCCATTTAGAGGAATAAATATAAATTCTTTAAATCAAAAAAATACAGAAACATTGCAGAAAAACATTTTATACATTATGGAAAATTTAATATCTAAAGGCATAGATAAAGATTCCAAATCTTTAGGAGCTTTTTATATTTTGGCTGCACTCACACTAGTAAGTATTAATGCGGCAGAAGCACTACCTTGGTTATATCAATCTGTAGCGCAAATGTAATAATTATATGTATATCTGCGGAATATTTAGGATTTTGTGAGCTTAATGGTCACAATATATATATATTTCATTTAAACAACTTAAACAAATATATCTTTAATAGATTATAACATGCCAAAATCGAAGAAAACCAAAACTTCTAAGAAAACTGCCGCCAAAGTCGCAACACCCGCCAAAGTCGCAACACCCACCAAAGTCACAACTCCCGCCAAAGTCACAACTCCCGCCAAAGTCACTGCTCCTGTCGCAGTTGAAGCACCACCCACTCTTAACGACTCTTTTCAAGCACTTCTTGGTCAGCTTGCTGTTCTTAGAACACAGCTTACTAGTGTGACTGGACAGGTTCGTACTCTTATGAAACGTTCTGAGCGCGAACTTAAGAATGCTCAGAAAGCAGGAAAAAAACGTGCTCGCAAGACAGGAAATCGTGCACCAAGTGGTTTTGTAAAACCAACCAAGATTAGCAAAGAGTTGGCCAAGTTTTTGGGAAAACCACATGGAACTGAGATGGCGCGCACCGAGGTTACTCGTGAAATTAACACTTATATTCGCGCACACAAGTTGCAGGACCCAAAAAATGGACGCAGAATCCTGGCAGATTCCAAGCTCCGCAGTCTTCTCAAACTTAAGAAAGACGACGAGCTTACATACTTCAATCTTCAACGTTACATGAGTCCTCATTTCGCCAAAAGCGAAAAGGCAAAAAAAGCCGCCGCAGCCGCCGCAGCCGCCATGGTAGCAGCGTCGACCTCCAACTAAATATATAAATTAATTCATATTAATCATATTAATTCATAAAATATTTATTAAATATTCATAAAATATTTATTAAATATTCAAATACTAAAGGCTTTTCATTAAAAAATTTTTATATTTTACATATTTATACAAATATAAACCTCGCCGATTTTAATATTTTTGTCAAAGATTGTTTTTTAACTTTTTTATTTTTAATCACAATGTAAGGTATATCCTCAAAAGGATTATGCGATTTCATCAAATATAAATCCAAAATGTCTTTTCTTTCGTAATATTCTTGGATAGATATATATTTATTATCCAAAAGCCAATTTATAAAACTATCCCCATCATATACTTTAAATAAATCGTAATAATAAAATATATTCCGGTCTGTTTCTATATAATCATTCCCAGAACACACACATAATTCCTTAAAATCACCATACGATAATCCCAATTTACTTAATATATTACCCATATCATACAAAATCACATTATGTTTCATCAAACTAAAATACCTTAAAACCCTTTGGCAACCATATGCCATAATATCTGTATCTTCAGTTAAACAAGCCCATGTCTTATTTTTAATACATAAAGCAGCACACACTTCATCTGCTTCTCTTTTAGCCGTAATATATGTCATCCCATAAGTGTCTAGAAATTCTTTCACCTTATCATAATCAGACTTATTCACACAAATTGTTTTTTTTTTCAATTCGTTTATTTTTTTTTTATCTTGAAATCTATTTTTACTCATCAATATGTCCATTTTTATTTTTGCATTTTCTCTCAACCTTTTTCTCTTTTCCAGCGTCTTTCTTTTAATTTCCAAAGCCCATCCATCAAATACAAATACAGGATGTATATTGTAATATTTAAATAGTGAGCACATCAAATACATGTTTTCTATTAAAAGTCCAGCCGCTTTGAATCTATATAAATAAATACCCACGTCAATTGCCAATTTCTTACCATAAAGACCCCTTAAATGCATCTCTTTTGTATCAGCACCCATCTCTTTTAAAAACTTCTGTAATAATCGAATTCCCATAATATTAATTATTGTTTATTATCTCTATTTATTGTTCTATAAGCATATTTCAATTTATTTCACACAAACTCATCCGCATTGTTTTTGTCAATAAATTATACTTGGGTTTTGAATGCGAACCTTTCATTTTACTTAAAAATCTACCCATTCTGGAAATATCATTTAAAAAATATTGGTCATTATGTATATTTTTAATAAAATCCAAAAAATTATGTAACATCCTCGGCGACTTGTTAAAACATACAAGATTGTTATTATTTTTTTTACACCATAATAAAAAATCCACATTATTGTATAGCAACAACGTTTTTATAATATAATACGCAAAAACGTTTGTCTTTTCTTTAAATAAATATCTTCTAGCAGCCAAACTTATTTTATCACAAGAATATAAATTATGATATTCCAAACCCATAAAATCTAAAATTTTAACCAACTGAAATAATGCAAACATTTTTTCAAACCTCATACAAACATCACAATAAAGATAAAAATTTTCTTCATCACCCTTATCATCTAATAAAAAATAAGAACTGATTAAAATATTCATTGTCGACGCCCAAAATTCCGAATAAGACTCAAATAAATTAAAATCACTTTTAATAGGAAATATATTTTTCACTTTTTCGTTAAATTTATTTAACATCATAGTCGAAAAATCCAAACCTAACGTATGAAATGTCTCGTGTATAAATACTTTAAAAAACTCCTCCTTTCTATAAACTATTATTTCACCATGTGGATTGCATGACATCGTTACCGCGCTATTGCAATGGTCTTGGGATAAAACATGAAATTGATTATTCGGTATTTCTTTCTTAAAAGGAGTCAAAAATACATAGATTTTTAAAACCCTTGAACATTTACGCGGTGCATATGAAAATGCTATTTTCAACCATGTCATCATTTTTTTAACATATTTATCAAACTTACCCAAAGAGGAAAAATCACTATTGTTCAATAAACTAAAATATATTTCAATATCTCTGTCACCAATTGTCAATTTATATTGAATATATCCTTTATTATGCTCAATTATATAATTTTGAATATATTTTGGAATATACTTAGAATCTTCCAATACCCATGACGGAACTATATTTTCTTTACCTTCGGTTAAATGCGTTCTTATTTTTTTTTGCGTTTCTTCCGCATTTGCCCACATATCAGCAGCCTTAATGTCATAATACATCATCTTTAAAATATTATCCATTTTCTTTTGTTTTAATGGCGTTTTTACTCCCGAAAATTTATCGATACGTGACATAAAAAATTTCATAAGTTTCTCAGTATCTTCTGTAAAATTCATTATACTATATAAATATAAACTATTTATATAATATTTTAATTAATCGCGATAACTTCAATGGCTTTTGACGCAATTCTTGATTTTTTGAAACCTTTTAAACGTTTCATCTTAGGTTTACCTTTTTTTGAAATACCACTCAACCTTTCTCTTACTCTCATTGTATCATAAAATACAATTGGTGGACTCCCCCTAACATGATGCTGCAATTTTGCATCTTTTGTTGCCAGCAATACCTTTTTTGGAATCTCATTTTGAGAATATTTTGCCTGTTGTCCAGCCTCCATTGCAATCTGATTTCTACCACTACTAAAGAAATCGTCATCCATAATTATATTTTTATCCCTTTTCCAATTCTCCGATTTATATTTACCTGTTTTACCACCAGCGGATTTTGAAAAAGCAGCAGATTTTGATATCTTACTACCTGATTCCACAGCAAATAAATCATAAAATTTAGGATGACCTTTTTTAAATTTATTGGCATGATAATAATGTTCCACACTATTCCATGTCTTTCCATCCAATTTAAATTGTTCCATATGAAAATTCGATAAAACCTTTCTCCATCCAACCAACGCTGTCAATTCTGAAAATTTTTTCTGATTTATTGGGTCTATTTTCTCACCAGCCCCTCTACCCGGTAATGGCTTATCAGAAGATTTTGAATAAAATTGGAATATAGTCGTTTCATCAAATTTCGGCTTTGTTTTCATATCTAAACCCTCATCTTTACCTTCCATTGACCTGTTACCTTGGTCTTCGGGCGTAGCATCGTCTCCAGAAATCATTCTTTGTTTTAAAATTTTGAATTTTGGTATATAATTATATATACCTGCTGTTTTTTCCATACATTTATTAATAATTAAACGTTTCAATTTAATAGGAATATCATTTACTTTAAATATTCTCTTTCTTTTATAAGTTATTAATTTGTAATGATTGCCTGTATGTTCAACAACAATATAATACTTGGGTTTAAAAAAACCCTTATCAATAATATTTTGGTCCACCATCTCTCCGCATAATAATATATTCTCAGTATCACCCCGGTTATAATTTTCACTAGACAAAATTATCATTTTCATATTTAATGCCAATTCTAAAATGTTTATCGCCCATGATTCCGCCCAAAAACTAGTCGTTTTTATCTTCTTTTTGAGTTTTTCCAAACTTGTAACTCCTCTCATCCATTTAAATTCACTAAACATTTCAGATGCCGATTTCTTTTCCTGTTTTGCAAGGACAAATCTGTCAGCCAAAGGTATGGCCAAATCTACTAAATTTTTCTGTTTATCTCTATCTTTTTCATTGTTTAATTGCAATTTCAAAGTTTCCACTTTTAATTGAATATCCGCAATTTCCTGTCCAACTGAACTTAACTCCATAGAATACATATCAAATTGCTCTTTAAAAGTGTTAAACGTCGCCTCCGTAGCGGATTGACTCACTATTTCTCTCAATTGCGCTACCGATACACTTTTACCAACACCATTATAAGCTTCCCTTATCGTCGCAAATAAACAATCGCCATTTGCCTCAACATTTTCAATATCATAATTTTCATTTTTCATAAATACTTCCACCCATTTATGACCACTATGCTTTTTGAATTTCTTTTCTTGCTTATCCTCTTCATCCGCAACTTCTTTCAAATCTACAGGCGCTTCATCATCATCCTCCTCTCGTAATTCCTCCAAAATAGTCATATCATTGGGAACACGACTATCATTATCCAATTGTGATTTTTTTTTAGTACCTTTTACCATTGTCTCACTATCTAATTCTGTGCTCCCTTCTAATTCTGCGCTCCCTTCTAATTCTGCACTCCCTTCTAATTCTGCGCTCCCTTCTAATTCTGCGCTCATTGAACTGGTTTTTTTTATTTTCAGTATTTTTATAATATAAGACTTATTTACAAAATCATACACTAAAGGTAGTGGACTTTTAAGAAGTGATATATCAAAATCATTGTCATCATCTAATAAAGCAGTATACATATCCGCTGCAAATTCATACACCCCTATTTGTCCAACAACCTCTTCACCATCTGTCAAATATACAGGTATATATAATATTTTTTTATCAATATATGTATATTTTACTTTTCCAAGAGCAATTATAACCGACATTTCTGAAAAAAGTGGGATTTCATATAATTGGGCATCATAATCCAAATCCTCCCCATCAACAAATTTTACAGATGGAAAATCAATACTTTTATCAATATTGGAAACTACCATATATTCTAATCTAATATTAAAAATTGTTTTAAATACTTATCTTTCTTAATTTCTTTAATATATTTCCACATTTTCTTTCTTTGATACACTTTAACTATATTTGTTGATTCTTTTTCAAACAATACAATATCTTCAATCAATTCATCTTTCTTCTTTTTTCTTTTTGAAATTTCATAATAATCAGCAATACGTTCCAATTCTTTTTTATTATAATTTGTTTTATAATCTAATTCTACCGCAATATAATCATCCATAAAATCATGCAAATTATCACCCATATCGTCACTATCGTAATACATATCTTCATTATTAATATTACCTGGAATAACTGCAGCCATTTCATCAACTTCGTTTATTAATTCTTCATATGTAAAACATTTATCTTCCTTTTCTTCATTTTCCCCAAGAGTATAACTTATATTTTGTTTTTCTTTCTCCATTTAATTAATTAAATTTATTTGTATTTATATTGATATATTCATAACTTTTTCATTAAATAACGACGACATACTTTCTAAAAATTGGAAATGACAGGTAATGTCAACCTCTGGCCAACTCTTTGCTATTATTGGTTGGTTTTTCTGAACCAATAAATACCCGCAGGCAAAATTACATCTTTCCAATCGTTTCCTCCGTAATCATATTCTGTCCAATTATCAACTGAAAGACTTTGACCATCAGGAATTGGGGATTTATTCAATAGATATATTTTACTATTTACCTCCACATCCTGCGTTGGGAAATTCCATAGATTCATTGCTCCCAAAAGATTTATACGGGTTGTTAGTTCAATGCAGTACCAACCAATCCCCGTTGATGTCGTTGCCGATTGTACCATTTATATATATATATATCTTAATATTTTACCAATTAAACATATTATTTACTTTTATAAATATTTACTAAATATTATTTGTAAATATTATCACAATTCGGAACAATTTACATTTCAGTAAATCAACTCACTTGAGTTGATGCTCTAGGTGTTTTGTGGTCTATGAATGCCTTTATCTTCTTGCATTTGGGTGGTGACCATACCAATTTGAAGATGTATCTCAACTTCTTCATTTTCCCCAAGAGTATAACTTATCTCCGTTAACACGTGGTGTTGCACGATACCAATAAATACCCGCCTTTAACCATAAAATTTCACAATTGTCGCTGGAAATTTTAACCGCTGTCCAATCATCAAATGAAAGCTTAATGCCATCAGTTTTGGATTTTTTATTCAACCGATATATTTTATCGTAGATGAGGTCCACCCATTCTTTGCTAAAAACCCTCGAGGCAAACGCGTCATCCTCTACTTCAATGCAGTACCAACTCATTTATATATATATATCTTAATATTTTTATTAATTAAACATATTAAATATGATTTATAAATATTTATTTACTAAATATTAATCACGATTAGAACAATTTACGTTTCAGTCAACTCAAAACCACACCTTCTATGCTCTAGGTGTTTTGTAAGGTACATCTCCCTTGTAGTTGTTCCTTATTATAAATATAACATTTTCCGACAATGGTAAATTTCCAATGTTGACACACCTTCACACAGAGTGTTTCATCGGTGCCAATGATAATGTTGTGATTTAAAGTGAAGTTGGTCGATATCTCCCAAATGGTTCCTGAGGAGGTCGATTGAGGCGGAGACTGAGAATCGCATACCATTGTGTCAAAGTCTTTGTTGTCTCTACTGGGTCCCGACATTGCGCTAATTCTATTCCACGCTGCTTGTTCTTCAGTTGTGTGTTTGGTGAAACCTCCTCCGACAAAAAACTAGCAACAGAATTATTGCAAATTCAGTATCTATAACACCGGTCGCGGTTAAGATTTATTCGAGACATCCACAACAGCAATTTACCAGAATAGCACGAAACATAGCCTCCCTCTACCAATTCCTTGATTTCAATCCCTACTTAATTGTTTTAATTTAAATTTTGAACATTTATCTCCAATTTTAAATACCTTAGAAATATTTATCCAAGAATAACCAGAATCAAGCGATAAACATATTTCATCCCCACGTTCAAAACGTACCCGCAAAGTCACCTTCAAAACATTATTTTCATCTTTCATTTTTGAAATATATTTTTTATAATCTGTAGATAATTCCTCACCATTCATTTCCACTTTTGTTATACCATTTTTAATTTCTACCATTATATATATTTTTTTATATTTTAATTTTTATATAAATATTATATAATTTTTTTCTAAATCTTATATTCAATTGAAAATATTTCGAACTCCAATCACTTCAGTATCATAAACCAGTAGATTTCCGGGTAGTACCCGGTACTATTATCGAACAACGTTGCCAGGTGGCGCTTCCACTACTCGTAGAGAATAGGATTTCCAACTCCTGTAAGGTCCCTGTTGATGTGAAAAATCATAGCCACTCGGCCGGAAGTACTCGTAGAGAATAGGATTTCCAACTCCTGAAATTACCCGGGGAGCTGAAATAATCACAAGCCACACCGAAAGCATAAAGTCCCGGGGTCAGATATGGAATTGTCCACGTGTGTTGAAAATCACTAGAGCCAAGAACCACGCCCCCTATGTCGTCACCCAAAGTACGAACCCAACCACGGCCAGGGTGGTCAACTTCAAACCACCAAAATTCTACTCTCTCGTCATAGGCTCCTATCGTCGCAATGTTTGCTATTAATAAGATATCGTCTCCCGGATATCCTGATACTTGAAGGTATGGAAAGGTCGCGAAATTATCGCTTCCAATGGTGGTGGTGTTTCTATTATCGTAGCCGGGCAACCACGGCCTGGTGACGTTGCCCGCGTACATACCTGTAACAATTTCATAATTGGAAGCGCCCAAAACTCCGGGGTATTCAAGTTCGGAAAGGTAAGTGGGTGAAAGTGGCGACAGGAAAGAGTAGTCGGAGATGTCCAGTTCGAACTCATTCAACGTACCCATAAAATCAATGTAGGTGATTTCCAAAGTATATTTTCCCGCTGGACGATACCCTGGGAACATGTACGAAAAAAAAAGTTTCTTTCCACCGCTGGAAGTGGAGAAAGGCAAGAAGGAGCCTTCTTCAGAGTACTCACCATTGACTTGTCGTATGACGTATTTGCTGTCAAATCCGCCCTCAAACAATTTCATCCCATCGTATGGTCCACCAAACTTAATTTGTATCTCGTTGTTCGTTGAGAACCTGTCCGAAATGTTCGTGTCCCACCAAAGACCAGTAACAATTACATTGAACGACCAAATGTCCGACGACCCGACGACCCGACCCCTAATAAGTTGAATCGTGTCAGACACCGCTGCAACGGACAAAACCAATTCATTACCGCTGTCCGGGTCTGTCGGGATGAATTGCTTTTGATTGGATGGATCCTTCAATTCGTAGAAGTCATATTGGGTGGCCTTCAACGAATAGTTTCCACCGGGCCGGTTTAAATCAAAGTTGATGGTTAATGTTATGGTTTCGCCGGAGTCGATTTGTGGTGATTCGAAGTATTCAGGTAAGAGGTAAGAGGAATAAAACAAGTTATACGAAGTATCCCCAATTGGCTGGTGCCACAACTCAATTGACTCGGGACGGAGGATAGTGGGAGTCGGTCCAGAGTTTTTTATTTTATATTCCAATGTATTTGCATCGGTATTGTATTTTGGAAATGTACCCTGGTCAGTGGACATGACCATTGATAAATGATTCATCAAATACAAAGTGGGGGTGATAATTCTGGGAACAATGTTTCGCTGATTTTGGGGGGCTTTCAACCAATTATAATCCTCTTCGGGTGGTGTGGTCGCAACCAACTTCAACGAATAGTTCCCACCACCCGTGTTTTTGCCCGCTCCCCCCATTTGAACGTTGTCTTCAATATCATCTAACTGGAATTTGAACATTATGGTTTCACCTGCAGGGATTGAATTCTGCGGGGATTTCCAATTACCAGATACATCGTAGTATTCAACATAACCACCAGCATTATTCGTAACAATGTCCTGCCACTCCGCGTACCCCGCCTCTTCCACCACAAAATATCCATCATCATCGTCAAAAGACTCCGCAAAACGATGGATTTTCGAGAGGTTCCAGTCAAGGTAGAGGGTGTTAGTAATAGAGGTGTTTGTGATGTTGTACAATAATTGGCGGCCGCTATTTCCTATCACGTGGTCGGGTGCAAGAGAGGATGTCACCTCGGCGTTGGAGGCAGTAAACTTCGCCAAAATTTCGTCGATTGACGGAACATTAACTAGTTCACCAAAAAAATAGGTTCTGCCGTAGGTGTCCCAATCCACGCGTCGACCTTGTTCTTGGTCAATTGCTTCCCACCAGTGTTTAATACCATATTCCCCTGGGATTCTATCATTTTGGTACGGCGAAAGAGTGTGCACAACATTCAAGATTTCACCGGGTAGCAGTGGGGTGGGGAGTTCGCCCCAAACCACGTATGCAATCTCCCGCCGGCTCATCCCGTCTTCATCGAATTCATATGTTGAATGTGAATGTGAATCTTGAGGTTTGACATGTATGTTTGTGTAGCCTGAAGCAGCCATCGCCATTATACTTTTGTCGGCATTGGTTACACCGGTGTGTGTGATTTTAAAACTCAATTTATTTGTCGATTCATTGTATTCAAAGGTATTAAATGACAAATCAGGGCGGGACGGCACGACCAAACCTGCGCTTTGGTGGTAACTCTTTTCCTCTTGCCAGTAGTACCCACTAACATCCGCAGAAGCCTGGTATAACCCACCATCCCGGTCGTTGTAAAACTGGTAGGAAACCGGAACCGGGTCCCCACCCACGTTCACACTTTCTGGTGGGTAGTCCGGCCACCACCACCGCCCAATCCAATTGGAAGAAAACTGGTTGGCGGTGGTGCTAATTGCGTGTGAAACGTTTTCAGCTGTTATTCCTCCTGTGTTTTTGATTGTATATGTGATTCTATCGTTTACTATGTCGTAAGTTAAGTTATTCAATGACAAATCAGACAAGGACGGCACGACCAAACCTGCGCTTTGGTGGTAACTCTCTTTATCTTGCCAGTCGTACCCACTAACATCCGCAGAAGCCTGGTATGACCCACTCCGCTCATACGGAAGTATGTAAGTTTGGCCTTCGTTCGACTCACCTGCGAAAGAATTGTTAGAGGAGTCCCATGTCCCACCGGCATCCCCACCACTCCCATCTATTACTTTGTGTGAAACGTTTACAGCTGTTATTCCTCCTGTGTTTTTGATTATATATGTCAATGTATTTGAAGATTCATGGTATTCAAAGTTATTCAATGACAAATCAGACAAGGACGGCACGTCAAAACCTGCGCTTTGGTAAATCTTTT